>Ga0315541_1000827_pt1 | contig 31403 bp, 27 predicted proteins | sample SalMarSW160190MG_FD_203095 | JGI IMG/M metagenome (GOLD analysis project Ga0315541, IMG submission 203095) | Salt marsh sediment microbial communities from the Plum Island Ecosystem LTER, Massachusetts, United States - Salt Marsh Sediment SW1601-190 ...
CGACGCCCTCGACCTGGCCATCAGCTCCGGCTTCATCACCCAGGACCTGCGGCTCCCCCAGGCGGACGACTCGGGCACGGCGGGCGTCACCGGGAACACCTACGGCGGGCCTGGCTTCAAGTACAACATCAACTCCGCCGGCGACACGCTGTACGGCTGGCGTGAGTTCACGCCGAAGAACATTTACCAGCGCGAGAACGTGCAGGAGATCGAGCGCTACATCAACTCCATCAACACGAACTGGCGTCCCACGAGCTGGTTGGCGGTACGTGGCAACGTCGGGCTGGACTTCATCTCCCGCCACGACTGGAGAATCTGCCGGTTCGAGGAGTGCACCCACGCCACGTACCGGCTGGGGTTCAAGAACGAGAACCGGCACAACTTCTACAACTACACGGTGGACCTGGGCGGCACGGCCACTCGCCGGATCAACGACGAGACCGAGTCACAGACGTCCATCGGCGTCCAGTTCTACCGGAACCTCTTCGTCGGCAACTACGCTTCCGGCAGCACGCTCCCGCCCGGAGGGCAGACGGTCTCCTCCGCCGCGGTGAGGACCGGGAGCGAGACCACGACGGAGAGCCGCACGCTGGGCGCGTACCTGGAGCAGCGCATCTCGTGGCGTGACAGGCTGTTCATGACCGGCGCCGTGCGCTCGGACCGGAACAGCGCCTTCGGCGCCGACTTCAAGACCGTGTTCTATCCGAAGCTGTCGGTGTCGTGGCTCCTCTCCGAGGAGGACTTCTTCCGCGCACCGGACTGGGTCAACCAGCTCCGCCTGCGCATGGCGTACGGGGCGTCGGGCGTGCAGCCCGGTACGACGGCCGCTGTGCAGTACTATGGCACCACACGGTTCCTCGGCGAGTCTGGGGAGCAGACCGGCCTGGTCTACAGCGCCGTCGGAAACGCCAACCTCAAGCCGGAGCGCTCCAGCGAGATCGAGGTGGGATTCGACGCCTCCATGTTCGAGGGCCGCCTCTCCACGGAGATCACCTACTACAACAAGCAATCCAAGGACGCGCTCATCAGCCGCGTGCTGCCGCCCTCCCTCGGCGCCTCCTCCTCCCGGTACGAGAACCTGGGGAAGGTCAGCAACAAGGGCCTGGAGGCCCTCATCGAGGGGACCCTCCTCCGGACCGACGCTCTGGAGTGGAGGATGATGCTCAACGCGTCCATGAACGAGAACAAGCTGGAGAGCCTGGGCGGGCTGCCCACCATCGTCAGCAGCTCAAGGACGCAGCAGCGGGAGGGGTATCCGATCAACGGGTACTGGGCCCGTGCCCTGGTGAGCCACGAGGACAAGGACGGCAACGGCATCATCACGTACAACAAGGATCAGGCCAAGAGCGAGATCGTCGTCACCGACACAGCCGTCTACCTCGGCCGGGCTCAGCCAAAGTATGAGGCCGCACTCACCAACGGCTTCTCCCTCCGGAACGGGCAGATCCGCCTCGACGCCATGTTCGACTACAAAGGCGGACACCTCCTCTACAACAACACCGAGCGCATCCGGTGCGCCAGCCGCGTCAACTGCCAGGCGATCTACGACCCGAACACCCCGCTCTGGAAGCAGGCGCGCGCGATGATGGTGCGCGAACACCCGAGCCGCTCGGTGGCGGGCTTCCTGGAGAAGGCGGACTTCGTGCGCTTCCGTGAGATGTCGCTCACGCTCTCTCCGCCCAGCGACCTGTTCGGCAGCTTCATGGGTGGCCGCACGTTGACGGTGACCATGGCCGCCCGGAACCTGGCGGTCTGGACGGACTACACCGGCGTGGACCCCGAGGCCTACTTCGGGAGCAACACGGACGGGACGTCCGAGTTCCAGTCGTTCGGTCCGAAGCGGTACTACACGCTCCGATTCTCCCTCGGCTTCTAGGAGGACACACACCATGACTCCGAACAGAAGAGGTCGGGTGGCTTCGGTGGCGTCGCTCGTGGCGGTGGCGGGCATGAGCCTGCTGGCGCTCGCCTGCTCCACGGACGACATCCTCCAGGTCGAGGATCCCGACATCATCAATCCGAGCAACATCCGCTCCGCCGCCGGCGCCAATGCCGTCCGGCTGGGCGCGCTCTCCCGGTTCGTGGGCCTCACGACCGGTGACGAGAGCCTGTTCTTCCTGGGCGGGCTCTTCACCGACGAGTGGATCAACGGCGACTCGTTCATCTACAAGCAGGAGGTGGACCAGCGCATCACGCCCAAGGAGAACAGCGGCATCGAGTCCGCCATGCGCACCCTGCACCGGGTGCGGCTGTCCGCCCAGCAGGCCGCGGATCTCATCGATGAATGGAACCCGTCGGCGCCCGGGTGGCACACGGGCGAGATGTACATGCTCCAGGCGTACGCCCTCAACATCATGGCCGAGCACTACTGCGACGGCATGATCATCTCCAACGTGATCGAGGGCCGTGAGGAGTACGGCGAGCAGATGACGGCGGCGCAGGTCTACGAGATCGCGCTGGCGCGGGCCAACGACGGGCTGGCCAGGGTCACCGGGTCCACCGCGGACGATGTCCGCGTGCGGGGCGCCCTCGCCCTCACCAAGGGCCGGATCCTGGTGAACCTGAACCGTCACGTGGAAGCCGCGACGGCGGTCCAGGGCGTCGCCACGAGCTTCGAGTACGTGGTCTACCATTCGCAGACGACATGGACCAACCAGTTCTGGAGCCTCAACCTGAACTCGGGCCGCTACAGCGTCAGCGACAACGAGGGGGTCAACGGCTTGGACTTCGCCTCGGCGAACGACCCCCGCGTTCCCGTCTGCGAGACGACGGAGCCGGCGTGCAGGGCCATCGGCGCGCCCCGCAGCAACCGCGACGACCTCAACACCCCGCTCCTCATCTTCATGCGGTGGGCGGGACGGGAGCAGGCGGTGCCGGTCATGCAAGGCGTGGACGCCCGCATGATCGAGGCCGAGGCCAAGGTCAAGACGGATCCCGCCGGATCGCTGGCCATCCTCAATGAGGCGCGGGCGACCGTGGGGCTGGCGGCCCTGTCGGATCCCGGCACCGAGGCGGCGAGGGTGGACCAGCTCTTCCGGGAGCGGGCGTTCTGGCAGTATGGCCGGGGGTACCGTATGGGTGACATGCGGCGGCTCGTCCGGCAGTACGGCCGCAACCAGTCGCAGGTCTTCCCCATCGGCGAGTGGCACAAGGGCGGGAGCTACGGGACCGACGTGGACTTCCCGCTCCCGCACGACGAGGAGAACAACCCGAACCTGGGCATCGGGAACAACTGCCTGAGCCGCGGCGCGTAGCGCTCCGACTTCGGTAGAAGAACCACAGTCGCAGGACCGCAGGAGGCGCGGGCCGCCGGGGGTGACCCCGGCGGCCCGCCGTCCTTTACGGCAGCGGCGGACCCTTGGGGATTCGCGCCGTGTCGGACGGCGCCGCCTTCTCCTGCACCATCTCCCCCACCAGCACCTCCATCAGGCCCGTGGAGCGGCAGGCGGCCACCCCGGCGTTCCCGCCGGTCCTCCGGGCCGCCCCCTCCACGATGGTCCGCAGCTCCGCTCCCTCCGACAGGGCGTGGACCTCGGTCACGACGCGCGCCGTGATGGGCGCCTGGTCGGCCAGGGGGCGCTGGATCCCGGGATCGAGCCCGCAGTCGAAGAAATCGCTGGCGTTCCGGTTCAGGATGCGCGTGGAGAACCGGTGCGCCGAGGCTCCCAGCACGTGCCGGGCGGGGTCCTGGATGTCCGGCTCGATCCCCAGCTCGGCGTAGACCAGGGGCAGGACGTCCCATGCCCGGTCAGCCCCCACGGTCACCGCATGGTTCACGCGGATGTCCGCCCCCCGCTGGATCTGGATGGTGGTGCCGTCCCCCGTGAGGATGGAGACCACGCTGGGGTCCTGGGTGCCGGGCGCCGCGGCGGCGCAGCCGGCCAGGAGAAGGGGGAGCGCGGTGGACGTCAGGCCCCGGCGTCCCTGGAGCGAGCCCTGCGACATGGCAACCTCCGCGGGAAGAGTGATGGGGGCAACCCCTTGATACCGCAGGGCGTGCCTTCACGCCAGGGGAACATGAGGGCGGGCCGACCAGCGGGGCAGCTTGTCCGCGGGCTTTCCCCGACTTGACACCACCCCCCCATGGGGAAGGTTACAGGGACCGGTGGTCCCTCCCCCGCCCCCGCCTCCGGGAGGCCTTTCGTGCCCTTCCGCACGCTCAGCAGCCGCATCGCGCTCCCGGCCGGGTTCTTCGCCCTGGTCAGCGTCGCGCTGCTCTCCTGGCTCCTGATCCGGGAGCAGCGCCGGAACGCGCTCGAGGAGGCGGTGCTCGGCACCGAGTCCATAGCCGAGACCATCCTCCTCACCACCGCCCACGAGATGCGCGCCAACGAGCGCGACGCCATCCAGGAGATGGTGGACGCGGTGGGGGACCAGCCGGGCGTGGTGAACATCCGCATCCTGAACAAGGAGGGGGAGATCTCCTTCTCCTCCCGGGCCGACGAGATCGGGACGCTGGTGGACCCGGACGCGGAGGGGTGCATCCAGTGCCACTCGGGGCCCGAGCCCGCCACGGAGCTGGACCCCGATAACCGCTCCCGCCTCTTCCGGAGCGCCGACGGGAGCCGGGTCCTGGGCACCATGCGGGTCATCCCCAACCAGGCGGGGTGCCAGGGCTCGGGGTGCCACGCCACGCCGGACGTCCGGCCGGTCCTGGGGGTCCTGGATGTGGCCATCTCCCTGGAGCCGGCGGAGAAGCGCCTCGCCCGGGCGACGCTGAACGCGTTCCTGTTCTCCCTCCTGGCCGCAGCGGTCATCACCGGCGGGCTCTGGGTCATCATCACCCGCGCCGTGCGCCGCCCCCTGGACACGGTGATCGCCGCCACCCGGCGGGTGGCCGGGGGAAACCCCGAGGTGGAGCTCCCCCGCGGGGCCGCCCGGGAGATCGGCCTCCTGGCGTCCTCCTTCAACGAGATGGTGGAGAGCCTGAACAGCTCCCGCACCGAGCTGGAGAGTTGGGCCGCCACCCTGGAGGACACGGTGGCGGAGAAGGCGAAGGCCCTCCAGGAGGCCCAGTTCCAGGTGGTCCAGGCGGAGAAGCTCTCGTCGGTGGGGCTCGTGGCCGCCGGGATCGCCCACGAGCTGAACAGCCCTCTCATGGCCATCATCACCTTCACCCACCTGGTGAAGAGGGCCCTGCCCGAGGACTCCCCCGCCCAGGAGGACCTCCGCATGATCGAGCGCGAGGCCAACCGGTGCGCGGGGATCATCCGCCAACTCCTGGATTACTCCCGCAAGCAGTCCCAGGACATCACGGCGGAGCCTTGCAGGATCGAGCGCGCCGTGGAGGGCGCCCTGGACCTCATCAAGGTGGAGATCCAGAACGGGCGGGTGGGCGTGGATGTGGACATCCCCGAGGACCTCCCCGTGGTGGAGGCCAACCACGTCCAGCTCATGCAGGTGTTCGTGAACCTCGTCCTGAACGCGGTCCACGCCATGCCGGAGGGGGGCACCATCACCGTTCGTGCCAACGTGGTGCCCCGCAAGAGCCACGAGAGGGACAACCTCCCACCGCACCCGGGCACCCACCTGGTCCGAACCGTGGTCCAGGACACGGGGACCGGGATCCCGCCGGAGGCGCTGCACAAGGTGTTCGACCCGTTCTTCACCACCAAGCCCGTGGGGAAGGGCTCGGGGCTGGGCCTGTCCGTGTCCCTGGGCATCATCCGGAGTTACCGTGGAACCATCACCGTCGCCAGCGACGGCAGGAGCGGTGCCGCGTTCACCGTGCTCCTCCCCGTACCCGTGCCTGCGGCACAAGCATAGAGGCGGAAGTCGGATATGGACGATGTGAAGAGCTGGACCACCCCCCCGCGGGTGCTCACGGTGGACGACGAGCAGGTCGTGGTGGAGAGCATCCGCCGGGTGCTCTCCGAAGAGGGGTACGAGGTGGCCACCTCCACATCGGCCCGGGGCGGGCTGGAGCTCCTGCGGAAGGAGCCCTTCGACCTCCTCCTCCTGGACATCAAGATGCCCGAGATGGACGGCATCGAGGTCCTCAAGGCCGCCCGGGACATCTCGCCGGAGACGGAGGTCCTCATCATCACCGGCTACGCCACCATCGACACGGCGGTGGAGGCCATCAAGCTGGGGGCCTTCGACTACCTGGAGAAGCCTGTGAGCCCTCCCCAGCTCCTCGTGGCCACCGCCCGGGCGTTGGAACGCAAGCACCTGGTGGACCTGACCCGCCGCCTGCGCTCGGAGCTGGAGACGCGCCACAAGATCGGGAACGTGATCTGCTCCTCGCCCCCCATGCGGAAGGTGATGCAGCTCGTCCAGCGGGTGGCCCCCACGAACAGCACCGTCCTCATCACCGGGGAGACGGGGACCGGGAAGGACGTCATCGCCCGGGCCATCCACTACAACAGCACCCGGGCGGAGGGGCCCTTCGTCGTGGCCGACTGCGCGTCGCTGGCCGAGTCCCTCCTGGAGTCGGAGCTCTTCGGCCACGTGCGGGGCTCCTTCACCGGGGCCATGAAGGACCGGAAGGGGCTGGCCGAAACCGCGCGGGGAGGCACCCTCTTCCTGGACGAGATCGCCACCATCTCCCCCCAGATCCAGGGCAGCCTCCTGCGCCTTCTCCAGGAGCGGGAGATCCGGCCGGTGGGGTCGGACAAGCCGGTCGCGGTGGACGTGCGCGTGGTGGCGGCCACCAACCGGAGCCTCCAGGAGCTGGTGGAAGCGGGGACCTTCCGGGAGGACCTGTTCTACCGGCTGAGCGTCTTCACCATCAACCTCCCGCCCCTCAGGGACCGGCGCGAGGAGATCCCCCTCCTGGCGCACCACTTCGTGCAGCGCTTCTCCGGGGAGTTTGGCAAACCCATCGACTCCATCACCCCCCGGGCCATGGCCGTCCTGGAGGCCCACGAGTGGCCCGGCAACGTTCGCGAGCTCCAGCACGCCATGGAGCGCGCCGTCCTCCTGGCAGACGGCCGCACCATCGACGTGGACGCGATCCCCGCAGGGGGCGAGCACCCCGGGTCCATGTGGAGCGACGTCCCCGACGACGCCGCCTCCCTGGCCGACAGGAAGCAGGAGCTCCGGGCGGGCGCCGTGGACCGCATCGAGCGGCTTTTCGTCATCAAGGCGCTCCGCCGCTCGGGGTGGAACGTGTCCCAGGCCGCCCGGAACGTGGGGATGGCCCGCCCCAACCTCCACGCGCTCATGCGCAAGCACGGGATCACCACCCCCGCGAGCGAGGGCGCCGAGGTGGACGGAGAGGGAGAAGCTGGCGAGGGCGGAGGGGAGAGCTGAGGCGGGGGGGTGAGATCGAGAGTCGTGCAGGCAGGCGACCACGGGAAACAACCTCCCCGCTGACTGCGCTGACTCGAGGGGAGGGGCCGGCGCAGGGATGCCGGCCGACTCCCTGAGGCCGCCCAGGTGCCCGAGCACCGGATGACTCGCCCCATCAGATCGTGATGGGCGCCCTATCCGGCCGCCTCCAGGGCCCGGAAGTAGATGTCGCTCGGGGTGTCGTCCTCCCGCTTCCAGCGAGCTCCGGCCGTCCGCCAGTCGGGCTCGGCGCCGCGGCGGCGGTTCGCCTCGACAAGAGCCCGCACCGGGTCCTCGGCCAGCTCCGGAGCCTTCGGGCGCGCGTCGTAATGGGTTCCGCCCCGGGGATCCACGAACACCGGGAGCCCCTCGCCCGCCCAGTTCACGCGCCAACCACCCTCGTGCACGAGCGCGTGGTGGTGTTTACAGAGAAGGAGCGTGTTACCCATGCTCGTCTCGCCGCCGTCGGCCCAGTGCTTCACGTGGTGGGCGTCGGTGAACCTGAGACCGCAGCCTGGGAAGCGGCATCCGCGGTCCCGACCCTCCAGCGCCCGCCGGAGCGCCGGCGGGATCGTCCGGGTGCGGCGGCCCACGTCGAGCACCGACCCGTCGGGCGCATGAGTGATCCGGACCAGGGCGGCGTCGCAGGAGATTCGTCGGGACGTTTCACCTGAAACGCGTGTGCCGTCCTCCAGCTCGGAGCGACCCGAAGCGCCGCCCACCTCACCGCCTGCTTTCCCGTCCTCCGAGAGCGGCTCGGAGTCCTCCGAGAGCGTGGCCGCATCCACGTGCAGCACCACCTGGTAGCGGGCCGCCCGCGTGCCGCTGATGGGGGCCGCTTCATCGCCGGGCGCACCGCCGGGCCCCGCTCCGAACCCCGCCGCCATCGCGCGCTCGGCCAGGAGCCCGAGGGCGTCGGCACGCCGCTGGGCCGCGGCCCGGAGCGTGTCGGTCGGGGGCGAGCCCCCCGCCAAGCGCTCGATGCCTGCCTCGTCCCGGTACAGCGCGTCGCTCGCCGCTTCCACCGCCCTCATGAGGAGCGCCCCCACCTCAGGCGGGAGCTTGCCGCGGACCACGTACATACCCTCCTCGTCCGGAAAGACCGAGAACATGCGGCTCTCGTGCAGCTCGCGCTCGAGCGTCGCCTCGTCCTCGCGGCTCCCGCGCTTCCATCCCCTGACCACACGCTCCAACTGAGCCGTGGTGCACCCCCGGGCGAGTTCGAGGAGGTCGCCTTCGTTCTCTGCATTGGCCACGCGCGAAAGCGCCCTGACCTGGGAGAACGACAGTTCGCCCCTGGCCATCGCGGCGCTGGTCTGGGGGAGTCCGAGCAACGCGCGGGCCGCGCGCACCTTCTCCCGGGCGGCGCCGAGGTCGATGCCGGTGCGGAAGGAGAGCCAGTGGGCACAGGACCGATGTCCCTCGCGCTCCCACCCGTTGCGACTGTCGAACTCCGCGAGGAGGACGAGCAGGCGATGGGTGGCGGCGTGGATGTGGGCGGCGAGGGTCGCGATCTCGTCGCCGAGGGCGTCGATGATGTCCGACTCGTCGCCAGAGGCCTCGTCCCCGGGGGGGAAGCCGTTCGGGGTCAGGCCGTAGGCGGGCGCGGGCTCGCGCACGACGGCGAGGGTGACGGCGCGGGGAGCGAACTGGACCATGCGGGGCGACCTCCTGCTCACGCTCGGGGGCGATACCGAATACACACCGAAAGATAAGAGGGGGTTTGCCGAGGCCCTGGATTGCCCGGAGGGGCCCGAAGCGGGGTTCGGAGGCCGCGGAAGGCGTCCCGGGAGGGGATCGCCGGGCAGAACGGCGCCGCGGGGGTCCGAGAGCCGTGCGCCGGGCAGGTCCGACACAGGGCGCATCGCGGCGCCCGAAAAGGTGTCCATAGCTGAATGGGACTTCGTGGCGCCCGCTTCTCCACATGCCTCGTCGAGCGTCGGGCACGCCGGGCCGGACCGTGTCAGGGCCAGCAGCCCGTGCCACGAGGCCTCGCCGTCCCCAGGCTCGCGGCCAAGCCTGCCCGGCGTTGACACCCGATGCTGACACGTGGCTGCCGGACCCCACGAGCGCGGTGCCTGGACGGGAGGGGCCGGCGCCGGAACGGCCAGCGCAGCGCTTCCGGCCGGCTCTCGCCTCCTCGCCCCCCCATGCCAGCAGGTAGTGTCGAGGCCCCGGGCGGACGCCCACAGGCAGAGAACCTCCAAAATGGCGCCGTTGCTGGGGTTTTCCGGGTGTATGAGCCGCCCATACACCTAGCCCGTCGTGGGGTCATGACGACGCAAACACCATGATAGCAACGATTTACACGAATACAGGGGGCACCTCCCTCCCCGGGGGGTGCCCCCACCTGTATATGCCGCCCATACACTTGGACCCCCGCGCGCTTCCGGGCCCGGACCCGTACGCGACCTTATCTCGTTGTGGGACCATGATTTACGAGCTTGCACCATTTCCTCACAAACCTGGCACGCGCCTTGCCCTATCCCTGTGCAGACGCCGGCCGAGGCGGGCGTCGGAGCGGAAACGGCAAGGAGGAATGGTGCAAAGCTGGAACGAGGGATCCACGGTCCTGCTGTCGGAAGCGGAGGACGCGTCTCGGCTGGTGGCCGAGCTCAGCGCCCGGACCGGCCCGGCGGCGTGGTACGCCAACGTGGGCGAGATGCTCACGGAGAGGCCCTTCTCCAGCGTCTCGGTCCTGGTGCTTCACGGCCACACGCTCCCCAAGGGCACGCTCCTGGCGACCCTGGGGCGGATGCACGTGGAGCACCCTGAGATCCAGACGGTGGCGGTCCTGGACGAGGAGCCTCCCCTCCCCATCGCCGAGTACCTCGCCTCGTGCGGGGTCTCCCTGCTCTGGAACGGTAACTCCGAGGAGGGAGCCAGCCGGCTGGCCTCGGTCGTCAATCAACTGCACGAGAAGATCCGGTGGATCGCCTCGTAACCACGGGACGGAACCCCATGAACCTCGTGCCTGAAGGAGAAAGAACCATGATCGCGCAGAAGAGAGTGATGCTCGTCGACGACGAGGAGAGCGTCCGCCTCAGTTGGAACCGCTACCTCTCCCAGCAGGGTTTCGAAGTCACCACCGCCAACGACGGCGCCAACGCCATCTCCAAGCTCCAGGCGGAGCCGGTGGACGTGGTGGTGTCCGACCTGCGCATGCCCGGCGTGGACGGGGTGCAACTCCTGCAGTGGATCCACGACGAGCGGCCCCAGACCCCGTTCATCCTCCTCACCGGCTTCGGGAGCGAGGACGTGGAGAAGCAGGTCCGCGACCTGGGTGCCTTCGACTACCTGAACAAGCCCATCAGCCCGGACACGCTGGCGGCGGTGGTGACGGCCGCGACGCACCTCAAGCTCGTGCCCCAGGCGGCGGTGGCCGCCGAGGCCGCGCCCGTGACCTCTCCCGAGGCCGTCCCGGTTGCGGCCGTGGAGGCGGCGACCGAGCTTCAGGCCAAGTCCGGGCTCCGCCGGTTCACCGAGGTGGCGGTCGGCCTCGTGGCCGCCCCCCTCATGGGGCTCGCCTTCGTGGTCTTCCTCCCCGTCATCGGGTTCGGTGCCCTGTTCTGGAGGATGGGCGAGGCGCTGAAGGACCTCTTCAAGCCGGCGGAGATCTGAGCGCCGGGAAACGGAACGGCAGATGAGGACGGCATTCGTAGCGGCCCTCGTGGCGCTGGGCCTCGCCCTCGGGGCCCAGCCCGTCAGGAGCCAGACGCCGCGCGAGACCTCGATGTGCGCGGACTGCCACGTCGAGATCGCGTCCGAGAAGCTGAAGGTCCTGACCCACGCGGACACGCTGTCGTGCCTCGGCTGCCACCACATCGGGTACACGCGGGATCCCGAGCTCTCCTTCCAGCGGCGCCTGGACCGGTGCTCCGAGTGCCACCAGGACGTCGCCCCCCAGCACGTGGGCGTCGGTGGCGCCGAGGTGCGCGACTGCGCGTCGTGCCACTCCATCCACGGCGACCACAGCGTGGAGGAGGCGAAGCAGCACATGACGTCGCGCTGCGCCGCCTGCCATGCGTCCCCCCATCCCGAGCACGCGAGCGGCGCCGAGGGAAGCCCGGGGTGCGTCGACTGCCACACCATGCACACGGGACGGGCCTTCGAGGCCGCCGACCCGGCCATCTTCGAGGCGTGCGCGGGATGCCACCAGACGGTCCATCCCAGCCACGCCACCGTGGAGGGGATCGCCGAGTGTACGGCGTGCCACTCGGTCATGGACCCGCCGGCCCCCGGCACCCCGGCCCGCGAGCAGACCTGCGCCGCCTGCCACGAGTCCGTCCACCCCACCCACGACGGCGTGGTGGACGGTCCCACCTGCTTCCAGTGCCACGACTTCGTGTCGGACCCGCCGGCGGCGGAGGCGGCCCAGGTCATCGGGACCCGGTGCGCGGCATGCCACGAGACCCAGCAACAGGAGATGGTGCAGGGAGGCCACGGGGCATCCCTGGCCACCGACCCGTCACGGGACGTACCGACCTGTGTCACCTGCCACGATGCTCACGTGGGGCAGGCGGAGGCCAGGGAGCGCCTCCTGATCACGGCGGCGGTGCAGTGCATGGAGTGCCACGGCGAGTCGTCGCTGGCGGTGCGCTACGGCCTCCCTTCCATGGTGAAGCGCTCCTACGCCGACGACTTCCACGGCACGACCGTCCAGTTCCTCATGGCCGAGGGCGGCACCATGGGGGCGAAGGACGTCATGCTCTGCTCCGACTGCCACGGGGTCCACAACGTTGCCCCCCTGAGCGAGCAGGAGATCGCCGAGGTCTGCCTCCGGTGCCACACCGAAGGCGACGAGAAGATCGCCGGCGCCTGGCTCGGCCACGAAACGCCCAGCCCACGGCACAAGCCCCTCATCTGGCTGGTGCGGCTCTTCTACTTCGTCCTGATCCCGTTCATGCTGACGGGGCTCACCCTCACCATCGTCTTCCAGCTCATGGACGCCCGGCGCAAGGGCGCCCGCGTCAGGAAGACGGCGGGGATGCGGCGCATCCTGGCGCGGCTCAGGGGCGAAAAGCCCGAGCCGGTGCCGACGGTGGAGCGCTTCACACGCCTCGAGCGCTTCGAGCACGCCGCCACCGCCTTCACCTTCATCGCCCTGGTGATCACGGGGCTCCCCCAGACCCGCCCCGACCTGGGCATTGCCCGGTGGATCATCGGGGCCATGGGCGGGATCTGGTCCACGCGCATGGTCCACCGCACCCTCGGGGTCATCTTCGTCGTGCTCATGGTGACCCACGTCACCCGGGCCGTGGTGAAGGCTATCCAGCACAACCGGCTCCCCGTCATGGTCCCCGTCCGGAAGGACTTCCAGGACGTCCTCCAGACCTTCCGGCACTTCCTCCTCCGGGAGCCCATGCCCAAGGTGGAGAAGTTCGACTTCTCGGAGAAGTTCGAGTACTGGGGCCTCTTCCTGGGCGGGGTGGTCATGAGCTCCACGGGCGTGATCCTCCTCTTCCCGGAAATGGTCACCCAGGTCCTCCCCGGCGTGATCGTGGCGGCCACCCGGGTCATGCACGGCATGGAGGCCACCTTCGCGGTGATGGTGGTCATCCTGTGGCACTCCTGGGGCGTGATCCTGCGCCCCGACGTGTTCCCCCTGGACACCTCCATCTTCACAGGCAAGATGCCCGTGCACCGCCTGAAGCACGAGCATGCCGCGGAGTACGAGCGGCTCTTCCCCGACGAGAACGCCGACCCCCACGGGGAGGGGTCGGGCGACTAACGCGCCGGCGGCGGGCGCGAGGTCTCCTCGCCGCCGAAGGGCCCCGGGGCAGCCGCCCCGGGGCCCTTCCTTCATCCCCTGGCAGGATGGCTCGCCGTCCGCCACGTTTGGGCGTGCCTGTACCGTCCCAGGGTCGAGCCGCAGGTCCTTCCGATCCCCACACTTCCCGGAGTAGCCGCATGAGCATGGCCGCCAACGCGCCCACGGCAGGCGCCCCGATACCGGAGTTCCCGCAGAGGCTGGGGCACCCCAAGCCCCTGTGGATGCTCTTCATGTCCGAGTTCTGGGAGCGCTTCGCCTTCTACGGGATCCGCTGGGCGCTGGTGCTCTACATCGTGGCCCAGTTCCACGGGGGCTCGGCCACCGGGCAGGCCGAAGCCAACAGCACCTACGGGGCCTACCTGGCCCTGGTGTACGCCGGCGCCATCTTCGGCGGCTACATCGCCGACCGGATCATCGGCTACCAGCGCTCCATCCTCACGGGCGCCGTGTTCATGGCCGCCGGGCTCTTCATGATCGCGCTGCCCGACCCCAACGTTTTCAAGCTCGGGCTGGCCACCATCGTCGTCGGCAACGGGATGTTCAAGCCGAACATCTCCACCCAGGTGGGCAAGCTCTACTCGGTGGCGGACGAGCGGCGCGACAGCGGCTTCACGATCTTCTACATGGGGATCAACGCCGGCGCGTTCCTGGCGCCGCTCTTCACCGGCTGGCTGGCGAACTCGGTGTTCGGATCCCCGGAGGTCCCGGCCTACAGGGTGGTGTTCATCGCCGCCGGCTTCGGCATGCTGGTGAGCCTGGTGTGGTTCTACTTCGGCCGAGACCAGCTCCAGGGGATCGGCACGCCGCCGGAAGGCGCCGAGAGCATGCGCCGCGTCGCCTACGTGGTCATCGGGTCGGTGTGCGTGATTCCCATCGTGTACGCCCTGCTCGCCGTCGGCGCCCAGGTCCTCCAGGTCGTCCTCACCATCATGTTCGTCGGGCTGGCCGCCATGTTGCTGATCGAAGGCATCAAGAACGGAGCGGTGGCCCGCGACAAGACCCTCGCGATGCTGCTCATTTTCGTGTTCAACATCCTGTTCTGGATGTTCTTCGAGCAGGCAGGGAGCTCGTTCACGTTCCTGGCGGACCAGATCGTGAACCGTGACTTCGGCGGCTGGATCTTCCCCACCGCCTGGTTCCAGAGTGTCAACGCGGTCGCCATCATCTGCTTCGCACCGGTCGCTGCGTGGATATGGGTCTGGCTGGCCAGCAAGCGCATGAACCCGTCCATCCCGCGCAAGTTCGGGCTCGGCCTCGTCTTCAACGGCCTCGCCTTCCTGTTGCTCATGTTCGCGCTCTCCAGCCTGGTCAGCGACGCGGGGAAGATCCCCTTCTGGACCCTCATCACCGTCTACCTGATCCAGTCGGTCGGAGAGCTCTGCCTTTCCCCCATCGGCCTGTCCATGGTGACCAAGCTGGCGCCCGTGCGGCTGGTGGGGCTGGGGATGGGTGGCTGGTTCCTGTCCACCGGCATCGGGAACAACCTGTCGGGGATCTTCGCCAGCCACGTGAGCGGCGAGACCGGGATGACCACCGCCTCGGCGCTCAGCGGCTATACGTTCGGCTTCTACGCGCTCGTGTCCGCGGGGCTGGTGCTCCTCCTCTCCGCGCCGCTGGTCAACAAGCTGCTGCACGGCGTGAAGTAGGATCGGACGGACGGCGGGGCGGGCGGCCGGGGGGCCGCCTGCCCCGCCGTCCCGGAGGGGGCGGCGGGGTGATAGCTTTGGCGATCTCCTGAAAGAGGATCCGCCATGCGCCCCTCCCTCCTCCTTCCCACCGTCCTCCTCGCCTCGGCGTGCGCCACCGCCACGCCGCCCGCCCCTCTCCCCCTCATCCCCCGCCCGATGCAGGTGCTGCCGGCCGGCGGTGCCTTCGAGCTCCGGGCCGGCGTGGGCGTGCGCCTGGCCCAGGGATCCAGTCAGGAGGCGGAGAGCGTGGCGGAGCGGTGGGCTGCTTCGGCGCGCCGGGCCACCGGGCATCCACTCCCTGTCGCCACCGGGCCGTGCCAGCGAGCCTCGGTGTGCCTCCGGGTCATCGGCCAGGGGCCCGCCGAAGGCTACGCCCTGGTGGTGACGCGGGACTCGGTGGTGGTGGCGGGCAACGACCACGCAGGACTTTTCTACGGCCTCGAGACCCTGTCCCAGCTCCTCCCGCCGCGGCCCGTCGCCGGCGATGCCGGGAGCGGGCGCCCGGTGCGAATCCCGGCGGCCACCGTCACCGACGCCCCGCGCTTCCCCTGGCGGGGGATGCACCTCGACGTGGGGCGGCACTTCTTCGGCCCCGAGTTCGTGAAGCGCTACATCGACCAGATGGCGCGCTACAAGGTCAACCGGTTCCACTGGCACCTGACGGAGGACCAGGGATGGCGCATCCAGATCGAGCGCTACCCCCGGCTCACCGACGTGGCCGCCTGGCGCCGGGAGACCATGGTCGGGAAGAACTTCGAACCGTACGTGGGCGACGGTCGGCGCTACGGCGGGTTCTACACCAAGGACGAGATCCGTGACATCGTGGCGTACGCCCGCGAGCGCTACGTGACCATCGTTCCCGAGATCGAGCTCCCCGGGCACTCCACGGCCGCGCTGGCGGCCTATCCGGAGCTGGCCTGCACCGACGGGCCCTTCGAGGTGGCCACCACGTGGGGCGTCTTCGAGGACATCTTCTGCCCCAAGGAGGGGACCTTCACCTTCCTGGAGGGCGTCCTCACCGAGGTCATGGAGCTCTTCCCCGGGGAGTACATCCACATCGGCGGGGACGAGGCCCCCAAGGCCCGGTGGGAAGCCAGCGAGGTGGCGCAGGAGGTCATGCGCCGGGAGAGGCTGGCCGACGAGAGCGAGCTCCAGAGCTGGTTCGTGCGGCGCATCGAGCGCTTCCTCGACGCCCACGGCCGCCGGCTCATCGGGTGGGACGAGATCCTGGAGGGAGGGCTGGCCCCCAACGCCACGGTGATGTCGTGGCGCGGTGTCCAGGGAGGGATCGAGGCGGCGCGCCAGGGGCACGACGTGATCATGACGCCCACCAGCCACCTCTACTTCGACTACCTGCAGGGAGACACGGCGCAGGAGCCGCTGGGGATCGGCGGCTTCCTCCCCCTGGAGCGGGTCTACGCCTTCGAGCCCGTCCCCGAGGAGCTTTCCGCCACCGAGGCGCGTCGGGTCCTGGGCGCCCAGGCCAACCTCTGGACCGAGTACATCCCCACCGAGGACCACGCCGAGTACATGCTGAACCCCCGCCTGCTGGCCCTGTCCGAGGTGGTGTGGTCCCCAGCGGGGGCGAGGGATTTCCGGGACTTCACCCAGCGCCTTCCCTGGCACCTGGAGCGCATGGACGGGTCGGGGATCCGCTACCGGATTCCCGACGTCCTCGGGCTGGCGCGCGACGGGCTGACGCTGGAGAAGAAGGCGAAGGTGGAGCTCGCCGCGGCGGCCTCCGGCGTGATCCGCTACACCCTCGATGGGACCGACCCCACCGCCACCTCCCCGGCGTACGTGCGCCCCCTGGAGCTCGACGTGGAGGACGGGGCGGTCACCGTGTCGGCGCGGCTTTTCACCGGCGGCGGCCAGGCGGGTCCCATGCGCCGGGCCATGTTCAGCCGGGCGACACCGCGCCCGGCAGCGCTGGTGGACGCCCCCCTGGAGCCGGGCTTCGTGGTGGACCTCTTCCAGGGGAACTTCCGGCGCGTGGCGGACCTGGAGCGCCGGGGGCAGGAGCCGGTGCGCCGGGAGAAGGTGGAGGGGGTGGCCCTTCCCGACTGGGCGCCGGCAGAGCGCTTCGGGCTCCGCTTCCGGGGTTACCTCTCGGTGCCCGAGGAAGGCGTGTACACCTTCCGCCTCTCCTCCGACGATGGTGCCGTGCTCCGCTTCGGCGGCGCCCCGGTGCTGGACCACGACGGCCCGCACACCCTTTCCGACAAGGAAGCCGAGGTCGCCCTGGCGCGGGGGATCCATCCCCTGGAGCTCATGTATTTCCAGGCCGGCGGCGGGAAGGCGCTGAAGCTGGAGTGGGCAGGGCCGGACGGCGTCTTCGCTCCCGTGGATTCGCGGGTGGTGGGACGGGTGAGGTAGGCGGGGAGGTAGACGGGAAGGGAGGCGCACTCCGCGTCAGCGTTCCCGCTCCAGGGGCCGCGTCAGGCAGGTGGGCCCCCCGCACCCCTTCACGCTGATCTCGTCTCCCCGGTAGACGCGCACCTCCACACCCGCTTCCTCCAGGCGGCGGCGCGTGGTGGGGTTCCCCTTGAGCGCCACCACCCGCCGGGGTGCCACGGCCAGGACGTTGCACCCCATCGAGTCGAACTCGTCGTCGGGCACCTCCACCAGCTCGATCCCCCGTTCCAACAGCTCCTCGCGGAACGGCACGGGGAGGAGAGGTGAGTACACGAGCGCCAGGTTGTCGGCTACCGGACTGAGCACGGACATGAGGTGGAAGACGTCGGTGGGCCCGTTCCAGTGCGGAAGGGGAACCACCACCACCTCGTCCACCGCCGGCCCCAGCAGCTCCCGGAACTGGCGGATACCCTCCGCGTTGGTCCGGTATCCCCTCCCCACCGCCACCGTCCTCGGTCCCAACCACACCACGTCGCCCCCCTCCAGCCGTCCGCTTCCGCCGATGGCGCCCACCACGGGGATCCCCAGGGAGCGGTAGGCCCGCTCCAGCTCGGCGGGCTCCCGGCGCCGGAGCTCCTTCGCCATGGAGCAGAGGATGGCGCCGCCCTCGCACACCACCGAGGCGTCCCGAACGTAGAGTGAGTCCATCCCCACGTCGCCCTCGGGCATCCAAGCCACCTCGATGCCCAGTTCCCCGAGGAGCGCCGCGAAGGCATCCGACTCGTGGCACGCCGCAGCGTGGTCGGGTGGCGCCAGGTAGTGCAGCGCGGCCCACTGGGCCTCGATGGAGCCCGGGTCCACGAAGGCGTGGCGGGCGTGCTTCAGGAGGACGCGCCGCAGGGACGCGGTGTCGGACTGGAAGGTGCTGCGGACCTCAGGCACCGGGTTTCCCTCCACCCAGCGCCGCCGCCTGTGCCGCGGCGCGGGAGCGGGCCCGCCCGCCCGCGCCCTGGAGGTAGATGGGCACGCCCAGGGTCAGGAGCACGCCACCCCAGAGCACCGAGTCCCACCCGGCGCCGACCACCGCCAGGACGGAGTAAGCGAACGCCAGCGCCGACACGACCAGCGCCACCCGGGCCCCCTTCCCGCCGAACCGCTCCTTGCCCCGGAGGATGAAGGCCACCTGGGCGGCGGCGGCGCCCAGGTAGGAGAGGAGCACGGTGACCGTGGCCAGAAGGGTCGCGAAGACGAAGAGTCCCACCAGTCCCCGCGTGTAGTTGGCCATCACGAGAGCGGTGGTGAGCCCGCTGGAGAGGACCAGCCCGAAGACCGGCGTTCCCCGCGGCGACAGGTGGCCGAACGCCGCGGGAAAGAGCCCGTGGCGTGCCGGCGCCAGGGGCATCTGTCCCTGCATGAGCACCCACCCGTTGAGGGCCCCGAAGGCGGCGATGGCGGCCCCCGCCGCCACGACACGGCCGGCCCCGGTCCCCCAGATGCGCCCTGCGGCCTCGGCGTAGGGCGCCGAGGTGGCGGCCAGCTCCCCCGCCGGGACCACACCCATCACCGCCACGGTGCTCAGGATGTAGACCGCCGCGGTGGCAAGGGTGCCGAGCACGGTGGCCAGGGGAATGGTCCGCGCGGGCCGCTCCACCTCGTCGGCGGGAATGGTCACGCACTCGAGCCCCAGTAGCCCCCAGAGCGTGAGAGCCGCCGTGGCCGTCACCGCCGAGATGCCCGACGCTCCGCTCACGTTCACCGGCCGGAAGTTGCCGGCGTCCATGGCCAGGAGCCCGAGCGTGGCGAGAGCCACCAGGGGGAGGACCTTGAGCACCGTGGTGACGAGCTGGAGGAGTGCCGCCTTCCTGAGTCCCCATGCATTCACCGCGGTGAGGGCCCAAATGGCCGAGAGCGCCAGCGACGCCTGGGCCACCGGTGCCTGTTCCAGGGAGGGCACAAAGGGGGTCAGGTAGGCGACGAAGGCCGTCGCGATGGCTGCGTTGCCCACCCACACCGATACCCAGTAGCCCCACGCCACCAGGAATCCCGGGAGATCGCCGAACGCCGCCCGGGTGTAGGCGTAGGGACCGCCTTCTGCGGGCATGATGCGCCCCAGCCGGCCGAAGACCAGCGCCAGGCAGGCCGCGCCCACGGCGGTGACGAGCCACCCCAGGAGGGAGATGGGCCCGTAGCGGCCCAACTCCGCAGGGACCAGATAGGCACCCGAGCCCACCATGTTGCCCACCACCAGCGCCATGGCGGTCCAGAGGCCGAGGGCCTTTCGTCGGGTCACAGGCAGAGCTTGTGGGGGAGGATGGACGCACGGCAGCGGTGACATTGGGGAGTGGCCGAGGTGGAAACAAGGCTCGGTCCGAATCCTCCGAGGTCCGGTCCCTGGCGGGAACCGAGATCGGTCCCGTGCGGTATGCCAATCCGTGGTTCCACCCATCTCCCGACCGAGGAGCTTCATGCGCCGATCCGCCGCGCTCGCCCTCCTCGCGGGGTCGCTGGCCGTGGCAGCACCGGCTGATGCCGGTGCCCAGGTGGCGGGATCGGGCCTTCTCGCCGTGGGCGAGATCGCCCCCGACTTCGCCCTTCCCGGTGCCACCAGGCACGGGGTCCTGAAGGACCCGGTGCGCCTCAGCGACTACCGCGGCGACACCGTGGTCCTAGCGTTCTTCTTCAGGGTCAGGAGCCCTGGCTGAACCGTCCAGATGACAGCGTACCGTGATCAGTACGCAAGCCTGTTCAACGAAGGACGCAACGTCGTGGTGATGGGGGTTTCCAACGACCCCGTCGAGGAGTTGGCGTCCTGGCTGAAGGACGCCGACTTCCCCTTCGTGTTCACGAGCGACGCCGCGAACGACGGCGCCACCTACACCGCCTTCGGCGGAGGCCTGCGGGCCAACAACATGGTGGACAGCCGCGCCGTGATCGTGGTGGGCCCGGACGGCCGGATCGCAGGGGTCATCCCCCAGTTCCGCCAGACCGACCCGACGGCCTACGAGGAGCTGGGTGCCATCATCGACAAGGTGACGCCGGCGCCGGAAGGAGATGAGACGGGACCGGCCGCGTAGCGCCCGTCCGGAACGTGCGCGCGGCCCCCTCATCCTCCCAGGAGCTTCGCCACCTCCGCCTCCAGCTTCTGCTCCGGCCCCACCCCCGCGTACGCCACGTTCCCCCGGGCATCCAGGAGCACCACCACGGCGGTGGTGAGGGCGTTGTAGGCCCGCACCGCCTCGCCCCGGGCGTCCCACAGATACGGGTACCCCGGATCGTGCTCCTCCAGGTGCCGCTTCACCCTCCGCACCGACTGGGAGACGGCCACGGCCACGGCGACCATGCTGAGCTGGTCGCCGTGGCGGGCACGGATGCGGTCCAACTGGGGCTGGAGCGCCTCGCACTGCTCGCACCACGATGCCCAGAACTCGATGAGGGCGGGCTTACCCCTGGGTGCGTAGCTCAGGAGCTGGACCGCCTTCCCGTCCAGGTCCTCCAGGGCGGCGGTGGGCGCCTGGGTGCCCACGGCGGGGCCCACGCCCTGGGCCGAAGCCCCCACGGCGAACAGCGACAGCCCGGCGAGGGCAGGAAGCGCGGTGAGGAAGAACGCGGAGGCGCGGGCAGAGCCCATACGGACGCTCACAGGTTGTATCCGGCTTGAACGAAGTAGTACTCGGCCATCACGATCATGAGCAGGGCCGCGCCCCGCTTCACCCACACCATCCACGTCCCCGAACGGGGGAGGAGCGCCAGCGTCCCCGAGAAAATCCCCACGGCCACCAGGAGCGCCGTCATCCCCAGGGAGAAGACAAAGAGGTAGACGAACCCCATGAGCCCCGCCTGGGTCGCGGCCACCCAGGTGAGGACGACGGCGAAGGCGGGCGCACCGCAGGGCGCGGCCACGACGCCGGATGTGGCACCCAGCAGGAACACCGCCCCGTAGGATCCGCCACTCCGGCTCCCCGCCCACTGCATCAGGCGGCGCGGCACAGGCACCGGGAGGACGTCCAGCATGGCCAGCGCGAAGAGCAGGAGGAGGTTGCCGATGGCCAGGAGCGCCCAGGGACTGGCGCTCACCGTGCCGAAGAGCGTCCCCGTCATCCCCGCCAGCGCGCCCAGGAAGGCGTAGAAGATCGCCATCCCCACAGCGTACGTGAGGGTCAGCCCCACCGTGCGCGCCTTGCTCTGCCCTTCCCTCGCCGTGCCCGCGATGACCGACACCGTGATGGGGATCATGGGATAGACGCAGGGCGTCAGGCTGGTGAGGAGCCCGGCCCCGAAGAGGGTCCCCAGCGCCAGGATGGGGCTGGCCGAGAGCGCCTCGGAGAGCCCGACGGCCGGTTCGGCCTGGAGCAGGGCGGTGAGGAGCGCGGGGTCCGTCATGCGTTCTTCAGCATCACCAGGAGCATCGTGAAGCGCTCCGGCGCCGCCACCGCGTGGGGCTTCCCGCCGGGGAGGAAGATCGTCTCGCCGGCGGAGACGGCGTGGGTGGCGCCCAGCACGGTGACATCGGCCCTCCCGTCCAGCACGACGATGAGGGCGTCGTGGGGCGTGGTGTGCTCGCTGAGCGCCTCGCCCTTGTCGAAGGCGAAGAGCGTCACGCCGCCGCAGGCGTTCTTCACGAGCTGGCGGCTCACCACCGAGCCGTCCTGGTAGGCCAGCAGTCCGGAGAGGCGAGCCACTTCGCCGCCTGCGAGGGTCATGGGATCTCCTTTTCCGGGTAGACCCCAAGGGTGACGCCCGGGATCCCACAGCGCCACCCCCGGGGCCGCTTCCTTGACATGCCCGAGGGCCCACCCGGAGGTTCCGCCAGGAGGACGACGACATGGCCCTGACCCACGACGAGTACCTCTCCCACGACGCCCTGGGCCTGGCCGCCCTGATCCGCAGCCGGGACGTCACCCCCGGCGAACTCCTGGACACGGCCCTGGCGCGGGCCCGTGCCCTCAACCCCAGGCTCAACGCCGTGGTGCGGTTCATGGAGGCCGATGCCAGGGTCACCGCCGCGTCGCCTCCGGCGGGCCCCTTCTCCGGGATCCCCTTCCTGGCCAAGGACCTCATCACGTTCTACGAGGGCCACCCCACCACCCAGGGCTCACGCCTCCTCACCGGCGTGGTGCCGGACCACGACTCGGAGATGGCCCGCAGGGTACACGCCGCCGGCCTGGTGGTGTTCGGCAAGACCAACACCCCTGAGTTCGGCCTGGTCCCCTACACCGAGCCCGAGCTGTTCGGCCCCTGCCGCAACCCGTGGGACACGGGCCGCACGCCCGGGGGATCCAGCGGGGGCTCCGCCGCCGCCGTGTCGGCTGGGATCGTCCCCATGGCCAGCGGCGGCGACGGCGGGGGCTCCATCCGCATCCCCGCCTCGTGCTGCGGCCTCTTCGGCCTCAAGCCCACCCGCGGGCGCACGCCCACCGGGCCCGACTTCGGCCTCCTCTGGCGCGGGGCCGCCATCGAGCACGTCCTCACGCGATCCGTGCGCGACTCTGCGGCCATGCTCGACGCCACCCACGGCCCCGACTCGGGAGCCCCTTTCGAGATCCCGCCCCCGGCGGGGCCGTACCTGGCCGAGGTGGAAAGGGACCCCCGCCCCCTGCGCATCGGCTTCACCACCCGGCCCCTCCTCCACGCCTGGGTACACCCCGACTGCGTGGCCGCCACCGAGGACGCCGCCCGGCTCCTCGAATCGCTGGGGCACCAGGTGGAGGAGGCGACGCCGGAGGTGGACGCCGACGCCTTCACCTTCGCGTTCCTCACCATGGTCGCCGCCGAGCTCGGCGCGGACCTGGAGTTCTGCTCCCGCGTCCTGGGGCGGCGGCCGCGCCGGCGTGACCTGGAGCCGGCCACCTGGGCGCTGGGACTCCTCGCCGACGCCTTCTCGGCCAGGGAGTATGCCACCGCGCTGCGGACGCTGGAACGGGTGGGCCGGACGGTGGGCCGCTTCTTCGAGGAGCACGACCTGCTCCTCACGCCGACGCTGGCCTCCCCCCCACCTGCCGTGGGTTCGATGGGACCCAAGCCGGGTCAGATCCGCGCCCTGAAGTTCCTGGGTGCGGCAGGCTCGGGGCGGGTGCTGCGCGCCGCCCGGGTGCTCGACGAGGCGGCCAAGGACGCCTTCTCGTTCATCCCCTGGACACCGGTCTTCAACGTCACGGGGCACCCGGCCATGTCCGTGCCGCTCGCCTGGAACGCCCAGGGGCTCCCCGTGGGGGTCCACCTGGTGGGACGCTTCGGCGCCGAGGACGTCCTCTTCCGGCTGGCGGGACAGCTGGAGCGCGCCCGCCCCTGGATGGAGCGCCTTCCCGGGGTGGCCCGAGAGGTAGGCTGACGGCGAGGGGGGAGGCGCCGCCCACCACGGTGGCGGGCGACGCTCCCGCGAAGCCCCCTACAGCTCCACCCAGACCGGAGGGTGGGCCATGGCGTCCAGGAAGCGCAGGAGGTCGTCGCGGGACACGGCGGTGGTCATGGCGTTGTCCAGAGGGTGGGCATTCCACGTCTCCTGGAGGCGTAGCCCCGAGTCCAGGGCCACGGACACGTGCTGGCCGTGGTCGTTGAGGACGGAGAACGGGGTCACCGACCCGGGGATGACGCCCAGGTAACGCATGAGCCGCTCCGGGCTCCCGAAGGAGAGGCGCCCCCGCGCGCCCACCTGGGGCGCCACCACCTTGAGATCCACATCCTTGTCGAAGCGGGCCACCAGGAGCCACATGGTGCCCTTCTTGTCCCGGAGGAAGAGGTTCTTGGTGTGGGCGCCGGGAAGGTCGCCCTTGAGCCGCTGGGCCTCTTCCACGGTGAAGACGGGGGCGTGACGGTGGGTGGTGTAGGCGATGCCGAGTCCGTCGAGGCGGACGAACAGATCTTCCGGGGTCGCCGGAGTCGACCCGTCATCGAGGAGGGCGGGGGGCGTGTCGGTCATGGAAGGGTGTCGGCTGGAGCGGCGAGTCTTCTGCCCGGGAGGCTATCCTGACACCAGGGTACCCGGGGCCCGGGGCTTCCGGCAACGCAGGATATGGCGCCTGCGGCGGCGGGGCCCGAGATTTGGGGGGACCGCGAGGCGACCACGTCGGAGGATGCGAATGCTGCTGGGACGGGAACACGCCATCGGGCACCCCGCCCTCACCGACGAGCATACGGGGCTGGCGAACAGGCTGCACTTCGAGCTGGTGTACGGCTACTTGTTCAACGGCGCCGACCGGGGCGTGCCCCTCACCCTCATGCTCCTCACCACCCCTGCTCCCGACCGGGCCGCCCTGCGGGCGCTGGGCGAGCGCATCCAGGCCACCACGCGCACCTCGGACCTGGTGGCCCATCTGGGCGGTGGCCGCTTCATCGTCATCCTCCTGGGCACGAACCTCTCCGGCGGGCGCATCGCCGCCGACCGGATGGAGGTGGCGCTGCAGGACGTGGCGGTAGGGCCCGTGGCCGTCGGCCTGGCCACCTACCGTGTGGAGATGAAGGAGTCGTCGGACCTCCTCAAGGCCGTGGACGAGGCTCTCCGGAGGGCCGAGGCCGCCGGCGGCGGCGTCGAGCTCTGAGCAGGATCGAAAGGGGAACCCATCCTCACGGTCCGGCAGCCAGTTCCCCCTCGCGGTACAGCCAGGCGCCCACGTACACGGCCAGCGCCATCTCCACGAGGCCCCAGGCCACCGACCCCAGGAGCAGGCGCCTGGGGATCGGCGAGGTGCCCAGGAGGCCGATACCCGCGTAGAGGTACGTCACCGCCCACAGCGCCGCCGCGGCGCGGAGCGCCGTGGCGCCTCCCGGGGCGTAGCGGGGGCGGATGGCCACGTAGATCCAAACGCCCACGATGCCCACAACGAACGACCCGAGCCCCCACAGGGCGAGGGCGGGCAAGCCCATGTGGATTCCGAATCCGGCCAGGACCGTCGCCCACGCATCCCCCAGGAGCCAGACGTTCACCGCCAGCTCACCGAGGTTGATGATGAAGCCGGCCACGAGGCCGCTGAGGACGAGCCTGGGAACACTGACGCCCATGCGACACCTCCTATTGAGGTGGAACTGCGCAGGCAACAGGATGGGGGTGCCCCCGCCCCGAATCTAGCGACCTCCACCCAGGCGTGAGCGGATGGCCGCCGCCGTGACCTCCGCCTGGTACGCCGCGAGGCGGCAGGCAAGGTCCAGCGTGCGTTCCACGGGAGCCAGCTCCACGCCGTTGATGTGGAAGAGGCCGGCCTGGATGCGCGACCCGGTGCGCACGTATGCCGTGTCCACGAGCATCATGAGGGAAGAGTGGCGCACGTCGTCGTGGAGCCCCTCCAGCTCCTCGTGGATCCCCTGGTCCGCGATCCACGCGTTCCAGCGCGGGTTGTCGTAGTACTCGGGGACGTGGATGATGTCCGTGCCCGAGCCCTTCCACTCCTCGGAGAGCGCTGCGGCCACCGCGGCCATCCCCTCCTGGTTCCCGCCGCTGTCCCCCAGCAGGATGACGTGCTCGAACCCGTGCGCCTTCATGCTCCGGGCGACGTCGGTGAGGAGCGCGCGGAACGTCTGCTGGGTCACACTCACCGTGCCCGGGTAGCGCATGTGGCTCGACGGAGGAGCGATGTCCCCCTCGGGAACGAAGGAGATGATCGGCGCCACGAGTGCGTCCCCCAGCTCCCGGGCCAGCGCCTCCATGGTGGCGCGGAGGATGATGCTGTGCTTACCCAGGGCCAGGTACGGCCCGTTCTGCTCGATCCCCCCGGTGGGCACGAGCACGGTGCGACGGCCCCCTCGGAGGAGGTCCCGGACCTCGAGCCAGGTCAGCTCCTCGAGCCACACCGAATCGTGGATGGGCAGGACTCTGGGCGTCTCCGAGTCCGGTGAGCCGGGCTCCGGCACCGCCTGGGCCGTCACGGCACGTGGCGCCGCCAGCGTCATCCCGACGGCGAGAACCAAGGAGAGGGCACGGGCGGCGGTCATGGGAGCCTCCAGACAGGGACGATCCGCCGTACGCTACCGCCGGAGCTCGCCGTTCCGCCAGCCGGGGCGGGCGTCGCCAGCCGGCCAGGTGCTGGAGAGCGCCTGGGGAAGCCCTACCAGCCGGGCGCGTCGTCTCCCGTCAGCTCGATGACGTCGGGCTGGTTCGGGACGATGCACAGGAACTCGAAGGGCTCCTCCCCCTCCGTATGATAGGAGTGCGGCACCCCGGCCGGGATGAACACCACGTCGCCGGCGCTCACCTTCAGGCGCTCGTCACCCACCGTGAGGCGCGCCTCGCCCCGGAGCACGTACTGCTCGTGCTCCACCTTGTTGGTATGGCGGGGCATCCCTCCCCCGGGCTGCATGATGAAGCGCCGGAGCGCGAAGTTGGGCCCCTCGTCGGGGCCAATGAGTACCTGACGGGTGGTTCCGGTCCCAGCATTCACGACCTCTGCGGGCTGGGCGTCGGCGCGTTTCACGGACATGGGGGCTCCTTGCGGGCTTGGTGCTGACACGACGTGGCGGAGACCCCCAAAGTGAGTGCATCCCGCGCCCACCGCGCAAGCCGGAGCGCCTCCCACCCGGACCTGTTCCTCCGCCAGGCGCTAGAAGGCACGCGGGGGGTGCCGGGTTCGCGCCCGGCGTCGGTGAAGGCGGTCCCCTCGTTGCGCTGGGGGTCGTGGTAGCAGGTAGGCCTCCGAACGCGGTCCTGAATCGACAAAAGGCCCGGCGAGGCTTGCGCCTCACCGGGCCAGGCAGGGATGCCTGCGACCCTCCCGCCAACAGGACACCCCTCACCGCGCATTGGGCTCGCGGAAGGTGCGACTTCCACCTTCCCCTTCCCCTATTCGGTCGGACGGAGCGGGCGAACTGCTGGCGGGGTCCCGCTCAAGTTCCGGCTCGCTCTGGGGCCTTGCGGCTTCCAGGTCTATGCTCAAGCCGGGTTGAGCAAATGCTCCGTCCGATCTTTGCTTCGGGCCGCCGGGAAGCTCCTGCCCTAAGCTCCCGGCGGACCCAGGAACTGCGTCCCGACGAGGGCGGGTAGAGGTTGCTGGACCTCGTCCCGTCGGACCGTCAGCCCCTTCAATTCACTGCAGGATGATACCGCGGCCCCCAGGGGCCAGGATGTCAGGGAAAGTCGGCTCGGATCCGTAGGGGATACCCCTACACCCCCACCCGACCGGAAGACGCCAGCAGCCCGAGCGGATCTTCCGCCCGGGCCGCCGGTTCCCGCTCATTCCAGCCGACCTGAAAGGGCGGCCCTGCCTCTCTGCCGTCACTCCTTCTTGCGGTACACGCCCATGCGCAGAGGAGGCGACACCTTGTAGTGGAAGTGGAGCCTGTTCTCCCCTCCCTCGACCACGGTCCGGATCTCCTGGCGCGTCTTCGGATAGTCCTTGCCGTCGCCGTTCTCGAGAACCAGGACATGCTCTCCCCCGAGTCCGCCTTCGAGCTCCAGGAGGCGGGCCTCCAGGCGGTTGAGCAGGAGCTGCTCGGTGTGGTCCTGGACATGGCCCTCGGCTTCCGCAGAGAGCTCGTGGCTGGCGACGTGCTCATATCCGGATTGGAGCTCGGCGACCGGGATGGTGAGCTCCTGGTCACGCCGGAACCCGACCTCGTTGAGGGCCTTCGAGTCGAAGTTGGGGTCCACGCTCTGGTAGGAGGTTCCGTACCGCTTCAGGATCATCGTGTCCTCACGGTGCTGGTCACGGGTGTGGTTGCGCCGGGGCCGCCGTTCTCGACTCCGGCGTCAGGAGTGCCCCGGGTCGAGGAGCGCTGCCAGCTCCTCCGGGGAGAGGTCGTCGGCGGTTCGGGTCCCCATCCCCTTGGGAGACCGGGAATGGCTGCCGCGCCGGGAGGTGGACCGCGACTCGGGCTGCGGCGTCCCCACGTAGTCGAACTCCGGCAAGTGGATGCGCTCCAGGGGACGGCCCAGCCGGTGCTCCAACGTCTTCACGGCGCCCAGGTCGGTGGCGGTGACGAACGTCACCGCCGTGCCGGTGGCTCCTGCCCGGGCGGTGCGACCGATGCGGTGGACGTAGTCCTCGGGATCCAGCGGCACGTCGTAGTTCACCACGTGGGTGATCCCTTCCACGTCCAACCCGCGCTGGGCGATGTCGGTCGCCACCAGCACCCGCACCTTCCCGGTGGCGAACCTGTCCAGCGCCCGCGTCCGCTCCTTCATCTGCCGGGCGGAGTGCATGACGTCGGTGGAGATGCCGTCGCGCTCCAATCTGGCCTCCAGCACGTCGGCACCGGCCTTGGTCCGGGTGAAGACGAGCACCTGGTCCCATCCCGGGGACCTGACGAGCTCCACCAGGAGGTCGGGCTTCTTCTCGGGCTTCACCGAGTACACCAACTCCGAGATCCCCGAGGCCGTGGTGCCCGATCGGGCCGCCTCGATCCAGAGCGCGTCGCGCGTGATCCGCGTCGCCAGATCGTGCACACCGTGGGGCATGGTGGCGCTGAACAGCATGGTCTGACGGCCCGCAGGCATCCCCCGGAGGACCTGCTCGATCTGCGGGCGGAAGCCCATGTCCAGCATGCGGTCCGCCTCGTCCAGCACCAGGTAGCGCACCCCGGAGAGGTTCACGCGCTTGGACTGGATGTGGTCGATGAAGCGGCCGGGCGTCGCCACCAGGATCTCGTAGCCCTTCTCCAGGGCTTCGATCTGGGGCCCGTACGCGACCCCGCCGAAGATGGCTTCCACGCGTACCTGGGTCCCCCGGGCCAGCACGGCGGTGTCGTCCGCCACCTGCTGGGCCAGTTCCCGGGTGGGGCACAGCACGAGCACCTGAAGGCCCTTGCCGCTCTGGATGCGCTCCAGCGCCGGGATCATGAAGGCGGCGGTCTTGCCGGTGCCGGTCTGGGCGATCCCCACCACATCCTTGCCCTCGATCCCGGATGGGATGGCCTTCGACTGGATGGGGGTCGGCACGGACCACCCCAGGGCTTCGATGGCGGCCAGGCACGCCTCGGACAAGCCGAGGTCTCGGAACGTCACTGCTTCCACGACTTCTCCATTGCGGGAACTCTGCGCGAAAAAGGTAGATCCTTTCTTGCCAAGGGCATAGGGCGGGCCCATGTTCGCGGGGCACGTCCCACCCGCCCTGCCGTCCCTCCCCATGGATTCCCCAGCATCACTCCCAGCGTCCAGCGCTACGTCCGTCCTCTTCGTGTGCCTGGGCAACATCTGCCGGCCCCCGCTCGCCGAAGGGGTGTTCCGGCACCTCGTTGCCGAGGCCGGCCTGGCGGAACGCTTCGTCGTGGACTCGGCAGGCACGGGGGCATGGCACGAGGGCGAGCCGGCGGACCCCCGATCCATCCAGGTGGCCGCCGCCCACGGCGTCACCCTCGAGGGCCGGGCGCGGCAGGTCGTGCCTGACGATTTGCGCCGCTTCGACGTGGTCGTGGCCATGGACAGGGACAACCTGGCCGTCCTCGAGGCAATCTCCTCGTCCGCCGGTGGCACGGCCCGCCTCCACCTGCTCCGGGAGTTCGACCCTGCCGCCGACGGCGACGAGGTCCCCGACCCCTACTACGGCGGGCCCCACGGCTTCGAGAAGGTGTACCACATGGTCCACGCCGCCTGCGAGGGGCTCCTCCGGGAGCTCATGCCGGCGCCATGAGCCCTCTCCCCCCACCGGTCCGAGAGGGCGTGGAGGGCGCCCTCGGCCGCCTGGGGTACACGCCGAGAATCGTCTCCGAGGTGCCGGTCACCGGCGGGTGCATCAACCACGGCGCGCGCATCTCTGTGGACGGCGGCGCGGACTTCTTCCTCAAGTGGAACGCCCACGCTCCCCCGCGCTTCTTCGACGCGGAAGCCGACGGCCTGCACGCGCTGGCGGCAGCGCAGGCGTTCAGGGTCCCCGCTCCCTTGGCGCGGGGCGGGGGGTCCGGCGCCCCGGCGTGGCTCCTCCTGGAGTACATCCCCGCAGGAGTTCCCGGGCCGGGCTTCGACGAGCGTCTGGGCCGGGGCCTGGCACGCCTCCACACCTCCGCGCCGCCGGGCGCCAGGTACGGGTGGAGCCAGAACAACTGGATCGGGGCCCTCCCCCAGTCCAACCGCGTCTCCCGGTCCTGGTCGGCCTTCTGGCGGGAGCAGCGCCTGGCGCCCCAGGTGCGCCGTGCAAGGGACCGGGGATTCCTGCGGGGCCCCGGGGCCAGCATGCTGGACCGGGCCCTCGAGCTGGTCCCCGAGGCGCTGGCGGACGTGGACAAGGGCCCGGTGCACCTCCTGCACGGGGATCTCTGGAGCGGGAACCAATACGCCGGGCCCGCGGGAGAACCGGTCGTCATCGATCCGGCCGTCTATCACGGGCACGGCGAGGTGGACCTGGCCATGACCGAGCTCTTCGGAGGGTTCGGCTCGCGCTTCTACCAGGCCTATGCCGAAGCGATCACCCTCACGGACGCCTACGCAGCCTACCGCAGGGACCTGTACCAGCTGTACTACCTGCTGGTGCACGTCAACCTGTTCGGGTCCCAGTACGAGGAGCGGACCCTCGCGGCCGCCGCACGTGCGGCGGCCGCGCTGTCCGGCTGATCAGCTTCCGTTCACGAAGCGCGCGATTCGCGGGAACGCCTTCTCCAGCGTGTCGTCGGACGTGGCGAAGCTCATGCGCACATACCGATCGTCACCGAAAGCCCCGCCCGGCACGAGAGCCACGCCCTTGGCTTGGAGGAGCTTGCTGCACCACGCGGTGGCGCCGGTGACGTCCCCTCCAAACAGGTGGTCCACCCGGAAGTACAGGTAGAACGCGCCGCGGGGATAGACGAAGCCCACGCCGGGGAGCAGCTCCTGCGCGCGCGCCACCACCAGGTCACGCCGGCGGCGGAACGCGGTCGCCATCTCGCGGATGGACACCTCCGCCGCCTCCACGTTCGAGTAGGCTTCCAACGCCGCCTCCTGCGCCGGGCTGCTGGCGTTCGACGTGGTCTGGCTTTCGAGGTCGGCGAACTTCTTGGCCACCTCGGGCACACACCAGGAATAGCCCACCCGCCACCCGGTCATGGCGTAGCTCTTGGACGCACCGTCCACCAGGATGAAGTCGCCCAGGCTGGACTCGGGGATGTCCAGGACGCCGGGCGCGGCCTTGCCGTCCCCCTCGTAGTAGATGTTCCGGTAGATCTCGTCGGAGATGAGCCAGACGTTGTGCTTCTTGCACCACTCGGCGATGGCGGTGAGCTCGGCCAGGGAGTAGACCGCGCCGCTGGGGTTGGTCGGCGAGTTGATGATGAGGCCGCGGGTCCGCGGGGTGACGACCCGGTCCAGGTCGGTCGGGGCGAGCTTGAAGTCGTCCTCCTCCTTGCCGGAGACGATCACCGGCTCGGCGCGAGCGATGTTCACCAGGTCCGGGTAGCTCGTCCAGAACGGAGACGCCACCAGGACC
>Ga0315541_1000829_pt1 | contig 31391 bp, 28 predicted proteins | sample SalMarSW160190MG_FD_203095 | JGI IMG/M metagenome (GOLD analysis project Ga0315541, IMG submission 203095) | Salt marsh sediment microbial communities from the Plum Island Ecosystem LTER, Massachusetts, United States - Salt Marsh Sediment SW1601-190 ...
CGGGGAAACTGGGGGTGGGGCACCTCTCTTTACAAATAAAGCATTGATGCTGTATCCTAGCCCTAAGAAAAGCCATGATGTATCAGGCACCGCGCGGAACCTCGGACATCCTGCCCCAGGAACAGGCCTACTGGCGCCATATTGAGCAGAGGGTAGCCCACACCGCCCGGCTCTACGGCTACGAGCGCCTCGACGCCCCCGTTTTCGAGGACAGCCGTCTCTTTGCCCGCAGCGTGGGCGAGGACACCGACATCGTCACCAAGGAGATGTATACCTTTGAGGACCGGGGGGGCAGCTCGCTCACTCTGAGGCCGGAGGGCACCGCTTCCGTCTGCCGCGCCTACCTGGAACACGGCATGAAAAACCTGCCCCAGCCGGTAAAGCTGTATTATATTGCCTCTATCTTCCGGTACGAAAGGCCCCAGGCGGGGCGGTACCGCCAGCACTACCAGTTCGGCTACGAAGCTATCGGCGGCGACGACCCCGCCCTCGACGGCGAGGTCATCGACATGGCCTGGCAGTTCTTAGCCTCGGTAAAGCTGCGCCGTCTGTCACTCCAGCTCAACAGCATCGGCTGTAAGAAGTGCCGCCCGAACTATGTGACCGCCCTTAAAAGCTACTATGCCGGCCGCACCGGGGAGCTTTGCCCCGACTGCCGCCAGCGGCTCGAGCGCAACCCGCTGCGCCTGCTCGACTGTAAAAACGACAGCTGCCAGAAAATAGCTGCATCGGCACCGAAGAGCGCCGACTATCTCTGCCCCGAATGCGCCGAGCACTTCCAGCAGCTAAAGAGATACCTGGAGCTGCTCGGCCTGCCCTTTACCGTCAACCACCGTCTGGTGCGGGGGCTGGACTACTACACCCGGACCGTATTTGAGATTCAGCCCGAGGGGGGAGGCGCCCAGAGCACTCTGGCCGGCGGGGGCCGCTACGACGACCTCATCGAGGAGCTGGGGGGCAAGCCGACCCCGGCCCTGGGCTTTGCCGCCGGCATCGAGCGGATAATACTCAATCTAAAGAAGCAGAAGATTGAAGCGCCTCCCCTGCCCAGGCCGCCGGTATTTATCGCCTACCTGGGCGAGGCGGCTAAAACCGAGGCGGTCAAGCTGGCGGCTAAACTTAGGCGGGATGACATCGGGGTGGTAAAGGCGCTGGGGGACAAGAGCCTGAAGGCACAGCTGAGGCAGGCTAATAACCTGGGCTCGAGCTACGCGGTGATTATCGGGGAGGAGGAGCTGAAGGCGGGCACGGTAATACTGCGGGATATGACCAGCGCCGAGCAGAAAAGCGTGCCCATCGGCAAGCTAGCGCGGGAGCTGCGCCAGTAGCCTCCCCAACTTCACTTCACGGCTAAATTATGCTATAATAGATATATATGGCTGCCTTGCAATCATCTGAAATCACCGGCGGTTGGGTAGCCTCTCCTTCAGAAAGAAGCTACTCGGGTCTCACCATCTCCTCCTTTACGATTCCGCACGGTTTTTCCCCTCACCACCAATAAGGGAGTAAAGAACGATTATGGCAAAAGGCAAACCCGCATCATCCAAGTCAGTGAAAAATAACGATTACCTAGCCAAGGATATCCAGGTCCTGGAGGGGCGACAGGCGGTGCGCCGCCGCCCCGGTATGTACATCGGCAGCACCGACCAGCGCGGCCTGCACCACCTGGTCTATGAAATCACCTACAACTGCATCGACGAGGCCATGGCCGGCTACTGTGATAATGTCTGGGTCACCCTGTGCCAGGATGACAGCATCCGGGTGATAGATAACGGGCGCGGTATCCCGGTGGATATCCACCCCACCACCAAAATAACCGCCCTGGAAACGGTAATGACCATCCTGCACGCCGGAGCCAAGTTCGGCGGGCACACCTACCAGGTATCCGGCGGCCTGCACGGGGTGGGCGCCTCGGTGGTTAACGCCCTTTCTTCCTGGCTTAAAGTAGATGTCAGGCGTGACGGCAAGCAGCACCACCAGGAATATGAGAAGGGCATCCCCCTGGGAGCGGTGGAGGTGGTCGGCAAAGCCAGCGGTACCGGCACTACCGTCGCCTTCCTGCCCGACACGCAGATATTCGGTGAGTTCAAATGTGAGTTTAATACCATCAGCGAGCACCTGCGCGAACTGGCCTACCTGAACAAGGGTCTGGAAATATCGGTCGTCGACGAGAGGACGGGACAAGAAAAGACCTACTACTTCGAGGGGGGCATTACCGGCTTCGTCCGCCAGCTTAACCGCAACCGGGTGGTACGCCACCGCCAGCCTATATATATCTCCAAAGCGGCCAACGGCACCATAGTAGAGGCGGCGATCCAGTACAACGACGGTTTTTCCGAGTCCTCCTTCAGCTTCGCCAACTGCGTCAATACCATCGACGGCGGCACCCACCTCACCGGCTTCCGCTCGGCGCTGACCCGTGTCCTCAATGACTACGCCCGCAAGAACAAGCTGATTAAGGAGGACGAGCCTAATTTAATCGGGGAGGATGTCAGGGAGGGGCTTACCGCCGTTATCAGCGTCAAGCTGGCCGAGGCCCAGTTCGAGGGGCAGACCAAAGGCAAGCTGGGCAACCCGGAGGTAAAGAGCCACGTGGAGAGCGCCGTGGGGGAGGGGTTGTCCCTCTACTTTGAAGAGCACCCCGACGACGCCCGGAGAATCCTGGAGAAGTGCCTCCTCGCCGCCAAGGGCCGGGAGGCCGCCCGCAAAGCCAGAGACCTTATCGTTAAGCGGGGCAGTCTGGAGACAGCCACCCTGCCCGGCAAGCTGGCCGACTGCTCGGAGAGAGACCCCAGCCACAGCGAGCTGTACCTGGTGGAGGGGCCTTCCGCAGGGGGTTCGGCTAAAGAAGGGCGTAACCGCCGCTTCCAGGCTATCCTGCCGCTGCGGGGTAAAATACTCAATGTGGAAAAGGCCTCTCCGGACAAGATGCTGGCCCACGAGGAAATCCGGGCTATCATTACCGCCCTGGGCACCAGCATCGATGACGAATTTGACTTATCCAAGCTGCGCTACCACCGGGTTATCCTGATGACTGACGCCGATGTCGACGGCTCCCACATCCGCACCCTGCTGTTAACCTTCTTCTTCCGCCACATGGCCGAGCTAATCAATAACCAGCACCTCTACATCGCCCAGCCGCCCCTCTTCAAGGTCAAGGCGGGCAAGAAACAGCAGTGGGCATATTCGGATGCGGAGAAGGAAGCGGCCTTAGCCGAGTTCAAAGAGAGCCGCAAGGTGGAGGTCCAGCGCTACAAGGGCCTGGGCGAGATGAGCGCCGAGCAGCTCTGGGAGACGACCATGAACCCGGATACCCGCACCCTGCTGGAGGTAACCGTGGAGGACGCCGTCAAAGCCGACCACATCTTTCATGTTTTGATGGGTGACGAGGTGCCGCCGCGCAAGGCCTTTATCCAGGCGCACGCCAAAAGCGTTAAGAACCTAGATATTTAGCCGCCCGGTTTCTTAACGTACAGCTTGTGCTCTATGATATACCGCTCCACCGGCTCGGGGACGAGCTTATGAATGGAAAGCCCCCGCGCCACCCGCTGCCTGATTTCTGAAGCGCTGATTTCTATCTGCGGCGTGTCCAGCATAACCAGGCTCTTAGATAAGCCGGGGACAGCTGCTTCCAGGGAGTCCAGGTCGGGGGAGGCAAAGCCCACCCGGCGCACCGGCACCAGGCGGCATAATCCAACCAGCCGTTGCGGCTGGTGCCACCGGGGCAGCTGGTTTAAATTATCCCAGCCCAGAACGAAATAAAGCTTGCCCTCAGCCCCAATCTGGCTGCGGAGTTCGGCCATGGTGTCCCCCGTATAGGAAGGGCCGGGCCTGTCCATCTCCATAGTCGACAGCTTAAAAGCGGGCTCATCGGCAATAGCCAGGCGCACCATCTCCAGCCGGTGCTCAGCCGGCGAGATGGCGTTGGCGTTATTGAGCTTGAGCCAGGGTTGCCCCGCCGGCACGAAGAGGATTTCGGTTAAATCGAGGCGGGCGCGCACCTCTTCGGCGATAATCAGGTGCCCCATGTGGATGGGGTCAAAGGTCCCTCCCAGTACGCCGATGTTCATACTATAGCCACTCCCATTCAAAATTGCCGCAGCGGACCTTGTCGCCGGGCTTGACCCCGGCCCGCTCCAGAGCTTTAATCACCCCCAGCCGGGCCATCCGCTGGCGGAACTCGCTGGGGAGGCTGGAGCTGGCCTCGTCAGGCCGGGTAATAATGCGCTCCAGCTCAGGCGCCGTCACCACAAAGGTATCCCCTTCCTTATGCACCCCGGGGCTTACCCGCCGGGGCGCGGGGTGAAAGACCTTTTTGGGCACTTTAATACCGCCGGCTTCACTAACCGGCATTGACTGCAGTAAATTCATAGCCTCGGCCATAAGCTCGGCGGTGCCCTTGCCGCTGGCCGCCGAGACGAAAGAGACGCTGGTACCGACGGCGCTAAAGCTATCCGTTATCTCGGCCAGCCGGGCTTCGACCTGGGGCAGGTCAATCTTATTTACCGCCACCAGCTGCAGCTTCTTGCCCAGCGCCGAGTCAAACAGGCCGAGCTCGGTGTTAACCTGAGCCATATCGGCCGCCGGCGATTCAGAACTGCCGTCAACCAGGTGGATGAGCACCCGGGTGCGCTCAACGTGGCGCAGAAAATCATGCCCCAGTCCCCGGCCCAGGTGGGCGTCCTCAATCAGCCCCGGAATTTCGGCCAGGACAAAGCTGCGCGGGCCGACTTCGACCAGACCCAAAATTGGCTCGCGGGTGGTGAAGGGATAACCGGCTATCTCGGGCTTAGCCGCCGAGACCGCCGACAGCAGGGTTGACTTACCCACGTTGGGATAGCCGATAAGGCCGACATCGGCGATAAGCTTGAGCTCCAGGATAATATCCAGCTCATCACCCAACTCCCCCTGCTGAGCAATCTGCGGCGCCTGGTTGGTCGAGGTGGCGAAATGGGTATTGCCCTTACCGCCCCGCCCCCCCTTAGCCACCACCACCGACTGGCCCGGCTGTTCCAGGTCAGCAATGAGGCTGCTGTCGCCTATCTGTGATTTGTAGCTAATCACCGTTCCCATCGGCACGGCTAGTGCTAAATCTTGCCCTTTCTTACCGTGCTTTTTCTTGCCGGCTCCATCCCGGCCCCGGGCGGCTTTAAAATTCCTTCTCCGCCGGAAAGCCCTCAGGCTGGTAACCGCTTCATCAGCCGTAACCACCACGTCGCCGCCGTCACCGCCGTCGCCGCCATTGGGACCACCGAAGGGGACAAACTTCTCATGGCGAAAGCTGACCACGCCGCTGCCGCCGTCTCCCGCCTTGACCGCTATTTCAGCCCTGTCAAACATGACTGCTCCACTTTATCCACAATTTTATCTTGCTCATTATTAGTTATTATATAATATATTACTTGGTCTATGTTTATAACACTAATTATAATACCTTTAGCTACCGGGTGGCTAGGCAGTTCCGCCGGCGGCGGGGAAAAGGGGCTAAATCCCAGGCTGTTTTGTTTTAGGGTATCCACAAAAAGACGCGGTTTTGCACCGCTGTTGGTTATTTCTGGTGAGCCGGTTGTTTATAGATGGTGATTTTGGTGTGGAAGGGCCGGGGTTTACCGGCGGCGGACTTCGGGCGGGTGCTGGAGCTCCTTGCGGATATCAAGTACCTGGCGCCGCAGGTAGGGGTCGTTATCTATGTCGCGGGATATCTTGCGGCAGGCGTGGATAACGGTGGCGTGGTCCCGGTTGCCGAACTCCAGCCCTATCTGAGCCAGCGAGCAGTTGTTGGCCTCCTTGAGCAGGTACATGGCTACCTGCCGGGCTAGAGCCGTGGCCCGGTCTCGCTTGCGGCCGGTGAGGTCGGCCGGGGTCAGCCGGAAGCGCTCGGCGACCGCCTTCATCACCAGTTCCGGGGTGAGGGTGGTCTGGTTGGCCGACGGGCTGATATCCTGTACCGCCCGGGCGGCTAGCTCCGGGGTGAGTATGGCGCCGAAGAGCTTGGCGTAGGCCACCGCCCGGTTCAGCGAGCCTTCCAGTTCCCGGATGTTCTGCCGGATCCGCTGGGCGATAAACTCGAGCACATCTATAGCCACCTCTACGTCCTGCTGTTTAGCTTTGGTTTTGAGAATAGCTAGGCGGGTGTCAAAATCGGGCGGCTGGATATCAGCAATCAGCCCCCACTCGAAGCGGGAGCAGAGGCGGTCTCCGATGTGGGGCATGGACTTGGGGGGGCGGTCGCTGGCCAGGACAATCTGGTGGTTGGCGTTGTGCAGCTCGTTGAAGGTGTGGAAAAAGCTCTCCTCGGTCTGCTCCTTGCCGCTGATGAACTGGATGTCATCTATCAACAACATATCAACATGGCGGAACTTGTGGCGGAACTCGGCAGTGCTTTTGGCCTGGATGGCGCTGACGAACTCGTTGGTGAACTGCTCGGCGCTGACATAGAGCGCCTTGATGTTTTCGGTTTGGGCCAGCTGGTAGATGGCCTGCATCAGGTGAGTCTTGCCCAGGCCCACCCCGCCGTAGATAAAGAGTGGGTTGTAGCTGGCTCCCGGCTTTTCGGCGACGCTGCGGGCGGCGGCGTAAGCCAGGCGGTTGCTGGGGCTGACCACGAAGTTATCGAAGGTATATTTTGCCTTGATGCTAGGGCTGGTAGCGGTCACCCTGGCCGAGTTTACCTGGAATTGGACCTCGACGCCGGGATGGGTAAGCCCGATGAGCGTCTTTTCAATCAGCGAGCGCTGATTCCGGGCTAGATACTCGGCGGCGAAGGTGTTGGGAACGCCGACTACGAAGCGGCTATCGTCGTAGCTGAGGCCGGTGGTCTTTTCCAGCCAGGTGCGGTAGTTGGGCTTGGTTACCTGAAGCTGTAGTTCACCCAGAGCGGTTTCCCAGATTTGTTGAGCCGACCTGGCTTCCATATATTCTCCCTGTCTAACTTCCGAGATTTTAAGCGTCACTTTGGTAAACTAAAACTGACCGGGCAGCCGTTTGGGGGAAGAAAGTGAGGACTGGTTATTAGAATAATTGGTGGGTTGGGGGATAGCAAACTTTTTGGGGCTGGGTGGGCGGGGTTGGGGGGGGTTAGATGCCCTTGATAGCTCTGTCTGGCTTGTTTTTTTAGCCAATATCGGGCGGATAGATACAAAAAGAGAAACTTGTTGATAAAAAAGTTTGGTGTTAGAATTTTAGCGCCGGGAGGGTTAAGTTGCGCTTAGTTTTTATGGGTAGTCCCCAGTTTGCCGTCCCCCCTCTGGAGCACCTGCTGGTCAGTAACTATCAGGTGGCGGCGGTCTATACCCAGCCGGACAAGCCGGCGGGGCGGGGGCGGGGTCTGCTGGCTTCGGCGGTGAAACAGACCGCCCAGGCCCGGGGGCTGACGGTGGTGCAGCCGGACAGCCTGAAAGCGGCCGGGGTGGTCGAGCAGCTTGGGGGCTTTAAGCCCGATGTTATCGTGGTGGCCGCCTTCGGCCAGATACTGCCTAAAACAGTGCTGGCTCTGCCCAAACTGGGCTGCATTAATGTTCACCCCTCGCTGCTGCCCCGCTTCCGGGGCGCCTCGCCGGTGGCTTCGGCCATCCTGACCGGTGATGATTTCACTGGCGTCAGCCTGATGCTTATGGACGAGGGGCTGGATACCGGCCCGGTACTGGCCCGGGCGCAGCTTCCCATTTTAGCCCGGGACACCACCGGCACGCTTACCGCCAAGCTCTCCTGGCTGGGGGCTCTGTTGCTGGGGGAGGTGCTGGTGGGCTGGAGCCGGGGTGAGCTTGCTCCCCAACCCCAGGATGAGAGTAAGGCTACCTACTGCCAGCCTATCGCCAAGGAGGAGGGGGAGATTGACTGGCGGCAGCCGGCAGTAGATATCTGGCGGCGGGTGCGGGCCTTTAACCCCTGGCCGGGCTGTTATACCCGCTGGCGGGGCAGGAGCCTCAAGATAATTGAGGCGGCGCCGCTGGTTGGGGAACAGGTGGCTGAGGCGGGGCGGGTGGTGGCGCTGAACTCGAAATCCGGTTTTGGTGTGGCTACCGGCGACGGGATTCTGGGAGTCTACCGGGTGCAGATGGAGGGGAAGAAGGCGATGCCTGCCGAAGAGTTTTTGCGGGGGCAGCGGGAGTTTATCGGGGCGGTGCTGCCGTCGAATTAGAGAGGAGGCTTTTTTGTCAGTTCCCGAGGATTTGAGCCGGTTTTCCGCTTTAGTTGATATTATCGCCCGCTTGAGGGCGCCCGACGGCTGTCCCTGGGATCGCCAGCAGACCCACGCCTCGCTGCGGGAAAACCTGCTGGCCGAGTGCTACGAAGTTCTGGAAGCGCTGGACGAAGGGGATCCGGCAAAACTCGGGGATGAGCTGGGCGACCTCTTAATGCAGATTATCCTCCACGCCCAGATTGCCAGCGAAGCCGGGGAGTTTGGGCTGGGCGATGTGATTAAGGGTATCAACACCAAGCTGATTCACCGCCACCCCCATATCTTCGGTTCCAAAAAAGTGAAGGACGCCGAAGAGGTGATGCATAACTGGGAGGAGCTCAAAAGGGAAGAGAGAGAAGAAGGCGTTTCCATGCTGGAGAGCGTGCCCAAAAACATGCCCGCCCTGGGCTACGCCCATGAGATTCAGCGGCGGGTGGCGTGGGTCGGCTTTGACTGGGAGGATGTTGACGGCGTTATCGAAAAGCTGGCCGAGGAGGTCGGCGAGTTCAAGCGGGCTGAGACCGAGGAGGAGAAGGCTGATGAGTTCGGTGACCTGCTCTTTACCCTGGCTAATATCGGCCGCCGGATGGGGATAGACTTAGAGGCGGCGCTGCGGGAAGCCAATAGGCGCTTCTATAGGCGCTTTACCTATATGGAGGATGCCTGCCGTAAGCGGGGGCAAAACTTAAGCGACCTCTCTTTTGATGAACAGAACACCCTCTGGGAGGAAGCCAAGAAGAGGGTGGAATAGGGGTAATATAAAGGGAGTTTAAGAGGGGCATTTGCCCCTCTTTTATCAATTAAAAGGGTAAAACCTTCCGGTCCGACATATCGTTAATCAGTATTGCTGCTGAATCGTACCAGGCGATTAGAGCCACCAGAATCCCCAAGTAGCCCCCGGCCAGCTTAAAGCCGGTGCTGAACTCACCCGCCGCCAGCAAAAAGAAGGTGATGGTCAGCGTGATGAAGAGGGCTAAGAGGCCCCTGGGCGCCTTGGTTGCGGCGAAGGTGGCGTAGAGGGTAAACAAACCCCAGGCAACCAGGAAAACAGCCAACCCGGCCGGCGGAACCGCCGAAATTATGCCCGCCGCCTCCAGGACTTTCATCAGTGCTAGCCCCAGCCAGAACGAGCCGAAAGAGGTGAAACAGGTCGCTCCGAAGATGTTGCCGGTCTTAAATTCCCACATTCCGGCCAGCACCTGTGCCAGTCCGCCGTAGAAGAAAGCCATGGGCAGGACGACGCCGATGTTTGCCGGGGCGAGAATACCGGCGTTGATGAAGCTCAACAGGAATGTGGTCAGGGCGAACGCCCCCAGTCCCAGAGCCCCCGGATTAGCTATTTTTTCTGACATACAAAATCCCTCCTTCTATTTTCTTTTTGTGCTATAATGAACGTCAATCAGCGGCCAAAGTGACCGTAAAGGAATCGGGGCGAGAGGATTTGAACCTCCGACCTCCGCGTCCCGAACGCGGCGCGCTAACCGAACTGCGCTACGCCCCGACGGACACTATTATAGGGAAATTTGATTTTGATTGCAAAGGGGGAAATTACCTGTTTTCTAAATAGGGGTTTTCTTTAGGATGAAATACTGCGTTCTGATAATTGACGGCGCCGCCGGCCTGCCCATACCGGCCCGGGGAGGCAAAACCTGCCTGGAGTTGGCCTTTACCCCCAACCTCGACGCTATGTCTAAAAAGGGTGAGCTGGGGCTGGTGCGCACCGTGCCGCCGGGGATGGAGCCTTCCAGCGCCTGCGCCTGCATGTCGGTGCTGGGCTACGACCCCAAGGTCTATTACAAGGGGCGGAGCGCCATCGAAGCCCGCAGCCGGGGTATTCCCATCGGGGAGGGGGAGGTCGTTTTCCGCTGCAACCTGGTGGCTATCCGTGACGGCAAGATGTGGAGCTACAGCGCCGGCTACATCAGCACCGAAGAGTCCGCAAAGCTTATCGCCGCCCTGAATGAGAGCCTGGACGACGATAATATTAACTTCTACCCCGGCGTCAGCTACCGGCATATCTTAAAGCTCAAGGGCTATGAGGACGCCCTGCGGGCTGACTGCACCCCGCCCCACGATATCCCCGATAAACCCGTAGCCGAGTTTCTGCCCCGGGGCAAGGGCAGCCAAATACTGCGCGACCTGATGGGGCATTCGGAAACGGTGCTCCGCTACCACCCGGTGAACGAGAAGCGGCGGCGGCGGGGGGAAATCCCGGCGACCACCATCTGGCTCTTCTGGGGTAGCGGACAGTTGCCGGAGATGCCCCCGTTCAGGGAGGTCTACGGCTTGAGCGCCGCCCTCACCTCCGGGGTTGACCTGCTCAAGGGGCTGGCCAAAATGGTGGCTATGGAGGTGCTGGATATAGACGGGGTGACCGACGGCCTGGACAACGACTTCGCCGCTCAGGCTGAGGGCGCTCTGGAAGCGCTTGAAGAGAATGACCTGGCGGTTATTCACATCGAGGCGCCCGATGAGGCAGCCCACGCCGGCGCCATAGATGATAAGATTGAGGCTATCCACCGCATAGATAGAGAGGTTGTCAGCCAGCTGCGCGCGGCGGGAAACCTGCGGCTGCTGATTATGCCCGACCACCCCACCCCGGTAAAGACCCGCACCCACAGCCCGGAGCCGGTGCCCTTTCTGCTGTGGGGGGAGGGCTTTGAGCCTAACGGGGCTAAAGGGTTCAGTGAGATAGAAGCCAAGGGGACTGGTCTTTTTATCGAGGATGGGTATAATATTATGAAAAGGCTGGTGGGGAAAAGCTAATGGCAGTAGTTGTACAAAAATACGGCGGAAGCTCGGTGGGGGATGCCGACAAGATAAAGAACGTGGCTAAACGCATCGCCGCCGCTAAGGATAAGGGCAACGATGTGGTTGCCGTCGTTTCGGCGATGGGGAAAACCACCGACGAGCTGGTGGAGCTTGCCTATTCAGTAGCCGACCAGCCCAGCGAGCGTGAGTTCGACGTGCTGCTGTCCACCGGCGAGATTGTCTCCAGCACCCTGCTGGCCATGGCGTTACGGGCGATGGGCTACGAAGCCATCAGCCTCTCCGGCGCCCAGGCCGGAATCAGGACCGACGCCGCCTACAGCCGGGCGCTTATCGTGGGGGTTGACCCGGAGAGGATAGTCAAGGAGCTGGATAAGGGGCGGATTGTCATTGTTGCCGGCTTCCAGGGCGTTACCGAGGAGATGGATATCACGACCTTAGGTCGCGGTGGTTCGGATACGACGGCGGTGGCTTTAGCCGTCGGCCTGGGAGCCGAGGTCTGCCAGATATACACCGATGTCGAGGGGGTCTATACCGCCGACCCGCGGCTCGTCCCCGAGGCCAGAAAGCTGGACGAGATTGGCTACGAGGAGATGCTGGAGCTAGCCAGCTACGGAGCCAAGGTGATGCACCCCCGGGCGGTGGAGCTGGGAGAGCTGTTCAACATGCCGATTATGGTTGCCTCCAGCTTTACCGATAATCCGGGTACATTAATTCATGGAGGGGAAGCTATGGAAGTGCGTAATAAGGTGACCAGTATCGCTCATGACCTGGATGTGGCCAAGATAACCGTGGTCGGCGTGCCCGACCGGCCGGGTATTGCCGCCGCTGTCTTCGAGCCGCTGGCTGAAGCCGGGATAAATATAGATACCATTGTGCAGAACGCCAGTATCGATAATATTACCGACCTGACCTTCACCGTAGCTAAAAGCCAGCTGCGTAAAGCCATGGAGAAGGTAAAACCTATCGCCCGGTCAATCGGTGCCGGGGACTGCGTCAGCGCCGCCGGGCTGGGCAAGGTCAGCATTATCGGCACCGGCATGCAGAATACCCCCGGCTTTGCCGCCCGGATGTTTTCCGCCCTCAGTGATAAGGGGGTTAATATCCAGCTTATCTCCACCTCGGAGATAAGAATTACCTGTATTATCGAAGAGGCAAAGGTTAAAGACGCCGTTAAAGCCCTGCACCGCGCCTTTGAACTGGAAGAATAATTTAGCCGTCTGGAGAAATAGTTTATCCTCACTCGTAAATTAGCTTGTCTTGCCGCTGTGTCTGGGTTAAAATACTATATTCTGGACTAATTGCGGGAGACCTGGATGGCCTATCAGGAAGAGGAACAGGTACGTCTAAGGCGGCAACGCAGCAAGCAGGCCATTGCCCTGGCCATGCAGGGGCGGTGGCGGGAGGCGGTGGCGGCTAACCAGGAGATAATAGCCAGCTTTCCCCATGATGTTGACGCCTATAACCGTCTGGGCAGAGCTTACATCGAGCTGGGGGAGTATGCCCAGGCTAAGGAAGCCTACGAGCGGGCTGTTGAGATTGACCCCTATAATGTCATTGCCCAGAAGAATCTGCGCCGTTTGCCCTATCTGGGGGAGGGGGCGGGCTCGGAGGCCGATTCCGACCGGGCCGAGCCCCATCATTTCATCGAAGAGACCGGTAAGGCGGGCGTGGTTAGTCTCTATCGGCTGGCGCCGCCGGGGGTGCTGGTCCGGATGGCCTCCGGCAATAAGGCTTACCTGAAGGTGGGCGGTTCCGGCTTAAGCGTGGAAAACGCCCGCGGTGAGTACCTGGGGCAGGTTGAGCCCAGGCATGCCCAGCGGCTGGTCAAGCTGATGGAGGGGGGTAACCAGTACGCGGGGGCTATCGTCAGCGCCGCCGAGGACCGGGTGCTGGTCATCATCCGGGAGGTATACCAGGACCCCTCTCAGGCGGGGGTGCTTTCCTTCCCGCCGAAGGGTGGGGAGAGCCTGCGTCCTTATGTTAGTGATAAGATGCTGAGGCGTGAGCTTGAGCATATCGAGGCGGAGGCGGAAGAGCCGGCGGATAAGGAGACTGGGGATAAGAGCGGCGAGACTGAGGAGTAGGAGGTTTAACCAGCTATGGTGTCAGGCAAGACCCGACCGGTAAATATAGAAGAGGAGATGAGCAGCTCCTACCTCGATTACGCCATGAGCGTCATCGTTTCCCGCGCCCTGCCCGATGTGCGCGACGGCTTAAAACCGGTGCAGCGCCGTATCCTCTACGCCATGGCCGAGCTGGGGCTTACGCCGCCCAGCGCCCACAAGAAGAGCGCCCGTATCGTCGGTGAGGTGATGGGTAAATATCACCCCCACGGCGATTCCCCTATTTATGAAGCCATGGTGCGCATGGCCCAGAATTTCTCCATGCGCTATGTCCTGGTTGACGGGCAGGGCAACTTCGGCAGTGTTGATAACGACCCGCCGGCGGCGATGCGCTATACCGAGGCCCGCCTGGCGCATATTTCCGAGCAGATGCTGGTTGATATTGACAAAGAGACGGTCGGCTTCCGGCCTAACTTTGATGATAGTCTTAAGGAGCCGGTGGTGCTGCCCACCAAGCTGCCCAACCTGCTGGTCAACGGCAGCGCCGGCATCGCCGTGGGTATGGCCACCAGTATTCCCCCGCATAACCTTACCGAGGTGTGCGACGCTATCGCTTACCTTATCGAAAACCCCGAAGCCACCGTCGACGAGCTTACCCAGTTCGTCAAGGGGCCCGACTTCCCTACCGCCGGTATCATGCTGGGTGGGGAGGGAATTAAGAACGCCTACGCTACCGGCCACGGCAAGGTGGTGGTCCGGGCCAAGGTGGTGGTCGGCGACGGCGGCGGGGCTGGGCGGAACCGCATCGTGGTCACCGAGCTTCCCTACCAGACCAATAAGGCGGCCCTGGTGGAGCGGATTGCCGACCTGGTTAAAGCCCGGAAGGTGGAGGGCATCAGCGGACTACGGGATGAGTCCGACCGCCAGGGTATGCGCATTGTTATTGATCTAAAGCGGGAAGCCCAGCCCAGGCAGATACTCAATAATCTCTACAAGTATACCGCCATGCAGTCGTCATTCTTTGTTAATATGCTGGCTCTGGTTGACGGGCAGCCCCGCGTTATCAGCCTTAAAGAGGCGCTGCAGTATTTTATTGATTTCCGCCGCCAGGTTATCACCCGGCGCTCTAAATTTGAGTTGAAAGTGGCCAAGGCCCGGGCTCATATCCTGGAGGGATTAAAGATTGCCCTGGATAACATCGATAAGATTATTGCCACCATCAAGAAGGCGGAAACGGTTGAAGTTGCCCGCCGCGAACTGATGAGCGGCTTTGGCTTATCCCAAGTGCAGGCGCAGGCTATCCTCGATATGCAGCTGCGCCGGCTGGCTAACCTGGAGAGGAAAAAGCTCCTCGATGAGTACGCCGAGCTGTTAAAGACCATCTCCTATCTGGAAGATCTGCTGGCTAACCCCCGGCGCATACTGGCCCTGATAAACCAGGAGGTGGGTGAGCTTAAAGCTAAGTTTGGCGACGACCGCCGCACCGAGATAAGCGAGGAGGAGATAACCGAGTTCCGTGAGGAAGACCTTATACCCCACCAGCGGGTGGTGGTGACCTTAAGCAAGCGCGGCTTCGTCAAGCGGGTGTCCTCCCCCAGCTACCGCCCGCAGCACCGCGGTGGCAAGGGCATCATCGGCATGGTTACTCGGGAGGCGGACGCGGTAAGGCTGCTGGTGGTGGCCGATACCCATGATAACCTGTTCTTCTTCACCAACCGGGGACGGGTATTCCACCTCAGGTGCCACGAGATTCCCGCCGACAGCACCCGGGTGGCTAAAGGTACCGCCCTGGTTAATCTTTTTTCCATCACCGAGGACGAGCGGGTGACGGCTATGGTGGCCCTGCCCGATTTCAAACCCGGTGCCTACCTGTTGATGGCCACCAGCCTCGGTGAGATTAAAAAGACGATGGTGGATAAATTTGCCGCCGTGCGCTCAAGCGGGCTTATCGCCATGGACTTGGAGCCGGGAGACGAGCTGGTGGCCGCCCGCCTGGCTACCGACAAGGACGACGTCCTGCTGGCCACCGAGGGGGGGCAGTCTATCCGGTTCGCCATCTCCGAGCTGAGGGGGGTCAGCCGAACCAGCGGCGGGGTGCGCGGCATCCGCCTCGGCGCTGACGACCGGGTGGTGGGTATGGATATTATGCGCCGTGACGGCTATGTTTTGACCGTTACCAGCGGTGGCTACGGCAAGCTGACCCCGGTGGACGATTATCCCCGCCAGCACCGGGCTGGGGGTGGGGTGAGGACGTTTAAGCTTAACGAAAAATCGGGTAAAGTTGCCGCCTCCGAGGTGGTCTCTTTAAAGCAGCAGGTAATGATTATTTCGGCGGAGGGCATCGTTATCCAGACGCCGGTTAGGGAGAAAGACCCCCGGCAGGGCATTACCGTCCAGGGGCGGAGCACCCAGGGGGTGAAGCTGCAGGACATCGACGCCGGCGACCGGGTGGTGGCTATCACCTGCTTCGAGAAGGAGACTAAGTAGCCGGCCGCCCCTTGATTTTTCGCTGGCAGTCCTCTTGCCAGCGTTCCAGTCCGCAGGCGTTACAGGCCTGCTCGCGGCAATCGGCGGTTTCCTCACCTTTGAGAGAGCGCTGGTATTCCCGTTTGAGGAAGTCGGCACTTACCCCGGCATCAATGTGAGACCAGGGCAAAAGCTCGTCTAAAGAGCGCTCCCGGTGGGCGTAAAAGCCGGGCTCCAGCCCGTTGTGGGCAAAAGCGTCCAGCCAGTTCTGGTGGTTAAAGCGTTCGTCCCAGGCATCAAAGCTCGAGCCCGACCTCCAGGCATCGTAGATGACTTTGCCCAGCCGCCGGTCTCCCCGCGACAGTGCCGCCTCCAGCAGGCTAATTCTGGGGTCGGCCCAGGAGAGGTGGCTTCCCTTGCGGCGCAGCCCTGTTTTTAGTAGTTCGTGCTTGGCGTTTAGTTGCTCTTCACCTGCCTGCGCTACCCACTGGAAGGGGGTGTGGGGCTTGGGGATAAAGGTGGACATGCTGATTCTTACCTGGGGCATGCCGCCCCTGGTCCCCTTGCCCGTAGCGCGTATCTTGGCCACCAGTTCAATAGTGGCCTCAATGTCTTCGGTAGTTTCGGTGGGCAGGCCGAGCATGAAGTATAGTTTAAGGCTTCTCCAGCCCCGTCCGAAGGCGGCTGCCGCCGTTTCCAGGATTTGCTCCTCGGTGATGCCCTTGTTGATGATGCGGCGCAGTCTTTCGCTGCCCGCTTCGGGGGCAAAAGTCAGCCCGGTTTTCCTCCGCGAGGGCAGGGATTCCATCAGCTTTAACGAAAAGCTGTCGATGCGCAGGCTGGGCAGTGACAGCGCCAGGTTTTTATAGTCATGGGCCAGGCTGGCTACCAGCTCCTCGATGCGGGGGTAATCGCTGGAGCTTAAAGAGACCAGGGATGCCTCGTTGTAGCCGCAGTTGGCGATAAGCTCCCCCGCCGCCTGAATTATCTCCGTCTGGGGGCGCTGGCGCAGGGGGCGGTAGATAACCCCCGCCTGGCAGAAGCGGCAGCCGCGGGTGCAGCCCCGCTGAATCTCGATGGCGCCCCGGTCGTGGACAACCTCGATGTAGGGGACGACCGGGCGGGTGACCGGCGGTGGGAGTTTATCTACTATCCGCCGTTCGATGACCGCTTTAGCTTGCGCTACCGTTGGGGTAATGCTTTTGACCAGGCCGTCAGTTTCATATTCCACTTTGTAAAAGCCGGGCACGTAGACGCCGGGGATTTTAGCCGCTTCCTGTAACAGCTCTTTTTTGGGGGCTTTGTTTTTCTTCCACTGCCGCAGACAGTCGACCAGTTCCGGCAGCACCTCTTCACCCTCGCCGATGACGAAGAGGTCGATAAATTCGGATATGGGCTCGGGATTGAGGCAGCAGCTGCCGCCGGCGATGACTATGGGGTGGCTATCGTCTCTTTCCGAAGCCAGCACCGGCAGCTGTGACAGGTCCAGGATATTGAGCACATTGGTGTAGGTCAGCTCGTAGTCCAGGGAGAAGCCGATGGCATCGAAGTCTTTGAGCGGGCGCTTGGATTCCAGGCTGAGCAGGGGGATGCCCGCCGCCCGCAGGGCGGCTTCCATATCTACCCAGGGGGCAAAGAACCTTTCGGCGAGGATATCTGACTGGCCGTTTAGTATGTCGTAGAGGATGGGCAGAGCCATGTTGGACATGCCGATTTCGTATAAGTCGGGGTAGCCCAGGGCAAAGCGGAGAGCGGTCTTATCCCAGTCCTTGATAACGCTGTTCCACTCGCCGCCGGTGTAGCGGGCCGGCCGGGTCACCTGATGAAGAATGCTGTCCGGGTAGCTCAATATGTGTCCTCCTGTAGCCATATAACTATAGACGATAGCTTCGGTTTTTACAATCAATTTTGCCCCCTGTACTGAGGCTCGGTTAACTGCTAAAGGTAACAGAAAGCCGGAATATTACTCGCTTGCAGGTTAATTGACTTTATTGCTATACTAAATTCAACGATGGGTATAGGCCCAAAGTAATAAGGATAAACTTAAAAAGGAGCAGACAATGATGGCACTTCTAATTATCGGTATCATAATCCTCATAATTGGCGTATACATTTCTCGGGCAAACAAAGGAAATCAAGGGGACCCTAACACTCGACGTTGGGGCAACATTGGCAGCATTATCGGTGTCGTTATGATTGTTGCTAGTCTCATCTTCGGCTCGTTCACCACTATTCCCGCCGGCCATCGTGGGGTAGTCATTCGGTTCAGCGCTGTTACTGGCACAATCCTGAATGAGGGTCTCCAGATGAAGCTGCCGTTCCTCGATTCGGTAGTAAAGATGTCAGTTCAGACTGAGAAATATGAAACCGGAGCAGCCTCGGCATCCCGTGATCTTCAAGATGTCAACACAACCATTGCGCTCAACTGGCGTTTGGAGCCAAGCGAGGCCGCCGAGATTTACAGGACACTGGGGCTGGAGTATATCAACAGGATCGCCGCTCCGGCCGTTCAGGAGACCATCAAGCAGGTCACCGCAAAATACATTGCGGAAGACCTTATTCTGAAACGTGAAGCGGTCAAAGACGAAATCCAAGAGAATCTGTCAAATCGCCTCTTGGAGCGTGGCATCATCACTGAGACAGTATCGATAACGGAGTTCCAGTTCAGTGCCACCTTCGTTGCCGCTATCGAAGCCAAAGTGGCGGCAGAGCAGGCGGTATGGGAGGCTAAGAACAAGCTGGAGCGTGTTAAAGTCGAAGCCCAACAGGCGGAAGCCCAGGCTAAAGGGGAAGCAGACGCACGAATAGCCAGGGCGACAGGTGAAGCCGAGTATATACGTATCGTCACTGAGGCCCAGGTTGCTGCCAACCAGTCCATCTCGGACTCTCTGACACCTGAGATATTGCAGTATATCCTGCTCGACAGGCTAGGCGAAGAAATCAAGATCATGGTCATACCATCAGGCCAGGGCCTGGATCTTGTACTGCCGGAGATGAGCCCATAAAATAGCAGCAACGGTTTAGTAGGAGAATAAAATGGAGCAAATTTGGGCGCCCTGGCGTATACAGTATATCCGGATGGAAAAGCCAGAGGGATGCTTCCTGTGTGAAAAACCCAAGGAAAATAACGATGTGGCTAACTATATCCTTTCCCGGGGCGAGAAAAATTTCGTCGTCCTCAACAGCTACCCCTATAACCCGGGCCACCTGATGGTAGCCCCCTACCGCCACGTGGCCAGTCCGGCTGAGCTGACTGAAGAGGAGCGGCACGAGCACTTTGAGATGGTCAGCCGGGGGGTTGAAGTGCTGAGAAAGGTTTTTAAACCCGGCGGCTTTAACATCGGCATTAATCTGGGCAGGACAGCCGGGGCCGGTGTAGCCGACCATATCCACACTCACATTGTGCCGAGGTGGGTGGGGGATAGCAACTTTATGCCGGTGGTAGCCGATGTGCGGGTATTACCCGAAGCCCTGGCTGAGACCTATGACAAGCTTAAAGGTAAGTTCTAGGCTGGGGTAAAAAGGGTATTGACAGTGGGGTTGGGACGGAGCATTATAATCTAACTAAAAACAAAGGGAGGTAAAAGATGCAAGGGCTGAAAACTGTGGTTACAATCAGCGCCTGGATACTGTTTATCTTCGGCTGTGTAATGCTCTTAAATACTATAGTGCAAAGCTGGTTCTATGATCTTGGCGCCGAGCTGACTATGGCCGGCGGCACTATCGCTATGGTCAGCTTCGTGCTGACGGCGGTGACGGTCAAGATAAGGCACAAGATAGACTGAAGGCGATAGATTAGAGCCTTAATCTGAGGGATTCCTGAACTTGGCTTTAAGCTCTTCTATTTGCCGTCTTGCTTCCTCTTCCTGCTGGTGCTGTGCCTGCAGCTCTTTCAGCTGTTCCTCGTTGATGGGCTCAAAAGACTGGACCTCGTTGTTTTCTATCCTGATGGAGAAAAGCTCCCGGCATTTCCAGCAGCGATAGGGACCCTGGTAGGTCGGCTCGAGCAGAGACTGGCTGCCCTCGGTGCCACAACTGGGGCATTTTATGGTTATCATCATGGCGGCACCCCCTTGTTAGATAATTGGTGCCCCCAAGCGAATTCGAATCGCTGTTTACGGCTTGAAAGGCCGCTGTCCTAGGCCTCTAGACGATGGGGGCATTATGCCCAAGTATAGCAAAGACAGCGTCGGCTGACAATGTAATGTGCTAAAATAGCTTGAAGATGGACGGCACTGAGCAGGACAAAGGGGAGGCGAGGGGGGGCTGGGTAAGAAATAGACTTCTTCCCATACTGGGCTTGGTCCTGATTATCGGTATTGTCGTCGGTGTCTTTTTCTTTTACCGCAGCTACCCGGAACGAGTTGAAGCCCTGGAGGGCTACGGCTACATGGGTGTCTTCTTCATCAGCGTGCTGCTGAACGCCACCATAGTCCTGCCCGCCGGTAATTTCCTGGTGCTGGCTACGATGGGCGCCATCTTGCCTTCGGCTACCCTGGTGGGGCTGGTGGGGGGGTTGGGGGCAGCCGTCGGCGAGATGACCGGATATGCCGCCGGCTACAGCGGGCAGGCTATAATTACCCGGCAGAGGGTCTATACCTGGCTGAAGGGGTGGGTGCAGAGGTGGGGGATGTTGACCATCTTTATCCTCTCTATAGTGCCCTTTGTCTTTGATTTAGCCGGTATAGCCGCCGGAGTGGTGCGCTTTCCCTTGTGGAAGTTCTTCCTCGCCTGCTGGCTGGGGAGGACTATTTTATACCTGGTTATCGCCTGGGGTGGGGCTCTGGGTTGGGAAGCGCTGCTGAATTTCCTCGGTTAGCCGGTTCCTTGATTCTAAAGAGCAGCACCGAGCCGACAACAAAGTAGACCAGGCAGGCCGCCAGCATGACCTGGTAGCCCAGCCCGTGGCTGTAGGCATTTAAAGGGTCGATGGCTATGCCGATAAGGCGTGCCAGTGCTGACCCGCCGGCAGTAGCCAGGTTGGTCAGCCCCAGGTATCTGGCTTCCTCGCCTCTGGGGACTAAATCGGTAGCCAGCGCCCAGTTGCTGCTAAAGAAAGCCCCGCCGGAGATTGCTATCAGCGCCCCGGAGACCAGCAGGGCGGCGTAGCTATGGATTAAGAGCAGCACCAGAATGCCCAGGGCGCCCAGCAGGCCGGAGGCGATGATTACCGGGCGGCGCCCTATCCGGTCCGATAGCCAGCCGGCGGGATAGACCGACCCTATCAGGCAGATGCCGGCTACTATCAGCAGGTCGTTGGTGACCTGGCCGGTGTCGGTTATCCCCACCACGTCTATCAAAAAGTAGAGGGCGAATGTCTGCAGGGTAGCCATAGCCATGATGATGAGCAGGCGGGATACCAGAAAGGTGCCGAAACCGGGGGTTACTCTGGTGTCAATCTTGAAACTTTTGTACAGGGTCGGCAGCAGGGGGGGTGGGGATACGCGCACCCAGGGACGCTCCTTAACGGTAAATATGGTTGCCAGCAGGGCCGCCAGCAGTACTAAATCGAGCAGGGACAGGGACGACCACAGCCAGAGGCTGCCTTCGCCGGCGAAGTAGCGGCCCATGAAGTAGAAAATAAGGCGCACCAGGACGAGCCCGCCGGCTAGCTCCAGCAGCCCCTTTATCCCGGAAGCTACCCCCCGCTTCTTGCCCGGCACCAGGTCGGGAATAAAGGCCTGAAACGGACCCTGAGCCGTGTTGCTGCTGACTTGGAGCAGGCAGTAAACAATGAGCAGGGCAATAAAGCTATTGGCCAGCCCTATACCGGGGAGGAGGATGATGAGCAAAGCAGTACCGGCCAGAATGTAGGGACGGCGGCGTCCCCAGCTGAAGCCCCAGTGGTCGCTGATGGCGCCGGCAATGGGCTGAACCAGCATGGCCAGGATTAAGCCGGCGAAGGTCAGCAGACCTAGGTAGGTATTTTTCTGTGATTCGGCGACAAAGTCCAGCACGCGCAGCGGCAGGATAAAGGTGTGCAGGCTGCTCCACAGGGCGGTAAGGGCAAAGCCGAAGATGGTGATTTTGATGTAGTCTATGCGGTGGAAGGCGCTGTTATTGCTCACTGGCTTTCCCTTTCAGCATAGCAGAGCCGACTTCAAGAGGCAATTTTATGAGTCGGGTCTTGCTTCCCACCCCTCCCACCCTACAGAGGTTATACCTCTCTTAAACGCTTCTTTAACCCCTCCCCTGTTAACGGGTGTTTTACTTCCCACCCTCCCACCCAATAGAGGTAGAACCTCTCTTCGCTCTCCTTTATGGGGGAGGGGTGGGAAAGTTTCAGAAGCGTAGCTTATGAGGGTGGGAGGGTATGGGTAAAAAGACCCCTTTTGTCCCGCCGCGGGGGATATGGTATAATCTGGACGGTTATTTTTTGCTTTAGGAGGGGAAAATGCCAGTAATATTTTGGGTTGTGCCATTCGCCGGAGTAGCAACTATCATCTTTTCTATTTTCTTAGCCCGGAATGTGCTCAAACGTCCTATGGGCACACCCAAGATGAAAGAGATTGGCGATATTATCTTTCAAGCTGCCTGGGCTTTCTTGAAGCGCCAGTATACTACCATCGCTATTTATTCTGTGGCTATTGCCATTATTATCGGGGTGCTGGTGGGGTTGCTGGGTGGCACCGAGGTGGAGGGTCTTAGCCCACTTGATATCGGCTGGCGCACCGGCGTCGCCTTCCTGGTGGGGGCTGTGTGCTCCGGGGTGGCCGGTTTCATCGGCATGTACATTGCCGTTAAATCGAACGCCCGCTGTGCCGCCGCTGCCCAGAAGAGCCTCACTGAGGCGGTCAATGTGGCCCTGCGCGGCGGCGCCGTCTCCGGTTTCCTCATCACCGCCCTGAGCCTCATCGGTGTTACCGTTATCTTCTTCGCCTACGGCGGCGCTACCAATCCGCAAATCGCGCCGCACCTTATCGTCGGCTTTGGCTTTGGTGCCAGCTTTGTCGCCCTTTTTGCCCAACTCGGCGGCGGTATCTATACCAAAGCGGCTGATGTGGGGGCTGACCTGGTGGGCAAGGTTGAGTCCGGCATTCCCGAGGACGACCCGCGTAACCCGGCGGTTATCGCTGACTTGGTGGGCGATAACGTCGGCGATTGCGCCGGCCGTGGTGCTGACCTCTTTGAGTCCACGGCGGCCGAGAATATCGGCGCCATGATACTGGGTATCGCCGCCTATGTTGCTACCGGGAACATAGCCTGGATACTGTTCCCCCTCTGCGTGCGCGGCTTCGGCATGATAGCCAGCATGATAGGTATCTTCTTCGTGCGGGCTAAAGAGAACGAGAACGCCATGGCTGCCCTTAACCGCGGCTATTTTGTAGCTATCGCCCTGTCAATAGTCGGCCTGGCGGTTACTGTCTACTTTATGCTGGGTAACTGGTGGCTCTTCGGCGCCGGCGTTGTCGGCATTGCCGCCAGCGTGGTCATTGTCTTTATCACCCAGTATTACACCGAGTGGCGCTACAAGCCGGTGCGCAGCATCGCCGAGGCCTCCAAGACCGGCCCGGCCACCAATATTATCATGGGTACGGCGGTGGGCTTTGAAACTACCCTGGCCACCGCCTTGGTTATCGGTATTTCTTTGTTGCTCTCCTTCTGGATGGGGGATATGAGCGGTGTTCACGGCGCCTTCGGCACGGCTGTGGCCACTATGGGTATGCTGATGACCTGCCCTTACGTTCTGTCTATGGATACCTTCGGCCCCATTACCGATAACGCCAACGGCATCAACGAGATGGCCGGCGCCGGGCCTGAGGTGCGTAAAGTTACCGACCGCCTCGATGCCGTGGGCAACACCACCAAAGCCCTGACCAAGGGCTACGCCATGGTTTCAGCCGGTCTGGCCGCCTTCCTTCTCTTCCAGGCTTACTTAGACCGGGTTTCCTTCATCAAGTACGGCGAGAGCGGCCTGTATAATATCGTGGATATTGCCCGCATCGAGGTCTTCGTCGGCGCCCTGCTGGCGGTGATGATTGTTTATCTCTTCAGCTCCTGGGCCATCAAGGCGGTGGGAAAGACCGCTTCCAAGATTATTGAGGAAGTCCGCCGCCAGTTCCGGGCCGACCCCGGGATTCTGGCCGGTACCAGTAAGCCCGACTATGCCCGGGCGGTAGATATCACCACCCGAGCCGGCTTACGGGAAATGATTGCCCCCGGTCTGCTGGTGGTACTGGGGCCGATTATCATCGGCGTTGTCTTCCGCTTTATCCCCGGCTATGACGCCGCCATGGCGGTGGCCGCGGTGCTGATGGTGGGTACTATCGGCGGTATCATGATGGCTTCCTATATGAACAACGGCGGCGGTGCCTGGGATAACGCCAAGAAGATGATTGAGGATGGCCAGCTCAAGGATGACGAGGGCAAGGTCATTGGCAAGGGGAGCTTCGCCCATCAGGCGGCGGTGGTCGGCGACACCGTGGGCGACCCGCTTAAAGATACCGCCGGGCCTTCACTGCACGTGCTGGTAAAGCTGCTGGCCACGGTTACCCTGGTGATGTGCCCGTTATTTATCGTCGTATAATTGGCTGGAAGATAAAGTTAATCCCCCTCTTCTCTATCCGGGAGGAGGGGGATTTTTTAATTGGGGGGGGGTGGAATCAGGGGTAAACGGGCAGAGCCTCTAAGCCGGTGGTTTCAGGCAGGCCCAGCATCAGGTTCATGTTCTGGATAGCCTGTCCCGCGGCTCCCTTTACCAGGTTATCAATAGCGCTGATAACCACCAGCCTGCCTGTCCTCTGGTCAATTGTGGGGTAGACCAGGCACAGGTTAGAGCCTAAAGTTTGCTTGGTGTGGGGTGGGGCGTCGGCTACCCGGACGAAGGGGGCATCTTTATAGAAGTCCCGGTATAGCTCCTTAAGCTCCTTCTCCTTTTTCCCCGAAGCCAGCGGGGCATAACAGGTGGTCAGGATGCCCCGGGTCATCGGCACTAGGTGGGGAACAAAAGTAACCGAGAGCGACGCTTGGGGATTGAGCAATTTCAGCTCCTGGGTAATCTCGGGCAGGTGGCGGTGTCCCTCCAGAGCGTAGGCGGCGGTGTCTTCATTGGCTTCTGAGTAGTGCGTGGGCAGGCTTAAACTGCGGCCGGCACCGGAAACGCCTGATTTGCTGTCAATGACGACATCGGCTTTAATCAATTTTGCCTTTACCGCCGGAGCCAGAGCCAGAATCGCCCCGGCGGGGTAGCAGCCGGGGTTGGCTACCAGCTTTGCCGAAGCAATCTGGGCGCGGTGCAGCTCGGGGAGACCGTAGGCGGCTTCTTTGAGCAGCTGGGGGGCGGGGTGGCTAAAGCCGTACCAGCTTTGGTATTCCGGGGCGTCTTTTAAGCGGAAATCGGCGCTGATATCGACCACCCTGACGCCTTTCTCCAGCAGGGGTATGACCTCCTTGGCGCTCTCCTTGTGGGGCATGGCCGAAAAGGCCAGTTCCACATCGCCCAGTTCGGCTTTAATGGTCAGGTCGATGCCGGCCAGGTGGGGGAAGACCTCGCTTAAGCTTTGCCCGGCGGCGCTGCGCCCGGTAACTGAAGCTAGCTCTACCTGAGGATGCTGGTGCAGCAGTCGGGCCAGTTCGACGCCGGTATATCCGGTAACATTGATAATTCCGATTTTCATTTTTCTTTTCCTTCGAATAAGCTTTCTAAAGCCGCCAGCCGCCCCTTGGTGCCGATAACAATCAGGCGGTCACCATCTTCGATAATCTCTTCTCCCGGCGGGTTCGCCACCAGTTTACCCCTCTTTTTTCTCATTGCCAAGACGGTGATGCCATCCTTGCTCCGGGCTTGCTCCATGGTTTGGCCGACCAGGGAAGAACCGCTGCCCACATCCACGTTTTCCAGCTCCAGCCCACGGCCGTGGCCGTAGGTTACCGTATCAATAAAGTCGACCACCGCCGGACGCAGGGCCAGCATAGCCATGCGGCGGCCGCCGATGGTGTGGGGGGATATAACCCGGTCGGCACCGGCCCGGCGCAGCTTACTCTCAGACTCGGGGCTGGAGCTGCGGGCTTCGATGAACAGGTCAGGGTGCAGCTCCCGGGCGGAGAGGGTGATGAAGGTGTTATCGGTATCGCTGCCCACCGCCGATACCAGGCCGTGAGCCCGCTCGATGCCGGCTTCCTTGAGCACTTCGTCGCTGGTGGCGTCGCCGAATATGTAGAGATAGCCCTCTTTCTCCGCCTTGGCGATGTGCTGTTCGTCATTGGCGATGATGACAAACGGTGTCCCTTCCTCGCTGAACACCTGAGCGATCCCCTGCCCCACTCTGCCGTAGCCGCAGAGAATAAAGTGGTTCTTTAATTTGGCAATTCTGTTTTTCATGCGTCGCCTCCCCATGGTGATACCAAATTGTCCCTCCAGTATATACCCCATAATGTTGGTCAGGACGTAGAGCGCCCCGCCAACCCCGCCTATAATTATAATTATGCTGAAAATCCGCCCGGCATCGCTTAGCGGGTGAACTTCCCTGAAGCCCACCGTGGTTATGGTAGTTATGGTCATGTAGATGGCATCCAGGAATGCCCACCCCTCGATGACCATATAGCCGATAACGCCGATGACTACAATAGCGACCAGGGCGCCGATACTCCATATCAGTCTTCGTAACGAATTCATTATCTACCTGAAGCTAAATCGCTCTTGATATATTCTAGCACATATTAGCATATAATCGATTCTCCTGCCTCATCAGTGGGGGATTTTTTCCTTGCCAAAGTTCTGTACATGTGCTATTATCTGTTTTGCCAATTTACCCGACCGAGGTGGAGGAGATGGCTAAGAAAGAACAAACACCAAAAATCTATTTTCTGGATGTTACCAACCGTGACGGCGTGCAGACCGCCAAGCTTGGCCTGTCCAAGCTGGAAAAGACCATGATAAATATTTACCTCAATGAGGTGGGGGTCTTCCAGTCAGAGTTCGGCTTCCCGACTACCCGGCACGAGGCTCGATATCTGGAGGCTAACCTGGAGCTGGTGAAGATGGGGGTGCTTAAACCCATCCGCCTGGAGGGGTGGATAAGGGCTATCGTTGAGGATGTGAAGACGGCCTTCAAGTTTGTGCCCAATATCAAGCATCTTAACCTGTCTATTTCAACCTCAGAGCAGATGCTTAAGGGCAAGTTCCGGGGGAAGAAGACCGGAGACGACATCATCAAAGAGATGACCGACGCTGTTGATGCCGCCAAGGCTATGGGTGCCGAGAGCATCGGGGTTAATGCCGAGGATGGTTCAAGAACTGAACTGGGTTTTCTGGTTAAGTTCGGGCTGGCGGCTAAGGAACACGGGGCGGCCAGACTGCGCTACTGTGATACCCTGGGCTACGATAACCCTTTCACCATCTACGAAACGATGAAAGCGCTGGCGGAAAATGTGGTCATGCCGCTTGAGGTGCACTGCCACGGTGATTTGGGGATGGCGGTGGCTAATTCTCTGGCCGGGGCTAAAGGGTCTATTGACGGCGGTCAGGATGCCTATATCAATACCACCGTTAACGGCATCGGGGAAAGGGCCGGCAATGCCGACTTGGTCGCCTGCATTCTGGCAATCACTAAATCAAAGGGCTTCGCCAAGAAGTATCAGATGGGCAGTCCTATTAAATTGACCATGGCGGCCAAGATAGCCGAGTTCGCCAGCTATGCTTTTGACGTGCCCATACCGCTGAACCAGCCAGGCGTTGGTGCCAACGCCTTTGCCCATGCCTCTGGTATCCACGCTGACGGCGTGCTCAAAGACCCGGAAAACTATGAGCTTTACAGCTACAAGGAGTTGGGGCGGGGTAAACCGAAGTTCGTGGAGACGGGCCGGGAGATTATCTCCGGGCAGTATAGCGGCGTAGCCGGATTCCGGCATCTGATGGGCAAGATGAACGTGTCCTTTGCCTCTAGAGATGAAGCTGCCGATATCCTGGAGCTTGTTAGATACGCCAATGTTCAGTCGCATAAGCCTCTGGTTGAAGACGAACTGCTGTTTATCGCCAAGTACCCCCATATTGCCCAGAAGGTGTTAACCCAAACACCTCTGGTGCTGGAAACGGTGTAACCAGGCTTGTCACTCTTAAAGAGGCTGTTGTGAGACAGCCTCTTTTCATCAATAGGCAAAGCGCAGGTCACGGAAATGGCTGAGCAACCGCCCGGTATGAACCTGAAAGCCATCGGTATCGTCAAAAACGACGTCAAGCAGCCGTTAAGGCGTGGCTGGAGAGAGGTCGTTTCCGATATCGTGGTCGATGGCAATCTGGCCGAAGCCTTGGATGGATTGGACCAGTTTTCCCATATCATCGTTCTTTACTGGATGCACCGGCTTCTCCCCGGGCGGAAACTGCCGCTCAAAGTCCACCCCATGGGTAAGCCGGAGCTGCCCCTGGTAGGCCGATTTGCCACCCGCTCGCCCAGCCGCCTCAACCCGGTGGGGCAGGCTACGGTCAGGCTCCTGGAGCGCCGGGGTAATGTCCTTAAAGTTAAGGGGCTGGACGCCATTGACGGCACCCCGGTAATCGATATCAAACCCTATATCCCGGGATACGATTCCGCCACTGATACCAAAGCACCTAAATGGACGACCGAGCACTAGGTCAAGCCTTAATCGATATCTGCCGCCGCCTTTTTGCCCGCTTCGGATCTCAGCACTGGTGGCCGGCGGAGGAGCCTTTTGAGGTAATCGTCGGGGCTATCCTCACCCAGTCCGCTGCCTGGGGTAATGTGGAGAAGGCTATCGCCAATCTGAAAGAAGTCGGGGCGCTATCGCCGGGTAAGCTGCGCCGGCTTTCTCTCTCCCGGCTGGCCAAGCTGGTTCACCCCTGCGGTTACTATAACGCCAAGGCGCTTAAATTAAAGTCCTTCGCCTTCTGGCTGGGTAACCGCTACGATGACGACCTGAACCGGTTGTTTGCCTGCGATACTGAAGAGCTGCGCCAGCAACTGCTTTCCGTCCACGGCATCGGGCAGGAGACCGCCGATTCTATATTGCTTTATGCAGCTGATAAGCCCGTCTTCGTCGTTGATGCCTACACCCGCCGTATTTTTAGCCGTATCGGCTTGACCCCGGCAAAAGATAGCTATGCCGGTTATCAGGCGTTTTTCATGGATAATCTGCCGGCTGATGCCGGGCTCTTCAACGAATACCATGCCCTGCTGGTCCGCCTGGGCAAGGAAGTTTGCCGCCGCCGCCCTCTATGTTCCCGGTGCTGCCTCGGTGATATTTGCCAGTTCACGCCTTGACGCCAGTCTAAGCGTTGGTTAAGATTGAGTGGCGGGGGAAGCAAGCCTATGTCTTATTCCACAATTAGCTACACCACTAGAGACCACGTCGCCGCTATAACCCTCGACCGCCCTGAAGCCGGTAACCGCCTCAATCTGGAGCTGGCTCAGGAGCTGGCGGAGGTCTGCCGCTTCATAAACCAGGACGAGGCTATCTACGTTGTTATCCTTATCGGAGCCGGGGACAAAGCCTTCTGTGAGGGCGGCGAGGTGGAGAAATCGGGTAATATAGGCAGTGCCGCTGCCGTAGCTGCTATCGAAAAACCGGTTATCGCCGCCATAAACGGGGATGCCCTGGGGCCGGGGCTGGAGCTGGCCTTAAGCAGTGATATCAGGCTGGCGGCAGATAAAGCCAGGTTCGGCTTTCCCGGGGTGGCTGAAGGGCTTATGCCCGCTGAGGGGGGCACCCAGCGGCTGCCGCGAATAGTAGGGCGGGGCAAAGCTCTGGAGATTATTCTTACCGGCGAGGCTATCACCGCTAAAGAAGCCCTTGAAATCGGGCTGGTGAGCAAGATAGTGCCTCGAAAAGAGCTGTTGACCGAGGCTGAAGCCTTAGCCAGAGATATAGCCGCCAAGGGGCCGATTGCTCTCCGCTTTATTAAAGAGGCGGTAAATAAGGGGCTGGATTTGACCCTGGAGCAGGGGCTCCGCCTTGAAGCTGACCTCTATTTCCTGCTCCACACCACCGCCGATAGGACGGAGGGCATTAACGCCTTCCTGGAGAAGCGAAAGCCCAAGTTCAAGGGAAAATGAGCGCTTTTGAGACTATTATCTATCAGAAGCAGGCTAACATCGCCTATGTCACCCTCAACCGCCCTCAAGCCTTAAATGTCTATAACCTCAAGATGAGGGACGAGCTCTATCAGATACTGGGGGCTATTAAAGACGATGCCGAGGTCAGGGTAGCCGTATTCCGGGGCGCCGGGGAAAGAGCCTTCTGCGCCGGCGCCGACCTGAGTGAATTCCTCACCGCCCCCTCTCCCCTCATCGCCCGGCAGGTGCGCTGGGAGAGGGATATCTGGGGGCTTTTTCTGAGCCTGCCCCAGCCGCTGATTGCCGCCCTGCATGGCTTTGTGCTGGGGTCGGGGGTGGAGATAGCTTTATGCTGTGATATCAGGCTGGCTTCTGAGGACGTCCAGTTCGGGTTGCCGGAGCCGCAGCTGGGCATAATTCCCGCTGCCGGCGGCAGCCAGACCCTGCCCAGAGTTATCGGCGGGGCTAAAGCCCTGGAGGTACTGCTGTCCGGGCGCTGGCTCAAGGCGGACGAGGCTAAAAAATTAAAGCTGGTCAACCGGGTGATACCCCGAAAAGAGCTGTTTAACCAAGCTGGGAGGCTGGCTGAAAAGATTGCCGGCTTTGACCCCGCGGCGGTAGCCGGCGCCAAGCAGGCCGTCACCAGGGGGCTTGATTTGACTTTGGAGCAGGGACTGGAGCTGGAAGCCCGGCTGGCTAAAGCTATAAATCGTTGAAACAGGGGGGCGTTTTGGAAGAACCAGAACTGGATGCCCTGGCGGAGCAGGTAGCCGAGCTGATTATTAACGCCAAAAAGCTGGTGGTCTTTAGCGGTGCCGGCATCAGCACCGAATCGGGGATTCCCGATTTCCGCAGCCCCGGCGGTATCTGGAGCCGCTTTGACCCCGATGACTTTACCTACCAGAAGTTTATCTCCGACCCCGAAGCCAGGCGGAAGCAGTGGCAGATGCTGGGGGAGGGGCACCTGACTACCGATGCCAAGCCCAACGCTGCCCACTATGCCATCGCCGAGTTGGATAAAATGGGCCGGCTGGACTGCGTCATCACCCAGAATGTGGATAACCTGCACCAGAAGGCGGGGGTGCCCGACGACAGGGTCTTTGAGCTCCACGGCAATTTGCAGCGGGCGGTATGCCTGGGCTGCGGCCGGGTCTATCCCTTTGAGCAGATTAAGCTCCGGCTGGACCAGGGCGAGGAAATCCCCGACTGTGAAGACTGCCACGGCATGCTCAAGCCCAATGCCGTCTTCTTCGGCGAGCAGCTGCCCAGTGACGTGCTGACTGAAGCTTCCAACCGCTCGTCGGGCTGCGACCTGTTTATCGTGGTCGGCTCGACTCTAGTTGTCTACCCCGCCGCCTATATGCCCGTCTACGCTGTCCAGGCCGGCGCCAGGCTGGTTATTGTTAACCTGAGCTCAACGCCCATGGACAGAGAAGCAGCGGTGCTGATTAATGCCAAGGCCGGGGAAGCCATGTCCCGGATAGTAGATAAGGTGAAAGAGAAGGGCTAAAATAGAGCGGGGGTGACCGATGATTATAACCGAGTTCCTTGACCTGTCCGCCATGCTGGTTCCGGAGAGAACCGCCATCGCCTTTGAGGGCAAGCGCTACAGCTATGCCCAGCTCAAGGAGCGGGTAAACCGCCTGGCTGACTCCCTGAATAGACTGGACTTAAAGAAGGGAGACCGCGCCGCCATCCTCGAGGTTAACTGCAATGAATACGTGGAAGCCTGTTTCGGTGTGGTGAGGGCGGGGGGTATCTTCGTCCCCATGAACTTCCGCATCCGGCAGGACGAGCTGGTCTACCTGGTTAATAAAGCCGAGCCCAAAATCCTCTTTGTCGGCAGCCGCTACGCCGATATGGTAGCCGGTGTCCGCTCCCAGCTGCCCTCGGTGAAGC
>Ga0315541_1000832_pt1 | contig 31276 bp, 27 predicted proteins | sample SalMarSW160190MG_FD_203095 | JGI IMG/M metagenome (GOLD analysis project Ga0315541, IMG submission 203095) | Salt marsh sediment microbial communities from the Plum Island Ecosystem LTER, Massachusetts, United States - Salt Marsh Sediment SW1601-190 ...
TGGGCCTTCCGGCCCACCCCCGCCCGATCACACTTGAGGAGTGCGACGACCGCTCCCTCTACTTCTTCCGCGGGTCGTGATCGATCAGGTCCTCCACCACGTGCGGATCGGCCAGCGTCGAGGTGTCGCCGATGGCACCCAGGTCCGACTCGGCGATCTTGCGCAGGATGCGGCGCATGATCTTGCCCGAGCGTGTCTTGGGGAGCGCGGGCGCCCAGTGGATCACGTCGGGCGCGGCGATGGGACCGATCTCGCTGCGCACATGGCCCACCAACTCCTTCTTGAGGGCGTCGGTATACTCCATGCCCTGGATGAGCGTGACGTACGCGTAGATGCCTTGCCCCTTGATGTTGTGGGGGAACCCGACCACGGCAGCCTCGGCCACCTTCGGGTGAGACACCAGGGCGCTCTCCACCTCGGCGGTACCCATGCGGTGTCCGGACACGTTGATGACGTCGTCCACGCGGCCGGTGATCCAGTAGTAGCCGTCCTCGTCGCGGCGGGCGCCGTCACCGGTGAAGTAGTACCCCTTGAACATCTCGAAGTACATCTCTTCGAACCGCTTGTGGTCGCCGTAGACAGTGGTCATCATGGCCGGCCAGGGGGCCTTGATGGCCAACACGCCGCTCGCCGCCTTCTCGGTGAGCTCCACGCCGTCGGGCGACAGGATGCAGGGCTCGACGCCGAAGAAGGGCAGGGTGGCGGAGCCGGGCTTCGTCGCCCAGGCGCCGGGGAGCGGCGTGATGAGGATGCCGCCGGTCTCCGTCTGCCACCACGTGTCCACGATGGGGCACTTCTCCTTGCCGATGTGCTTGTGGTACCACATCCACGCCTCGGGGTTGATCGGCTCGCCCACCGTGCCGAGGAGGCGCAGGCTGGAGAGGTCGCATCCGGCAGGCCAATCGTCGCCCTGGGCGATGAGGGCGCGGATGGCGGTGGGGGCGGTGTAGAACTGATTGACCTTGTGGTTGTCCACCACCTTCCAGAACCGGTTGGGATGCGGGTAGGTGGGCACGCCCTCGAACATCACGGTGGTCGCCCCGTTCTGGAGCGGGCCGTAGACGATGTACGAGTGCCCGGTCACCCAGCCGATGTCGGCGGTGCACCAGTAGATGTCGCCGTCGTGGTAGTCGAAGATCCACTTGTGGCTGATGGCCGTGTACACCATGTACCCGCCCACGTTGTGCTGCACGCCCTTCGGCTTACCCGTGGAGCCCGAGGTGTAGAGGATGAAGAGCGGGTCCCCGGCGTCCATCTCCTCGCACGGGCAGTCGGGGGAGGCCTTGGCCATCTCATCGTGCCACCACTCGTCGCGGCCAGGCTTCATGGGCACGTCCAAGCCGGTGCGCTTCACGACGATGATCTTCTCGACCTTCGTCGGGTTCTCCGGATCCGCGGCGGCCTTCTCGGCGGCCAGGTCGGCGTTGGTCTTCATCGGCACGTTGTTCTTGTTGCCGCGCAGACCGGTGTCCTGGGTGATGACGATGGTGCAGTTGGAGTCGGTGATGCGGTTGGCCAGGGAGTCGGGCGAGAAGGCCCCGAACACGATGGAGTGGATGGCCCCGATGCGGGCGCAGGCCATCATGGCCACCGCCAGCTCGGGGATCATCTGCATATAGATGCTGACCCGGTCGCCCTTCTTCACGCCGTGGGCCTTCAGGACGTTGGCGAACCGGGAGACCTGCTCATGCAGCTCCCTGTATGTGATCTCGCGGGTCTCGGTGGGCTCGTTGCCCTCCCAGATGATGGCCACCTGGTCGCCGCGGGTGGCCAGGTGCCGGTCCAGGGCGTTGTAGGTGATGTTGGTCTTGCCGCCGGCGAACCACTCGATGTGGATCTTGCCTTCGCGGCGATCGAAGTTGTAGTCACGGACCTTGTCCCACTTTTTGAACCAGTGGAACTCGCTGGCGATCTCTCCCCAGAACCCGTCTGGATCCTCGATCGACCGCTGGTACATCTTCTTGTACTGATCCAGACTCTTGATCCACGCGCGCTCGCTGAATGCGGCGGGCGGGGAGAACATCTGATCCGCCATGATGCTTCTCCTGTCTTTCGGAGCTTCGGGTCCTTGGGATATGCCACACCCTCGCGCGGCAGGACCAGGGCAGCCCAGGGACAAGAGATCCAACCGTGCGTGGGCACCGGATGGTATTGGGCAACGGGGGTGAGGGCAAGGCGGGGGCGCCGCGATGCCAGCTGGGAAGCTACCAGGGGGCGGCGCCACTCCGTCCGATGGACAGGCAAGCAGCCAGGCTCCCGCCCCGGGCATACCCCGCCGTGAGGTAGACCGGCCCCAGCAGGGTGCGGATGGCCAGCGTGAGGGAACCTGCCGGGACCACGTCCCAGTCACTGGACGCCAACTCCCGCTCCATCTCTTCGGGCGTCCATCCGGCGGCGCACATGGCGCCGACGACGGCTCCCATGCTCGTGCCGACGACGGCGTGGATCGGGACACGTTGCTCCTCCAGCACCTGGAGCACGCCCACGTGCGCAGCGCCCCGGGCTCCCCCGCCGCTCAGGACCAGGCCAATGCGCGGGGCCCCGCCGGGCTGCGGATGCGCCGGCGCCTGTGCCCCGGTGCCCGGCGCCAGGGCGCGGAACAGGGCCAGCACCAGAGCCCACCGCGTGCCTCGCTTCCCGATCATCCGTCCCCCTGCCGCCGTTCGGGGGGCGGCCCCACGATACTCCGGGAAGATCCTGAAGATCCCGTCCCACCGCCTGCCGGTGTGGTCCCGCGGCCGCTCCCGATGCAACTTCCTGAGGGTCAGGCGGGTTCCAATGACCGGGAGGCGTCGGAGGGCGCTTCCGGGGACAGGATTCAGGGAGTGCCTCGCGACATGCGGATGCTGAAGGCTGGTCTCGTGGTGGCTGCCATGGTCGCCGCCGGGTGTTCGACGGCGGACATCACCGGGTCCACGGCGGGCTCCATGGTGGTGGGGGTGCAGGTGTCCGGGGAGGAGCCCGACACCGCGTTCTCGCTGTATATCAACGCCGATACGGTGGCGTACACCCTCACCACCGGCGCGACCCGGAGCTTCTCCGCGGGGGAGGGCACCCACACCCTCCACCTGCAAGGGATCGCCAGCAACTGCACCGTCTCTGGAGACAACCCCCGGTCGGTGACCGTGGGCGCCCTCCAGACCGTGCCGGTGACCTTCGATGTGCTCTGTACCGACAACGGGAACGTGAAGGTCACCATCGCCACCACCGGTGAGGACCAGGATGACATGTACACCCTGGCCTTCGACACCGACTACCGCACCCTCCTCGTCGGACCCAGCCAGTTCGTGGTCGTGGCCCTGCCGGTGAGAACCTACAGCGTGTCCTTGCGGGACGTGGCCTCCAACTGCGCGGTGACCTCTCCCAACCCCGTGGCTGTGACGGTGATGCATGCGGCGACGGTGGAGACGGGCTTCCAGGTCGCCTGTTCGAAACGGTAGCGGAGCGCGTCCGCCTGCAGGCTCCCGACCCCGCTACGGACCCCGCTGCGGACACGGAGGCCGCTCCCTCGGGCGGGGAGACCGGGCACCGCTGAACCCTCCCCGGGGCGACGCCTCGGGACGGCCGCTGGGCACGAGCCGGGACGCTCCCAGCGGAGGAGGGCGGGGGAGTCCATCCTTGCTCCCCGATAGGCAGCGCCCGAATATGGGTTGGACCCCCCCCCAACCCGAGGGCGCATGACCGGACCTCCTGAGCCCGGCCGACGGCTTGCCGCGGTCTGGTTCGCCGACATCGTCGGGTACACCGCGCTGTCCTCTCGGGACGAGGACGCCGCCCTGCGGGTGGTGGGCGCATTCCAGCGCCTCGCCGAAGAGGTGGTCACCCAGCACTCCGGACGCGTGGTGAAGTACATCGGCGACGCGGCGCTGGCCGAGTTCGCCAGCACCGACGGGGCCATCCGGTCGGCGCTGGCGCTCATGGAGCGCTTCGTGGATCACGAAGCCGCACGCGAGTACGGGTCCACTCTCCGCATCGGGGTGAACGTGGGCGAGGTGATCTCCTCGCCGGACGGGGACATCTACGGCGACGGGGTGAACCTGGCCTCCCGGCTGCAGAACCAGGCATCCCCGGGGCAGGTCATCGCCAGCGAGGCGGTCCACGCCCAGATCCGGCAGCGTCCCGTCTTCCGCACCGAGCCGCTGGGGCAGAGGGCGGTGAAGGGGATCTCGGGTCCCGTCACCCTGTACGCGGTCACGCTGCAGGAAGCGGGGAGCGCGCTGGCCGTGCCGCCGCCGGCGGCCACCCAGGCCAGTTCGGCTGCGGTCCCGCGTTCGGCCCGGAAGTGGCTTGTCCCGGGAATCGTGGCGGCGGCGGTGGTGGCGAGCGTGATGGCTCTGCTCGTCGTGAATCCCGGGGGACGCCTCCTCCCCGGGGCTGCGGTCACCGTCACCCGGACCTCCTTCCCGGTGGTGGAGGGAGGGATGGAGATCGGGGCTGCCGTCACCGTGGCGTTCTCCGGAGCTATCGACCCGGCCACCGCCACGAGCGCGAACGTCCGGCTCCTGGATGCCTCCGGCGCCCCGGTGCCCGCCCAGGTCGCCGTGGACGACGGCGAGCGCGCCATCGAGCTCCGCCCGACGGCGCCGCTGGCCTACGGTGCCGAGTACGTTCTGGTTCTTGGGGACGCCCTCCACGATGCCCGCGGCCGTCCCGTGCGCACGGCGGACGGGAGCGTGGGAGAAGCCCGCTTCCCCATCCGGGCCCAGCCCGTGCCGGCGGGCACGCTCTCGGACAGCGCAAGTGTGGCCGACTCCGTGCCGCGGCGCTCCGAGCCCCGGGCGGCGGCCACGACCCGGCTCGCCGCGGAGTCCGCCGGCCGGCCCGCGACCCAGCCCGCCGACCGGCCTGCGACCCAGCCCCCCGCCCGCCCCGCCGCGGAGACCCCCGCGGCGCAGCCCGGGTCGGGGACCGGGCCCGCCACGCTCACCCTGCGGGCCTCTCCCGACGCCGCGCTCCCGTTCCTGAGGGTGGTGGTGGACGGGGACACGCTGGGGCCGCCTCCGGTCACCGGCGTGAAGCTGGCCGAGGGACGCTCGCACAACATCACCGTGGTGGGGGTGCCGGAGCTCTCGTCGTACACGCTCGTGGTCTTCCGGCGGGAGGTGTCCCCCCAGCCGGGCCAGATCCTGGACATCTCCGCCGACATCACCGCGTTCGGCTCCATCGACGTGGTCTCCCAGCCGGCGGGGACGGTCTTCGTGGACGGCCGTCAGGTGGGACGCACGCCCCTGGCCGGCTTCCCGGTCACCGCAGGCGTCGTCCACCGTCTCGAGATCCGTCCCGCCGCCGCCGATGCCGGGCGGTTCTCGCCGTATTCGGGCGAGTTCCGAGTGGGGCCACTGGAGTGGAAGTCCCTGGGCCGCGTCTCTCTTCCCCCCAAGAGCTGAGGGAGCCACCGCATGGACGCATTGTCGAGGAGCACTCGGGACGCGCGCCGGCTGGCTTTGTTCTTCCTCATTGTGTGTATCGTGCTGGCGACCAGGAGCGCCACGGCGCAGCCCGTAGCCAAGGCGAGCTTCCTGGCCGAGGGCTCGTTCGCCCTCCCCGCCCCCCAGGGAAAGTCCCTGGAGCGGCCGGTGGCCATCGCGTGGGCGCCCTCGGGGGAGATCCACGTGGCCGACGAGCGCGGCACGGTGACGGTCTTCGACGCAGGCGGGCAACCGCTGCGTACCTACGGGGTGGAGGGGCTGGAGAAGATCGCGGGGCTGGCCGTGGACCGCGCCGGGCGCTCCTACGTCCTCGACCCCGACAAGAAGACCGTGCTTGTCTTCGACGAGGGCGGTCAGGTGGTCCACCGCATCGGGTCCCAGGGGGCCGAGGCGGGGTTCCTGAAGGAGCCCCTGGACGTGGCCGTGGGCCCCGCCGGCCTGGTCTACGTCCTCGACAAGGGCCGGAAGGGGGTCCAGGTGTTCAGCCTGGACGGCACCTTCCTCCACGACATCCTCCTTCCCTTGGACGCCAAGGAGCCCCGGGCGCTGGGGGTGGGCCCGTCCGGGCGGATCTACGTGGCCGACAAGGACGCTCCTGGGTCCCTGGTGCAGCTTCCCGATCTCACCACGGCGCTGGGCACGGTGGACGCTCCCTCACCCAGCGTCGGCAAGCTCGCGCTGCGCGGGGGGAGCCTCCGCGAGCCGGTGGCCGTGGTCGGAACGCCGACAGGGACGGTGGTGGCTGCGGACCGTGACTCGGGCGTGCTCTGGTCTGCCGACGGCACCGGCGCGACGCCCGTAGGCTCCGACGACCGGCTGTACGGAGGGAAGGGCTCGGGGCGGGGATCGTTCCGCAGGTTGGTGGACGTGGCGCTGGCCGGCACCGACGAACTCCTCATACTGGACCGGGACGACCGGAAGGTCGAGCGCATCCGGCTCGTGCTGGAGGCCACGCGGCCCGCCGAGACGCCCCAGGACTACCCGCTCCAGTTCCAGGGCGTCGAGCCGGAGCTGGACCCCGGGGTCCTGGCCAGCGCGCCCACGGGGTGGGGGACCGTCTGGTACGCCATCGCCGACAGGGAGGGCCGCAACCTCCGGGTCGTCGAAGCCGACTTGGCCGAGCGCCCCGGCGCCTTCGGCAACACCATTCGCGTCCCCCAGCCCGCGCCGGGGAAGGCGCCCCACTCGTTCGGGCAGGCCGTGGAGCGGGCTGGCTCGGCGGCGCTCAACGACACACTCCTGGTGGTGAGCGAGCCTCGCCGGAACCGCTTCCACGTCTTCGACCTGCGCGACGACCAACTCATCGGCTCGTTCGGCGACAACTATTCGGACGATCGCCGCCTCAGGAGCCCCCGCGGCGTTGCGCTCTTCGCCGACGGGCGGATCGCGGTCGCCGACCACGACAACGGGCGCGTCGCCGTGTTCAGCGCCGACGTGGCCACGCTCCTGGGAACGTTTCCCCTCCCCAAGGCGGAGGGGGTCGCCATCTCGCCCCAGGGCCGGGTCTTCGCCTGGGACGAGGAAGGCATCTCGGCGGGAGAGGTCCCCTTGGGCGGCGGTCTGATCCACTCCCTCCCGGCGGCCATGGCGGGTGGTGGGGTAGCGGCCATGGCCACGGACCGCGAGGGCAACCTTTACCTGCTGCGCCGCGGGGGCGGGCGGGTGGCCGTGGCCGACTCGTCCCTGAGCCGCCTGGTGGCGCGCATGGGGAGCCAGAAGGGCCTAGAAGGCGGCGACCGGCTCACCGTGGACGTAGACGGGAACATCTATGCCACCGACTCGGAGCGCGCCCGTTCGGTGGTCCTGCGCTGGGGCGTGGACGTTCCCGCGGTGCCTTCGGTGAAGGCGTCGTGGGTGCCTGGAGCCACCGAGCTGTCCTGGGAGGCGCTGGCCGGCTCGTTCGTCACCGGATACCAGGTGGAGGGCGCCGCCGCCGAGGATGGCCCGTGGGCGCCGGTGGCCGCCCCTCGGGAGACGAAGGCCCGCATCGAGGGCGGCGACCGGCGGTGGTTCCGCGTCGCGGCCCGTACGCTCACCGGGGCGGTGGGCCGGTTCTCCCCCCCGGCTCCCGGGCTTCACCTGGCGGCGGATGCCGCCTTCGCCGCCGGCGACTGGGAGGCCGCTCGCACCCTGGGGCTAGAGGCGCTCCGCATCCTGGAGACCGGGGAGGTCACCGCCGAGGCTTCCGTGGCGCCTACCCTGGCATGGCAGGGGTTCGTGGCCGCCCACGAGGCAGAGGACTATCCGGATGTGCTGGCGTGGCAGGAGCGGCTCGGCTCCGGGCCGGGCGCGGCCCAGCGCTTCGAGCACGCCTTCCGCCTGGCGGACACGCACCGGCACCTGGGCGACCTGGACTCGGCTACCGACCAGGCTCTGCGCGCCATCGGTCTGGTCGCTGAGGGTGGATCGAGCGCCTCGGAGGAGCGAGTCTCCGCGCTCCGCCGCACGGTGTTCGACGACGCCACGACGCTGGGCCGTTGGGGCGACGTGGTGGCGGTGGGCGAGGATCTGCTGAAGGCAGAAGGCGGTGACGACGCGGAGTTGTTGGTGCGCCTGTCCCGCGCCCATCTGAAGGCGGGCTCGCCGGCACGCGCCGAGGAGTTGGCGCGCTCCGGCCTCGATGCCGCCGGGTCCGAGGGCCAGCAGCGGACGTTCAACACCCTGGCTTTCATCGCCGCCACCGAGATGGGGAACGTGGAGGCGGCCAAGACCTACACGACCGCGGTGGGGGACTCGGTTCCCGCCTCCCTCTACGCCGACTTCGAGTCGGCGCTGACGCGGCTCAAGGTAGCGGACGGGGACGTGGCCGGCGCCCGCGCCGAGCTCCTCGCCTTCCTTTTCGGGGGGGAGTCGGACATCCGGGCCCTGGGGGACCCCGCCGTGGCCCGCACGGCGCTCCTCGTGTATGCAGGGCTCATCGAGTCCGGCGACCCGGACGGAGGCCGGCGCATGCTGGACACGCTCGTGACGGCGATCCCCCCGGACCTCGGCGACGCCCGGGAGTCCCTGGTGCGCCAGGCCGACTCCACGGCCGCCGTGGCCGACACCCGGGTCAAGCTGGGAGAGGGGTTCGGCTTCTTCCGGGACGCCCTGCTCCGGGACGCGTTGCGCTTCTTCCAGGCGGCGGATGCGCGCACCGACCTGGACGTGGACCAGCGCCTCATCGTGAAGGAGATCCTGGCGGCGGTGTTCCACTCCCTGGGCCGGGTGGAGGACGCCGACGATGCGTTCCGCGGCGTCTTCCAGGTGGACCCGGAGTTCGTGCTCACGGATCATCTCGCCCACGTCCAGGAGACATACGGCCTCGTGGTGTTCACGCCCGAGGTGCTCGATCACTTCCGGACCGTGGGACCGATCATGTAGCGAGCCGGGTCGGAGGCGTCCCCGCGGGGGCGCGCCGGGGCCCCCCGGCGATGCGGCGTCCCCGCTACCTCACCTCAGCCAGCCGGACAGCGCCTCGTTGAACGCCTCCGGCGCCTCCAGATTGGCCAGGTGACCGGCCCCGGGCAGAACCACCAGGCGTCCGTCCGGCACCCCTTCGGCGATCTTCCGCGCCTCCACCAGCGGCGTGAGGGTGTCCTCCTCGCCCACCACAGCCAGGACGGGAACGCGGATGCCGGCGAGATCGGGGGTCGAGTCGGGGCGGTCCCGCATGGCCTCCAGGGCCCGAGCCACGCCCTCGGCGTCGGCCTGGGCGACGAGGCCGCGGACCTGCTCCACCACCCCGGGCCTCTCCCTCCACGTGGTCTCGCCCAGGAGGGCCGGGAGGAGGGCGTCGGCGAGCCAGGCCACGCCTTCCCGCCTGACCCGAGCGGCTTGGTCCACCCGCTTCGCGCGGCCGGCCTCGTCGTCCGCTCCGGCGCGGGTATCGGCCAGCACCATGGCGGCGACCCGCTCGGGAGCCAGCGCATGGAAACGGAACGCAGTGTATCCGCCCATAGAGAGGCCCACCACCACTGCGGTTCCGATCCCCGCAGCGTCCATGTCCGACAGCGCGGCGCGGGCGAAGGCGTCCAGCGTCGCCTCGCCGGGAGGGCGCCCGCCGAATCCCGGGAAGTGGGGAGCGAGGACCTTGCGGGGGGCCAGCGCCTCTACCTGCCGCGCCCACATGGCACCGTTGAGAGGGAAAGCGTGGAGGAGGACGACGGGGATGAGCGAGTCCATGGGTATCCTTCCGGTTGAGGAGTTCCTGAAGCAATTGGCGGCCCCGGGGCCGCGGTGTAAATGGGCCTGCCGCCCGAGTCCCGGATACGGCGGCGGTAAGCGAATTTTTATACATTTCGCGCGGACCTGCACGCGACTTCACCGGAGCGACCCGTGGCCCATGAGAAGAAGGTGGTCCTCGCCTACAGCGGCGGACTCGATACCGCCTGCATCCTGAAGTACCTCCTCGAGAAGGGATACGACGTCATCGCCTACGTGGCCGACGTAGGTCAGCTCGAGGATTTCGAGGAGATCCGGGAGCGTGCCCTGGCCACCGGCGCCAGCAAGGTGTACGTGGAGGACCTGACCCGGGTCTTCGTCACCGAATTCATCTTCCCCGCAATCGCCGGGAAGGCGGTGTACGAGAACCGATACCTGCTGGGCACGTCCCTGGCCCGTCCTCCCATCGCGCGGCGGCACGTGGAGATCGCGCTCAAGGAGAAGGCGGACGCGGTGGCCCACGGCGCCACGGGGAAGGGGAACGACCAGGTCCGCTTCGAGCTGGCTTTCGCCGCCCTGGCTCCCCAGCTCGAGGTCATCTCTCCTTGGAAGGACAAGGAGTTTCTCGCCCAGTTCCAGGGCCGGAGCGACCTCATCGCCTACGCCAAGGAGCACAAGATCCCGGTGGAGGCGACGGTGGAGAAGCCCTACTCCTCCGATGAGAACCTCATGCACCGCTCCTACGAGGCGGGCATGCTCGAGGATCCGACGGCGGAGCCGGTGAAGGACATGTTCAAGCTCAGCCGGGCGCTGGAGGACACGCCGGACGAGCCCACCGACCTGACCATCCACTTCCGTGACGCCGTGCCGGTGAAGGTGGTGAACGAGACTGACGGCACGGTGCACACCGACCCCGTGGATCTGTTTCTGTACCTGAACGACGTCGGCGGGCTGCACGGGGTTGGGCGCATCGACATGGTCGAGAACCGCTTCGTGGGCATCAAGTCGCGGGGCGTGTACGAGACCCCCGGCGGCACGGTGCTGCACGCGGCGCTCCGCGATCTGGAGGGGATCGCCATGGACCGGGAGGTCCTGCGTCTCCGCGACATGCTCTCCCCCCGCTTCGCCGAGATCATCTACAACGGGTTCTGGTTCAGCCCGGAGATGGACTTCATCCAGGCCGCGTTCCGCCAGTCGGAGAAGCTCATCACGGGAGAGGTGTTCGTGCGCCTGCTCAAGGGGAACGTGGTCATCCGGGGCCGCCACTCCACCAGCTCCCTGTACGACCAGGAGCTCTCGTCCATGGACGTGGCCGGAGGCTATGATCAGGAAGACGCCCGGGGCTTCATCCGCCTCAACGCCCTGCGTCTGCGGGCGCACAAGGTCATCGTGGCCCACGCCGAGGAGGAGTAGGGATCCACAGGGAGCGCGGGCCTCCTGTCGGAGGGGGTCCGCGGATGCCCGGCCGGAGGAGCCACCTATGGAATACCGCGCGTTCGGCAACACCGACCTGAAGGTGAGCGTCGTCGGCTTCGGCGCCTGGGCCATCGGCGGCCCCATCATGGCGGGGTCCACGCCCATCGGCTGGGGCGCCGCCGACGACGCGGTGTCCCGGGACGCGCTGCGCCGTGCCTTCGACCTGGGCATCACCTTCTTCGACACCGCCGACTTCTACGGCCTGGGCTGCTCCGAGCGGCTCATCGGCGAGGTGTTCGGCAACTCGGACCGCGTGGTGGTGGCCACCAAGGTGGGGCACCGGATCGCCGCCGACGGCTCCATCTACGTCGACTACTCGGGCCGCCACATCCGGCAGGCGTGCGAGGAGAGCCTGAGGCGGCTCCGGCGCGACAGCGTCGACCTGTACCAGCTCCACTCCGCGCGCATGACCCACCTGGAGCAGGGAGATTGCGTCGACGCCATGCACCGCCTCCATGAGCGGGGGTTGGTGCGCTACTGGGGCCTCTCGCTGAACACGTTCACGCCCGGGCCCGAAGCGGGCTTCCTCCTCGACCGGGGGCTGGGGAACGGGCTCCAGCTGGTGCTGAACATCCTGAACCGGCGGGCCCTCCCGGTGGTGGAGCGGGCCCGCCAGATGGGCGTGGGGGTCATCGCGCGCATGGCCCTCCAGTTCGGGCTCCTCACCGGGGCCATGCCCCGGGGAAAGATCTTCACCGAGGACGACCACAGGGCCTTCCGCCTCTCCGACGAGATCATCGACAAGACGCTGTCCCTCCTCGAGCCGTCGTGGACGGAGCTGGCGGCGGAGGGTGTGACGCCCACCCAGGCGGCGCTGACCTGGGCCGCCTCGGTGCCCGGCGTGTCCACGGTCATCCCCGGGATCCGCACGGTGGCGCAGGCCGAGCAGAACGCCGCCGGCGTGCTTTGGGACGCCGCGCGGGTGCTGGACCGCCTGAGGGGGATCCCCGCCGACGCATGCGAGGAGATCGTCGCGCTCATGCAGCAGCGGGGCTGAGCGCGGGCGGGCGCCTTCCGGCCGCGTGCTGGTCCCAGCCTGAGTCGAGGGGCTTCCGGGACCTCCCGAGGCCTCGCGGGCGTATCCACGCGGGTGCTCTCCCCCCTGGCAGCGGTGGTGTGGGCGGCATTCTTCAACTTCGCCGCCGCGTTCGGCTTCGGGACAGCGGTGGCGAAGACCATGGGGAGCGGTTTCATCGACCTCTCCTTCGTGGACCCTCTGGTCATCCTCTCCGAGACCGGGGGCGCCATGTCGGTCTTCCTGGCCTCCTTCCTCGGCATCCCCGTGAGCACCACCCACGTCATCACCGGGTCCATCGCCGGCGTGGGCGCGGCCAACGGGATCTCGGCGGTGCGCTGGGGCGTGGCCGGGCGGATCGTGTGTGCGTGGATCCTCACCACTCCGGCGCCGGCGGCCATCGGCGCGGTGGCCTACCTCCTGCTGCACCTGATCGTGGTGTGACACAACCCCCCGGAGCGCTTCCCGGGGTGGGCTTTTTCGCGATTCTGTGCGAGATTGTCCGACGTTCGCCGAGGCGCGCCGGCGCCGACGGACGGAGCAGTGCCCCGCAGAGGCGAGTTGAGTATCGTGACACCGGAAGAGTTGGAGCGGGAGCGTAAGGCGTCCCGGGAGCGTCGTCAGAGGGCCCAGGATGCGCGCCGCACAGAGCTGGCCCCCGTGCAGCCCGGGTTCAAGACCGGGCTCAGCCGGGCCCAGCGGCAGAAGCTCCGCGACGACGAGTACGTTCCCCCGCAGGAATAGGGGTCACTCGGGACGGCGCCGATGGCCTTCTCCCCAGGCACGCGGCTCGGCCCGTACGAGGTGCGCGCGTTCGTCAGCGCGGGTGGCATGGGCGAGGTGTACGCCGCCTTCGACCCCCGTCTGGGGCGCCAGGTGGCGATCAAGGTGCTCCCCCCGCCTCTGGCGGAGCTCGGTGAGTTCCGCCGCCGCTTCGAGCGGGAGACCCAAGCGATCTCACGCCTGAACCACAAGAACATCTGCACCATCCACGACACGGGCACCCACGAAGGGCGCCCCTACATCGTCATGGAGTTGCTGGAGGGGCAGACGGTGGAGCAGCTCCTCCGCGCCGGGCCCCTGGATGCGGAGCGGGTGGTGCACGTGGCGATCCAGGTGGCCGATGCGCTGGACGCGGCGCACCGCCAGGGCGTCATCCACCGGGACGTGAAGAGCAGCAACATCTTCGTGAACGCCCGGGGGGACGCGAAGGTCCTGGACTTCGGCATCGCCAAGATGGTGCTCCCCGACGCGGAGCCGGGGCGGGACACGGACGCGGGGATCGCCCGGTCCGGGATCCCCCTGGGGACCCTGGCGTTCATGTCGCCGGAACAGGCCCGGGGCGAGGAGGTGGACGAGCGCTCCGACCTCTTCTCCTTGGGGGTGGTCCTCTACGAGATGGCCACCGGGGTCACGCCCTTCCGCGGGACGGCTACCTCCATCATCGCTCAACTCGTGTCCCCCGACCCGGTGCCGGGCCCCCGCTCCGTGTCACCCTCCGTCCCAGAGGAGCTGGACCGGATCATCTCCCGCGCCCTGGAGAAGGACCGGCGTGTGCGCTGGCAGACCGCGGCGGACCTGCTTGCGGCGCTCCGGGGGCTCAGGCGCGACCTGGCGTCTCCGGGGAGCGCGGCGCGTGGCGCCACCGCTTCGGCGGCAAGGCTGCGGCGGGTCCCCCTCCGCGCCCTGGCGTGGTCCGGCGCGGCGCTCGTGGTCCTGGCGGCCTCCGTGGTGGCGTGGCGGGCGTTCATGCCCGGCCCCCTGGCGGACCGGCCCATCCGCTCGATGGCGGTTCTCCCGTGCGCGGATAGCGAGGGAGAGGGGTACCTGTGCTCCCTCCTCGCGGAGCGCCTCATCGCCAGCCTCTCCCAGGTCCCCGGGCTCACGGTGCTGGCGTTCCAGACCGTGGCGCCCTACGCGGGAGACAGCCGCGGGGCGATCCGGGTGGGGGAGGACCTTGGGGTGGACGCCGTGCTCACCACCCAGGTCCGGGAGCAACCCGACGAGCTCAACGTGACCGTGGAGGTCACCGACGTCCGCAGTGGGGTGCACGTGTGGGGGAACCTATTCCGCCGCGCCGCCGCGGACGCCCAGGGCATGCCCCAGGAGATCGCCCTGGACGTGGCCGAGAACCTCCAGCTAAGGCTGAGCTCCACCGACCGCGAGCGGCTGCGCATTCTCCAGACGTACCAGCAGGCCCAGTACTACTGGGGAGGCCGCACCTCCACGGGTCTCGAGAAGGCCATCGGTCTGTTCACGGAGGTCATCGAGGCCGATTCGGCGTTCGCTCCGGCGTGGGTGGGGCTGGCCAGCGCGTATACGCTGCTTCACTACTACGGGAGCCTTCCCCCGTCGGAGTCGTACCCACGCGCCCGGGAGGCGGCCGAGCGCGCCCTGGAGCTGGATGAGGAGCTCGCCGACGCCCACGCCTCCCTGGGCCTGGTGAAGCGCGACTTCGACCGGGACTGGGAGGGGGCGGAGAGGGAGTTCCAGCGCGCCCTCCAGCTGGACCCCGGGTCGGCGTCGGCGCTCCAGTGGTACGCCGAGCTCCTGGCTATGGTGGGGCGCTTCGACGAGGCGGAGGCACGCATCGTGGAGGCTCAGCGCGTGGCGCCTCTCTCTCTGGCCGTGCGCGCCGTCCATGGATGGGTCCTCATGTCCGCGGGGCGCTTCGACGAGGCGCGCCGCGAGTTGGAGATGACCATCGCCATGGACCGGGACTTCCAGCTATCGCACTGGTTCATGGGGCAGCTGGACTTCGCCCAGCGCGACTACGTGGCGGCGGTGGAGGCGCTGGAGACCGCCACCGCCATGTCGGGAAGGCTTAGCCGGCGGGTGGCGGACCTGGCCGCGGCCAGCGCCTTCGCCGGCCGCCAGGACCGCGCCCTGGAGCTCCTGGGCGAGCTGGAGCGGCGCGGTGCTGGAGGTGAGTACGTGTCCCGCTACGACTTCGCCATCGTGCGCGCCGGGCTGGGCGAGGAGGACCGGGCGTTCCGGGAACTGGAAGCCGCCCTGGAAGAGCGCACCTGGCAGGTGGTGAACATGGGGATCGATCCCATGCTCGCCCCGCTCCGTGGGGATCCCCGCTTCGGCCGGCTCGTGGTGCGCGCCGGACTCCCGACCCGGTGAGGGGCTCGCCGGTGTCCAGGCCCGTGACCTTCCTCGTGGACCCCACCATGGTCGGGGAGGCCTCGGAGACCCCTCGGGATGTCTACGGCGACCTCGACCGGGTGGTGCGCTCGGACCTGTACTACCACTACTCCACGCCCTTGTGCGCCCAGCGCTGGCTGGACGTGTGCGGCGACCCGGCGTACGGGCACCAGGCTCTGCTGCAGGCGGTGGCTGGTGTCGTGCCGGAGGTGGCCGCCGTCCTCCGGGCGGAGGCGCCGAGCCATCGCCGCTTAGCCCTGTGCAGCCTCGGCCCAGGTGACGGCTCGGTGGATGAGCGCCTCCTCCGTGGCCTTGCGCCGGCCTTCCCGGAGATGTCCTACATGGGGCTCGACTTCTCCTTCGAGCTCCTCCGCCACGCGGTGCGCCGGCTGGCGGCGGCCCCGGGCTTCCCCGGCGACCTCCCGCTGACGGCCGTGTGCGGGGACCTCACCGGCGTGCGCTCGCTCCCGGTCCCTCGGGATCCGGAGGCGGTGCGCCTCTTCGCGCTCACCGGGTTCACCCTGGGGAACTACTCGGAGCCGGCGCTCCTGGAGGATATCATGGGCCTGATGGAGGAGGGCGACTACCTCTTCCTGGATGCCCGGCTCCATCCGTTCGGAGCCCTCCCCGGGGACATGGGGACGTTCAACCGTGACCGGAGGGACCTGCGGGCCAGCTACGATGTGGAGAGCGTGCGCCGCTTCGTTTTCGGCCCGGTGGAGGTCGCCACCACGGCGGTGGCGTCGGACGTGGGGATCGGCTTCGAGCTGGCGCGGTCGTTCACCGCGGTGCCCAATGCCCTGAACCTGGTGATCTACTGCACCGGGCTGGACACCACCCTCCGGCTGACCGGCGAGCGGGTGCTGCGGGATCGGCTGGACCTGGCGGTCACCACCTCCTACCACCTTCCCGACCTGTCGGCGTGGCTGGCCCGCTCGGGCCTCGCCACCGTCTGGCAAAGGAGGGACGACGGGGTGGCGTTCTTTCTGCTCAGGCGGTAGCGGGGCGGGCCGGGAAGGTGCCGCCCCTCACCCTACGCCCAGCCAGCGAGCCAGACCGTACCCCGCCGCCGACACCAGCGTGGTCAGCACCATCCCCCACACAAGGTCCACCACGACCACCACCAGGGGGAAGTCGCGCAGGAGCGCCATGCACGTGAGGTCGAAGGTGGCGTACGCCACCAGCCCGAAGAACGCGCCCAGCGCCAGGGTGCGGGTCAGCGCGCCCACCTCGAGGCCAGGGAGCACGGCGAAGACCAGCAGTCCGGCGATGTAGAGGAGGTAGAAGACCAGCGCCGGTGCCCAGAGCACGTCGGGGCGCAGCAGGTGCCCCAGGTGCCGCTGGTAGAAGCCGGCAGCCACGAGGCCCAGCCAGACCAGGTCGATGGCGAAGAACACCAGGGCCGTGAGACCGTAGAGCTTGAGGAAGCCGAGGGGGGACACGGGGACCTCCACAGCGGGGGTGGGAAAGGGTGCCTCAGGGTAGGAGCAACACTGCGGCCGCGAACGCCAGGGTGGCCAGCATGGCGCGCCGGTGCACCCTGCGGGCCTGCGCCCGCACGAGGTCCAGGTCGCCGGCGCCCAGCGGTTCGAGCCCGCTCCCCATGTCGCGCAGGCCGCGCGATGCCAACGCCACTCAGGTCTTCTCCCGGTGTTGGAGGAAGCCCAGGGCCGCGGCCCAGACGGGGATGGCGGCGAGGAGGCGCACGGTGCGGGGCGCGTCGGTGCCGAGGAGGCCGCCGAGGATCACGGCCGCGGCCGCGCCCGCGACGACCCCGAACACGAGGCGCTGGCGGCTTTGGCGCGGACCGATGTTGGCGACGCAGGCTGGAGCGCTCATGGCCGCCGAGGCGAATCGGAGGAGTGGACGCGCGGAGTTCGCCCGCGCGCCTGTCTGAACTAAGGTAACGGGTGGCCGCCGGGGGTGGACCCCGGGCAGACGGGTGGTCCCCGCCGTGAGTCCGGCGACGTGCTCACCGCCGAGGAGATGGAGCCCTGGGGGGCGCAGGAGCTCTACGTGGTGGTGCAGCGCCTGCGCCCGCGGTGGCTCCAGGTCCGGTTCATGAACTCCCGGGACGCCACCACCCAGCACGGCCTTGCCATGATGTCGGGGGCGCTCGTCATCACGACGGGGCGCGGAGCCGTGAAGCGCTGAACGGACCGGGGGCCGACAGACCGCCTGCCGCGCCGCCGGAGGGGGCGGTGCCCATTCCAGGCGGAAGCGCCTGCTTCTAGCTTCGCCCATGCCCACGGAAGCCCCGAAGCAGTCCAAGCGACCCAAGGTCGACTTCAGGAACGTCCGCGCCGAGGCGGGCTACCTCATCCGCGAGCACCGCCGGACCCTGACGGTCGGCCTGGTGCTCATGGTGATCAACCGGCTGGCCGGCCTTGTCCTGCCGGCGCTTCCCAAGTTCCTCCTCGACGACGTCATCCCCAGCGGGCGGGGGGATCTCCTCCTCCTCCTGGTGGCCGCCGCCGCGGGGGCCGCCGCGGTGCAGGCCGTCACGTCGTTCGCCCTCTCCCAGGTGGTGAGCATCGCGGCCCAGGGTGCCATCGCGAAGATGAGAAAGGACGTGCAGGCCCACGTCCTGCGCCTCCCGGTGAGCTATTTCGACTCCACGAAGACCGGGGTTCTCATCTCTCGGATCATGACCGACCCCGAGGGGATCCGGAACCTGGTGGGGACGGGGCTGGTGCAGCTCGTGGGCGGGCTCATGACCGCCGTCATCGCCCTGGGCATTCTCCTGGCCCTCAACCTGAAGATGACGCTGGGGACGCTGGTCCTGCTGGCGCTCTTCGCCGGGTCGCTGTCGTACGCGTTCAAGCGCCTGCGCCCCGTTTTCCGGCAGCGGGGAGAGATCAACGCCGAGGTCACCGGCCGCCTCAACGAGACGCTGGGCGGCGTGCGCCTGGTGAAGACCTACGTCGCCGAGGACCGGGAGCAGTCGGTGTTCGCCGAGGGCGTGGACCGGCTCTTCAGGAACGTGGCGTCCACCATCACCGGGACGTCGGCGGTGGCGGCGTTCTCCACGCTCATCGTGGGCGCCGTGGGCGTGGTCGTCCTCTGGGTCGGCGGCCACGCCATCCTTGCGGGCGAGATGACCTCCGGAGAGCTGTTCACCTACGTGCTTTACGTGGGCGCCATGGTGGCCCCGCTCATCCAGATCTCCTCCATCGGCACGCAGATCACCGAAGCGTTCGCGGGGCTGGACCGCATCCACGAGCTGCGCTCGGTGAAGACCGAGGACGACGAGGACGAGCAGCGCGCGTGCATCCCCGACCTCGCCGGCGAGGTGCGCTTCGAGGACGTGTGGTTCGAGTACAAGCCTGACACCCCGGTGCTGAAGGGCGTCTCCTTCCACGCGCCGGCGGGGACCACCACGGCGCTGGTGGGGCCGTCCGGGTCGGGGAAGAGCACGCTCATCGGGCTGGTGATGGCTTTCCACCGCCCCAAGGAGGGGAAGGTGTCGGTGGACGGCCAGGACCTCACCGGGCTGCGCCTGCGGGAGTACCGGCATTTCCTGGGCGTGGTGATGCAGGACAACTTCCTCTTCGACGGTACCATCCGTGAGAACATCGCCTTCGCCCAGCCCGGCGCCGGCGACGAGGAAATCCGCGAGGCCGCGCGCATCGCCCACTGCGACGAGTTCATCACCCGCTTCGACGACGGCTACGACACCGTGGTGGGCGAGCGGGGCGTGAAGCTCTCCGGCGGCCAGCGCCAACGCGTGGGGATCGCCCGGGCCATCCTGGCCAACCCGCGGGTCCTCATCCTCGACGAGGCTACCTCCAGCCTGGACTCGGAAGCCGAGGCGCTCATCCAGGACGGGCTGCGCGTGCTGCGGCGCGGGCGCACCACGTTAGTCATCGCCCACCGCCTGTCCACGATCCGGAGCGCCGACCAGATTCTGGTGCTGGACGCCGGCGAGATCGTGGAGCGGGGCACCCACGCCCAGCTCATGGAGGCCAACGGGCTCTACCGCCGCCTCTACGAGAAGCAGTACGGGCTCATGCACGACCTGTACATCAACCCCGGCGAAGAGCCGCCGGCGGAGACGGGCAGGGAGCTCTGAGGGTCAGGTGCGCCTACCGCAGCTCCATCCCCAGGAGATCCGCTGCCTCCCTGACCGCCGGATGCGCGAGCGTGAGCACCTCGGGCTCTCCGAAGCGGAGCCTTCCCGGGAGCCGGGCCGTGAAGAGGACCACCGTGTGCCATTCGCCCCAGAAGCTCGACCACCAGCGGATGCCGTGGAGGCCGGCGTCCCATGCCGACCGGGCGATGGGTTGGGTCCGCTCCCGGCTCCGTGACGCGGTGGTGTCGGGCGCAGTGCCGGTGGCGGCCAGGTGGGCCGGATCGCAGAGGTCCGCCAGCCTCCGTGCGGATGCCGGCGGGAGACGTACCTGCACCAGCGCCAGGGGAAAGCCGGCCCGGTTCAGGTGGGCAGGTCGAATACGCTGCCCGCGCCAGGCCTGGAGCATCTCCCCCACGGCGTGCGCCGGGGTTTCCGCCACGTAGAGGACCGGCGACAGGTCGCGGGGCAGGTCGAAACGGCCCCGCCCGGTGGGCTCGGGGACGTGGGAGGCCGAGAAGCGTGCTCCCGCCGGCACCCGGGCATCCCACGGGAACACGCGCCAGCAGACGCCCGGCTCGGGCTCAGGCGTAGACACCCGCCTTCTCGGCCTCGAGAGCTCCGATGACGTCGGCCACCCGGCCGAGGCGGATCAGGTAGGCGGGCGACCGGTCCGCCAGGTGGGCGTTGGGCCCGTGGATCCAGCCCTCACGGACTTCGGGGGCGAGCCACCGGGCCAGCATCTCCACCACCAGCGCGAGCCCGGCCAGACGGTCGGCGTTGTCCAGGTCGGGGAGCTGCCCGGTGCGCCAGCGGGACACCTGGGACGGGGACACGCCCAGGATCTCCGCCACCGCACGGTCGGAGCCCACCGCCGCCCGGCAGGTGTCGAGGTGCCGGCGGGCGCCCGGCCCCGCCAGGACCCGGGCGGCGCTCGGGGACGGGGCCGCAACGACGGCTGCGTGGGTAGGGGTCATGGAAGGAGTCTCCGCAACGGTATGTGTTGCGCAACATAGACCGTTGTGGGCAATCCCTCAACCCCCAGCCTCCCCCCTCCCCGGTTCCTCGGCCCCCGGGATCGCGCCGGGCGCGTCGCCGTCCCTCCCTACCCTCCCGATATCTCCCCTCGCACGACGCCGCCCCGGGTGGACAGCACCTCGAACTTCCCGCTCCAGCGCTCCACGCCGTAGGTGCGGAAGCGGATCACCGCCTCCTTCGACTCCTTGGGCTGGAGGAGGCCCATCTCCACCTCGCCGTCCCGTGTGCCTTCCAGCCAGCGCACCTGGCGGTCGTCGCCCGTAGCCTTCAGACCGTCCAGGCTCAGCCGGACCCGGTCGGGACGCACGACCTTGATGAGGTCGGCCTGCTTGAGCGCCGTGGGGAGGCGCCCGTCGTTGCGCACCGTGACGCGGACCTCCCAGGTGGCGCTGTCGGCGTCCGCCGACACGCGGCGCACGCGGGGCTCGCCGGCGTGGAGCTCGGGCAGGCTGTTGACCATGTAAAGGTTGAAGCGCGCCTGGTTGGCGACCCACGTCTCCAGCACCTCGGGCGGGGCGTTCTGGGAGTAAAACTTGGGGTGCCATCCGCCGATCTCCACGTCGCCGTGCACCGGGTGGCGGAACGGCTTCCAGGGGGCGAAGGGCGGCGTGTAGTCACGGCCCGCGGTGAGGCTGTCCGTCCAGACGAGCCGGTCCAGCTCGTCCTCTTCGCCGTCGCCGTTCAGGTCCCCTACGCGGCCGCCGTTCCAGAGCTCGTCGCCGTACCAGATGGCGCCCAGGTAGAAATACCCGAAGTCCGGTCCGTGTCCGAAGAGAGGGTTCCCCCGCGGCTCTTCGCCCTCGCGCACACGCCGGTTGGCGTAGGTCCAGTAGACGTCGCCCGCCCAGGGGTAGCCGGTGATGGACACGCCCACGCTGTCGAAGTGCTCGTACAGCTCCCGGTCCTCGGGATACATGCGCTCCTCCGGACGGGAGGTGGACGGCGGGCGCAGGTGCATGGGCACCGACGTGTCCATGGAGTTGGCCACCCCGATGTTGGGGTGCTCCAGCAGGAAGAGCACCACCGCGCGGGTCTCGGGCTCGGAGAGGGGGAAGGCCCCGGCTCCGCCCTGGGTCCAGCCCCGGCCCGTGGCGTCACGGCCCGGCATCGGGCGCCAGTTTTCCGGGTAGTTCCGGTGCAGGTCCAGGCCGCCCACGCCGTCCTCGTCGGAGCGGCCGTCGCCGTCGTCGTCGAGACCCTCTCCTTCAACCGACCACTCGCCCTTCTCCCCCTCCTCGGCGCGCCGCATGAGGCGCCCCGTGGGGTCTCGGGGGTCCATGACCCACTCGCCCTCCGGGTCACGCCAGCGCATCCGCCGGATCACCCCGTCACCGTCCAGGTCGTTGGGCGGGTCCTCGTCCAGGAGCCCGTCGCCGTCGTTGTCCGTGGGCCGCACGCTGCTCCGGTTCGACTGCGCCGTGTGCATGTACATGTTCGCGCCGTCGGGGTTGTTGGATGGCCTGACGTAGATAGCGGCGCGGTCCAGGATCCGCGTCGCCTCGGCGTTCTTCCCGTATCCCTCCACGAGGTACTGGATGAGCCAGAAGGCCGACTCCGACGAGGTGACCTCGCCGCTGTGCCGGCCGCCCTCGAAGAAGGCCGCAGGCTTGTCCGTGGCCGGGCCGGTGGCCGTGTTCGTGAGCGTCGCCTGCATGATGGGCCGCCCCTCCAGGCTCGTCGCCACCTGGTAGACCTCGATGAGGTCGGGGTACCTCTCGGCCCAGCGGCGTAGCCACTCGTTCATCACATCCAGCGTGTGGAAGCGGTCGAAGGTCAGCGTCTCCCCCGCCTCGTACTCCACCTCGGGGTGGCGGACCCGCGGGAAATGGCTGGGGCCGTGGCGGCCCAGCGTCTGGAGCACGTACGTCTTGGCGTCGCGCTCCGACTCGGCGGGCATGGTGGCCGGCGGGTGGTCGGGGACGGTGGTCTGGGCCGAGGCGGCCGCCGCCGTGGCGGCGCACAGCGTGCTGAGGACGAGGGCGGGGATGAAACGAAGGGAAGCCGAGGAGGACATGTGGGGCACTCCGGCGGGGTCTTCGGTGGAACCGGGAACGTTCCGGTACCGATGAGACTGGGCCCGCAGGGCGCGCGGGACAAGTCGGGGCCCCGTTCTATAGTCGTCCCGCGCAGTAGCCCTTGATGAAGCGCGGCGTGAAGGGTGATGTGAAGATGCCTGCTTGGACGCGCGCCAGGAGTTCCTCGGAGCAATCCGCGTGGAACGTCGTGATGCCGTTCTCGACCAGGGCCTGGAGTTGCTCCACCCGGACCAGCCGTGCGTCCGTGTAGTGGATCACGGTCTCGCGCACGACGAAGGGGTGCTCGCCTGGCTGGACGATGACCGTGGGATCTGCCCCGGTCCGCCTGGAAGTGAAGGACACGATCACGACTTGGGGCGGCGTCCCGTCTGGATCGGTGACGACGATCCAAAGGTGGTTTGGGGCCCGTTGGGAATTGGATATGAAGAGAGTGCGGCCGGCCCGAACCTTCATTTGAACAGGATGTCGGCCACCGCCACGGCCTCGAGCTCCCTCACAATCTCCGCTGCCTCTGCCTCGCTCTTGCCGCCGGCGCGCAGAATGGCCTCGTAGTCGATCGGAATGGCCGAATCGCCTGGGTCGGTCCATTCCGGGAGGGTGTGGCAAAGGTCAACGAGCTGCCACCTGTTCAGGTGCCCATACTCCCGGTAGACCTCGGCAAGGAGGTCTTCCTCTGCTGTGGAGAGCTGGTCGGTCGGGCATTCCGCGATCAGAGAGACCGAGTAGTCCGCGGGCTGGGAGATGCAGTCCCGCCAGAGCGACGCTCGGCCCGGCGGTACCCCTTCCGAGATCATCTCGTAGGTCCGGCTCAGCACCGGACCGTTTCGCATGGACACGTAAGCGTCATACGTGATCGGGCGCCCCCACCGCACCAGGGCTTCGCGGTCGGCAAGGTACAGAAGCTTGAGCAGCTTCATGTAGTTCATCTTGCCGCCCTGCTCCCGGAGGAGCACTGCGGCAGCTTGCGTGGCCTTGTCTTCTCTGAATCGTGGTCTCATCACAACTCCACAGTACACCGCGAGATTGCGGAAGGATACACTCCTCCGTTCTCCACGGCGGGCAGCCCCCCACGATTGTGCGTCCCCGCCGGCTCACTGGCCGGGCGCTCGCTCCAGCTCCTCCTGGATCCGCCCGAACGCCTCGAGCGCCGTTTGAAGATCCGCCACGATCTCGGCCGCGAGAATGTCAGGATCGGCCAGGTTGTCGGCGTCTTCGAGGGAGGCGTCCTTCAGCCAGAACAGGTCCAGGTTGAGCTTGTCGCGTCGGGCGGTCTCCTCCCATGAGAACGCCCGCCACCGCCCGTCCGGGCTGGCCTCGCTCCACGTGGCCTCCCGGGCAAGCCGGTTCTCGGGCCGGTAGCAGGCCACGAACTCGTCCAGGTCTGACCGCTTCAGCGGATTGGTCTTGAGCGTGAAGTGGAGGTTGGTGCGCAGGTCGTAGACCCAGAGCTTCTCCGTCCACGGCTCCTCCCGCGCGGGGCGGGCTTCGAAGAAGAGGACGTTGGCCTTCACGCCCTGCGCGTAGAAGAGCCCGGTGGGGAGGCGCAGGAGCGTGTGCACGTCGAACTGCTGGAGCAGGTTGCGCCTCACGGTCTCGCCGGCTCCGCCCTCGAAGAGGACGTTGTCCGGAACGACGATCGCGCAGCGGCCGTTCACCTTCAGCAGCGTCTTCACGTGCTGGAGGAAGTTGAGCTGCTTGTTCTTCGTGGCGGTCCAGAAGTCCTGTCGCTCGTAGGCGTGCTCCTCACTTTCCAGGTCGCCTTCCTCGTTGACGATCTGGATGCTGCTCCGCCGCCCGAACGGGGGATTGGTGAGGACCATGCTGAAGCGTTCCCCGGGATCGGCGGCCAGGCTGTCCTGACCTGAACGCACCGGGCACGGGTCGGCGTTGATCCCGTGCAGGTACAGGTTCATGATGCACAGGCGCGCCGTCGCCGGGACCAGTTCCCATCCGTGGACGAACCCCTCGCGCAGATGGCGCTTCTGGTCGGGATCCAGGTCCCGCCCATGGTGTTGCGAGACATAGTCGATGGCGGAGAGGAGGAATCCCCCCGTCCCGCACGCCGGATCGCACACCGTATCGCCCGGCCCCGGCCGCATCACGTCAACGATGGCCTTGATCAGCTCCCGGGGCGTGAAGTACTGCCCCGCGCCCTTGGGCGACTCCTGGGCCGAGCGCGCCAGTAGCCCCTCGTAGATGTCGCCCTTCACGTCGGCCTCCATGGAGAGCCAACGGACCGGATCGATCAGCTCGACGATGAGCCGCTTGAGGGTGGAAGGGTTCTGGATCTCCTGCCGCGCCTTCTTGAAGATCTCGCCCAGCATCCCCGGCTTGCGCCCCAGCTCGGCGAGGACGTGCCGGTAGTGGGTCTCGAGCTCCTCGCCGCTCCGGGAGAGAAGGCTCTCCCACCCCAGCTCCGGCGGCACCATGGGGGGCTCGCTCCACGGCGGCTGGGTGCGCTCGTGGGCCATCTTGAGGAAGAGCAGGAAGGTGATCTGCTCCGTGTAGGCCATGTAGGAGAGCCCGTCGTCCCGCAGGACGTGGGCGAAGCTCCAGGCCTTGTTGACGATCTGCTGGGTGGGGTCGGCCATCAGGCTGGTGTCTCCTACAGCGCGGTTTCGATCCTAGAAGACCCACCCCTCTCGGCTCATGAGGCCCTCCAGATTCGTGCAGTCCACTCCGAAGTGCTCGCAGACGTTCGGAATCTTGGCACCATTCTTCTTCCACTCCTCCTCGGTCACCACGCACCCGCCACTGTTCATGGCCCGGGCGATCACGAAGGGGTCAGCGACGGGCCACCCAAGCAGGCGCTGCTTCTCGCCGATGAGTTGTTGGAAATGGGGCACAGCGAGAACAGCAGCCACCTTCTCGAGGTCCGCCGAGGTGGGCGGTACGAAGATACCCTTATTCGACTCGACCCATTGATCGACATGCTCGCTGACGTTCTGCCGGTCCAGCTCCTTGCGCACCTCTCGCACCGAGGTCCACCGGCCATCGGTGACCAACTGGTCCAATTGCTCCCAAAGCGAGGGGAAGCGGGCCGGGTAATAGTTGCCCAGCACCCGGAACGTGTTCGAATCGACGACGTAGCTCATGCCCGGCGCATCACTTCCGAGCCAGCAGCGTCTCTTCAAGCAGCCCGACGTTTCTGGCCTTCACCCCCAGGTGGTCGGCTAGTTCAGGCAGTGACACACGACCGGCATAGAACTGCGAGAAGGCAAGGTCGAGGAACGCCCTCCCGAGATAAGCCGCCTGCGTGTTGTAGTAGTTGCCTCCAGCTCCGCGGTCCAGGTTCTGGTACTCCTGGAACCACTCCCAGACCTTCTCGCGATACTCGGCCGCAGTTACACGCCCGGCGTCCAGGAGCCGACGGAGGATCACCTCTCGACTGACGTTGAACCGGCGGGCCACGTCGCCCACCGCTTGATCGTATGGGGGCTCCGCGAAGTCGGACCACGGGAAGGCATCCTCCGGAACGAGCAACTCCGCGGCAAACCGGTTGCACGCCACCTCGATGCGACCTGCCTCCCCCGTGAGCCGATCGATGAAGCTCGAATCTACCCGCGTGATGCTGCTCACATCGAACAGGATGTGGGCCAGTTCATGGAGAAGGGTGAAAATCTGGCGCGAGAAGGCGGTGCTGTTGTTGATGACGATGATCGGGAACTCCGGATCGTCCAGGCAGAACCCCGACACATCTCGTTGCTCAAAAGAACGCTTGAACACGAAGACGCCAGCAGCCTCGAGACGGTCCCGCCACGCTCCCATCGCCTCTCGCGTCGAGCGCCAGGAGGTCTGGTCAGCGAGACTGATCCCGAGGTACTCCCGCGCCTGACGGGCCAGCCCGAGTACATCTCCCGGGGACGCATGGAGGTCCCGCCAGATCTGTCGTTCGGCAGGATTCTGGCCGCCTCCCAGTTGGCGTGCAGACTCACGGAGCGCCCTGGCCTCCCGGAGCGCAAGCAGGGTATCAGGCTCGAGCGACTCCTTCTCGGGGTCGGGCAGCGTCCGGAAGTCGGAGGCCGGCGGTGCTTCGTCCGGGGGGCTGGGAAGGAAGAACAGTGCGACTGGCCGGCGATACACGCGCTCGGCCAGTGCCTCCAACTGGTTGTAGGTTGGGAACCGCTCTCCGGCCTCCCACGCCTCCAAATCCTTGGCAGACTTGGCGATACGGGACGCCGCGTCTTCCACGGAGAGGCCCGTCTGCTGACGGGCCCAACGGAGGACAGCGGGATTGAGGGCGGTTGCTCGGGTTACCATGTGCAGAAAGTACACCGTGCGGGCCTGGGCGGCACCATGGCTGGCTGGGACGGGCGGAACCGGAGTCCGCTCAGTTCTTCGGCCTCGGGCGCGCCGCTGATCGCCTCCTGGCGCCCGGACCTCTCGCGGGAGCGCTGCTTGCCTCTTCGCGCTCCGCGCGGATGCGCCCCAGGAGTACCGACGCGGGCTCGTCGTCGGGGTCGTGGGCGACGAGGCGGCCTTCGAAGGCGTGGGTGAGGATGGACTGGCGGAGGTGGGTGGCGCGACCCATGGCGTTGCCGGAGGTCTCTGCGGCAGCCAATGCCACAGCGTCGAGCGCGCTGATCCTCTGGATTATTGCCAACTGCTCGGCTGGGGGCGGGACCGGCACGGTGATGCGTGCCATTCTTGTTAGGCCCAGGTCTTGATTCCCTACACCATGTGTGTAGCCCTGAGCCTGTCTGTAGCACCACGGCGAGTTCAGTGCGTGCTGAAGGTAGAAGGGTTCAATGCCCTTCACCGGCCGCAAGACCGCCACGTGCACCCAGACGTTGAACTCGATGGGATACGTGTTGACGCGCGCGATTCCTGTTGTGCCCCCCTTGGTGTAAAGGACGTCCCCCACCTGTGGCTGGCAGCGCTTCGACAGCTCCGCGTGGACACCCGTCGAGACATACTTGCAGGTCGAGAAGTCAACGCCTTCAGGCCGGACGTTGCCCCCTGAGATGAAGGGGATACCCTCCTCGGAATACTGCGGGCTGTAGTGCGGACCATCCTTGATGGTGTGCGTCAACACTCCCACCGTCGCCCAACACCACCCCTCCGGCACCTCCGGCAACCCCGCCGTATCCGGCGCCACAGGTTCCTTGTACTTCCTCTTCCAGTCCTTCGGCGGCTTCTTGCCCTTGGCCTCGAACGAGGCGAGTTGCTCCTCCTCCCACCGGCGCCGCCGTTCGGCGAGGATCCGCTCGAGCAGCTCCACGCCGGTCTCAGTTGGCGGGTTCTGCTGGCGCCACCGCTCGGTGAGGCGGCCGTCCACGGCGGCCTTCAGGACGGAGGCGCGGTAGCGCTCCAGCTTGACCTGGGCACGCTCCAGGGCGGCGACCCCGGCGTCGAGCTCGGAGAAGAGCTCGTCGAGCTTGGTGACGATGCGGTGTTGTTCGGGGAGGGGGGCTACGGGGATCTCGACCGTCTGCAGCCACTTCTTCGGTACGCGGAGTTGGCCAGCCGCGCCCTGCATGTGATGTCGCGCGGCATCCCGAAATGAGCGCCGGGACAGGTAGCGAGCGATCCAAAGTGCGAACTCGGGCCGTCGGGGGCGGAGCACGAAGAACTCCGTGGACCCGTATCCGAACGAGGAGGGCATCGCAGGGACAACTGCCAGTTTCCCGTTCTCCATGCAGGGTGTGATCTTGGCGAGGAGAACATCGCCTGATCGGAACTGTGTGTACCCCTTCCGAACCTCCTTGAGACGTCGAGCCGCTGCCACATCGATTCCGCCGTTCTCTTCCTCGACGGCGGCCATGGGGACGAAGCTGACGAGGTCCGCTTCAGTCGCGTCGTCGGGTAGCCTAGGCGGGTTGATTTCGCAGACATCCTCCAGGGCCGTACAGACCCAACCCTCCGGAAGCCCTCCGCTTCCCCCCCTCACGCCGCCAACCTCTCATTCAACTCATCGAGCACCACAGAAAGCTCCTCCCCGAACACCTCATACGCCTTCCCCAGCCCACCCATCTGGCTGAACGGCACCTCCTCGAAGTCCTCCCGGGCGATGGCCAGGCTCGCCACGATGTGGTCCTTGATGGCGTCGAGCCACTTCGTCTGGTCAGCGGTGAACACGATTCCCGCGCGGCGCTTCTCGGTGAGCCAGTCGTGATAGCGCCGCTGCACGTCGTCGCGGCGGGGGACGAGGGGACCGTCGGGTGCCAGGGCATGGCGCACGATCTGGACCAGGTCCACGAGCATCTTCCCGCCCTTCCCGCGCACCTTCTCCGGCTCCACCGCCTCGTACAGGGACCAGAGGCCGGCGGCGGGGTCGTGGAGCGTGAGGGGCGGGCGCCGCAGAGCGTCGGCCAGCTCCTTCACGTGCCGGTACCGGAGCCCGGCGCGGTAGGGCTGGCTGTAGAGGATCTGGAGCGCTTCGATCTCCTCCCGGTTCTCCTCCAGGAAGCGGCGGAAGTCCTCCAGCTTGCTCCGTGCCCGGTCCGCCGCCGCGCCGTCGAACCCGGCGGCGAGGAGGTCGTCCCTGGTGATCTCGTCGAGGACCTGGTCCAGCACCCGGCGGATCTCCACGATGCGCTTGCGGAGCGCGGGATCCAGGAACGGTTTGAGAGCCTCGGCCATCCGCTCCCGTTCCACGGCGTCGAGCTGCTCCTGAGTGGGCTCCGCGCCCTCGGGGACCGCGAACCGCTCCACCGCTGCGTCGTGAACCGCGTCGGCATCCAGGCTGGCCAGGAGGCCGGCGGCCAGCGTGGTGGGCGTCCGGCCCCCGGCGAGCCCGGCCAGCGCCTTCCGGTCGGCGGGCTCCAGCTCCCGGTCCAGCCGGGTGAGTCGGGCAGCCAGGGCGGACACCAGATCGGGGTGGACGACGCCGGTCCCGGCTGCCTGGAGCAGTTTGTCCAGGGGAACGGTGGGCTGGCGGTCCAGGGGCTTCGACGTGGTTTTGTCGCGTTCGCACACGCCCACGGCGTCCACGATGACGAACCGGCTCTTGCTTGTGGCGTCCGGGGTGACGCTCTGGAGGTCGTCGGTGCCGATGATGCGCACGCCGCGCCCCTTCATCTGCTCGAAGTACGAGGCGGAGTTGATGTTCCGCATGAAGAGCAGGCACTCCAGGGCCCGCACGTCCGTGCCGGTGGCGATCATGTCCACGGTGACGGCGATCCGGGGCATGTACGTGTTCCGGAACTGGCTGAGGAGCGTTTCCGCGGAAACGCCCGTGGTCTTGCTGGTGATCTTCTGGCAGAACTCGTTGCCCTTCCCGAACTCCTCGCGGATGACGCGGACGATGTCCTCGGCGTGGCTGTCGTCCTTGGCGAAGACGAGCGTCTTGGGGACGTTGGTCCGGCCGGGGAAGATCTCGGTGAAGAGGCGGTCACGGAACGTGCGCACCACGGTACGGATCTGGTCCTCGGCCACCACGTCCCGGTCCAGCTCCGAGGCCGCGTACTCCAGGTCCTCGTCCAGCTCCTGGAGGGTGACGGCGCGGGTGCGCCGGTCCCGGTGGGGCACGAAGAGCCCAGCCTCGGCTGGGAGCGTGGCTCCGCCCTCGGTGATGCGCGTCCGGATCCGGTACACGTCGTATCCCACGTTCACGCCGTCCACCACGGCGCGCTCGTGGCCGTAGTTCTGCACGAGGTTCTGGTTGAAGAACCCCAGCGTGTCCTTCCCGGGCGTGGCGGTGAGCCCGATGAGGAACGCGTCGAAGTACTCCACGACCTGCCGCCACACGTTGTAGATGGAGCGGTGGCACTCGTCCACGATCACGACATCGAAAAACTCCGGCGGGATCCTCGGATTGTAGGCTACCGGTTGGGGCTCGTGGCCGAAGGCCCGTCCCGACTCGAAGAGGGACTGCTCCTCGTTCCCCTCGTCGAAGGACTCCTCGCCCCGGAGCATGGAGTAGAGGCGCTGGATGGTGGTGATAACCACCTTCGCGCCGGGGGCGACGGCGTTGCCCGTGAGGCGTTGGACCTGGAACTCCTCGGTGAACGTGTAGCCGTTGTAGGGGCTCACGTACCGCTGGAACTCGGTGAGGGTCTGGCGGCCCAGGTTGTTGCGGTCCACCAGGAAGAGGATCCGCTTGGCCCCGCCGAACTTGATGAGCCGGTAGCACGCGGTGACGGCCGTGTACGTCTTGCCGCTCCCGGTGGCCATCTGGATGAGCGACCGCGGCCGGTTGGCGGCCAGCGACGCCTCCAGGTTCCGCACGGCCTCCTCCTGGACGCTCCAGAGCCCTCGGGTGTCCAGTGGGGGGAGGGCCTGGAGGCTCCCGCGGAGTTGGACATCCTGTCCAGCCAGCCTGCGTAGCTCCTCCGGCCGGTGGAACGTGAACACCCGGCGGCTCCTCGGCTCGGGATCGAGGCCGTTGGTGAACCGGGTCTCGACGCCCGTGGTCTCGTACGCGAACGGGATCGGGTTCCGCCAGGCGGGGATGTCGGCGGGGAGGCCCCTGACGTACTTGCCCGATTGGGGCTCGACGCTCGTCAGGGGGTACCCGGCGGGCTTGGCCTCCACCGTCGCGATCACCCGGCCGTCGGCGTAGAGCAGGTAGTCCACGTGCCCGGTCGCCAGGGGGTATTCCCGCACGGCGATCCCATGGCTCCTCGCCCCGAGGTGGATGTCCTTGTAGTCCTGCACCGCCCAGCCGGCCGCCTCGAGTTGGCGGTCGATCTCCTTCCGGGCTTCGAGTTCCGGGTTGGGCACGCGGGACCTTGGACGGGGACGGGGCCGAAGCACGGCCCCTGTCGGCGGCCGGCAGCGGGTGGGCCTGGGGAAGGCTCAGGGCAATGGAAGGGCGGGGACGGGGGTGGTCAAGGGTGCGGGCCTTGCGTTGTAGAGGTGGTATTTCACATAATGGGCATGGATTCACACATACGTGAAATGGGGTCATTATTGTGAATAGCACCGCAGACGCCGTGATGGACCTGGTCGCCCGCGCTCTCGGGCCGGAGGCCTCCGT
>Ga0315541_1000833_pt1 | contig 31176 bp, 35 predicted proteins | sample SalMarSW160190MG_FD_203095 | JGI IMG/M metagenome (GOLD analysis project Ga0315541, IMG submission 203095) | Salt marsh sediment microbial communities from the Plum Island Ecosystem LTER, Massachusetts, United States - Salt Marsh Sediment SW1601-190 ...
GTGTTTTCGGCTGGCTTTTGATATCAGACCCGCCCTACCAGTCGTCGGCGGAGCTGGCCGAAGCCCTGATGGCCAGCAAGGGGTCGATAAGCACCACCACTCGTCTGCTCATCCAGATAGGGCTGGTGGAGCGGTTTGTCAGACCCGGGGAAAGGTATGACCACTTCCGCCTGCGGGAAGACGCCCTGCAGCGGACGATACAGCACGGCCTGGAGGATGAAATCAAACTATTCCTCAATATTGCCCATAAAGGCCTTGGTCTGATGAAGGATGAGGCTTCAGTCCGGCGGCAGTGGCTGGAGGAAATGTACGACCGCTACACCTTTCTGGAAAAGGAGTTTCCGGTCTTGATGGAGCGCTGGCAGCGGGAGCGCGGGGCAAGCCGGGCCGCCGGTAAGCTATCTTAACTTAAGCATTTTACAGTACCCAGCCGCACTTTCTGGCGCTAACTTCTGGTCACCGGGAGCGGTTGGTAAAGGGGGAAGGTAATGAAGATAAGATTATGGCAGATAATAACCGCCTCGCTCTTGTGTCTGGCTTTAGTCGGCGTGATAGCCTGCCCGGCGCCGGGCGGCGAGGGTGCGGCCGGGGCGGAGCTGGTCGAGGTGGTGCGGGGTGACCTGGCCGTTATTATAAGCGGCAGCGGCAATATAACCGTATCCCGGGATGCCAGCCTGGCTTTCGGCACCGGCGGCAAGGTGGAGGCGGTCTATGTTGAGGCGGGCGATGAAGTCAGCCAGGGTGACGTGCTGGCCAAGCTGGATACCGGTGTCCTGGAGCTGGCTTTAGCCCAGGCCGAGCTGGCCCTGTCGTCGGCCGAATACAATCTGGATAAAACCCAGCAGGTATACGCCCAGCCCGACCTAAGTACCGCCCGGGCGGCGGTAAGCAGTGCCCGGTCCTATCTGCAATACACCAAAATGATGCTGGACGAGGCCAATTCTGTTGAGCAGGTAGAGTTCTGGGAGAACGAGGTATATCAGGCCGAGGTAAATCTGGCCGCCGCCGAGCAGCGGCGGGATGAGATGCTGGCCGGCGGTGATTCGGCGGAGGTAACTTTAAGGCGGCTGGAGGTAGCTGCCGCCCGCAAAGCCCTGGAGCAGTCGCAGAAGGAGTTTGACGAGGCGACCATTACTGCCCCCTTCGATGGTATAGTCGGGGCTGTCTATGTCGATGAAGGCGATATTATCCCTCCCCCGACTATGGCGCCGACGGTAGCCATTTATTTTATTACTCCCACCAGCCTGGAGCTTAAGGCGGAGGTGGACGAGATAGACATCCCCGATGTAGAGGTAGGCCAGGGCGCCGTTATCGAGGTTGACGCCATAGCCTATGACCTGTTCGAGGGTACGGTTAACTCAATCAGCCCGGTGCCGGTGATACAGGCCGGCCTGGTGCTGTATGAGGTCACCATCAGCCTGGTTATCCCCGCCGATGCCGGGGTAATGGTGGGCATGAGTGCCACCGCCGATATTATGATAGACAAGAGTGAAGACACCCTGCTGGTGCCGGAGCGGGCGGTCGGCCGTGACGACCAGGGCAATGCCGTGGTCTGGGTCAGCGTTGACGGCCAGCTGGAGCAGAGAACGGTGGTTGTCGGCATCAGCGATGGCCTCAAGACCGAAATTTTAGAAGGGCTTAGCGAAGGTGATATGGTTGCCGTGGAAAAGCGCGGCACCACCGAACTGGGCAGCTTCTTTTAGGTAGCAGGCTTATGGAGCTGATTAATCTGGAAAACGTGACCAAAATCTACCGCATGGGCGAGGTAGAGGTCTACGCCCTCAACGGGGTAAGCATCTCCATTGAGCAGGGAGAGATGCTATCTATCGTGGGCACCTCGGGCTCGGGCAAGTCCACCCTGCTCAATGTCCTCGGCTGCCTGGATCGGCCTACCTCGGGCCGGTATATGCTGGACGGCATGGATGTCAGCCAGCTCAACGATAATAGACTGGCTGAGCTCCGGAGCAAAAAGTTCGGCTTCGTTTTTCAGGATTTCAACCTGCTCTCCCGGGCCTCCGCCCTGTCCAACGTCGAGCTTCCCCTCGTCTACAGCGGCGGCCGCAACAAGCACATCAAGGCGATGGAGGCTCTGGAACGGGTGGGACTGGGGCCAAGAGCCAAACACAAGCCCACCGAGCTATCGGGCGGCGAGCAGCAGCGGGTGGCTATCGCCCGCGCCCTGGTCAACAGCCCCAGCCTGATTCTGGCCGACGAGCCCACCGGCAACCTGGACAGCGCCTCCACCAAAGAGATTATCTCCATCTTCAGGGAGCTACACAAGGATGGTATTACCGTGGCCATTGTCACCCACGAATCGGATATCGCCCAACAGACCCAGCGCGTCATTCGCCTCCTTGACGGCAAGGTAGCCAGCGACGGGAGGGTGGACAGCCTATGAAATTTTTTGAATCGTTAGCTATTTCCATCAGGTCGCTATTTTCAAACAAGATGCGCTCGGTGCTGACCATGCTCGGCATTATCATCGGGGTCGGCGCCGTCATTGCCATCATGGCCGGGGGCAGGGGCATGGAAAATGCCGTTACCTCCACCCTGGAAGACCTGGGCACGGACGTGCTATATGTGCAGCCGGTCAATCCGGACGCGCCGGGGGGCGCCGGCATGGCCCCCGGTTACGCTGGTGCCAATCTTACCCTGGATGATAGCGAAGCCATCGCCCGCATCCCCGGGGTTTTGGGGGTAGCCCCGACCAACGAAAACTTTGTCGAAATTACCTACGGCAGTGAAAAGATAAATTCGGTGATAGAAGGCAGCACCGCTGAATTTCAGCCGATGTCCAATTATGAGCTGGCCAGTGGCCAGTTTATTACCGAGCGGCATGTGGCCTCGAGGGATAACGTGGTGGTACTGGGGAGCACCACCGCCGAGAACCTCTTCGGCGATGAAGACCCGGTGGGGCAGAGGGTCAAAATCAATGACAAGCGCTTTACCGTGGTCGGCGTGCTGGCCGCCAAGGGCGGCAGTATGATGGGCTTCAGTATGGATGAAATCGTGGTGGTGCCGATAACCACCTACCAGACCCGGCTCTTTACCCAGCGCACCCCCTCCGGCCAGGACGCCGTCCAGTCAATCGGGGTCCTGGTGGACGGCCCGGAGCAGATGGATAACGTCAGGGCCGATATTGAAACCACCCTGATTAAGCGCCACCGTATTGATGAGGGTGATAAGAACGACTTTGCCATCGTCAGCATGGACCAGATGATCGGCATCTTCAGTCAGATAACCGGCGTGGTATCCATATTCCTGGCGGCTATCGCCAGTATCGGACTGCTGGTGGCCAGCATCGGCATCATGAACATCATGCTGGTCTCGGTCACCGAGCGCACCCGGGAGATAGGCATCCGCAAGGCGGTCGGCGCCAAGCGGCGGGACATCCTGCTGCAGTTCCTCATTGAGGCGGCGGCGCTCAGCCTGGTCGGCGGCGCTGCCGGTATTGTCTTCGGCTGGTTATTGTCCCTGGGCATATCCTTTATAGCAACCCTTGCCGGCGTCCCGCTGGAGGCGACGCTGTCGCCGGTGCACATTGGTATAGCCGTCGGCGTATCGCTGGTTATCGGCCTGGCGTCGGGGATATACCCGGCAATGAGGGCGGCCAGGCTCAACCCGATTGACGCCCTGCACTACGGATGAGGTAAATTTATGAACTGGCTTGATATTATCATTCTGGTAGCCCTGGTTATCGCCGCTTTTATGGGGCTGAGGATGGGACTGATAAAGGCGGTTCTGCTGCTGGTGGGAATCATCGTGGGCGTGGTACTGGCCGGTCACTACTCCGGCCCCCTGGGCGAACGCCTCACCTTCATCTCCTCGGAGGGCGTGGCCAAGGGTGTCGCCTTTGCCGTCATCATGCTGGCGGTGCTGGCGGCGGCGGCGATAGCCGCCGCTCTGCTCACCTGGGCGGCCAAGGTGGTTATGCTGGGCTGGGTCAACCGCCTCGGCGGGGCTGTTGCCGGTCTATTTTTAGGGGCGCTGTTCTGCGGCGCGCTGCTGGCGATGTGGGTTCATTTTCTGGGCGCGGCTCAGGTTATCACCGATTCGGCCATAGCCACTATATTGTTAGACCGCCTGCCCATGGTGCTGGCGCTGCTCCCCGGAGAGTTCGACGGCGTGCGCTCTTTCTTCCACTAAGCCCCGGGCTTTAAAGCCTGGAACTTCTGCCTCAGGGCATCGGCCACGTGTTTGGGGACCAGGTCGTCAATATCACCGCCCAGGCTGGCCGCCTCCTTAAGCAGGCTGGAGCTCAGGAACTGGTATTCCATCCGGCTCATCAGGCAGACGAACTCCAGCTCCGGGTAGAGCCTCTTGGTCATCATGGCCATATCAAATTCCCGCTCAAAGTCGGCACTCATTCTCAAGCCCCGCACCATAGCCTGAGCCTTTACCTTCCTGGCGAAATCGACGGTCAGCCCGCCGAAGGTCTCCACCTCTACATTGGGCAGGTGGGCTACGGCTTTTCTTATCAGCTCCGCCCTCTCCTGGGGGCTGAACAGGATAGGCTTATTGGGGGTCTCAAAGACGCCGATGATTAGCTTTTCAAAGATTCTGGCCGCCCTGGTGGCGATGTCAAGGTGTCCGTTGGTTATCGGGTCGAAGCTACCGGGATAAATCGCGATGGTCAAGGCTTACCCTCCTTTTGATAAACTGTTATGCAACTGTCACCGTGGCGGCGCTCCTTTACGGCTTTGAGCGGTGGGTAGGCTGGCTCCAGGGGGAAGCGGGAGGAGTGCGTCACCACCATTATCGTTTCCGGGCCGACCAGTTTGGAGGTGGCCAGCCGCTGTACCAGGCCGCCGATAGAGGTATCGGCGTAGGGCGGGTCAATGAGGATAATACTGTATTCCTGGTTGAGGAAGGTAAGGGCTTTGGCCACGCTTGAGCAGTGGACGTGGGCCTGGTCGGTAAATCTGGTTTTGCCCAGGTTTTCCTTGATGATGCGGCAGCACTTCGGCTCCTGGTCAACGAAGTCAACCCACCCCGCTCCCCGGGACAGCGCCTCGATGCCCAGGGCGCCGCTGCCGGAGAATAGGTCCAGCACCCGCGACCAGTCGGCGTCTGAGTTTTCCAGTATGGAGAAGATGGCCCCCCGCACCAGGTCGGTGGCCGGGCGGGTGCCAGTTCCCTGGGGTACTTTAATGTGGTGGCCCTTGGCGGTGCCGGCGATAACTCGCATCATTTTTTACTCCCTACTATGATATTAGGTTATGGAGATGAGGTCAACAGCAGGTGGAAATACCTAAGTCAAAAGCTTATTTTCGGTGTCCAAAACTCTTGCCCTGAAAAAGTCTGTTGTGATATACTGTTAGTCGCCGTTGAGAGAGAGGGGGACGATAGTTGCTGGCTGATTATGGCTATATTGGTTTGCTTCTGGCGCTTGCCATATTCTTTGCCGTTACCACCCTTCTCATCCCCTTTTCCTTAAGCCTTCCCGCCCGCCTGACCATCTACTTCCGCCGCTTTCAGCAGTATTTAGAAACCCATTACCCCTTTATGACTAAATTCGTCCCCCCCCTGCCCAAGTTCCCCAAATTCATGCAGGTTATTCCCTACCATCCCGGTCCGGTGAAAAACTCCACCTTTGAGTGCGGTATGGAGACTATCGGCAAGTCATGGATGAGGTTCAATTTCCGCTATTATTACTACGCTTTAGTATTTATCGCCCTGGATGTGATGGTGGTCTTCATCTACCCCTGGGCGGTTGAGCTAAAGGGACTGGGTCTTTTCGGTTTTATCGGAATTCTGGTGCTGATATTCATTCTCTTTATCGGCTATCTCTACGCCTGGAAGAAGAAGGTCTTGGAATGGAAATAGAAGAAGAAGTTTACTCCAGCCGCCAGCTGGACAAGGTTGAGGGCAAGGCGATAAACGAGTTTATCGCCCGCTCTCAAGAGGTCATCCCCGACCCCGACCGGTGGCTGGACGAGGAGTTGGAGCGCAATGTACTGCTCACCTCGGTGGATGCCGTGCTCAACTGGGCGCGGCGCACCTCTATGTGGCCGGTGGTCTGTTTCCCGGCCTGCTGCGCCTTCGAGTTTATTACCACCGAGGCCTCCCGCTTCGACCTATCCCGCTTCGGCATGGAGATTGTCCGCGCCTCCCCCCGCCACGCCGACCTGATGATTACCGCCGGCACCCTGACCTGGAAAATGGCCCCCCAGGTGAAGCGCATCTACGACCAGATGGCCGAACCCAAGTGGGTAATCGCCATGGGGGCCTGTGCCATCAGCGGCGGCATTTTCGCCTCGTCCTACAGCGTGGTGCCGGGCTATAACCGCATCATACCGGTCGATGTCTATCTGCCGGGCTGTCCCCCCCGCCCCGAAGCCCTGATTCACGGGATAAGGATGTTACATCAAAAGATAGCCAGGAAAAGTCTTATATCCGAGGATAAGTAGAGGATGACGCTGGCTCTTTCCGCAAAAGACATAGCCAAGAAAATAGAGAAAAAGTATCCGGGGTGCGTTGCCGAATCGGCGGCGGAAAGCCTGCTGGTTAAAGGCCAATCGCTGCTGGAGGTAGCCGGTTACTTAAAAGATACCCCCGGCCTTGACTTTGACTACCTCACCGCCGTCAGCGGCGTTGACTATCTTGACTTTTTTGAGGTGGTCTATCACCTTACCTCGATTGAGCATAACCACAGCCTGGTGCTCAAGACCCGCTGCTATGACCGCGATAACCCCGCCCTGCCCTCGGTAGTCGGCCTCTGGCGGACGGCCGATTTTCAGGAGAGGGAAATCTACGACCTGCTCGGCATCGGCTTTACCGGCCATCCCAATTTAAAGCGCATCGCCCTCTGGGAGGGCTTTGAAGGGCATCCATTACGCAAGGATTTTTTATAGAGAAATTATATGACCACCACTAAAGAAATAGGCATAAACACCGAACCCTTCGTGGTCAATTTCGGCCCCGCCCACCCCAGCACCCACGGCGTCTTCCGCATGAGGGTTACTCTTGACGGCGAGGTCATCGTGGACATGGAGCCGGTCTTCGGTTATCTGCACCGCGGTATTGAAAAGCTGGCCGAGGAGCGCACCTACACCCAGGTTATCCCCCTCACCGACCGACTGGACTATCTGGCCTCGATGAGCAACAACCTGGCCTACTGCCTGGCGGTGGAAAAGCTGGCCGGCATTACCGTGCCGGAGCGGGCCGAGTACCTCAGGGTTATTATCGCCGAGCTGCAGCGTGTCGCTAGCCACCTCTGTGCCGTCGGTTTTTTCCTCAACGACTGCGGCGCCTTTATGACCCCCGTACTCTATATGCTGCGGGAGAGGGAAAGAATTTTAGACTTCTTTGACATGGTCTGCGGCCAGCGGCTGACCTATAACTACATGAGAGTGGGCGGCGTCAGCCAGGATGTCCCCGATGAGTTCATACCGGCGGTCAAGAAATTCGTTAAAGAGATGCCGGGCTGGCTCGACGAGTACGAGTGCCTGCTCAAAGAAAACGAGATACTGCTGGCGCGCTCCAAGGGCGTCGGCATCCTGCCCAAAGACCTGGCGATTAATATCGGCGCCAGCGGCCCGGTGCTCCGTGCCAGCGGGGTGAAATGGGATGTCCGCAAGGCCGACCCCTACTCCGTATATGACCGCTTTGAGTTTGACGTTCCCGTCGGCGCTGCCGGCGATTGCTATGACCGCTACCGAATGAGGGTAGAGGAGATGCGCCAGAGCCTGCGCATCTTAAGGCAGGCGATTAAGGACCTGCCCGGGGGTGAGGTCAGGAGTGATGTGCCCCACCTCATCCGTCCCCCGGTGGGCGAGGCCTACGGGCACGTTGAGGGCCCTCGCGGTGAGCTGGGCTTCTATTTGGTCTCGGACGGCTCCATCGCCCCCTACCGCTTCCACGTGCGGGCGCCCACCTTCATCAACCTGACGGCTTTAGCCGATATGATGCGGGGCTGGAAGATAGCCGACGCCATAATTATCTTCGGCAGCATTGATATATGTATGGGTGAGGTGGACAGGTAATGGCCATGCCAATGTTACCCCCCAACTGGCCCGGCAACTTCTGGGCGCACTGGGCTATATTCGCCGTTGTCATACTGGTTTTCGTGCTGCTGATGGTCATGTTCTTTATCTGGTTAGAGCGGCGGGCGATGGCGGTTATGCAGGCCCGGCTGGGGCCCAACCGCGCCGGCCCCTTCGGCCTTTTCCAGCCGGCGGCCGATGCCCTGAAGATATTGATTAAAGAAGACATAATTCCGGCTAAGGCCGATAAGCTGGTCCACTGGCTGGCGCCGGTGGTGGCCTTCGTGCCGGCGATGCTTATTTTCGCGGTGGTGCCCTTCTGGGGTGGGGCCTTGCTGGCCGACCTCAATATCGGTATTTTATATGTCGTGGCCATCAGCTCGGTTACGGTAGTGGGCATCTTCATGGCCGGCTGGAGCTCTAACAATAAATATTCCACGCTGGGCGCCATGCGCCAGGTGGCCTCGGTGGTCAGCTACGAGATACCGGTGGTCTTATCCCTGGTCGGCGTTATATTGCTGGCCGGTTCACTATCCATGCAGCAGATAGTGGCGGCCCAGGATATTCCATTCATCCTGCTCCAGCCGCTGGGCTTTCTGCTCTTCTTCACCGGCGCCCTGGCCGAAATCAACCGCGCCCCCTTTGACCTCACCGAGGCCGACTCCGAGCTTGTGGCCGGTTACATGACCGAATATTCGGGGATGAAGTTCGGCCTGTTCTTTCTGGCGGAGTACGCCGAGGCCCTGGCTATTTCAGCCATTGTCACTACCGTCTTCCTGGGTGGCTGGCGGGGCCCGCTGCTGCCCCCCTGGCTCTGGTTCGTGGGCAAGGTCGTTATAATCTTCTTCGTTATCGTCTGGATAAGGACCACCGTGCCCCGTCTCCGCATAGACCAGCTGATGGCGCTGGCCTGGAAGTTCCTCTTCCCGCTGGCGTTATTAAATCTGCTCATCACCGCCGCCGAGATTTTAATCTGGCCGGCGGCTTCGCTCTGGATATTCGTCCCGGTTAATATCGCTATTGCCATAGTTCTGGTGATTTTGTGGTCGAAATTCTTTAAGTTAGGCTGGGGTAAAGTTGAAGTTTGAACGTTATGGGCTAGGCATCGCCAAGGGTTTATCGGTGACGATAAGGCACCTGCTGCGGCGTCCGATAACTACCCAGTACCCGGAGCAGCGGCTCAACCCCTCGCGCCGTGTCCGGGGCAACGAGCTTATCTGGGATAAAGATAAGTGCACCGGCTGCGGCACCTGCGCCAAGGCCTGCCACATCGGCGCCATTCATATCAGCACCTCGACCAATCTGGTGGACAACAAGTATGAAGTCCAGAAATACGAAGTCGATACCGGCTACTGCATCTTCTGCGGTCTCTGTGTCGAGGCCTGCCCCTACGAGGCCCTGTTCCTGAGCTACGACTACGAGCGCGCCCAGTACCGCCGAAATGACCTGGTTCAGAGCAAGGAAAAGATGACGGAAACACCGGAGCGAAAGGTCAGCGGCTATTTCTACCCCGGGCGCGCCGCCGGGCTGCCCAAACAGAGTCTGCTGGTGAATAACGACAGGGGGAAACGGGATGGGCGCTAGCGTTGCCTTCTGGGTTTTAGCCTCGATAGCGGTGCTGGCGGCGCTTTCGGTAGTCCTGGTGCGCGATGTTTTCCGGGCCGCCCTGTCGCTGATTCTCTGTTTCCTGATGGTAGCCGGGCTCTATCTCACCCTGAGCGCCGATTTCCTGGCGGCGGTGCAGATTTTAATCTATGTCGGCGCCATATCGGTGCTGATTATTTTAGCCATTATGCTGACTAGAGAAGTCCAGCGGGGCAGCCCGTCCAACCGTTTCCGCCTCCCCGCCTTCTTTGTCGCCGTATTGTTCTTTATCGGCATCGCCTTTGCCCTGCTCAACACCCCCTGGCAGGTATCATCCACCCCGCCCCTGGAGCCGACCACCCCGGCCATCGCCGGTCTGCTCTTCGGCCAGGGCGGTTTTATCCTGCCCGTGGAGATTGCCCCGGTTTTATTGCTGGCGGCGATTATAGGAGCTATCGTTCTGGTGAGGGAGAAGTAAACATGGTAGGCCTGGAGCACTATTTAATACTATCGGCGGTGCTGTTCTCTATCGGGCTTTACGGCGCCCTGGCCAAGCGCAACGCTATTATAATCCTGATGTCGATAGAATTAATGCTCAATGCGGTCAATATCGCCATGGTGGCCTTCTCCCGCTATATCGTACCCCTGGCGCTGACGGGGCAGGTTTTCGCTATTTTTATTATGGTGGTGGCGGCCGCCGAGGTTGCCGTCGGGCTGGCCATAATCATCGCTATCTACCGCCACCGCCAGACCATAGACGCCACTAAAATAGATTTAATGAAGTGGTAAAGGAGGCAAAACTATGAGCAAGAATACGGGGGGTTCTCTGGCCGCATTCATCTGGTTCATGGGCTGGCTGTTTACCATCGGCTTTGCCAACTTGGTCTGGTGGAAGATTATCCTGGGCATCGTCGTCTGGCCCTTCTATCTCGGCGACGCCGTGCTGGCGCAGCTTTAGCTTAATAGTCTTATAGGGAGTTCAAGAGGGGCGAAGCCCCTCTCCCAAAAACTCTTCCCCTTCCCCTTACTAAGGGGAAGGGGACAAAGGGGATAGGGTTAACCAAAACTAAAGCGGGTTCCCAGGAAAATCATAGATTTTACTGGGTGCTCAAAGGGGATAGGGTTGAAGTAAATGTGGGTAGAAGTCAAAAAAGCGCATAGCCTGATGATGGCCGAAATGTGGAAGGAGCTCTTCGAGGGCGAAGGGATACCGGCCCGCCTTCTCCCAGCCGCCGGCGAGCCGGTGGACCGGGAGATGGCAACCTACGCCGTTTTAGTCCCCCAGGATAAGGAGCACATCATACAGGAGGTCTTGAGGAAGCTGTAATGCCGAGTTTCATGGTCTGGCTTATATTCCTGCTGCCACTGTTCTCCTTTGGCATCATAACGCTCTTTTTCCGGCCCTTCCTCAACAACCGGCCCAAGCTGGGGGGCTATATAACCATTTTAGCCCTGCTCGGCTCGCTGGGGCTGTCGGTCTGGGCATTATTTGAAGTAATGGCCGCCCCCGGCCATACGCTGCCCATCCCCGATATCAACTGGGTGGTCATCGAAGGCGGCCTGACCATTCACCTGGGGCTGATAATGGACTCGCTGACGGCGGTGATGCTGCTGGTGGTCACTATAGTCAGCCTGATGGTGCAGATTTACTCGCAGGGCTATATGAAGGGAGACCCCGGCTACCACCGCTACTACGCCGCCATGTCGCTCTTTACCGCCTCGATGCTGGGGCTGGTTCTGGCCGATAGCCTCCTCTTCGTCTATGTCTTCTGGGAGATGGTCGGCCTGTGTTCTTATCTTTTAATCGGCTTCTGGTTCCACAAGAAGTCGGCTGCCGACGCCGCCAAGAAGGCCTTTATCGTCACCCGCCTGGGCGACTTCGGTTTCCTGGCGGCAATTTTACTTTTGTATTTCAATACCGGCACCTTTGACATCGTCCAGCTTCATTCCCTGGCCATAGCCGGGACTCTGGGCGGTACCGTTTTAACCTGGGCGGCCATCGGCATCTTCGCCGGGGCGGCCGGTAAGTCGGCCCAGTTTCCGCTGCACGTCTGGCTCCCCGACGCCATGGAAGGCCCCACCCCGGTCAGCGCCCTCATCCATGCGGCAACGATGGTCGCCGCCGGCGTCTTTCTGGTGGCGCGCACCTACCCGCTTTTCGCCCACTCCATGGAGGCTACGACCACGGTGGCCGTTATCGGCGGCTTTACCGCCATCTTCGCCGCCACTATGGGCTTGGTGATGACCGATATTAAACGCGTGCTGGCTTACTCCACTATCAGCCAGCTGGGCTACATGATGCTGGGGCTGGGGACGGGTGGGGTGGTTATCGGTATCTTCCACCTCTTTAACCACGCTTTCTTCAAGGCTCTGCTCTTTTTGGGCGCCGGCAGCGTCAACCACGCCACCGGCACTTTTGATATGCGCCAGATGGGCGGCCTGCGCAAGTTCATGCCCTGGACCTATGCCACCTTTCTTATCGCCTCGATTAGCATCGCCGGCATCTGGCCGCTTTCCGGCTTCTGGAGCAAGGACGAGATTCTGGCCTCGGCGCTTCAGGCCCAACCGATATTATTTTATTTAGCTATGATAACCGTCTTTATGACCGCCTTCTACATGTTCCGGGTGGTCTTTATGACCTTCGGCGGTGACTACCGCGGCGGTGAGGAGGGTCACGGCAAGCCCCACGAATCACCGGCGGTGATGGTCATGCCGATGGTGGTGCTGGCGGTGCTGGCGGTGGTCTCCGGCCTCTGGAACGTCACCGGCGACTTCGGCGCCCTTTTCGGTCACGGCGAGACTCACAGCTTCGCCGCGGGCTTTTTCGGCATATTAACCCACGCCCTGCCCTGGATTTCCCTGATACTGGCCGGGCTGGGTATTCTACTGGCCTACGCTATCTACAGCGCCAAATGGCTTTCGGCGGAGAGAATCGGGGCTATGTTCAAGTCCCTTTATACCCTGTTTTTGCACAAGTACTGGCTCGACGAGCTCTACGAGAATGTAATCGTCAAGCTGGCGCTGATTAAAGGATTATTCGCCGCTTTCCAGGCGTTGGACAGCTACGGCGTCGACGGCGCCGTCAACGGTTTTGCTCAAGGGGCGATGGCCACCGGCAAGGCTATAAGAAAGGCGCACAGCGGCCAGCTGCAGCTGTACGGGCTGTTTATCGGCATCGGCGTTATTATCATTATCGCCTGTTTCTATTTATTCGGTTAAAGGGGTTCAACCTGACGGGGAGTCAAAGAGGGGTTAAACCCCTCTCAAAAAAGAAACCCTCCCCCTCCCTTGTAAGGGAGGGGGATAAAGGGAGAGGGTTGGTAGGCAAATAAAGGTGATGAATTTAATAAATCCGACGGGGGTTAGCTAGGTGGATTTTAACTACCTGACATTAATAGTCTTCCTGCCGGCGCTGGGGGCGGTTATAATCGCCTTCATCCCCGGGCTATCGGGACGGGTAATCAAGTGGCTGTCGGCCATATTTACCTTTGTGCCGCTGGCTTTGTCCATCTATCTCTTCGCCATCTTTGACCGCGCCTCGGGAGCGATACAGTTCGAAGAAAAGCTCTCCTGGATTCCGGCCATCAACGCCCACTACCACCTCGGCGTTGACGGCATCAGCCTGCCCCTGGTGATACTGATGGCCCTGCTCGGCTTTATAGTGGTCTTAATCTCGTGGAAGATTGATTTAAGACCTAAAGAGTACTTCGCCTGGCTGCTGCTGCTGGAGGCCAGCATCCTGGGCGTCTTCTGCTCGCTGGACCTGCTTCTGTTCTTCCTCTTCTGGGAGATAGAGGTCATCCCCATGTACTTCTTAATCTCCATCTGGGGCACCGGGCGAAAAGAGTACTCGGCCATCAAGTACGTGATATATACTCTGTTCGGCAGCGCCTTCATGCTGGCCGGTATCTTGAGCCTCTACTTTGCCACAGGCAGTCTGAGCATGGTGGACATAGCCCAGGGCGGTATGGCTATGGTTCAGTCGGTGATGCCGGTGGCGGCTATCTTCTGGCTGCTGCTCATCGGCTTCGCTGTTAAACTGCCGGTGTTCCCGCTGCACACCTGGCTTCCCGACGCCCATACCGACGCCCCGACGGCGGTGAGCGTGGTGCTGGCCGGGGCGCTGCTCAAGATGGGCGGCTACGGCATGATTCGCGTCGTCAGCATCTTCCCCGATGTCGCCCGGGAGTTTGCCATAATTTTAATAATACTGGCGGTGGTCAACGTCCTCTACGGGGCGGCTATCACCCTGCGCCAGACTGATTTAAAGCGGATGATTGCTTACAGTAGCGTCTCCCACATGGGCTATGTCCTGCTGGGCATCTTTGCCTTGAGCCAGGTGAGCCTGGTGGGGGCCACCATGCAGATGTTCAGCCACGGCATCATCACCGGCCTCCTCTTTGCCATGGCCGGCCTGGTGATGCACAACTCTAAAGAAAGAGACTTAAGAAAGCTGGGCGGACTGGCCCGGCAGATGCCGGTTATCGCCGTCGTCTTCTCGGTGGCCGGGTTGGCCTCTTTAGGTCTGCCCACCACCAGCGGCTTTGCCGCCGAGTTCCTGGTATTTGTCGGCAGCTTCACCAGCGCCGCCGTGGCCGGCATCAAGCTCTGGACTATTCTGGGGGTGCTGGGCATTGTCCTTACCGCCGGCTATATCCTCTGGATGCTGCAGCGCGTCTTCTACGGCCCCCCGCAGGATAAGTTCAACAAGGTCAAAGACGCCGATATCCTGGAGCGGGTCTATATGTTCGTTTTCGTGGCAGTGATTATGGGGGTGGGCATCTACCCGGCAATTCTAACCGATGTCATCAAGGCGGGCGTTATGCCCGTAATGGGGTTATTAGGTGGTTAAAGGAGTGAAAAGCAGCTAAGCGATGGTCAGTCAAGCGATGTTTATACCGCTGTTTTTGCCGGAGTTGACCCTGGCGGTCACCGCCGTGGTGGTTATTCTGCTCGACCTTTTCGTTAAGCAGAAGCTGGTGCTGGCGGCGGTGAGCATCGCCGGACTGCTGGTGGCGGCTGGTATGACTCTGGGCATGTGGGGCAGCAGCCTCCCGCCGGCCCTCATCTTCTTCAACACGCTGGCGGTGGACAGCTTCGCCCTCTTCTTTAAATTATTATTCCTGGTTATCGCTGCCCTGGTCATTCTGGCCTCGGCGGACTATGTGGCTAAATTCCGCCGCTTCCAGGGTGAGTACTACGCCCTGGTGCTGCTTTCGGCGCTGGGCATGATGCTGATGGCGGCCACCTCCGAATTAATCTCAATCTACCTGGCTTTAGAATTGACCAGCATTTCTCTGTATATTCTGGTCGGCTTTCTTAAAGACCCCAAATCCACCGAAGCTTCCCTCAAATACCTATTGCTGGGGGCGGTGGCCTCGGCGGTGCTGCTCTTCGGCATGGCGCTTATTTTCGGCTTTACCGGCCGGACCCAGTTGGGCGAGATTGCCGCGGCCATTCAGGGTATGTCGTTAGCCGGGGTGCTGGCTAGCCCCGGGCTGATTGCCGGAATAGTATTAATGGTGGCCGGCTTCGGCTTTAAGATTGCTGCCGTCCCCTTCCACATGTGGGTCCCCGATGTCTATGAAGGTGCCCCCACCCCCATCACCGCCTATCTGTCGGTAGCCAGCAAGGCGGCTGGCTTTGCCGTAATATTAAGGGTATTTTACTCGGCCTTCGGCCTCCCCACCTGGCTCAGCCTGGACTGGGGCATGCTCTTCGCCATACTGGCCGCCGTCGGCATGACGCTGGGCAACGTTATCGCCCTCCCCCAGACCAACATCAAGCGCATGCTCGGTTACTCCAGCATCGCCCAGGCGGGCTATCTCATGGTGGGGCTGGCTACGGTGGGCCTGGCTTCGGCGGGCGATATCGCCGGCCGCAGCGGCCTGCTCTTCTTCCTGGCCAGCTACGCCCTGACCAATCTGGGCGCTTTTATCGCCATTATCGCCATCTCCAACAAGCTTGACAGCGACCTGATTCAGGACTATTCGGGCATGATTAAGCGGGCGCCGGTCTTAGCTCTGGCCCTGACTCTCTGCCTGATTTCCCTTATTGGTATGCCCCCCGCCGCCGGCTTTATGGCTAAGTTCTATATCTTCAGCGGGGCGGTGCAGAACGGCCTGCTCTGGCTGGTGATTATCGCCGTCATCAACAGCGTGATATCGGCCTACTACTATCTACGGGTGGTCAAGGTGATGTGGACGGGCAAGCCCGCCGCCCGTAGTAAGGTGCCTTCCTCAATGGCGCTGAGGGTGGCTTTAGCCATCTCCTGTATCGGTGTGCTGGCGCTGGGCATTATTCCCGGTTTTGTCATGAAGCTGGCCGAGATGGCCGCCCAGATGTTCGCTTTTTAGCCCCCACCCCCAATATTAGCAGTTCTCTTTTTTCCCATACCCTCCCGCCCTCATAAGCTCCGCTTCTAGAACTTTCTTTCCCCACCCCCATTCAAGATAATTTTAAAGGCACAGCCTTTTAGGGTGGGAGGGTGGGAAACAAAACACCCTCTAAAAAGCGGGCAAGCCCCTCCCCTTTTGTATAGTCCTTTGGTACCGCCCTCGATCTAGCGGCTTTGTTTTCAGTTCCCTCAAGTTAGACCAATCAACCTCGGTATGCTATGATAGCTATAAGCTCAGGTGTGAATTTTAGCTTTAGATAAAGGAGGCGGAAAATGTCGGCAGTAAGGATAATATTAGCCCTATCCCTGGCGCTGGTGCTGTCCCTAGCCCTGGTGGGTTGTGATAAAGGACTCCCCCAGGACGAGATAGACCGCATAATCGAAAGCGTGGCCAGTGCCCAGTATGATACCGTTAAGCTGGATATGGATATGGCGATGACCATGGATATTATCGGCGGCCCTGAGGAGGGTGAGATTACCATGACCGGTGACGGCACCGGTGTTATGGATATGGTTAACCGGGAAATGCAGATGACGATGAACATGTCCATAGATATACCGGAGGTGGGGGAACAGACCATGGTCAGCAAGACTTACCTGGTCGGCGACTGGATGTACACCGGCGTCGCGATTCCCGACTTCGGCGAGCAGTGGTTCAAGCAGGAGGCAATGCCGGGCATGTGGGAGCAGCAGAGCCAGCTTGAACAGCAGCTGGCCTTCCTGAAGACGGCGGTCGAGGCCAAGTCTCTGCCCGACCAGGCGGTGGACGGCACCGACTGCTATGCCTTTGAGATAGTGCCCAGTGTGGAGGCGTTGCGCGAGCTGCTGGCGCAGCAGAGTTCGACTATGGGTGTGGATTTCAGCCAGATGGACCTGGCCAACCTTTTCGAGGAGATGAAGGTTACGGAGTGGATAGCCAAAGATAGCTATCAGGTTTTGAAGAGCGAGGTTTACATGCGCATGCAGGTGCGTCCCGAAGATGTCGGCGCCACCGAGGCCGATTTTGATAAGATGGTCATGGATATGAATATGACCATGAGGTCTTACGACTACAACCAGCCGGTCTCCATCATACTGCCGGCGGAAGCGCTGGACGCTATGGAGATGCCTTATTAGGGGGTAGCCGATGAACCGCACCCGGGGCTTTGTCAACCAGAACCGCTTCCGCTCCAGCAAGACGGTTAAAAGGCTGAGCAAAACAGCGCTGCCTAAGCGCCGCAAGGGGGAAAAGAAATGAAGGCTAAAGCCAGCTGGCCCCTCTTCTGGGCGCTGATAGCCGTTTTCGTTTTCGTCGTCTGCCTCTTTTTAATCGAGCCACTTAACGACTTATTCGGTGGCTCCGGGCTGTTTTTAGCGCCCTTTGCCGTCTGCTTTCTTTTAGCGGTAGCTCTGTTGGTCTTTACCCTGCGGGAGAAAGTAGCCGGGTTGCTTAAGTCTTTCTTCCTGCTGACGGCGGCTTCGGCGGTCGGGGTCTTTGTCTTTATCCTGCTGCATAACGCCGTTTACGGCCTGTTTATTCACTTTTTCGGCGAAGGCTTCTGGAACGGCGGTGACGAGCCTGTCTTCTTTATCCTGGCGGTCATCGTCTGCCCGCTGGGCTTTCTTACCGGGGCTGTAGGCAGCATCGTTCTTCGCATCAGAGACGCCGTTTCACGGTAGCCCCGCCTTGACACCCCGAAAGGGGCGGTGCTACACTTTGCTTGCTCTCAAAAGCGGAGTTTTCTTTATGATGAAAAAAGTCGGCATTCTATACCACCCCATGATTAGCACCGCCCGCACCCTGGCCGAAGAGCTTAAGGCTTTTATATCGGCCCGGGGCGTATCGGCATGGCTGGGCTCGGCCTGGGAAGGGGAGGAGGCTAAAGCTAAACTGGATGGCACCGATTTAATAATTACCGTCGGCGGCGACGGCACTATCTTAAGGGCGGCTCAGGTGATTGTTCCCGCCCCCATCCCCGTCACCGGGGTCAATCTGGGGCGGCTGGGCTTTATGACCGAGCTCAGCGCCGAAGAGGCTAAAGCTCAGCTCCCCGCCCTGCTCGACGGCAAAGGCTGGCTGGACGAGCGAGCTATGCTTGAAGCCGAGCTTACCGCTGGAAATAAGCCCCCCCGGAGCTTCTACGCCTTAAACGATGTAGTGGTGGCAAGGGGGGAGGTGGCGCGGGTGATTTTCGTGGAGGCTCAAGTTGACGGCGGGCCGGTGACCACCTACAAGGCCGACGGCGTCATCGTGGCAACCGCCACCGGCAGCACCGGCTACTCGCTGGCGGCGGGCGGACCTATACTCCACCCCCGGTCCGCCGATTTCCTGCTGGTGCCCATCTCGCCCCACCTCAGCCCGGCCTACCCGCTGGTGTTACCGGCGGCGTCGGTGGTCAGGCTTGAAGTGCACACCAACCACCGGGCGGCCTTGAGCGTTGACGGGCACATAAACCTGCCCATGGCTGACGGTGACGTTATCACCGTACGGCACAGCGCCAATTCCGCCCGTTTCTTACGAATTCACTCCGGGGACTTTTACGGCTCCCTGGAGCTAAAATTGAAAGGGAAAATAAATTGAAGGTAGAAAAAGCTAAAATCAGTGACGTCCCCCAGATACAGGCTTTGATTAATTACTTTGCCGCCAAGGACGAGATGTTGCCCCGCTCGTTGAGCGAGCTCTACGAGAACATCCGGGACTGTTTTGTCATCAGGGGGGGCGATAAGGTGATGGCCTGCGCCTCGCTGCACGTTTTCTGGTCGGACTTGGCTGAGATAAGGTCGCTGGCGGTGGCCGAGGCTAACCGGGACAAGGGTCTGGCCGCCCGGTTGCTCAAGGCCTGCCTCCAGGAAGCCGAAGAGCTGGGTATCGGCACCGTCTTCTGCCTGACCTACCAGCCGCCACTCTTCGAGAAGTTCGGCTTTGCCCAGGTGGAGAAGATGGATCTGCCCAAGAAGGTCTGGACGGAGTGCTACCGCTGCCCCAAGTTCCCCAACTGCGATGAGGTAGCCCTTACCTATAACCTCAGGCCGCCGGTGTCGGGCGAAATTGCGGGAGACTGGGTTGGCTGAGGAGAGGACGCTGTCCAGCCGGCGCATCTACGAGGGGCGGGCGGTAAAGCTGCGGGTGGATACGGTTGAGGTGGCCGGCGGCCGGCAGACCACGCGCGAGGTCATTGAGCACGGTGACTGCGTGGCTATAATCGCTGTTGACGATAAGGATAATGTTCTGCTGGTAAAGCAGTTCCGTAAGCCGGTGGAAAAAGAGCTTTTGGAGATACCGGCGGGGGGCATTGACCCTGGCGAGACCCCGGAGGACTCGGTCCGCCGCGAGATGCGCGAGGAGACCGGCTTTCTCCCTAAAAAAGTGGAAAAACTGGGCGGCTTTTACTCCTCCCCGGGTTTTTGCACCGAATACCTCTACCTCTATCTGGCTACAGATTTGGCACACAGCCCGCTCCAGGCTGAGGACACCGAGAGTATCAGTCTGGTGCGCCAGCCGCTGACGGAGATTACGGAGCTTATTGCCTCGGGCGCTATCGTTGACGCCAAGAGCATCGCCGGGCTGCTGTTGTACCTTAAGCGTTGCGGGGAATAATTCCTTAAGGCGCCCCGGTCTTTATTGTGTTGTCCCCTGGCCCTTCCAGCGGGTCCAGAAAGCAAGTACCAGACAGACAATACCAGCCAGGCCAACCAGACTGAGCGGTATTGCGGTGAGCCCGTGGATTAAGCCAAGGCGTTCCAGGCCCGGGCCATGTCCGGCAATATACCAGGATATAAACGCTCCTTCAAACGGTCTTATAAAGTTCTCGGCAAACATAAGGCTGCAGCCGATTAAGAGCAGACGCTCGGCTTTTCCGCCCCTTTTTTTCAGCATATGAACTGAGATGATGATGCCGACCAGCCAGGCCACAAGCATCGGAGTACGTAAGAGGAAGTTCGGCCCCACTGTAGCAAGGTACTCCATAGTTTTCCTCCTGTATAAACCCCAGTATAAACCAATGAAGTATGTAGGTTTGCCAGACGGTATGCTTGATATCTATGCTTAACTTAATTTATCGTTAAGCTGTCGCCCGCCGAGGAGGTGCATATGGATGTGGGGCACCAGTTGCCCGCCCTCTTTACCGCAGTTAATGGCCAGCCGGTAGCCCTTCTCAGCTATCCCTTCATCTTGGGCCAGCTTACTGGCAACGGCCACCATGCGCCCCACCAGGGCGGCGTCGCCCTCTTTCATCTCGTTCAAAGAAGGGATGTGCTTTCTGGGGATGATAATCAGGTGGACGGGCGCCAGCGGCTTGATATCGCGGAAGGCGATTATCTCTTCGTCTTGGTGGACAATGTCGGCGGGGATTTTACCGCTGGCAATCTTGCAGAAGATACAGTCCATTTTTTTCTTCCCCTCCCCCGTTTTATATCTTATCCCGCCCGCCACCCTTTATGGAAGCGGGCTAAAGCCCTTTTTACCCCACCCCCAGGGGAGGAGGATTGTCATCCCGCCTACCGGGGGGAGGTGTTTTTCTTTGCCCCCCCCTTAAAGAAATTGATAGAAGTATCACTTCTGTAGGGTGGGAGGGTGGGAAGTAAAACACACTCTAAAAGCTAGGCTAATCCCCCTCTTTAACTATCGGGTCTTTTTATATTTAGCCTTGCCCTGCTCGAAGAGGTCTTCCCCGTAGATATCGTTGGCGACGATGGCGGGGAAGTTCTCCACGGTCAGTCTCATTATGGCCTCGGTGCCCAGTTCTTCGTAGGCGATAACCTCCACCCGCTTAATGGTTTTAGCCAGCAGCGCACCGGCGCCGCCGGTGGTGACCAGGTAGACGGCTTTATGTTTCTTAATGGCCTCCCTGACTTCCGGTGAGCGGCTGCCCTTGCCGATTATGGCTTTGACGCCGGCGGCGAGGAGCTGCGGGGTATATTTATCCATGCGGATGCTGGTGGTGGGCCCCGCCGCCCCTATAACCTGCCCGGCTCTGGCCGGGGACGGCCCCATATAGTATAGGGTCTGCTCTTTAAGGTCGAAGGGCAGCTCTTCCCCTCTCTCCAGCGCCTGGATAAGCCTGTGGTGGGCGGCGTCCCGGGCGGTGTAGATTACCCCGGATATAGTAACCCGGGTGCCGGCGGTCAGCTTTTCGATTAACTTTTCTTCAATCGGCGATTTTATATTCATAATACCGCTTCCTTATGGCGGGCGCTGTGGCACTGCAGATTGACCGCCACCGGCAGGCTGACGATATGAGCGGGCATGACTAAAGCGTGGACGGCCAGAGCGGTGGTGCTGCCCCCGTAGCCCATCGGCCCGATGCCCAGGGCGTTTACCGCGGCTAAAATATCTTTCTCCAGCCTGGCCACCTCCGGGTCGGGGCTGGGCTGGCCCACCTTTCTCATTAGCGCCTTCTTGGCCAGGAGCATTGCCTTTTCCGATGTTCCCCCTATCCCCACCCCGATAATCAAGGGCGGGCAGGCGTTGCCCCCCGCCTCCTCCACCGTGTGTGCCACCAGCTCGATGATGCTCTGGCTGCCGTGGTTGGGCAGGAGCATGGCCAGCTGGCTCATGTTCTCGGCGCCGCCCCCCTTGGGCATGACCGTAATCTTCAGTTTATCGCCGGGGACTATCTCGGCGTGGATGACGGCCGGGGTGTTGTCTCTGGTGTTTATTCTTTCGGAGAAGGGCTTCTTTACCATGGCTTTCCTGAGGTAGCCTTCATCGTAGCCCTGGCGCACCCCCTCTTCTATAGCGGCGTACAAATCACCACCGCTGATGTGAACATCCTGGCCTATTTCCAGGAAGACGACGGCGGTGCCGCAGTCCTGGCAGAGGGGCAGCTTTTCCGCTTTAGCTACTTTAGCGTTCTCGATAAGCTGGCTTAAGACTTCTCTGCCCAGCGGCGACTCTTCGGCCTTGAGGGCTTTTTTGAGGGCGCTGAGCACGTCCTGCCCCAGTTCGAAGTTGGCTTGCTGGCAGAGGGTGGATACTACTTTAGTGATTTCTTTAGCTTTGATTTCTCTCATTTTATTTTTGTGGGGAAGCCCCACCCCCAATTATATCTTATCCCGCCCGCCGCCCTTATTGGAAGCGGGCTAAAGCCCTTTTTTACCCCACCCCAAGAAGAAATTGATAGAAGTATCACTTCTGTAGGGCGGGAGGGTGGGAAGCAAAACATACTCTAAAAGCCAGGCTAATCCCCCCTATTTTAGCCCCATCTGCTTAATCAGCTTTTTAACGCTCTCGGCGGAGTTTTGCAGGAGCTGCTTTTCTTCGGCGGAAAGCTCAAATTCCACTATCTGCTTGATGCCGCCCTTGCCCAGCTTTACCGGCACCCCGATGACGCTGTCTTTAATCCCGTACTCCCCGTCGAGGAGGGCGGCGCAGGGTAGGGTTTCCTTTTTATCCCGGACTATAGATTCGGCCATGCGGGCCGCGCCCGCCGAGGGGGCGTAGAAGGCGCTGCCGGTTTTGAGCAGTTCGATAATTTCCCGGCCGCCGTCGACGGTGCGCTCCACCAGCCTGGCGATGGCCTCTTGGGGCAGTAGCTCGGTGAGCGGTTTGCCCCTGACCGTGCTTAAGCGCGGGATAACCACCATGTTCTGGCCGTGCGCCCCCAGCACCCAGGCGGAGATATCTTTGGGTAAGGCCTTTAGCTCGCTGGCGATACAGGTGCTCAGCCGGGCGCTGTCGAGGAGGCCGGACATGCCGACCACCCGGTGGCGGGGGAACCGGCTGGCTTTAACCGCCAGGTAGGTCATGACGTCGAGCGGGTTGGATACCATGATGATAACGCACTCCGGCGAATATTTAACTACATTTTTGATGACGCCGCTGACGATTTCGGCGTTGGCCGCCAGCAGCTGGTCGCGGGTCATGCCCGGTTTGCGGAAGAGCCCGGCGGTAACTATCACCACCTCGGAGCCGGCGGTATCTTTATAGTCGCTGGTGCCGGTGATAGTTGTATTGAAATTGATAACCGGCGCCGACTGCAGTATGTCCAGCGCCCTGCCCTGGGGCAGCCCCTCGACGATGTCCAGCAGGACGACGTCGGCGTAGCCCCGTTCGGCGATTCTATGGGCAGACGTAGACCCGACATTTCCCGCCCCGATAATGCTGATTTTACTGGTCATTTGCCTCCCTTAAAGCTTTTTAATTACGGCGTCGGCCACCTGCGAGGTGCCGACCACGGCGGTGCTGTCGGGCTTCATATCGTAGGTGACATTCCTGCCCTCGGCAATAACCCCGGCGATAGCCTTTTCCAGCTTTTCGGCGGCTTTGGCCTCCCCGATGTACTTCAGCATCATCACCCCGGAGAGCATCATTGACATCGGGTTGACCTTGTTCTGTCCTTTATATTTGGGGGCGCTGCCGTGGGTGGCCTCGAAGACGGCTATCCGGTCGCCCAGGTTGGCGCCGGGGGCCAGCCCCAGCCCCCCCACCAGCCCGGCACAGAGATCGGAGATGAGGTCGCCGTAGAGGTTGGGCAGCACCAGCAGGTCGAACTGCTGCGGCTTGCGCACCAGCTGCATGCACAGGTTATCGACGATTCTGTCCTCGAACTCGATATCGGTATATTCTTTAGCCACCTCCCGGGCGGTAGCCAGAAACAGCCCGTCGGAGAACTTCATGATATTGGCTTTGTGAACGGCGGTTACCTTTTTTCTGTTATTGGCCCTGGCGTATTCAAAAGCGAACTTAACGATGCGGCGGCTGGCCGTCTCGGAGATCACTTTCAGGCTGACGGCGGAGTCCTCCCGCACCTTATCCCCGGTGGCCTCGGCCACCAGCTTTATTAATTTAGCCGTTTCATCCTTGCCCCTATCGAACTCGATGCCGCTGTACAGGTCCTCGGTGTTCTCCCTGACCACTATAATATCGACATTCTTGAATATGGTCGGCGCCCCGGGATAGATCTTGCAGGGGCGCAGGCAGGTGTAGAGGTCCAGCTCTTTGCGCAGGGCCACGTTGACGCTTCTGAATCCGGAGCCGACCGGTGTGGTCACCGGCCCCTTGATGGCGACCTTATTTTTGCGGATGGAGTTCATGGTGGCTTTAGGGAGCAGTTCGCCGAACTCTTTTTCGGCGTCGGCGCCGGCGTAGGCCGTCTCCCAGTTGATGCTGACGCCGGTGGCGTCCAGCACCCGCTTTGTTGCCAGGCTGATTTCGGGCCCCACCCCGTCGCCGGGGATAATGGTTATATTATGAGCCATTTCTATTCTTCCTTGCCCCTCCCCCGTTTGTTTATCTTATCCCGCCCGCCGCCCTTATTGGAAGCGGGCTAAAGCCCTTTCCCCCACCCCCCAGAAGAGGGGGATTGATTCCCGTTCCCACCCCATGAAAGCGAGTTTTAGAGGCGCAGCCTATGAGGGTGGGAGGGTGGGAAGTAAAACGCCCTCTTTATATTATAGCTTAAAATCACCGTACTTCTGGATATAGGGCACCAGACCGCCCTCTTCCAGTATATCCAGCATAACTTCAGGCAGCCGGCTAAAGGTGAGCTTTACCCCACTGGTTTTATCATAGACAGTGCCCTCGGCCAGGTCCACCTCAAGCTCATCGCCGTCATTAATGCCGTCGGTGTCGCAGATGAGCACCGGCAGCCCCAGGTTGATGGCGTTCCTGAAAAATATTCTAGCCACCGATTTGGCCAGTATGGCGCTGACCCCGGCCATCTTGATAACCAATGGTGCGTGCTCCCGGCTGGAGCCGAGGCCGAAATTGCCGCCGCCGACGATAAAGTCCCCCTTATTGACTTTGCAGACAAAGTCGGGGTCGGCGTCCTCCATGGCGTGCTTGGCCAGTTCGGGCAGGTTGCTGCGGAGGTAGGCGTAGCGCCCCGGTATGATGTGGTCGGTGGAGATATTATCGCCGAACTTAAAGGCTTTTCCCTTTAGCATCTATATTACCTCACGGGGGTCGGTAATCTCGCCGGTAAGCGCCGTGGCCGCCGCCGTGGCCGGGCTGCCCAGGTAGATAAAGGCTTGCGGGCTGCCCATACGCCCCTTGAAGTTGCGGTTGGCCGTGGAAAGGCAGGCTTCCCCGCCAGCCAGCACCCCCTGGTGCAGACCGAGGCAGGCGGCACAGCCCGGGGGCATGATGATGGCTCCGGCTTCGACCAAGGTTTGGATATAGCCGGCGCCGATGGCATCCAGCAGCACCTGGGCTGAGGCCGGGGCGATAATGAGCCTGGTCCGGGGGTAGCGCTTTCGGCCCTTCATTATCTTGGCTGCGGTAGCTATGTCCTCCAGCCGCCCGTTGGTGCAGGTGCCGATGAACACCTGCTGGATTTTAGTTCCCTTAAGCTCCCTGGCCGGGGCGGTGTTTTCTACCTGGTGGGGTTGAGCTACCGTCGGCTCTAACGCGGTCAAATTGATATTAACTGTTTTTTCGTAGCTGGCGTCGATATCGGCCGACAGCGGCCGGAAATCCTCGCTCCGCTTCTGGCGGCTCAGATATTCTTTGGTGACCCTGTCGGCCGGAAAAAGCCCCACTTTAGCCCCCGCCTCCACCGCCATGTTGGCTACGGTCAAACGGTCGGGAATCTTCAGGTTTTTCAAGCCCTCCCCGCCGAACTCCAGCGCCTTGTAGGTAGCCCCGTCGGCGCCGATGCCGCCGATAAGGTTCAGCACCAGGTCTTTAGCCATCACCCCCGGCCCGAAATTCCCCGAGATTAATATTTTAATACTCTCCGGAACCCGGAACCAGGTTTTCCCCAGGGCGAAGACGACGGCTACATCCGATGAGCCCATGCCGGTGGCGAAGGCACCCAGGGCTCCGGCGGTAACGGTGTGGGAATCGGCCCCGACGATGACGTCCCCCGGCCTGGCCAGAGACTCGGCCACCAGCTGGTGGCAGACGCCGCTGCCGATGTCATAAATCAGGCAGTGGTTCTCCTTGGCGAACTGGCGCATCAGCCGGTGGTCGTTGGCCAGCTCGCGGTTGGGGCTGGGGGCGGCGTGGTCGAAAAAGAGGGCGGTTTTCCCGGGGTTAGCCAGGTCCTTGAAATTACCGGCCTGGAACTGCCTTATCGTCAGCGGGCCGGTGGTATCCTGGGCAAAGGCCAGGTCCACTTGGGCGATAACGATATCTCCGGCCCGGGCGTCACCGCCCGATTTTAAAGAAAGTATCTTCTCGGCTAATGTCTTACCCACGCAAATCCCTGCTCATGACTCTAACCGATTACCGCCAGGACGTCGTCCCGGGCCACTTTATCGCCGCTGGCGAAGTTTATCTCTTTGACCGTGCCCGCCGCCGGGGTGGTTATAGAGTTGGCCATTTTCATCGCTTCCAGGATAAGGATGACGTCGTCAGCCTTGACCTGGTCGCCCGCTTTCACCTCATAGCGGATGACGATGCCGGGCATGGGGGCGATAATCTGGGTCTCGCCGGCCTTGGCTGCCGGCGGCGCTTTCTTTTCCACCTTCATGGCAGCCTGGGGTGGTTCGGGCGCTGCCGGTGCTGACTTCGGTACCGCCGGCGCCGGTGCCGCAGTTGCTTTGGGTGCGGTGGTGGCTTCGCCCTCGGCCGGTTCCACCCTGACGGTTAAGGCGCTGTCGCCCAGATAAACCCGGTAGGTCTTAAGGCCGGAGCTTGGGGTGGTGGCCGCCGCCTCTGGCTCGGCAAGCTTGCCCGCCTTCAGCTTGGCGATAAGGTCATCCTCGCGCTTGACATCGTTAATCGTCCTGGCTCTGGTCTCCTCGGGTGGTGCCTCCAGCCCGTACTTCCATTTCAGGAAGCGCATGCCGGTGGTGGGGTAGAGGGCGTAGATAAGCACATCCCCGATATCTTTAGCGATATCTTTGGTCGCCTCTTTAGCCTTGTCCAGTTCCGGCTCCAGCATATCGGCGGCACGGCAGGTGATGGGTTTCTCGCCCCGCGGGTAGCCCTTGAGGGCCAGCTTCTGCACGGTGGGGTCGATTGGGGCCGGCGGCTTGCCGTAGAGGCCGTAGCAGTAGTCCTTTATCTGGTCGGAAATCATCTTGTAGCGCCCGAAGAGGACGTTCTGCACCGCCTGGATGCCGACAATCTGGCTGGTGGGGGTGACCAGTGGCGGGTAGCCCAGCTCTTTACGGACTCTGGGCAGCTCGGCATAGACTTCTTCTATTTTATCCAGGGCGCCGGCCTCCCTCAGCTGGGCGACCAGGTTGGTGGTCATGCCGCCCGGAATCTGGTGCATGAGCACGGCGGTATCTATAACAGACATGCGGGTGTTGTCTAAAAATTCCCGGTACTTGGGGGCGATGGATTCTATGTGTTGCCCCAGGGTAAACAGGTGGGGCAGGTTGAGGCCGGTGTCCCTTGCTGTCCCCTGCAGGGCGACTACGATAGGTTCCACCGGGGGCAGCGAGGTGCGCAGGGCGAAGGGGGCCAGTGCGGTATCGACAATATCCACCCCGGCCTCGATAGCCTTGAGGCAGCTCATCATCGCCATGCCGCTGGTGTGGTGGGTGTGCAGCTGTACCGGTATCTTTATCGCTTTTTTAAGGGCTGAAATCAGCTTGTAGGCGTCGTCGGGCGATATCAGCCCGGCCATGTCCTTGATGCAGAAGCTGTCGGCGCCCATCTCCTCCAGTATGCGGGCTTTGTTGACGAAATAATCGATGTTATAGACCGGCCCTCCAAGCTTGGGCTCGGTCAGCGAATAACTTAAGCAGAGCTGGGCGTGCTTGCCGCACTCTTTGACCGCCTTGAGGCTGGTGACGAAGTTGCGCTCGTCATTGACGGCGTCGAAGATACGGAAGATGTCTATTCCCACCTCGGCGGCGTGGTGGACGAAGGCGGTGACCACGTCGTCGGCGTAGTTGCGGTAGCCGACCAGGTTCTGTCCCCGCAGCAGCATCTGGAGGGGGGTATCGGGCATCAGCTTTTTCAGGATGCGGGGTCGGTCCCAGGGGTCTTCGTTCAAGAAACGGGTGGGCACGTCGAAGGTAGCCCCGCCCCACACCTCCATGGAATAAAACCCCGCCTTGTTCATCTCGGCGGCGATGGCTTCCATGTCTTCGGTGCGCATTCTCGTCGCCAGCGAGGACTGGTGTCCGTCACGGAAGGTAACATCGGTTATCTTTAATCGATTGGTTGCCTTCTCCATTGGATTTTTCCCCTTTTTATTATTTTTTTACCGGGAGCTTTTGCGGGAGGTTGTTACATCTGAATATAGACGATGACGGCGCTGCTCTTATAGAGGAATATTGCCGTGTTTTTTGTGGAGGCGGGGTTCCGGGGATGCCTCCAGCGTCTCCAGCGCCCTGATGAGCTTGGCGCGGGTCTGCCGGGGGTCGATGACGTTGTCTATATAGCCCCGCCCCGCCGCCAGGTAGGGGTGAGCGAACTTCTCCTTGTAGTCGCTCACCAGCTGCTGTCTGGTCTGGTCGGGCTTCTCCGAATCGGCTATAGCCTGCTTGAAGAGGATATTCACCGCCCCCTCCGGCCCCATGACGGCGATTTCGGCGCTGGGCCAGGCGTAGTTGATATCGCCGCGCAGGTGCTTACTGCTCATCACGATGTAAGCCCCGCCGTAGGCCTTGCGGGTGATAACGGTGATTTTGGGCACGGTGGCCTCGGCGTAGGCGTAGATGAACTTGGCGCCGTGCCGGATGATGCCCCCCGTCTCCTCCTTGGGCCCGGGCATAAAGCCGGGGACATCGACGAAGCTGACCAGGGGGATGTTAAAGGCGTCGCAGAAGCGGACGAATCGGGCCCCCTTGACCGAGGCGTTGATATCGATAATCCCGGCCATATGGGCCGGCTGCTGGGCAACGATGCCCACCGCCTTGCCGTCTAAGCGGGCAAAACCGACGATTAAATTAGGGGCGAAGTCCTGGTGTACCTCCATAAAGTCGCCGTTGTCGGCCACGCTGGTAATTATCCGTTTCATGTCATAGACCTTGCCCGAATTCTCCGGGATGACGTTGAGCAGGCTTTCGTCAGTGCGCCCGGGGTCATCGGTCGGCTTGGTTCGGGGCGGGTCGTCGCGGAAGCTCTGGGGGAGGAAGCCTAACAGGCGGCGCACCGTCTTCAGGCACTCCTTTTCGCTGTCGGTGACGAAGTGGGCTACCCCGCTCTTCTCGGAATGAATTTTAGCCCCGCCCAGCTCCTCGTGGCTGATATCTATGCTTATCACCGCCTTGACCACGTCGGGTCCGGTGATGTACATCTGGCTTATCCCCTCCACCATAAAGACGAAATCGGTTATGGCTGGCGAGTAAACAGCTCCCCCCGCCGATGGCCCCATCACCACCGATATCTGGGGGATGACGCCGGAGCATAAGGTGTTGCGCAGTAGTATGTCGCCGACGCCGCCCAGGCTGCCCACCCCTTCCTGGATGCGGGCGCCGCCGGAGTCCCAGATGGCGATGACCGGCGCTCCCTTTTTAACGGCCAGGTCGATAACCTTGCAGGCTTTTTTGGCCGATACCTCGGAGATGGTCCCGCCCAGGACGGTGAAGTTCTGGGAATAGATAAAGACCAGCCGCCCGTCAATCTTGCCCGAGCCGGCGACCACGGAATCGCCCAGGTATTTATGGTCGGCCAGGCCGAACTCGGTGGCCTGGTGGGTGACGAAGGGGTCGAGCTCCTCAAAGCTGCCTTTATCCAGCAGCAGGTCAATCCTCTCTCTGGCGGTCAGCTTGCCTTTGGCGTGCTGCTGCTGGATGCGCTTGGCTCCGCCCCCCGCCTTGGCCTGCTTTTCCATCTTGGCCAGTTTGGCCAGTTTATCTTTCATGGTCATACCATATTTGAGTGAAAGTGTGTACAGATGCCAATCATAATATCACAGTGAGAGTGTTTTGGGCAAGTGCCGAGGCTAATTTTGGGGTACTCAACCCCGTATGCCGACGGGTATTATGTATAAAGGCTCTTCCTCGGCGGGCAGATTAAGCAGCTGGCTGACCTCGCCATCGTGGAAGGCGCCCACCGTTACGGCACCCAGCCCTAATGCCGTTGCCTGCAGGCACAGGTTCTGGGCGGCGTGTCCCGCCTCCATGTGGACATATCTTATCCCCCGGTCGCCGTATTTACCGGTTGTCCTTTCATAGACGGCGGTAAATACTATGGAGACGGCCCCCTCCTCTACCCACTCCTGCCCCAGCGCCGCCTCGGCCAGCTCGGCTCTCTTATCGCCGTCCCCGGCTTTAACCAGCTGATGGCCGTCCGGCTGGTAGCGGTAGACCCCCGCCGCCAGACCTTCAACATCACCGGCCACTATATATAGCTCAAGCGGGTACAGGCCTCCGGCGGATGGGGCCGTTCTAAAGCCCCGGGGGTCGGTAAGCCCCTGGGCCGCCCACAGCAGCTGGGATATTTCCTGGAGTGTTAACGGCTGGCCGGTGTAGCTTCGGATTGACCTCCGTTCCAGCAGGCTTTGCTCAAGGGATACGTCGCTATCGTATCTTGGCTCAGGTAGCTTTATCACCTCGGCTTGCTCCTGGGAAGGCGTTGGGGTGGTGGCTGGTTGGGGACAGCCGCAGAGAGTCGCCAGCAGTATGGCTAGAGTGGCCAGATAGTGCCAGTAAGAACGCCCCATTTTTACCTCCCCGCCACTCTGTATCATACATAATACCCGATTTCAACAAGCTGTCAAGCAGCGCCCCACCCCCCTTTTTATCTTATCCCGCCCGCCGCCCTTTAAGGAAGCGGGCTAAAGCCCTTTTTGCCCCACCCCCTATGAGGAAGGGATTATCTCCTTACCCGCCCAAAAAGGCTTTGCCTCTTTACCACCTCTTTAGCCCCTCCCCCAAAAGGGAAGAAAAAGAAAGAGGGGCGTTAGCCTCTCTTGAGCAGATTGAAATATCTAACACGCTGACTTTTAATCAGGTGTGCAGGTTCGAGACCTGCACCGCCTACCAACTAAATCTTCGGAATTTGCTAGCATTTTTGCTAACGAACTTTCCACCACCATAAAAGACAAGGTGGTACTAAAAAACACCACCTGAAGCTAAATCATATATAAACAGGTACTAGGATTTACCTATTTTCACTCTTTATGACTATACGCCTGTATCTCCAACTTAGTAGTTGGTATCCTTTATGGGGGCAACGCAGCAGAATCTACAGCTTCCTTCGAAATCCCTGCATTTAAAAAAGCAGATTGAGGAACCCCTGCAGTTAATGCTTCATGTATCTGAGGAACAATAAATACTAAATTGCCAGTACTTGGATCTACCGTTCCATACTGACTAATTTGATTTATTGCCTGTGCCTTATCTATTTCCATTTGAGTAGATCCAACAATAATTAATGTCGAT
>Ga0315541_1000835_pt1 | contig 31158 bp, 23 predicted proteins | sample SalMarSW160190MG_FD_203095 | JGI IMG/M metagenome (GOLD analysis project Ga0315541, IMG submission 203095) | Salt marsh sediment microbial communities from the Plum Island Ecosystem LTER, Massachusetts, United States - Salt Marsh Sediment SW1601-190 ...
GATCAACAGGACCACATCCTGAACAACGGGAAGATCGCGGGCGCTGATCGCCTGATAGGCGAGCCGCCCCAACCCCGGCAGGTAGAAGACATTCTCGATGATGATCGTCCCCCCGAGTAGCGAGGCAAACTGCAATCCTACCAACGTGATAATGGGAATAAGAGCGTTCCGAAGAGCGTGTTTATAGAGGACGATCCGCTCGACCAGTCCCTTGCCTCGTGCCGTGCGGATGTAGTCCTCTCCTAACACCTCAAGTAGGGTGGAGCGCGTCAGGCGTACGATCACGGCAGCGTGAATCACCCCCAGGGAGAAAGAGGGAAGGAATATCGATCGTAGCGCCCCCCAGACGCTCTTAGACCAAGGGATGAACCCGCCCGCGGGGAACCATCGTAGCTTAACCGAAAAGAGTAGCATCAAGAGAATCCCCGCCCAGAAGGCAGGTACAGCCAGCCCAAACTGTGAGAAGGCCATCACCCCATAATCGCCGAGGCGATTGCGATGCGTGGCAGCAAAGATTCCCAACGGGATCCCCAGCAAAAGCGCGATGACGATCGCAAACAGCGCCAACGGTCCGGTGACCGCAAAGCGAGACGCGATCAGCTCGCCGATCGGCTCTCCGTAGCGGATCGATTCCCCCAACCTTCCGGTGAGAAGATTCTTAATCCATGTTGTGTACTGCACATAAAGGGGTTCATTGAGCCCGAGTCGTTCCCGCAATGCGAAAAGTGAGCTTGGATCAGCGTCGGTTCCGAGGATGATCTGTGCCGTATCACCCGGGATCACCCGGATGGCAAGGAAGACCAACAAAGAGATCAGGACCAGGGCAGCAAGAAATCCGATAAACCGCCTCACCAGATACGCTACCATATATCCCCCTCTTTCACTGATCCTGCCGATTATACTCGCCTGCTTCCAAAACCACCCCACTTGATCCCGGTTCTCTTTCAGATATGTGGGCAACGCCAGCGGCGTTTACGTCAACGTGGGACTCCTTGAACCTCTTCGTGCGGCGTTGACCGGGACTGCAACGATCGCTCTAGGGATTTTGACCTTCAGAAGGGGATCGTACTATGGAAAGCGGTCCTAGTTTCCCCGTTTGCTGAGTTGTCTGTTTGTAGCGTCGTCCTTTATGGGCGACGTTCTTCTTAACAACTGTGGCTCTGTTGCCTATCTCGTGGGAGTCGATACGTTCCTCAATGTGTAAGACACAGCATGTTCGGGTAGTACTTCACCAACAAGTTGCGGATGACCGGGTTTCCATTCTCCACATCAAAGATAAGTTCCTGTTCGAAGCTGCGGGGTATGTCGGGGCTTCTGGCTGGCTTAAGGATGAAGGTCTTGGAGCGGGGATCCCTTCCCTAGCATCCGTTTGCCTCCTTGCTTCCCGGCCAATCGGGGCAGTAGTCCTCATCATCGGGCACGCCGTCGCCGTCACAATCGGACACCGTGCCTGCACCCGGTTCACCGAGCCGATGGAAGCCGTCGCCGACGGTCTCTTCGTAGTCTGGTCCCATGGTGACGTCGCTGAAGCGGATGAGAATCGGATAGTCCTTGACGAGAAGGTCGCGGATGACGGTGCTGTCGCCGACGCTCTCGAAGACGAACTCCTGCTCGAATCCATGTAGTACATCGATACCGGTGACGGTCTCTGCGGTCAGTCCAGGAAACCTTATCGTCGCCGGGACACCAGGGTCCTCGTCCTGGGCGATCCCGTCGGTCCAGACAGCAAGCATCCGATCGCCGTTGGGATATCGGAAGGCACAGTATGCGACCAGCTCGTAGTCGATGTCGATCTCAACCGGCATGTCGATCGCTTCGTGACCGGCCATCAAGGTGCAGAGATTCTGCACTACTGCATAGGATAGAGGCATATGGTTAGACATGCCTGATGGGTGGCCGGCTGCGACTCCCATTCCCAGATGGAGAACTATGGCCCTCGCTAGATACTTTGCAGCCTCAACTCGTGCGTAGACCATCGGCCAGGGGACGGTTGGGTCGAAGATTCCCTCCGCACCCTGAACGCCCCAAGTCAGCTCAGTTGCGAGATAGTCCCCTTTGAAGCCGTGCGCCTCTGCAGCTCGTTTGATACGCCGAACCAGTTGAGGATACTCGTACCAGTACTCGCGATGGAAATCGTGCTTCGGGGAAGTCCCGTACATGGGATGCCACGAAATCACATCGACAAGGGGCATCACGTCAGACTGAAGTAGCGCAAACAAGAATTCCTGCGCGTGGGGATAGATAAGATAGTCCGTTGGGGCGGTAACGATCTTCGCCTCTGGATATTCCTCTCGAATTACAGGGATGGTTCGACGCAGTAGCTTGATGTAATCCTCCACTTTGACCCACTGAATCGTGTTCTGAATTGTCGGCTCTGCCCAGATGACGTAGTATCTTACGAGAGGCTTGAGAGATCGAACGATGAACCTGACATAGTTCAGATAGTCCTGAATCTGATCTTCTGTTTGGAATCGTGGGGAGGAAAGCTCCTCGCCACGAGCGTGCGCTTCCTTGTTCCAGAAGCGCATAATAACCGCAAGGTCGACACCATTGGCAGCGATGAGCTTGATCTCGTCAAGTTGGCACGGATGAATCTCAAACTCGGGCACATCCCAACAGATAATCTCGAACTCGCCATTGAGGTCAACCTCAACATGCTGATCGCCAGTAAGTGTAACTTCCCGAAAGACGTAGTCAGCGTCCGGAGATCCTCCACAAGATGTTTCCGTAATCGGCCAACCGGTCCAAATCCGATTGTCGTTAAGCTCCCGGGCGGTCTTGTCCACCAGCGGAAGCGGAGAGGGAGACGTACCTTGTTGGAAGAGCACAGCGGCGGAAGTACCGAGCGCTGGTCGGCAGAATGAGCTTGTGTTGCCGTGTTCATCTGTGAGCGTTGCCGTAATATTTGACCCCTGCATCGGAGAGTCCTTCTCGAACCTCCAGTTGCCCGCATCGTCCGTGATCGTTGCTCCCTCATAGAGCATTCCTTGGTTGCCGCCGTCGGAGTAGATCTCCACGACACTCCCAGCGAGTGCCACACCCATGACCACGCCTTGAGCCAAGTTGGCCAGGCTGATTGTGGGAGGTAACACTCCGTTGTTCGCACCGCGGCAGAGGAAGACTCCGGCACCGGCGTTGCTGTGAATGGAGTTCCCCGTAATCGTGTTGGAGGAAGCTTCAGGACCAGAGATGTAGACTCCCCAACCTTCGTTGAAGGCGATCACGTTGTTCGGTCCGATCAGGGTTCTTGTGACCCCGTCCTCCACCCAGATACCTTTTTGATGATTGGGCCACGGGTTTTCTCCACTAACGTCTGTTCCGATGAGGTTGCCCAGAACCCGATTCCCGGTGGTCCCAAGGCCGCAGAGGTCGATCCCAATCGCATTCCCGCTCGTGAGATTCCCTTGTCCCATCGGGTCATCCCCAATGCTCTGATCTCCACCGATGGTGTTCGCCCTTGCTCCACCGATGGCGATCCCGGAACCTTTGAAGTCAACAATCTGCAGACCCATTATTGTGTTATTGTCTGAGTACACTTGGAGTCCGTTGTTCCAATCCCCCGGAACGTTGGTGCCGTCGATAATCACGCCAGCATTGCTCGCATCGATTGTCAGGTCTCCGCAGTGGATTGGTGGAAGCTCGCTTCGGGGATAGATCGTCGCTGTATCCTCGGGCGGGAAAACGCTGGGATCGAACGTGATCGTGTCTCCTGGGCGTGCCGCCTGCAGCGCCCAGCGAAAGGTTCCAGTCCCGTTGTCCGCGGTGCTGGTGACAATGATCTCGCTTCCCAATCCCAGGCCTGTTAAGGCCACAACGAGTAACAGACCAACCATCACTGCTTTCTTCACCATCATTCCCTCCCTTCATCACAGCATGTTTCCCATGACTTGTGCATGAACCAAAACCCAGTATAGGGCGCTTCATAGGATTGGGCAACTCAGAAGAAGTGAGTAGGGAAAAGATGCCTTCCCAAAAAGAAAAGGCCGGGATTTCTCCCGGCCTTCAACTCAAAACGCTGGATAAGTCTTGTTCTTACTTGCTTTCAAGCGCCGCCTGTGCTGCGGCGAGGCGGGCGATCGGGACGCGGTAAGGACTGCAGCTTACGTAGCTCAACCCAACCCTGTGGCAGAAGTGGATCGATGCCGGCTCTCCGCCGTGCTCGCCGCAGATCCCAAGGTGAATATCCGGCCGGGTCTTTTGCCCCAGCTCGCACGCCATCTCTACGAGCTTTCCGATCCCGTCTTGATCGAGGACCTGGAACGGATCATGGGCGTAGATCCCCTTTTGGACGTACTCCTTCAAGAACTTGCCGGCGTCGTCACGCGAGAAGCCGCACCCCATCTGGGTGAGGTCGTTCGTTCCGAAGCTGAAGAACTCGGCCTCTTTAGCGATCTCATCGGCGGTGACTGCGGCCCGCGGGACTTCGATCATCGTCCCGATCAGGTAGGGGATCTCCTTTTTTGTGAGTCCCTTCTCAGCGAGGACCTCCTCTATAACTTTCTCGCTCAGTTCGCGCTGTAACGCGAGTTCCTTCACGTTTCCAACAAGCGGGATCATGATCTCCGGGTGCACCTTTACACCAGCAGAAAAAACGTTGCAGGCTGCTTCCATGATTGCCCTCACTTGCATCTCGGAGATCTCAGGATAAGTGATCCCGAGCCGGCAGCCGCGGTGGCCGAGCATCGGGTTAAACTCGTGTAAAGACTCGACCTTCTCTTGTATCCGCTCCACCGAGACCCCCATTACCTGCGCGACCTCGCGCTGCCCCTCCTCGTCGTGAGGGAGGAACTCGTGCAACGGAGGGTCGAGGAAACGGATTGTCACCGGTCTTCCTTCCATCGCCTTGAAGATCCCTTCAAAGTCATCCCGCTGCATGGGAAGAAGCTTGGAAAGGGCCGTGCGTCGTCCGGCCTCATCCTCTGCGAGGATCATCTCACGCACGGCGATGATTCGTTCCCCCTCGAAGAACATGTGCTCTGTTCGGCAGAGGCCGATTCCCTCAGCGCCAAAGCGGACCGCGGTCGCGGCGTCGTGCGGCGTATCGGCATTGGTGCGCACACCCAACCGCCGGATCTCATCGGCCCAGGAAAGGAGGGTTCCGAAGTTACCCGATAGCTCAGGTTCGACCGTGGGAACCACTCCCAGGTAAACTGCGCCGATCGACCCGTTCAGGCTTATCGGCTCGCCCTCCTTCACGGTCTGGCCGTTCACAAGGAACTCCCCCTTGGTGTAGTCGATCGAAAGCTCCCCAGCACCTGCGACACAGCACTTTCCCATCCCCCGGGCGACAACGGCGGCGTGACTCGTCATCCCCCCTCGTGCGGTGAGAATCCCTTGAGCCGCGTTCATTCCCCCGATGTCCTCAGGCGAGGTCTCAATTCGCACAAGGATGACCTTCTTTCCCTCACTTGCGGCTGCCTCTGCCGCCTCCGCGGAGAAGACGACCGCCCCGGTCGCTGCCCCTGGGCTTGCCGGGAGTCCCTTGGTTAGTTGCGTTGCTCTTGCCTCCTCTGCAGGGTCGAAGGTGGGGTGAAGGAGTTGCTCGATCTGTTCCGGAGTAACGCGCAAGATTGCTTCTTTTTTGCTGATTGCCCCATCGTTTACCATCTCTACTGCCATGCGGACTGCAGCCGCAGCGGTGCGCTTGCCGGTGCGAGTCTGCAACATATACAGGTCCCCATTCTGGATAGTGAACTCAACGTCCTGCATGTCGCGGTAGTGGTTTTCCAGGGTGTCGCGGATCTGGAGCAGCTCTTCGTACGCCTCGGGCATGACGCCCTTCAGCGTGGAGATCGGTTGGGGAGTGCGGATCCCGGCAACGACATCCTCGCCCTGTGCATTCATTAGGTACTCGCCATAGAAGACGTTCTCTCCGGTCGCCGGGTTGCGGGTGAATGCAACCCCAGTCCCGCACGTCTCGCCCATGTTCCCAAAGACCATGGTCTGTACATTAACTGCTGTGCCAATCAAGCCGTGGATCTGGTTCAGTTCCCGATACTTGATCGCCCGCGGGTTGTTCCAAGACTTAAAAACAGCGGTGATCGCTCCCCATAGCTGCTCCTTTGGATCCTGCGGGAACTCGACTCCCAGCCGCTCCTTGATCACCACCTTGAACGAGGAGACGAGCTCCTTTAAGTCTGAGGCGGTAAGTTCGGTGTCGAGTTTGACCTTCTTCTTCTCCTTGAGAGAGCCCAAAATCTCCTCGAACGGATCAAGATCGATCTCGCTCTGCGGCTTCAATCCCAGGACCACGTCCCCGTACATCTGCATCAGCCGGCGGTAGGAGTCGTAGGCGAAGCGCTCATTTCCTGTCCGCTTGACGATCCCCTTTACTGTCTCGTCGGTCAGGCCGAGGTTTAAGACCGTATCCATCATTCCAGGCATGGAGACGGCGGCGCCGGAGCGGACCGATACGAGGAGCGGCGCTTCGGGATCGCCGAACCGCATCCCGGTCGCCTGTTCGAGCCTGTGCAGGTTCTGCTCTACCTCAGAGCTTAATCCGTCTGGGTAGGCTCCGTCGTGCTCCTCATAGTAGCGACAGACCTCCGTAGAGAGGGTAAAACCCGGTGGCACCGGGATTCCGAGGCTGGCCATCTCGGCTAGGTTGGCTCCTTTGCCACCGAGGAGCTCCTTCATCGAAGCGTCCCCTTCGCTTTGCCCTTTGTTGAAGAAATAGACGTACTTCACGTGTCGCACCTCCGTAGATTGCAAAACAATTTAGTAATTGAGCAACTTAGTGATTGAGTGATTTGGCAATCTAGTCATTGGGTGACTTAACATCTCAATCTCCTGATCACTCAATCTCCCGGTCATTCAATCCCTCACCAGATTTCTCATGTTGAAAAGAGCGCCTCGACGAACTGGTCAGCCGAGAACTCATGTAAATCTTCCTTGCTCTCACCCACACCGATGTACATCAGTGGGAGCTTCAACTCCTCCCAGATAGGGAGCACTACGCCTCCTTTTGCCGTCCCATCGACTTTTGTAAGGATGATGCCGGTGAGGTTGATTGCCTCGTGAAAGTGACTGGCCTGGGAGATTCCATTCTGGCCGGTGGTCGCGTCGAGGACAAGGAGACGTTCATCCGATTTGCGGCCGAGCCTCTTCTCGACGGTCCGTTCGACCTTGCGCAGTTCCTCCATCAGGTTGTGCTTGGTCTGTAGTCGTCCGGCGGTGTCGATGAAGAGGAGACCTCCTAAGCGGCGGGTGTGCTCGAGGGCATCGAAGACCACCGCAGACGGGTCGGCGCCGATGCGGTGTTTGACTAAATCTGCTCCGACCCTTTCCGCCCATACACCGAGCTGTTCGATCGCTGCGGCGCGAAAGGTGTCAGCCGCGGCCATGGTGATCGGGAGAGATGGATCGCGATCGTGCAGGTGGGCGGCGAGCTTTGCGATCGTCGTTGTCTTCCCTGATCCGTTCACCCCGGTGACAAGGATGACAGTCGGCTCACCGTCGTTTCTAAGTGCAAGTGACCTCTCGCAACCGGAAAGCCTCTCCTTGATGCCCTTTTTCAGGGTAGAAATAAGCTCCTCGCCGCTGGGACAGCTGCGGCGGACAAGCTCGGCAAGTTCTTCCACCAACTCAATTGCCACTCGCGCGCCGACATCCCCGGCGATGAGGATCTCCTCGATCTCTACTAGCTCGGCTGCACCGATCTTCCCTCCATGGCCGAGGACTTGACCAATCGACTCGGTGAGCCCGGATCGGGTTCGCTTTAGCCCATTTTTTAACCGGTCGATCCAAGCCATCACATCGCCTCTGGAGCTGACATACCCAAAATCGACAAACTGCGGTGAAAGACGGTCTGTACCGCGGATAGGAGGCTGAGGCGGGCCGCCATAAGGCTCTCGTCCTCCCCGATGACACGGTGCTCAGTGTAGTAAGCGTGGAAGGCGCGAGCAAGCCCCAACGCATAGTCAGTAAGCAGGTGTGGAGCAAACTCGAGTGCTGCTTCTTCCACGACTTCGGGGAAACGGTCGAGGTGCTTGATCAGGTCGAGCTCGGCCTTTGCCTGAAGTGGAGATAGGTCGACCTTCGCCGGATCGATAGTTAAGGCTCCGGCCTTGCGGAAGATAGAGGCGATACGAGTGTGAGCATACTGAATATAGTAAACCGGATTATCGAGTGACTCGGCGCGGGCCAGATCCATGTCAAATTCCAGATGGCTCTCCGGCTTACGAGCGACCATGAAGTAGCGGACGACGTCGCGTCCAAGTTCGTTCACAAGCTTACGTAGCAGGATAAATCGACCGGCACGAGTCGACATCCGTGCAATCTGTCCTCCTTCCTTGATGCTCACAAATTGGTGCACCGCATAGTCAAGAAAGTCTTCGGGATAGCCGAGGATTCGCATCGCCGTCTTTACACACGACTGCTCTACCTGGTGATCGGCTCCCTGCACATCGATCACTCGATCGAAGCCACGCTCGTGCTTGTTGACGTGATAGGCGATATCGACCATAAGATACGTTGGCCGTCCATCGCTGCGGATGAGGACGGAGTCCTTCACCCCGCCGTTCTCCTCCGCTTTTAGCCAGACTGCCCCATCTTTCTCATAGATGCCATCCTTACGACGTAGAGACTCTAAGGCTGCGTTCACCTCGCCGTTTCTATGCAGATTCCCCTCGCTGAACCAGGTATCGAACTCTATCCCCAGCTGAGCGAGGTCGTCCTTGATTATCGTTGTGATTCGCGAAACAGCTTCTTCCCGAAAGGTCAGCGCTGTCTCCTCATCGAACGACTGGAAATCATCTCCGTATTGGTCCTTCAGATTGCGCGCGATCTCGATTAGGTAGCTGCCGTGGTAACCCTCTTCAGGAACCGCAGTGGAGTCCCCAAGTAATTGGCGGTAGCGTGCCCACAGTGAGCGAGAGAGCAGGTCAATCTGGTGACCCTCGTCGTTGAAGTAGTACTCGCGATGGACGGTGTAGCCGAGCGCCTCGTAGAGCGAGGCGAGGACGTCACCGAGAACCGCCTGACGGCCGTGTCCAACTGTGAGTGGGCCGGTGGGGTTCGAACTGACGAACTCGATTTGCATGCTTGTTGGAACAAGGCGCTTTGAACAGCCGAACCGGTCACCCATCTTAAGTATCCCTCGCAGTGCGGCCTGAATTGTCGATGGATGTAAAAAGAGATTGATGAACCCCGGGCCCGCGATTTCCAGTTGTGAAAAGGCATCTTTTGGTAGTTTTTTCGCGAGACGCTCAGCGAGCTCACGCGGAGGAAGTCCGGCCACCCTTGCCCCGACGAGGGCCAGGTTGGTGGAAAAATCACCGAACTCCGGCCGTTCAGAGGGATGAACCTCCATTGCCACTGCGGGCAGCTCGAGCTGCTTCCACGCTGCAATAAGTAGATTCTCAATCGATAATTTTAGCATTATGTCACGATAAGAAGGGAGGAGTTATCTCTCGATGATGAACCGAATCCCAGTCTTCTCCTCCCCTGCGATTTTAAGTTCAATGAAACCGGGAATGACCTTGATCGGCACCTCACCACTCTTTTCCACCAACCGCCGCGTGATGGCGATCGCCTTCACGGTTTGATTGACCGCCCCTGCGCCGATTGCATGAACCTCCACTACTCCGTCATGTTCCAGGGCACCTGCAATTGCCCCGGCGACCGAGTTGGGGTTTGAGCGGGATGCGACCTTCAGAACCTCCATGGCCATCCTCCTATCACGTTCCTTTGCGATGTGCGTCAAACCCCTGCTAATCAAGTATAGCGACGTTCTTTCCCTCTGTCAAAGGATAGCCGTAGTCAAGCAAGATCCGGGCCTCGATCTTCATGGGGGCGGTGATTTCAGTATAATTCCCCTGACATGGATGATAGGCGGTCGCTAAAGCGAATCCTCCGCAACCCGCTGGTCAGTCTGCTCGGCGGGTTCGCCCTCGCCGGGCTCGGGGTAGGGGTGGCGCTCCTCATCCTTGTCTACTTCATCGAACCCCTGTCAAGCCCGGAGACACGGAATACGGTGAACTATCGGAGCGAGAACTTCCTCCTTTGGTACCAGAAGGACTCCCCGGCAAGGGATGGACATGAGGAGCTCGCCCTTGTCCTGGAAAGGGAACTAAGCGACCTGATCGCCCTCCTCGAAGTCGATCGTAAGCTCATTCCCACACCGATCGACGTCTTTGTCCACGACGATACCTCCGCGATGCAGAACTCTATACTTCTGCGCAAAAGCGCAGAGGCAAGGGCGACCTATCTCGCCCCGCTCGATCTGCGCGTGGGAGAGGAGCCACGTGCACGCCTAGTCGAGCTTGTCCTCGCCTTCGGCTGGGGGCGATGTGGGTCGCAGATCCTACAAATCGGGGCGAGGCTGTATGCCATTGAACCCGAACGAAACTTCCACGCTGTCCTCGCTGCCCTCCCCGAGCGGCTCTTTCTCACCCTCCCCGAACTTATCCGTCTCGAGGAAGAGGGGCGCCTTCCGTCAACCCTTTACCAGCGCTTCGACTCCCCCTATTCCCCAGCGATGGTCCACTCGCTCGTTGACCTGAAGAACCTGCTGGAGATCCCAACAGTGGGAAAAGAAAGCCCGGAGGATCTTTGCACCTTAGAAACCGCTTCGTTCGTCCAGTTTTTGATCGAAACCAAGGATGGAATTCGCGTGCTCAAACGCGCCTGGGGGGTGGGGACGACCGAGAAGCTCCTGAAGCAAATCGACCTCCCCTCACCGACGCAACTCGGGTTAGCGTGGCGGAAGGCGGCAATGGAGCGGGGAAAGGACTCACCCGATCTTGACTATCTGCGCGCCTATTATCTCCTTGGAAGTGGCGACCCCGACGCCGCCTACGCACAAACACGCCAGTGGTCGCTCGACGCTCTCTCCGAGGCGGAACTCCTCCTGGCGGGGCGCTGCGCCCTCGCCGTGGGGGCATTTACTGAGGTCGCCCAGCTAGCCAAACAACTCGGAAGTAAAGAGACGAGGGCAAAGCTAGAGGGGTACCTCGCCCTGTATGAGGGATGGAGCGTCACGGAGACACAGGGGCTACGCATCCTCGCCGCTGAAGGGCCAACCGGCTCGCTCGAGGAGCTTCTCGCCACACTCCAACAGGCCTACACCTCAATTGCAACAAGGCTTGGGCTCTCCCGCGCTGACCTCGCTGCGCGAACCACTCTCTTCCTCTATCCCGATGCGGCATCGCGTGATAGCGGGACTTCCCTCACGCCACTCTCCTCGGCACAGAGCGCGACCCTCCACCTCCTGCAAACGGATGACCTCCCCTACCGCCTGGGGGAGGTTCTCCCTACCTATGGCTGGCAAAAGGAGACCTATTCCAAGCTCCTGCGCACCGGCCTCGCTGTCGCCCTCTCCCGCAGCGAGGAACTCCTCACCACACAGGGGTGCCAACTGCGGCACGAGGGGAGGTGGTGCTCCCTACCTATAGTCAGTTTCGGAACGGCCGATCCAGAGACGGTGGAGGTAGAGGCCGGCCTCCTCGTTCACTATTTGCTTAAAACCTTTGGGCCGCAGGACGTTCGCGCGATCTGGGCTGCCACCTCCCCGCTTGATCGCTACCTGTCGGTCGACACCGCCCTGGAGGAGGTTTGCGGGATAACCCGGAGACAAATAGAGGATTCTCTGTTTTCTTCCTTTCTTCACTGCGATTGACATCCACTGGTGTGTTGTGCTAAGATGCGGGGACAAGATGCTGCAAGGCTCTTCACTAGATATATTTGCCCTCGGAGGTGATGTCGCGAGAATAGGGAGGTTTAACTTGGAAATGTTGAAGCAACAATAGGGAGGGAAGCAAAAGCCAAAGGAGGTACAAGAATGAAACTTACTGGCCTTCGGGCACTGGTAGTAGTTATCACTGTAATGGCCCTGTTTTCGCTGGTCGGCATGGGTTACACGGTGGCGGAACTGGAAGATATCGCTGCCAATGAACTCATCCCCGAGATCAGCGCTGCTGCTGGAATCGCTCTTGCCGATTCCTATGCTGACACTATGACAGAAGCGGAGCTGGAGGCTCTGGCGGTGAACGGACGCACAATCGGTTTGCGTACTGCATCTGCTGATGCTCTTGCTATCCAGTATCGCGCGAAGACTGAAGACGAGATTATGGCGATTCTGAAAGGGACAGCGGATCCTATGATTCGGGCTGCTGCGATCGAACCCGCGCTGATTTACCTGATCTCGACCACGAGCGACGCCGAGGACTTCAGCCTGACCGACTACCTCAAGGATATTGCGATCAATGGTGAGACCCATGAGATGAGGCTTGCCGCCGCCAAGGCGTACTACTTCATGATGCGCGCGTCCTTGAAGGCTGCGGACCTTGAAGCACAAGCGGTGATAAGCGACAGCGCCGAGCTGGCTTACGCAGCCGGTGAGGTCCTGGCCGGATTCTACCTTTCGTTCAACCCCAAGACGCAGGCGGAGCTCGAGGATCTAGCGTTAAGCGGAGAGAGCGAGGGGATGCGCGTAGCCGGTGGTATCGCACTCGCAACGCTGCTTGTAAACTCTGATCTTAAAGCGGGGGACATTGAGGTGAGCATTGTCTCAATCACTGGGACGAAGAGCGCTGAATACCGTGGCGCGTACATAACTGCGCTTGCGGTACGCTACGGGTCGTAAAGCATAGAACAAGCTTGCAGTAGATTTTAAGGAGGTAATCAAATGAAAAAGCTAGTGTTAATTGTGGCGAGTCTCTTGGTCGTCTTCTCCGCTTGTGCCGTTGCCTTGGCGCAGGGGTATGAGACGATGCCAGAGGACGCGCTGATCATTCCCCTGGGAGTAGAGGCTACGCCCTACGATTTCTTGGAGCCAGGGGTGCGCGGTGGAACCATGTATATCTCGACTATCACCGATGCCAAGAAGTGGAACCATACGACCTCGAAAGAGACGAGTACCTCTCTGTACACGAGCCAGATGATGGCGGGATTGACCGACCAGAATCCGGTCAATGGCGCGATCGAACCGGAGCTTGCCAAGAGCTGGGATATCTCCGATGACGGTCTTGTCATCACCTTTCACCTGCGACGTGGGATCAAGTGGTCGGACGGCACGCCGTTCACTGCGGATGACGTCGTCTTCACGTTCAACGACCTCATCTACAACGAGGACGTGGACACGAGCTCCCGCGACAATATCCAGCTTCCTGACGACACCTTCCCGGTGGTTGAGAAGGTTGACGATTACACAGTGAAGGTGACCCTCTCCATGACCTTCCGCCCGATCCTAACCCAGATCGGTGTAGGCATAATGCCCAAACATAAGCTTGCCCAGTACGTCCACAAGCTCAATCCGGACGTACCGGTAGGGACCTTTAACGAGGCATGGGGCTTGGATACCGACCCCGCAGAACTGTGCGGACTAGGACCGTTCATCGTGGAGAGCTACGAGCCCGACCAGCACGTGGTCATGCGGCGAAATCCTTACTACTATCGCTACGACGCAAATGGAACCCAGCTTCCCTACGTTGATAAATACGTCATCCTAACGGTCGCGAGCCAGGATGTCTCGCTCCTCAAGTTCCGCAACGGTGAACTCGATGTCTTTGGTTGTCGCCCAAGCGATGTGCCGATCCTCAAGGTCGAAGAGGTAGCCAAGGATTTCACCGTCATGGTAGCAAAAGACAAACCAGTGCTTGGGACCGCATGGATTTCGGTGAACCAAGACGTGGGGCTGGCCGACGGGACCCGCGAGAACCTTCGTAACCTGTTCCGCAACCGGAAGTTCCGCATGGCCCTATCCCATGCAATGGACAAGCAAACGATGATCAACAACCTGGTAAATGGTCTGGCTGTGCCCCAGTGGAGTCCGGTCAGCCTTATGTCACCATTCTACGCTGGAAGGGACTACTACGGGGGCCCGATAACCGAGACGAACGCGGTCATCTTCGAGTACGACCTCGACAAGGCCGCCTCTCTTCTTGACGAGATCGGGATCATCGACCGTAACGGCGACGGCTGGCGCGACTTCGAGGACGGGACAACCGTCGAGATGGAGTTCAACACCAACGTCGGAAATACCGTGCGTGAAGGGGCGATCCTCATAATCGCCGATGACCTGAAGAAGATCGGCCTCAAGGCCGTCGCAAACCCCATCGACTTCAACACCCTAGTGACCAAGCTCCTTAGTGCAGATTACGACTTCGTCTATCTCGGTCTGACTGGCGGCACGGAGCCAAACTCCGGTGGAAACGTCTACCGTCCGTGCGGAACTCTCCACGCCTGGCACTACTCCGCATGCGAGGAGCCTTATGAAGTCGAGAAGCGGATCGACGAACTTCTTGACGCCGGAGTGGCAACCCTTGACAACGACGAGGCGTTCGAGGCCTATAAGGAGTACCAGATAACTCTAGCCCGGGAAGATTTGGGCCTTCTGTACACGTTTAACAACGCCTATACCTACGTCTATTACAACCACGTTGGGAACGCACAGGTCGCTGGTCCACTCGGCTCACCGAGCAGCTACTACGGTTTGACGTGGGACTTGGTATTCAAGAAGGGCTAGAATCTCAATCTATTAATCCATTGGCGGGGCACTCGTTCAGCTGTGCCCCGCCGTGTTTGAAGAAGGGATCTCTCAGTGCTTGCATATATCATCCGGCGGACCCTATACATGCTACCACTACTGATCCTCGTGTCGTTGTTCTCCTTCACCATAATTCAGCTCATGCCAGGGGACTACCTGACACGGGCAAGGTTAGACCCGCAGATCAAGCAGGAGACTCTTAACGCAATGGCCCGTCGCTACGGGCTTGATAAGTCGTTTATGACTCGGTACTGGGCCTGGGTCAAGGGAATCCTTACTCGTGGTGATTTTGGCACATCATTTGAGACAAGGCGACCGGTATTCTTTACCCTTTTTCTGGGGAGTCGGCTGCAGTGGACATTGGTGGTATCGATCTCCACTATGATCATCACATGGCTTTTTGCCATCCCCCTTGGAATCTACTCTGCGACCCATCAATACAAGGTGAGTGACCACAGTCTCACTTTCTTCGGGTTTCTGGGGCTCTCCATTCCCAACTTCTTCTTTGCACTGGTCCTTCTGTGGCTCCTGGTCGCTGTGTTTAAGGTTGGCCAACACGGCCTGGGGATTGGGGGGTTGTTTGATAATCGGTTCATTGCAGCTCCCTGGTCACTCGCCAAGTTAGGGAACCTCCTATGGCACATCTGGCCGGCGTGGCTTGTCATCGGAACGAGCGGGATGGCAGGGCTCTTGCGCTATATGCGGGGAAGCTTGCTAGATACCCTGTCGCTTCAGTACGTACAGACTGCGCGCGCCAAGGGCCTAGTTGAGCGGCGTGTCATCTACAAGCACGCCGTTAGAAACGCGATCAATCCGCTTATCAGCATGCTCGGAATGACGCTTCCTAACCTGGTTGCTGGCTCACTCGTCACTGCCATCGTCCTTAATCTGCCAACGGTGGAACGTGCATTCTGGAGCGCTTTACAGATGCAGGACGAATACGTAATCATGGGCGGGCTCCTCTTCTTCAGCCTGTTCTTGCTGATCGGAAACCTCCTGGCCGATGTTTTGCTCGCCTGGGTCGATCCTCGAATCCGGTATGACTGATCACATAAACAACAAGGAGACTGTAAAGACGATGGCAGAGTCACGCAGGGAAAAGAGGAGATTCAAGAAAGAGGTGGCTCAGGGCGAATACGTGAGCCGATCCCAGGGACAGATGGTCTGGCGGGCGTTCAGGAAACATCGCCTGGGAAACATCGGAACTGTGATCGTCCTTATTCTACTCGTTTCCGCGGTCTTCGCGGAGTTCTTTGCGCCGTATCACTACGCGGAGCAGTTTCGTTCTTACCCGTTCTCGCCGCCTTCGGGGCTTCATTTTCGAAGTGAAGGCGGGTTCACACTTCGCCCGTTCGTCTATAAGACCACCCGCGAGTTCGATCCAGAGACGTACCAACCGACCTTTGTCGAGGATATATCCAAGAAGTACTACATCCGTTTCTTTGTCCGGGGGTCTGAGTACCGCATGTTAGGACTGTTTAAGACAAATGTGCATCTATTTGGTGCCCAAGCAAACGATGGCTCCGAGGTGCCGGTCTTCCTCTTTGGAACCGATACGTTTGGGCGTGATCTACTATCACGGACGATGATCGGTGGGAGAATCTCACTCGCCGTTGGACCGTTGGTCATCCTTTTCAGCTTTCCGTTCTCCATCGTACTCGGAGGGTTATCCGGCTACTACGGAGGGGGGATCGACATGTTTCTACAGCGGTTTGGAGAGGTCTTCATGGCCATTCCTGCCCTCCCGATTCTCCTTGCGATGGGTGCGGCCTTAGGTGGTTTCGGGCTTTCGGCTACGATGATCTTCCTTGGGATCATTGTCTCCCTCTCCCTTATCAGTTGGGCCGGGGGTGCCCGTGTCATCCGCGGGCAGGTCCTCGCCATCCGCGAGATGGATTTCGTAATCGCTGCCAAGGCGGCCGGATCAAGCGACCTGCGTATTATCCTGCGTCACATCGTTCCAAACGTCACCAGCTACCTCGTTGTCGCCGCCACCCTCACTATCCCCGGGATGATGCTCACCGAGGCGGCACTCTCCTTCCTCGGCTACGGCATCCGCGAGCCGATGACAAGCTGGGGCCAGCTCCTGAACGCCGCCACCAACATCTCCGGGATTGAGGAACACCCGTGGCTCCTCATTCCGGGGGCATTCATCGTCATCGCCGTCCTGGCGTTCAACTTCATGGGCGATGCCCTGCGCGATGCGGTCGACCCGTTCAGCATCGTCTAATAACGCTCTAAATTTGCGCACTATCTGATATTTCGGTAATCTTTAGGCGTGTAGCTAACGAAGAAAGGACGACTATTTATGGAGCGGATTGAGCGAACCTTCATCGAAGAGGAGATGGAACAGTCCTACATCAATTATGCGATGAGTGTAATTCGTGGTAGGGCAATTCCGGATGTCCGCGACGGGTTGAAACCGGTACAGCGTCGGATCCTTTATGGACTCCATGAACTCGGTCTCACCCCGGGTAAACCGCACAAGAAATCGGCGCGCATCGTCGGTGAGGTGATGGGAAAGTTCCATCCGCACGGAGATACGGCCATCTACGATACGATGGTCAACATGGCACAACCATTCTCCTATCGTTATCCGCTAGTTGATGGACAGGGAAACTTCGGATCGATCGATGGGGATTCATCAGCAGCGATGCGTTACACCGAGGCCAAGCTTTCACCGGTCGCTACCGAATTTCTCGAGGAGCTGGGGGAGAAGACGGTCGATTGGATACCGAACTTCGACGACTCCCTCCAGGAGCCGGTCGTCCTCCCGGCGAAGGTCCCGAACCTGTTGATGAACGGGGCGTGGGGGATCTCTGTCGGGATGACGACCCAAATTCCGCCGCACAACCTGGGCGAACTTATCGATGGAGTCATCGCGTTGATGGACGACCCGCACATCTCGGCGAAGGGCCTCATGGCGCACATCCCCGGCCCGGACTTTCCCACTGGGGGGATAATCATGGGCCGGGACGGAATCGAGGAGATGTACCGCACCGGTCAGGGGAAGATGAGTGTGCGCGGGAAGGCCACGATTGAGGACGATCGGATCATCATCAGCGAGATTCCGTATCAGATAAGGAAGTCGGCAATTGTAGAGGCTATTGCCGACAAGGTTCGCGCCGGCCAGATCGACGGAATCTCCGACCTGCGCGACGAATCCGACCGTGAAGGGATGCGCATCGTCGTCGAGTTGAAGCGTTCGGCTAACTCGAACGTGGTTTTAAATCAAATCTTCAAGTACACCCCGCTCGAACGAACCTTCGCCGCGGTATTCCTCGTCATCATCGACGGGAATCCACGTACGCTCACGCTTAAAGAGATCCTCAACTGTTTCATCGATTTCCGTCGTGAGGTGGTACGCCGGAGAACCGAGCACCGGTTGGACGTTGCCCGCAAGCGGGCCCACATCCTGGACGGGTATCGCATCGCACTCTCGAATATTGAGCGGGTGATCGAGATCATCCGGGCTGCGAAGGATACTAAGACGGCTGCTGCTCATCTCAAGGAGGAGCTCGCCCTCACGGATGAACAGACCGACGCTATCCTGAAGATGCGTCTCTCCCAGTTGACCGCGCTCGAACAGGAGAAGATCGATGCTGAGTATGAAGAGAAATTGCGCGCGATCGCGGAGCACGAACGAATTCTCGGAAGCGAGATCCTGTTGGACGAGACTATCAAGCGCGAACTGCATGAGATCGCCGAGAAGTATGTGAGTGAGCGGCGAACACTGATCACCGATGAGAGTGGGAACGTCGATTTCAACGGCCTTATCCCCGACTATGACCTTATGGTGACGATTACCAACCGCGGATATGTCAACGCCCCGCGGGCGATCGAGTTCCGCAGCCAAGGGCGCGGGGGAAAAGGGGTAATCGGACTGCGGACGAAGGATGATGACTATATTTGCTCGACTTCCCTCGTCAATGCACGCGATGAGCTGCTCGTTTTTTCCGATCAACGGCGGGTCTATCGGACACAGGGGTATAAACTGCCGTCGATGAAGCGCGACGCGGTGGGAAAGAACCTGCGTACTGTGGTCGCCCTCGAACAGGACGAGGTTGTGCGGTCCATTCTTCCCGTTGCCGACTTCAAAGAAGTGGGGGAGCAGCACTGCCTGATGGCGACCCATAATGGGATCGTCAACCGGAATCGACTTGTCGATTACTCGAACGTCCATGCAGGTGGAATCATCGCCATGAATGCTGATGAGGATGACCGATTGGTCGATGTTCACGGAACCTCGGGAGATGGTGAGCTCATACTTGCCACGCAAGATGGAAAATCGATCCGCTTCCGCGAGGCGGACGTGCGACTGACTAAGCGCCCATCGCGCGGAGTGATCGGAATACGACTCGAAGAGGGGAACTGCGTGATCGGGATGGCCGCGATGGAGCGGGATATCACCATGGATAAGAAACTGTTGATGGTAACCGAGCGCGGCTATGGAAAGCGTGTCTCCTTGGTCGATTTTCCGCTGCAAGGCCGTGGAGGAAAGGGAGTTCTCGGGATTAAGCTCGACCGCGATTCGGGCCCGCTCGTCTCGATCGGGATCGTCTCTGGTCAGGACGAGATCATCATAATCACCGAGCAGAAGGTGATTCGCATCCTCGCAGGAGCGATCAACACCTACGGCCGCTACGCCCGTGGAGTCCGATTGATCGATCTCGACCCCGATGATCGTATCGTCTCTGTGGTGAGGACGTAGGGGATCGGTGATGGGGTCGATCGAAGCGATACTTAAAAGGATCGAGGCGGGGACCGCGGATCTTATCCCGCGCGAGGAACTGATCTTAAAGCTTGAACGCTCTTTAGAAACAGGAAAACCCTTGAGGGTAAAACTTGGGATTGATCCCTCAGCCCCGCACCTTACGCTCGGTCATTCTATTCCATTACGTAAAATGCGCCTGTTCCAGGATCTTGGACACACAGGTGTGCTGGTGGTGGGGGATTTTACGAGGCGAATCGGCGACCCGTCTGGCTGCTTGTCCGCGCGCGGCTTGATGACACAGGAAGAAATTTGCCAGAACATGGAGACCTACAAGGAGCAAGCATTCAAGATCCTCAACCCGGAGAGGACCGAAGTTCGCTATAACTCGGAGTGGCTCGGGTTGCTCACCTTCGCCGACGTGATTGAACTTGCTTCTAAGTACACCGTCGCCCGGATGCTTGAGCGGGACGACTTTGCCAAGCGGTTCGCTGAGGAGCGGCCGATAAGCGTCCTTGAGTTTCTCTACCCACTTGCCCAGGCATACGACTCAGTGGCGGTCAAAGCTGACATCGAGCTTGGCGGGAACGATCAGCGATTTAACCTATTGATCGGTCGCGATATTCAGCGAGAGTACGGCCAGGAACCGCAGGTGATCATTACCGTTCCGTTGCTGATTGGGACGGATGGAGTGCGCAGCATGAGCCAGAGCGTGGGGAACTACGTGGGTATCAACGAGCCACCCCGTGAGATGTTCGGGAAGCTGATGGCAATCCCCGACAGGCTAATCCGCGATTACTTCTTCTACCTGACCGACGTCCCTTACGAAGAAGTGAGGGATCTTCCTCCGCGCGATGCCAAGCGCCAGCTAGCTGGAGAGATCATCACCATGTACCATGACAAGGAGGCGGCTGATGCTGCGCGTGAGGAGTTCGACCGGGTGCATATCCGTCGTGAGCGGCCGAGCGAGGTCTCTCAGGTGACGATCGACCGCTCGCTTGTTAAAGATGATGGCACCATCTGGGTGATCGACCTGTTGCAGGCCTCGGGCCTGGTCAAGAGTCGCGGTGAGGCCAAGCGGGTGATCTCCCAGGGCGGAGTGAGGATAAACGACGAACGGATTTCCTCTGTCGACCTTGATCTTCCTTTTGATCCCCCTATCCTGATTCAGGTGGGGAAGCGATCCTTTGCCGAGGCTGTGTGAGGAGGAAGTTTTCAGCAGTCAGCCCTCAGCACAATTAATTTCAGCCGTCAGCGGAGCGGTTTGCTTTTGCTGACAGCTGAGTGCTGATCGCTGACGGCTCTTTGTATGTCGCGGTCTTCTTGATGATCTGCCGTGGGCACTTCTCGATCGCCGCATGCGCGGGTAGACACTTCTCAGGGTCGAAGTGAGGGAGGTCCTTCTTCTCGTTCCACGTCACCTCTCCGTTTTGTGAGACCTTGACGCAGATCTTGCAGTGGATGCATCCGTCTGCACACCGCTTTCTCCCGGGGATATCCCGCGCTGCCTGGTAGTTACACCCTAGGTACTGCGGCATATTCGCCGAGACGAGCTCGGGTAGCCCCTGTGGACAGGCATCTACACACAGCCCACAGCCGATGCATGCCTCCCAATCGACGAGGGCGACCCTCCTCTCCGGGTCGATTGAGATTGCTCCGGTTGGACAGACTGCGACGCAATCCCCGAGCCCGAGGCAAGCATAAGGGCACTCCTTGAATCCGGAAGCGATCTGCGAGGCCGCCTTGCAGGTCTCGATTCCGTGGTAGTCGGCGATCGGTTCCGACTGCCCGGTGCAGTGGACGACCGCCTTCTTGCCAATCTTTGCCTCGGCCTTAAGCCCCAGATACGTCTCCAGCTTCTTCATCCCTTCTTTGTCCTGGGCGAGGGTCGGACAGGGCGTCTTGACAAACACCTGCTTATCCTTTGCCACTGCCAGAGCGTATGCGAAACAGCCAGGATACCCGCAGGCGCCACAATCGGCCCCGGGTAGGAACTCCTTGATCCCTGCAGCTTCCTCTAGTGACTCATCCTCCTTGGGGAGAGACTTGCTCGTGAGGAAGATAGCGATCCCAGAGATGAAGCCAACGAATGACAGGAGAATAACCGCGCTCAGGGTCTGGATACCCATGTTATACCATCCCTCTGAATGCCAGGAAGGAGAGCCCCAGAAGCATCGCAGTGATGAACGCGATTGGGGTTCCTTGAAACGCCCTGGGTGTGTCCGCTAACTCTAGGCGCTCCCGGATCCCAGACATGATGATCAAAACTAGGGTAAATCCAGCCCCTGCTCCCAGGGCCGCCACGAGCGACTCCCAGAAACTGTAGTGCTGCTGGATGTTGATAAAACTGATTCCTAGTACAGCGCAGTTGGTTGTGATGAGTGGTAGATAGATCCCAAGGGCGTTATACAGGGTGAGGTTGGTGCGTTTGATCGTCATCTCGATGATTTGAACAAGGGAGGCGATCACCAGGATGAAGATTACTGTCTCCATGAACTCTGCTCCATAGGGGACTAGGAGAAGGTGGAAGATCGGCCAAGTTACGCCAGAGGCGACCAGCATTACTAAAAGCACTGCGATTCCCATGCTGGACGCGCTCGAAAGGTTTTTAGAGACCCCAAAGAACGGACACAGCCCCAAGAACTTGACGAGGACCATATTGTTCACCAATGCCATTGCAAAGAAGATCGCGATGAGCTCACTCACACTTGGTCACCCCTGCCCATCTAAACAGTGCCAGTAGGACACCGATGACGAAGAACGCGCCCATCGGCAGCATGAAGATCGCTACTGGATTTTCGCCCAAACCAGGGATGGTGAACAGGTGGTGGCCGAATAGGTCAAGGGCGCCGGTACCGAAAAGCTGTCTGATCAACGAGATGAGGAAGATGGCGAGTCCGAACCCAACCCCGATTCCTAGGGCATCCGCGATGGAATCAGATACGCCGTTCTTGCTGGCGAATGCTTCGGCCCGTCCGAGGATGATACAGTTTACTACGATCAACGGGACATAAATCCCTAACGATTTGCTCAACGCGGGAACGAACCCCTGGAGCATCAGATCCACTACGGTCACTAGGGTGGCGATGATGACGATGAACACTGGTATCCTAACGCGATCCGGGATGTAGTTTCGGATCGATGAAATGATGATGTTTGAGGCGAGTAAGACAAAGAGGAACGCACCTGTCATCCCCACCGCGTTATCCAAGGATGTGCTGACCGCCAGGGTTGGACACAACCCCAGCATGAGGATGAATATAGGGTTCGATCGGATGATTCCCTTTGCGAAGTTCTTTTTGAAGGAGTACATTTAATTTCCCTCCACTTCTTTATTCAAATCGTCCATTTTCTTAAGGACAGCCCCCTTCACCGCATTAACCACGGCCGATGAACTGATGGTAGCGCCGGTGATGGCGTCGATTTCCCCGTCGTTACGTGCTAGTGCGACTTGCTCTGCACTTATTCCCTGGAACTGATCGAGGAAGAAAGGCTCCGTGATCTTCGCCCCTAACCCAGGGGTCTCCTGGTGGGAGATGATCTTGATCCCGCGTAGGGTCGCATCCGGCTCCAGCCCGATCAGGATATCGATCGTGCCGCCGTAGCCGGTCGCCGTCGCCATGAACGCGTGTCCGAGCGATTCTCCCCCGGTAAGAGGGGTATACAGGCCGCTTTCCTCGTCAAGGGTAAAATCCTCCATCTCCGGGAACAGGGTGGCGAGCATCTCGGTGATCGCTTCCTTATTCGCGATCTTTATCTTATCTTTGGTAATCTCGTTGGTCAGGGTGAGTGCAACGACAGAGATGAACACGATAAGCGTTAAAAAAAGCACCGCGAGGAATTCGTTCTTCTTCTTGGTCATGGCGATGCCTCCTTCTTCACGCCCTTCACATACCCGTACGGCCTTGGTCTCACATAGCGATCGATCAGCGGTGTGAACGCATTCATCAGCAGGATCGAGTAGGCAACCCCTTCGGGCATGCTCCCAAGCTTCCGGATCAACACCACCAGGATTCCAGCGCCTACGGCGAAGATGATCTTCCCTCGGGTTGTGAGCGGACTGGTCACGTAGTCCGTGGCCATGAAGAAAGCACCCAGCATGAGCCCGCCGGCAAGGATGTGGAGGAGGGGATCCAGGCCCATGAGGAAGCTAAGCACGAACACGGTGCCGAGGTAGAACACAGGAATATGCCACTTGATAACGCCGAAAGCAAGGAGAATAGCTCCCCCAATCAGTATCAGCAGTGCAGATGTCTCTCCCGCACTGCCGGCTACATTACCGAGGAACAGAGCTTTGTACAACTCCCCTTTGCTCATAGTTGAGATGAACCCTTCCCCTAACGGGGTGGCAGTGGTAATCCCATCGGCTAGCCAGGAGTTGGTTGGGGCGATGAAGCGGTTCAGCGCACCGGCGAATGAGACGGTGACAAATATCCTTCCTGCTAGCGCAGGGTTGAAGATGTTGTGCCCCAGTCCACCGAATGCTTCTTTAGCGATGGCGATGCAGAATATGGAGCCAACTACCACGATCCACAGCGGCGTGCGTGGCGGCAGCACTAGCACAAACAGGATACCGGTAACGATCGCGCTCCCGTCCAAGTTGAACGGTCGCTTTCGCATCAATTTGGCGATGTACTCGGTGAGCACCGCGGTGATCACTGCGGTAGCAAGCATGAGCAAAACGTAAAGCCCGAAGAAATAGATCGCTCCCACAGTCGGTAACAGAAGCGCTATTACGACGAGGTACATGTCCCTGCTGATTGATGCCCGCCCTCTCAGATGTGGGGCTGGGGACAGGACGAGCGGGGTCGAATTGCCCATTACTTTTCTCCCTGCTTTTGTAGTTCAGTTTTTCCTATCTTGATGTAAGATACAATGGGGATATTGGCCGGGCAGTTATAGACGCAGGCTCCACACTCTACACAGTTTGTGATGTGGTAGTCACTCAGGCTCTCGTAGGCTCCCCTTTTTACGTAGTTCACGTACATCAGTGGCATGAGGTCCATCGGACAGCTCTCAATGCACCGACCACAGCGTATGCAGCTGTGCTCTACGCGGATATCACTCTGCTTCACGAGCACGCAGTTGGTCCCCTTAATGATCGGGGCATCGTAGGAAACTTGAGCGATCCCCATCATCGGGCCTCCGAAGATCATCTCGTCGGCCTCTGGTGGAATCCCCCCGCACAGCTCGATCAACTGGAGGGCCGCCGTACCGAAGCGGACGAGGAGGTTCTTCGGTTCACTCACCAACCCGGTTACCGTCACCACACGTTCCACTAACGGCTTACCGAGAGCCACTGCATCGTACACCGCGGCGAGGGTGGCAACGTTTTGAACGAGGGCCCCTACATCCATGGGAAGTCCCCCTTCGGGAACCTCGACGCCAAGGATGGCCTTGACCAATGTCTTCTCTGCGCCCATGGGGTACTTTGCAGGGACCGCCACGACTTCCACTTCTCCGGGGAGAGAACTCTCGGTTACGGCTTGACGCATCCGCGCGATCGCCTGAGGTTTGTTTTCCTCGATGGCGATGTATGCCCGCTTGACGGAGAGAACCTGCATCATGGTCTTCAAGCCCCTCAGGATGCGATCCGTTTCCTCCAGCATCAGCCGATCATCGGCAGTGATGTACGGTTCGCACTCCGCTCCGTTGACGATGATGCTTTTGATCGACTTCTCCGGAGGAGGCGAAAGCTTCACGTGGGTTGGGAAGGTCGCGCCTCCCATTCCCACGATTCCTGCATCCTTGACCCGGGTGAGGACCTCTTCCTTCGATAGTGCCTCTGGATCAGCTGGAGTAAGCTCGATCCATTCATCCTTCCCATCCGACTCGATGATCACACCGGATACTGGGTGCCCGGTTACCGGGCTCGCCACGGTGGCGAGCTGTTTCACTATGCCCGAGATTGTGGCGTGGATCGGCGCAGAGACGAACCCGCTGGCCTCAGCGATAACTTGTCCTACTTTAACTTTGTCTCCCTTCTTCACGACAGCCTTTGCCGGTGAGCCGATGTGCTGTTGCAATGGAAGGATGGCACTGTCCGGCAGCGGGGCAAACTCGATCCTTGTCGTGGCGGCTAGCTTTTGTGATGGAGGATGCACCCCAGCAGGGCTCTTCAATCCCAATAACTCGACTACGCGCGTGTTCATAAACCACCCTTCTCAAACAGCTGCAAACCGTCTGACCTATAAAGTCGTTTTGGTTCGTCGTAACCAACGATCAAGGCTTCTACTCCTTCAAGCGAGTTTACAAGGTCGATCCCTTCGATCGGTCCTAGTACGAACACGGCGGTGGCCAGCGCGTCTGCCTGCATACATGTGGGAGCGATCACACTGGCGCTGGACGAGGCGTGCGAGGAGTAACCTGTCTTCGGGTCCATGATGTGGCCAACGCTGGCCTGTTCATCGAAGTACCTCTCATAATTGCCCGAGGTGGCGAGGCCGCCATCTCTTAAAAGGAAGCGAGTGAGATAGTCCTTGGAATTCTCCGGGTTACGTAGCTCGATTACCCAGGCCTCGTTGTTTGGCTTGCCGCCCAATACTCCAATATCCCCACCCGCGTCTATCAGGGCATGCACTACCCCAGCATTGCGCAGAGCTTCTAGCCCTTGATCGACGGCATACCCCTTTGCTAGTCCTCCTAAGGTGACCTTAGTTCTGGGAGCTAGGACGATCGAGGGGGGAGGATCTGGTGCAAGGGTTACCCTGTCCGATCCAACAACGGTAAGTGTTTGCGATATCCTTTCCTGCTGTTCAGCCGGTTCCAGTTCCCAGAACTGTTTTTCCGCACCCTCCTCATAGTCCCACAGTTCAAGAAGCGGCTCTACAGTGATGTCAAACGCACCCTTGCTGATCTCGTAGTAGTGTTTGGCAGCATCGATGATCTCGATCAGTTCGGGGGAGGGATCATCCAACCGGCCTTGTTCATTCAGCATGTATGCTTCTGTGTTTTCATCATAGATCGAAGCGATCTCTTCAATCTTCGTCATACGAGCAAAAGCGGCTTCTATCGCGCGTTCTGCTCTTGTTTTCTCTCGATTGTAGACTGTGATAGTGACCCATGTATCCATCATCTCGCAACGATCCTGAAATGGGAGCATTGGGGGGGGAAAGAAGGCACGGTTGATAGTGAACAGTGCGACTAACGCGACGATAAGCGCCAATGGCAGCAACTTGTTCGCCCGCTGGCGCTTTCCGGTATCTTTGCTCGACGGCACCTATTTCCCCCTTGGAGGTGAACTTATAGCTAGCAACAAATTATAGCGATCGTTGAGATGTGCAACAATGCAGCCAAGTGCAGTCGTTAATCTGAGTATAGCTCCGCTGTAGATGGGATATCGTTGTGAGGTTGACAAGGGGAATACTTCCTCCAGGTGGTATATCCCACCAGCGTGAACAAATTTGCGAAAGTTGCGATAGTGCTCACTCTCACTTAGCCGTTCGATGGAGGTGATTAAACCCCATACGAGACGAGCTCCGCTCGTTTCTGGGGGCGCGTACTCTGCCATGATCAGTGTCCCTTTCGGGCGAAGAACCTGTCTTGCCTCGTGCAACATCCGCACGCGTTCACTTTCCGGGTGTTCATGAAGAGCCAGGAGCAGAAGGACGCAATCGAAGAATCCGTCGGTGAAAGGGAGATCAAGCACCGACCCGTGCACGTACGAACGGTGGGCGGACTGCGTCGAGCTGCAGTAGCGATCATCGCCTTAGAGAGGTCGAGGCCGACTGCGTTGATCCCCGCTCTATCGAGGAGTAGACATTGAGCGCCGGTTGCCGAGGCGATGTCGAGTACGTCTTGGCACTTGAGGCGTTGGCAGATCTTGGCTACCTGAGTGTGAACCGGCACAAGTAGAGGATCGATCAGCCGCGTGTATACGTGTATATTCGAGTAGTAAGCTGTCCATACGTACTTACTTTACCCATCTTCAAAGGCGATCTTCGGCGAATGCAAAAGAGAATACAAGAGATACTTCTTCCAAATTGGGGGCACAAAAGCTTGATGGCCGCGGAGCATTACTGAGAGGAACGCTGCCCTAATATACAAAATGGTCAGGAATTCAGGCATCAAAGTCAAACAGTGTAGTAACTAGCTTTTGGACGGCGGGAAGAGACTCTTAAGTAAGAATTGCTGCAAGTCGTCTAGCTTCTCCAGTGCCGAGGCAATGCGAATGCGGTGCTGGATTGGGAAGGGATCTGGGTGCTTACCGACGATCTTGGTCAGGTCAATTGTGGGGGCTGGATCGTTTTTTCGTTCCTCCTCTTTCAAGGATACGTAGTTCAACGCCTTCCTTGCTTTGAAGATCTCGGCGATTCCCTCCTCGGTAATATTGACCGCCTCGGCGAGCTCGCTCAAGCTCGGCAACTGTCCGGTTTTCTGCAACAGCCGCTCTTCGGCCGCTTCCATCTGCCGGTTTAAGTCCTGTAACCAGCGCGGAAACTCCAAGGGTTTGAGCCGGTCACGGATGTGCTGACGGATCTCCCCCTTGATTAGGTTTTTGGCATAGTTGTGAAAGCTCTTTCCGTGGGAGAGGTCGAAATTGTAAACGGCGTTTAATAGACCAAGGTAGCCAGCATGAAACAACTCTTCTTGGGGAAACCCGCTTTGTGGAAAAGATTCCTCAACTACCTCGTCCATCAAGTGTGTGGTCCGTCGGAGGATGTGCTCGCGAATCGCGTCCGTCTCGGTACTGGTGGTGGAGAGAAGGCTCAACAGCTCTTCCAGATCAAGCTTGGAGAACCTTTCCTCCGCCGTGCTCATTGAACTCTAGAACGCTAATTCGAAACCGAAGGAGACCTCGATGACCCCCCCGAAGTCGAATGCTGCCAAGGTGTATAAGGTAACCCCGGAGAATCTAACCTGCGCCTTGATCCACTCCCCGGAAAAGCCTGTCTTATCAAAGGCGGTCAGGCTGGTGAAGGCGACCGGCTCGATCTCAGCTTCGATTGCAAGAAGCTGGCGCTCGAAGAGGAAGGTCCCATCGAAGTCGGTCTCAGCGGTTACGAGTACACCGAACACCTCAAACGAGACGGCGAATCTCTGGCCGGAGAAGACGATCGGGAGCACCGAGGGCGTCTGGGGGGCAGTAAAGCTTGTCCAGGAAGTGAACTGAACCCCACAAATCTCTAGGTCCAAGATGAAGTCAAGCCCACTGATGGAAAAGCTGTTGTCAAAGGTCATTGCGGTGAGGAAGGAAAGACTTGGCTCTTCGAACTGGTAGCCAAACTCGAAGACTTCCTTAGCAAATCCGGTCCAATCAAGCCACGTACTGCTGCTTGAAAGCAGGCCACAATAGTCGACTTCTAGTCGGACGAACTCCTCCTCAAAGTAGAATCCAGGAACAATCGTCACCCTTGGTGTAAATTGCGGTGCGAATAGGGAATCTAAGTAGGAGAAGAGATCAAGGAGGTTGTGGGAGAAGGGAGCCTCCACCCCGCCAAGGACATTGACTAGATCGATTGCACCAAAGCCGGTGAGTGTAGTGATGGAAAACCCGCTCATCACCCCGCTGCTCAACTCGAGGACAGCACCCATGCTGTAGCTAGGGGACTGGGTACCGATACCGATGTCCGCCAAGATGAGGTCAAGCCCCGTCTCCACAGCAATGATCAGCGCATCGACGCTCAATTGGTTCCAACTGAAGTAGGGATCAAAGATGATCTCCTCGGCGATACTTACCGCTCCGAGATCGACCTCTACGTCAAACTCCTGCGACTGAAACCCGGTTAGAGCAAAGACGGTCTCAGATTCGAAGGTGAAGCAAGCTATGCTGAGCGATAATGTCAAATCAGCTTCAATGTCGTAGGATAAGGGAGGGATAGGAATAAACGTGATCTCAAGCCCCACACCACCCGAGAATCCCGTCTCCTCGGCCAGGGTGAGCCCTCCTGCTGCCAGCATTACGAGCAGGAAAGCAACCACTAAGCGGACGCACATCCGTGGCATCGTGACCTCCTTAATGTTGCAGCTAGGAGCCTAGTCGATCCGGACGCTTCCGAAGAGGAAATCAGGGAAAGGCGAACCGTGGCTTTGTCCGCTGGAAGGGGGACAGGTGTCGGTGGACTAACGTTCTCTTTAAGCCTTTTGATCCTTCAGCGCAGGTAACTGAGCCGATCCCGTGAGTCAGGAGGGTTTTGCGGTTGACATTCATTTCCCCTTGTGATAGCGTCGAGTTTAACGGTCGATATGAGGGGGAAAACAATGCGCAAGCAGATCCTTTTCGCCGTCGGTGCTGTTGTAGTAGTGATCGGCATCTTCATCGGTTGGTACCTGTTGACCCAACGGCACGTGGGGCGCCTGATAGCTCAGGGGGAGCGTAGTAACATCATGCTACTCGGTTTGGATAACGTTGAAGGAACGAGTCGGAGCGACACTATGATGGTGTTAAGCGTGGCTGAAGGGAGCGATGTTGCTCTTTTATCGCTGCCACGTGATCTGCGGGTGAGGTTAGAGGACGGCAAGTTTCATAAACTGAACGCTGCCTACTCGATCGGAAAGGCTGAACTCGTCTGCAGGACTGTCTCCGCTCTCCTTGGAATCGAGGTGCCGTTTTACATCACCGTTGACTACGCGGGCTTTGAGCAGTTGATCGATCAATTTGGAGGGGTGACCCTCACCGTGGAGGAGCGGATGGTCTACGACGATGAACGGGCCGATCCTCCTCTGCATATTGATATCCAACCGGGAACACAGACCTTTAACGGGAAGACCGCACTTGACTACATCCGCTATCGCGGTGACAACGGTGACATCGGGCGGATCGCGCGGCAGCAGAAGCTGATCCAAGCTATCCTGGAAAAGGGGTTCCAGCATCAAGACCTCGGTACGATTCGCGACTTGGTAAAGACGGTCCATCCCTATCTGCGCACCGACCTTTCCTTGATCGATTTGTACGATTTGGCCAAGCTCTTGCAAGGGTTGGGATCAAATCAGCTAAAGATGGCGACTGTTCCGGGCATCCCCGTAGTGATCGATGAAATTAGCTATCTGGAACCACAGGTTGTAGAGATGGAGCGGCTCGTCGCCCGGATGATTAAGGGGATTGACCTGCTCACCCCTGATGAGATCAGCGTGGTGGTGTTCAACGGAAACGGGGTTCGTCTAATGGCCAGTAACACCGCTGACTATTTGCGCAAGCGCAGCTTTCAAATCGCAGGAATAGCCAACGCAGAGTCCTTCGACTACGAAAAAACGTTCATCGTCGTCTTGACGGAAGAGGCGAAGGCATGGATTCTGTTCGCGGCCCTTCCAAGTGGGGCAACAATCGTCTTTCCGAGTGAGTTCGAGCCGCATTACGCCGTGCTCGAACCGCTGATCCCCGAGGGGACCGATCTGCTTCTGATTGCTGGTGCTGGGTTCGAGGTTGGGGATGGATGAAGAAACCCTTCTACATGCAGCGATCGAGCTGATTGCGGAGAAGAAGGGGCAAAGAACCGTCGTCATTGATTTGCGCGAGGTTTCCATCCCCACTGGTTACTTCGTGATCACAGCGGCGGACAACCCGGTACACGTCAAGGCGATCGTTTCTAACCTGATGGAGAAGTTCCCACAGAAGGCACTCCACCGAGAGGGGATCTCTGAACGACGCTGGGTCGTTCTCGACTACGGGGAGATCGTGATCCACGTTTTCTTAAGTGAGACACGCGACTTTTACGATATCGAATCCCTGTGGGCCGATCGGATTGTCGAGATGGAAGCGCCTACATCTTGACTCTCGTGGCCCTCTAGCCTTCCTTAGAGAGCCTAAGCGCGTTCTGGAGAAGTTTTTAAGGAAAACATCAAGGTGCAGTAAAGAACCCCGCAGTAAGCTAAAGGGGCATTGGAAGAGGCAACGGCGCACACCTGTCTGCCTCGTGGATGCGACAGGCAGGCAAGGTGTGGCGCTACATCCATTTTTTCGTAGCGTCGGAGCTTGTCTCCGACGTTGAGAGGTTTGTTCCTGACAGAGTTCATGTAGCTTGTA
>Ga0315541_1000839_pt1 | contig 31135 bp, 27 predicted proteins | sample SalMarSW160190MG_FD_203095 | JGI IMG/M metagenome (GOLD analysis project Ga0315541, IMG submission 203095) | Salt marsh sediment microbial communities from the Plum Island Ecosystem LTER, Massachusetts, United States - Salt Marsh Sediment SW1601-190 ...
CGGCTACCGGAAAAACATTAATATCATTCAGATACTGTTCCATCTGATTTATTCGTTGGGCAGAATTTATAATAAAACGTTTAAACCGAATACCATTTAAATATTTTATTTGAATTTTCATTTTAAACTATTTTCACCCCATCTCTGCATTATTTAACTTGTATAGCAGAAAAATTACTATTATTTATAATATACCATGTTTTTATTTAAAATCCTTTTTTTTAAACAAAATATATACTGCTTTGTTTCACCTGTTCTCCGGTAATTTCCTGCCACACCTGGCTGTAAATAGCAATCTGCTTTTGATAGACCTCGGCTAATTTAGGATAATCCTTCTCGTTTTTTGGTCGGTCAGTCTTATAATCCACTACCACCCAGCCATCGGCTTCTTTAAAGACCAGGTCAATAGTTCCGGATAGAATAACCGGGCGGGAATCCTGTCCTGCTAATTCGGCATAAAGAGGATGAGCGGGTTCAATATTTATGGTAAAGGGGACTTCGCTATATTTAAGTTCTGCTTTTTTCAGGCGCTGATATAAATCGCTCTTTTTAAATTTCCGGATAATCCCCGCCAATTCCTCTTTTCTCTTTAGAGATATCCCCTGTTTCTCCAGGGCTTTTTCTATATGCAAAGACAATAACTGTTCATCGGGGTCTTCTTTAATTAAATAATCAAAGATTCTATGAACTGCACTCCCCCAGGCTGTTCCGCCGACATCAACCGTGGTAATCTTTCGGTGTTTCTCTTCATCTTTAAAATCAGTCGGTTTTTTTTCATAATAACTGCTTTTTGATAAATCTTTCATCCATTGCCCGCATTCTTTTTGAATCTCCTTATAATCATCAAGCAAAGATTCTTCTTTCTTTTCTTTTTCTTTTACCTCGGGCAATCCTGCTTCCGGAACTGTAATGTTCATTTCCTCTGTAATATTTTTCAATAAAGGCAGCCAGGGATTGCTCTTATTACTTTTATGGTTTAAACTGCTGATAACCAGGAGATTTTTTGCCCGGGTGGCCGCTACATAGAGCAGACGGATATCTTCTGCTTCATTATAAGATACCTCAAGCTGGCAATAATCCTCCCAATTTTTGGGTTGAGCCAGCCGCTTCTCTTTCCCTTTATTGTAAGTATTAGAACGACACACTAAAAAATGACCATACGGTTCCTGCCCCATCCTTTCAATATAATAAGTTGGTTCATGGGTAGTGGGATTATAAGGAATGGCTAAAAATACCACCGGGGATTCCAGTCCTTTGGCTTTATGTAAATTCATAATCCGGACAGTATTTTCTTCGGTCAGTATATCCAGCTCCTCTTCGATCCCGGCTTCCAGCATTTTTTCTAATTGGTCTACCATTAAGGCAAACCCTATAACTTCTCCCCCCTCTGCTTTCCTTAATTTCTCCAGAATGAAATAAAGCTCCCCGCATTTATTTAGATTGTAGCCCTCTAAACAGGAATGGGACAATAGTCCTGAATCAATAATAATCTTTTCCATAGCCGTAACCGGCGGCAGTTTTTGAGTCCACAGATGAAATTGCCTTAACCGGCAAAAAGCTTTATCAAAATTCTCCTGTAGTTTGGGATTTAGTTTTTCCGGTATTTTTTCATAAAAATCAAATTCACCGCCTGCTTTTTTAAACTGGTATAAATCATCATCAGAAAATCCAAAGAATATTCCCCGCAAAACAGCGATAATAAGCACCTGATTTTCTATATCTCTCATCAAGCGAAATAGCTTTAACAGCTCTTTTATCTGCTGAGATTCATTTAAAGAGGCATAACCTGAAACTGTAAAAGGTATTCCATATTCTGCAAGGGTGCGGGCATAAATATCCATCCTTTTCTTATAGTATAGAAGAATCATAAAATCTTTATAAGCTATCGAAGGGGAGATTCCCGCCTTTATCTCTTCTTCTGTCCGTGCTAATTTAAATCCCTTATCGACCATATCGCGAATGACTCGGGCGATAGATTGGGCATCTTGCCTGATAGTATTATTTTTATTGCTCTCTTTGGAAACAATCAACTGTTTTACCCCGGAAAGATATTGAGGATTATCCTCCCAAACGGTCTGAATCGGTGAATATACGGCCTGAAATTTTTCCTGACCGCTTGAAAATAACTCTTCAAATATGGGATTGAGATAAGAACCGATAGAATATAATGAGCGGAAATTAGCCTGTAATTTTAAAACCTCTCCTCCGCTTTTTTCAATCAACCCCTTTACCAGATTATAAATGGCTATATCAGCCCGGCGAAATCGGTAAATGGACTGCTGTGGGTCTCCTACTACAAATAAGGAACCCAGGCGTGGTATTAATTTCTGCCAGTTCTTTTCATAAACATCCTGGCCGGTAAGATAAAAGATTATTTCTGCCTGAATAGGGTCGGTATCCTGAAATTCATCTACCAGCAGGCATTTATATTTTTGCTGAAAATATTGGCGTACCTCAGGATAATCTCTTAACAGGCAAGAGGTCTTTAAGAGCAAATCCTGAAAATTAAGCATCGAAACCTTCTGGCGTAATTCGTGATAATATTCTACCGCCGGCAGAACAAATTTGATGGTATCGGCATAACAATATTCGCGCCATTGCTTAAGGGTCGGATCAATAACTTTTTCTTGAAGTTCTAAAACAAGGGAATCTCTGTACTCTTTTGCCTTTTCTTTGGAAGTCCATCGGTTTAAAGTAACTTTTTCTGATTTGGAAAAATTTTCCAGTAATTTTATCTTATTATAATCTTCTTTAATATAATCATAAAAACCCTTCATCCTCTTTACGCTTAAGACTGCTTCCTGTAATTTGTCATAACCCATCTTCGGTTCTTCATCCGGAATATATTGGCTGGCTTCATCGCTAAAAGATATAATCCCTTTGACAGCTTCTTTTAAATTCGATTTTGGTGATGACTGAAAAAAAGGCTTAACCTCCGGAAAAGTACATATCGTTTTATAACAATCCGCAAGTTCGGAGGGCTTTATACCTAATTCTTCCAGATGTATCAGAGAAGGGGATTCTTCTATTTTAAGATTAAGCAGATATCTTTCCCAGGCTTCTTCTTTTAATAGAGTATCATCAAGGTCATCAAGCTCGGTAAATTCCGGATCAAGTCCGGCTTCAATCGGCCTTTCCCTTAACAGGCGGGCGCAAAAAGAATGAATAGTCCCCAGATAACACTGTTCCAGATTAGAAAGAGCTTCTCTTAAATAACCTTTTTCTTTTTCGTCTTCTGTTTTCCTAAAACTGTCTTCAATTTTTTGTTGGAACCTTTCTTTTAGCTCAATAGCCGCTTTCCTGGTAAAGGTAATGGCGGCAATTTCATCCACCTTGAATTTTCCCGATTTAATCAGAGCAGCCATGCGGTGAATCAGGCTGGAAGTCTTGCCTGACCCGGCGCTTGCTTCGACTAAAATATTACGGTTTATTTCTTTAATAATTTTTTCTCGAGCTTTCTGGTCAATTAATTCTTTTGGGAAATGATTACTCATATCTTTCTTGCAGCCTCCTCAGATTATCAAGGGCAGGTTCTTCATCATATTTTTTTGCATTTTTCCCACTTACTTCCATCACTTGATTTTGTTCCAAAATATCCTGGTAATCCTTACACATAAAATCATCTGCTTTTTGAGTCATGGCAAAATCTCCTTGAACAACAATATCAAGCAATAAATCGATTATTTCCAATACCTGATTTCTTCTTTCTTCTCCATAGAAATATTGCCTGCCCTGGCCATTCAATGTGGGGAAATAATAGCCCGCTTTTTGGATTTTAGGGAAAGCAGATATTCCGGCTTTAGCTAATATTTTTTTAAGAGATAAGGCATAAAGGGCATGCTGAATCTGTTTCCCATTTTGAAAATATTTACTGCGACTAAATCCATAAGGGGCCCCGGTTTTGTAATCAATAATACGATAAGTATTCTCATCTAATTTATCTATACGGTCAATCTTCCCCTGAAAACTGATTGACTTACCGCCGGGCAAGGATAGTTTTACTACTTTTACTTTCTTGCCTAATTCCTCGTTCTGGTTATCCCGGGTGCCAAAAGCAAGTTCCAGATAAGTTGGTATTTCTCCTTTATATTTTTCTTCTTCACAATGTAGAAAGAACCGGCAGGAATCCAGTATTTCTCTACTTTCATGTTTATAAACCAGGTTGTTGGGAGGAGCTAATTTTTTTCTTTTTTGTAACAGATGGGAAAGAGCAATCTCTTCTAAGATATGCCAGTGATTCTTATAAGATGGTGGAATAAAGGTTTCAGCCGGTGATATTTCTTTTAACTTTTTATAAAATATCTCGAAAATTTGATGAAAGATAATTCCTCTTTCCGAAGGATCCAACCATACACCCGGGTCTTCAATCATCTCTTGGGGTGGTTTTATTTTCAGGATATATTTTAAAAAATATAGATAAGGGCAAAAGGCAATCAATTCCAATCTGGAACTTGATACCATCAACCCGCGGTTAAGACGGGGGTCTACCTGTTCAGGATCTACTTTTACTTTTCCGTTAAAGCAGTTAAGCTCTTCTTTTTCTCTCTGTCGGGCGGCGTAAAAACCTTCGGATAGAGCAGGGTAAAGGTACTCAAAAAGGTGAGCAATATCTAAAAAGTTATGTCTTGCAGAATACAAGAACCAATCTGCGGAATCAAGAATTTCCTGGGGCTTGCAGGGAATGAAGCCAGAAGTATCTTGAAAACTACTGTAAAAATCAGAATAATCTTTCTGCTTATCCCCGGTTTTTAAACGGTATAGTTGCAGCATTAAACTCGATGGGGCTAATTCCCGATTATCCTGAGTATCAAAACGGGAATAGGAAAGAATAATTTTGCCTTTAAGAAAAGTAACTAATTGAAGCATCTTATATTGGTTTTCTTTGCCTTTTTCTTTGTTGGGATTAATGCGGCCACTGTTTTTTTTCTCGGCATCCAGTAAAATAGATCCGTCGTGCGCTGAATCGGGAAATTTAGCAGAATCCATTCCTACAATAAAATTATAGGGGCGGTTAAGCCAAATTCCCTTTTTGTAGCTGGCAGTATGCAGACAGCCTCCTCTCGGTTCCAAACAATTAACCCGTTCATTTTTAATTAAATCAGTTATCAGGGTGAGGGCTTCATTTACGGGCATATTAGGAAGAGGATAGTCACTTTCTATTAAAATAGTTAACCTCTCTTTTATCTCTTTTATCGCTTCTTCGTCTAAATTAGTATCTTCATCTATTTTGCTGTAATCGGTAACAATATTTATAAGTCCCCGGGCAATCTGCTTTGGTGAGATAGTATAATCAAAATTCTCTTGAGGTAATTCATGAAAAATTTGGGTTAGAAATTCTTTTGTCCAAAAAAGGTCTTTTATCTTTTTGCGATATCTCTCTTGCCTGTCTTCGGATGCCTGCTCAATCTCTCTTTTTAATTGTTTTATACTTAAATCTAATCCCTTGATATATCGATTCCTTTTATGCCCAATCGGAGAATTTCGCAGTAAAGAAGCCACTCGTTGGGGAGTAGGTATATCCGGATTCGACTGCTGGTTTTTAAACTCAAAACTACCCCCGGTTAGCAAAAAATATAATTTCACTATACTGTAATTATCTCGTATCCAATCAATTAGAGCAAAAAATAGTTTCGCCGGAGAAGTATTTTTAATGCTTATCCCGTTGCCAAAAGTAATATTTAAGGAATATTGTCTGGACAGCTGATAGAGATATTGGGAATAGGGTTCCTGCACAGTATAAAAAATACTCACTTCATCTAAAGGAATATTTTGGGATTTTATCTTTCGGATAATCGTTTTTACTTCATTAAATTCTCCGTGAGATTGGATTAACTCAATATTAATTTTTTCAGGCAAATTGGACGGCATCTTATCTATATCGTATAAATAATCAAGCGAGTTTTCCGGATAATTTTCCTCTTCTTTATAGAATTCAGAAAAATAAAAAGAGGTAGGCTTTTTTAAGTCTCCTGGTGTGGGCAAATAGATAACCTTTGATTCCGGTAATATAATTTTCCGAAAAAAGACCTCCTCCAGATAATTTAATTCTATATTAGAGGGCATAATGAATAGCTCTTTTTTCGGCTGATTCTTTTTCTTATATTTAATTGCCTGAAGATAGATATCCGCCTCATCAACATAATTTTGCTCTTTCAGTATTTTCTCATATTCCTGCATTATCTTAAGCAAATCTTCGCTCTTTTTAGAGTGAACTATCGCAAGGTGCGGAAAATTACGGGAAGAGAATTCTGCAATTCTTAGTTCTTTTATGGCCAGATAAATCGAGCGGCTGATTCCAGGAGAAAAGGTAGGAGGTTGAAAATAATCCAGTAATTTTTTCCGGGATAATTTCTTTAATATTTGAAGCAGGAATATCTGGCCTAAAGAGTTATCTAAAATTTTTAATTTATTTTTAGAGATATAATCATCACAGTAATCCCTGGCCAGGTCGAAAATGGTAGTGATATTCAGGTTCAACGCAAAAAAACCCTCTCTGGATAAGCTTTTTTTAAGGGCGTTGCCATCCAAATAAGAAGGCATAATTAAATTTTTCTTGTCGGTTAAATTATCCTGACATATTCTCTTTAAAGGAGCCAAAAGCGGATGCATATTACCCTCTTTTTGGTGACAGGGGACGGTCCTTTGTCACCTTTTTATTTTACCCTTCTGTTAAGACACTTGCCTAAAAATCTTTAATTTATCCAAAATCCTTACGGTGTTAATCTTTTTTATTTTTACAATTCATAACTATTGTAACTTCTGACTTGATCTATTGGCTTTCGCTTTTTAGGGCGTATTTGGTTAGATTCCGGATAGCCTATTGTTATAATAAGCTCGACCCTTTTAATGGAAGGAATATTAAGTAACTTTTTTACCCCTTTTTCCTTAAACCACCCCATCATACAAGTTCCTAATCCTTCTTCTGCTGCCTGAAGACAAAGGTGCTCAGCGGCAATTCCAATATCGATTAAACTGAATTGCTTATCCTTAACTGCGCTTCCAATTCTGCTAAAAAAACTTGGTCTTTCTGAAAGTAGTAGAATCAGAACAGGTGCTTGTAAGGAAAATCGATTGAAAGATATAACTCTATCAAAAGTTTTTCTGGCCACCGCTTCTTTTAGTTTTGGGTCATCTATCACAATGAAACTCCAGGGTTGAGAATTGTTAGCCGAAGGAGCAAGCCGTGCTGCCTCCAGACACCGCTCAATCTTCTCCCTCTCAACGGGTTTGTTCAGATATTTTCTTACACTTTGCCTGGTTTTCACCAGATCTAAAAAACGCATTTATTTTCTCCTTTACCATACCAGGGGACGGTCTTTTGTCACTTTTTGTTAACCCTCTTTTCTATAACTTTTCGACTAAATCCTAAAATGTTTGCTATTTCTCTGTATGAAAGGTTTGTCTTTTCTGTTAATTCTATTATTAACTCTTCTCTATATTCCTTGTTTATTTTATCTTTTAAAGATTCTATTTGTAGACCTTTTTCTTTTAAATATCTTGACACGTACTCTTTAGCTTTTTCAACGCTAGTAATTTCCTTGGCTTCTCTAAAGATTTCTTGATAATCCATAAAGGTATCATTGTTTTACTGGCAGCAAAATTCATTAAATAAGTGAATTGCTTTTGATTTATTAGGAGAAAAAAGATTTAAAATCTCCTCTTTATCTACTATACATTTTTGCTCTTTTAAATAAAGTGAATAACTGCTCCATTTATATTGATAAGGTTGATTTGCCATTTTAGCCTTAACCGGGTTATTATGGATATATCGTATTAATGATATTAGATAACGATCATTTTCCACCGGTTCACTTTTAAACCTATTCTGAAAAACATGCCCAACTCTATTATATTTCTTGTTGAAGTAATAAGCATAAGCAGTATTAATCCTACTCATTATCCTGGAAATACCATCTTCTTGTTCCTTAAGTAACAAATGTAAATGGTTGCTCATCAAACAATACGCGTAAAGGATGTATTCATCTTTCTTCTTTTTGTTAATAATAATCTGAATGAATTTATTTTTGTCTTCGTCATCAAGAAATATATCCTTTCTTTCATTTCCTCTGGTTATTACATGATATATTTTGCTTGTTCCTATCTTTCTTCTTTGTCTGGGCAAAAACTTTCCCCCTTTTAAAATTTTTCCTTGTGACGTATAATAATTAGTAGTATAACATATTTTTTGAAAAGGTGACAAAGGACCGTCCCCTGTCAGGTTTGTCCCCTGTCAGGTTTTTAGGTATTGGAATTTGTATAGTTCGAAGTAATAGCCTTTTTGAGCGAGTAATTGGGAGTGGGTGCCGCTCTCTACGATCTTTCCTTTGCTCATAACGTATATCTTATTTACATCCTGGATAGTGGACAATCGATGGGCGATGGCTATACTGCTCCTGTCTTTCATAATCTTTTCTATGGCATCCTGGATAAGATATTCAGTTTCACTGTCTATACTGCTGGTAGCCTCATCAAGGATAAGTATCCGAGGCTCTTTTGCTAGTGCCCTCGCAAAGGCGATAAGCTGCCTCTGGCCAGTAGAAAGATTTGAACCCCCTTCAGAAACAACGTTCTCATATTTTTTCTTTAATTTACTGACGAAATTATGGGCGTTAACATATTTTGAATATTCAATCATCTTATTATCCTCTATCTCATTATTAAGGATAATATTATATTTAATATCTCCGGCAAACATAAAAACATCCTGCAGAACTAATCCGAAATAGTTTCTTAAAATTTTTAAATCCATCTCTTTTATGTTAATTCCGTCAATTAAAATCTCCCCCTCGGTAGGGTCATAGAATCTTAAAAGAAGATTTATTAAAGTTGTCTTCCCCGCCCCGGTCGCCCCTACAAAAGCAACTGATTCATTGGGTTCAACTACAAAAGACACCTTATCAATAACTTTTTCATCCTTTTTATACTCAAAAGATACATTTCTGAACTCTATCCTTCCTTCTATTTTGCCGGGATATTTAGGAACCCTGGGAGAATGTATTTTGTCATCCTCCTCAAAAAGCAGGAATATTCGTTCCGATGAAGCCATAGCTGATTGTAATATATTGTATCTTTCAGAGAAATCAAATATGGGTCTAAAAAGCATGTGGATATAGGATATAAAAGCAATGAGCACCCCCAGGGAAATTTCTCCCCCCAGTACTCCTTTTCCTCCAAAATATATTATTGTGCCCAGGGTAAAATAAGATAAAACATCAATTAATGGTCTGAATATGGCAAATATTAACAGTTGATGCATATTGGCATTATAATAATTTGTACCAATTTTATTAAATTCATCCTCAGATCTGCCCTCTTGATTGAAAGTCTGAATCAGCAAAACCCCCGATATTGCTTCTGATAAAAAGCTATTCACTTTGGCCAGGGCAATTCTTACTTTTCCGTAGGCCTCCCGGGCATATTTCTGAAAAAAGTAGAGCATAATAACAATTACGGGAACAAGAATAAATATCATCAGACTTAAGTGACTTGATAGTCTGAATATAACAATAAGTATACCTATTATCATAATAAAATCTTTGGCGGAATAAACAAAAACATCAGTAAACATTTCTCTTAAAGCATCAACATCATTAGTTAGCCTGGTTACCAGTCTCCCTATAGGGTTATGATTAAAAAAGTTTAGAGAAAGAGACATCAAATGTCTTACCAGGTTACTTCTTAGGTCATACATCACCCTTTCACTGACCACAGCCATCATAACTACCTGGAGATAATTGAAAATAAAAGATATCAGAAGAAGTCCAACGTATAACAGGGCAAATAATTTTACCATTTTCAAATCATCATATCTTAAGGTTTTAAGATTGTCCGAAGGAATTTTCTTCATTTCTGAATAAGGGATGAAAATGCCTTTATTCGTTTTGATGATATTAAGTTGATATTGCTTTAACTTATCCAGCCCTTCCTCATCTTTAATCGTTAAATACTTTTCCGGCAAGATAAGTGAATCTCTCTGTAATTCCAGATATTCTTCCTTATTTAACAGATTTGAGGGGAGAAAAATAATATTATCAGACTTAACCCGGTAGGCTTTATATTTGTCGGTAATCTCAACCGTCCTGTCATTGAGGATTATTTTTAGATAACTTCTTTCAATATAATTATCCACCACATTTTTAGTGATCAAGGGAAGGACAATCTCTATGCCGCTTATAGCCAGAATAAGAACGAATATGATTAAAATCTTCCCACCGTATGGCTTTCCATATTGCCATAGTTTAGAAAATATTTTTCTGTCCAGACCGGAATATAATTTTTCTTCTTTCATCTTTATTCTTCCAATTTTTGTATTTTGTAAATACTTTTATAGATATCAGATTTTTTAATCAGCTCTCGGTGGGTGCCGCTGTTTTCAACCCTCCCCTTATCCAGAACAAATATATTATCTGCTTTTATAAAGGAAGATATGCGGTGTGATATTACAATGGTAGTAATACCTTTAGAATAGATTCCTAAATTCCGGATAATCTCCTTTTCGGTATTGGTATCCACTGAACTTAAGGCGTCATCAAGGATAAGAATTTGGGGTCTTCTGATAATCGCCCGGGCAATACACAACCTCTGTTTTTGGCCCCCGGATAGGGTTACTCCCTTCTCTCCCACCACTGTTTTATACTGATATTTTAATTCCATTATATTCTTATGTATCGAGGCAACTCTGCAGGCCTCCAATATATCCTCCAAAGTGGCATCAGGTTTGCCAAACCTGACATTATCCTCTATGGTATCTGAGAAAAGAAAAGAATCCTGAGGGATATATCCTATACTATCCCTTACTGCTGCTATCTTTATCTTCTTATAATTTATAGAATCATAAAAGATTCTTCCCTTTTGAGGCTCGATAATTCTTAAAATTAATCTGGCTATTATACTTTTCCCGGAACCTATCCTGCCACATATCCCTATATACTGTCCCTCTTTTATATCAATATTTAGGTTTTCCAGAACAGCCTGTCCCCCATAAGAAAAGTAAATGTCCTCCAGTTTTATGCTGCCTTTTAAAGTATGATACTCTATACGAGGGGCATCATAAATATCCGGTTTTTCTTCGAGAAGTTCAAGTATACGTTTATAAGAAGCATTGCCCCGCTGGTATACATTGGTTACCATTCCTACTGCCATCATAGGCCAGACAATAATCCCCATATAGGAAAGGAAGGCAACTAATTCACCGGTAGTAAGCTCATTAAGGATAACTTGCTGGCCTCCTACCCAGAGTATTATCGCCATACCAATCTCGGCAAATAAGAATATCAAGGGAAACATGGTCCCCCAAATTTTAATAAGAGAAATATTTTTCCCCAGATATTCCTGGCTTAATTTATCAAAGTTTTTAGATTCCGGTTCTTCCTGTTGAAATGCCTGGATAATCTTTATACCGGATACCATTTCCCGCACTTTTTCAGTCAACAGAGAAAATGACTCCTGCACACTTTTAAATTTTCTGAACAATATCCTTACAAAGAATAAGGATATAAGGGCAATTATAGGAAGAGGAATCAGGGCATAAAGGGTAAGTTTCACATTAAGAGTTAACATAAATATAAGGGTGGCCGAAAAAAGAAAGACAGCGTCAAAGCCGGCAATAACTCCGAAGGCACAGGCCCTTCTTACTGCTGTCATATCATTGGTCATATGAGCCATAATATCTCCAATCTTTGTTCTGGTGAAAAAAAAATTGGAGAGCAAAAGCAGATGTTTAAACAGTCTGTTCTTAAAGTCCATCTCGATAAAATGGGACATTCCGATAATTATCATTCTCCAGAAAAATCTAAAAATTCCGATGGCTATCGCCAGGGCAAAGATTAAGAGAGTAAGTTTCCCGAGATAAGAATAATTATTCCCGGAGGCGGCGTAAGTAGTGATAATATAATCTATCGCTCGTTGGATTATGCGGGGAGAAATAAGCTGGGCAATATCCACTGCTACCAGCATAAGAAATCCAAACAACATCTTAAGGGGGGCTTTTTTGTAATAAGAGATGATAAATTTAATTAACATGGTTTTATTATAATATACTTCGGCTAATGTCCTTGTCAATTAAAAAAGATGGTGGAATAAGGAGGGATAAGAAGGGAGGGGGAATCTTCCCCTCCCCATTTTTTATTCTTTTTATAAATCTTCTAATAATTCTTTTGCCCGTTTGCTGTAGTAAGGCTCATCACCGGCAATTGCCTTTTCCAATAAAGGTTTTGCTTCATCCTTTTTTCTTCTATCTATCAGCAATTCTGCATAATAAACCAAACCTTCAGGGTCATTAGGAAAATATTTGTAGCGTTCCTTAAAATATTTCTCTGCTCTTCTCTTATTTTTAAAGGGGAAAGGAAGTTTATGCCAGAATCGTCCTATAGCCAACATCGGACCTCCTATATCATACATTTTATCTATATCATAAGCTTTATAAAAAGCTTTCTGAGTACTTCCTTTTAAACCTTCTTTTAAGGCTTTAAGTATACTGACCCCATCAGAGTAAGTTCCTGCACTCAATCCATAATAATAGTGTCCCTCAATTTTCTCAGGTTCAAGTTCCTTGGCTTTTTCTGCATACCCCATACCTTTTTTCCCATATTCTTTACAAATATCTTTCCATCCTTCATACTCCCCTTCAAGAGCATGGTCAGCATACTCTCGATGGGCACGAGCACATTTCCAGTTAGCCTCATAACTATCTGGATTAGCTTCCACTGCCTTAATATAGAGAGGTATTGATTCCAATATACTGGTTATATCCCCTTTTTCAAAAAGTGCATCGGCTTGTGCGATGGTATCATTCGCTAATGATGTAAAAGAAAAAACAGTAAATAATGTACAAACAAGAAGAAACAAAAAATACCTTTTCATAATATCTCCTCCTAAATATATTTTTGAAAATTGATATAAAAATCTACTCACTTTTTAATTACGTTAATTTATTATATTATTTTTTATGATAAAAAGAAAATAAAAAGTAGAAGAAAAAATAAATCATATAATAAAAGGCTTCGCAAATTGTTAATAAATTAAATTAAAACAAATCATGAAGCCTTTTTTAATATATTAATTTAATCAGAAACCAAAGCTGCGAATTTTACATCTAATTCATCTAATGCTTTTAGAAGAACTAAAGCAACATAGGTTTCGGCTGATCCACCAGCAATTAATATAGAGACGCCGGCTGCTTCTAAAATTTCTGCTCGGCTTGCTCCGTATTTTATTGCTTCAGAAGTATGATAATAAATACAATACTCACACCTTATACTTATTGATATCCCTAAAGCAATTAATTCTTTGGTTTTATTGCTAAGTACACCCTCTTTAGAACATTCTTTATCTAACTTTATAAAAGCACCCATTACCGAAGGTAATTCCTTCCATAATTTTTTTGTCTGAGTTTTCAGTTCCTTTAATTCTTCACTCATCTAAATTTTTCTCCTTTTTATTTTATGGATTTTACATATATTATATTTTATACTTTTTATTTCACAACTTTTTATGGCACAGCCACCAATCATAACAATTGGGTTTGTTCATCCGCTCTTTGGCTGTTTTAATATCAGTCGGTGGTGGTATTATCACTTCATCTTTCATCAGTTCATTATTGGGCCAATTGGCCGGGATAGCCACCCCATTTTTATCTGAAACTTGAAATGCTTTGACCACTCTTAAGATTTCATCCATATTTCTCCCTACTGAAGCAGGGTAGAACAATATTAATCTGATTATTGCTTTGGGGTCAACGAGAAAAACAGCTCTAACAGTACTGGTCCCTGCTCCGGGATGAATCATTCCCAATTTTTTAGCAACTTTTCCTGTGTCGTCAGCAATTACCGGAAATTGAATCTCTACTCCCAATTTTTCTTTAATCCATTCTATCCATTTGATATGAGAAAACACCTGGTCTATGGAGAGCCCGATGAGTTCACAATTCAGTTTTTTAAATTCTTCGTGTCTCTTAGCAAAAGCTACAAATTCTGTAGTGCAAACCGGGGTAAAATCTGCCGGGTGACTAAATAGAACAAACCATTTTCCAGAAAAATTATCCGGTAATTTCATCTTCCCATGAGTAGTCTGTACCTCCATTTCAGGCAACTAATCGCCTATTAGGGGAAATTTATTCCCTATTAATTCTTCCATTTTTAAATCCTCCTTATAAATTTTACATTTTGGCAACTTTCTCTAAATATTTTACTGTTCTGTTGCCACAGGAACAGTAAATACTCGAGCAGCTAAATCTTTATCAATCATCAAAAGACCTCTTCCGTCTTTCCCGATAAATTTTAATTTCTGGATAATCTCAGTAGGGCTCGCCTCCTCTTCAACTTGTTCAGTTACATACCATTGTAGAAAAGATTCGGTAGCATAATCATCCTCTTCTCGTGCCAACTTAACCAGGTTATTAATCATGGCGGTTACCCCTTTTTCATGTTCTAAGGTCTTTTCAAATAAGTCAAGCATAGAAGAAAAATCTGCTGGTGGCTGCTCGATAGCTTCCAGCAATACTCTACCTCCCTGTTGATTCACATAATTATACATCTTCTCGGCATGGAACATTTCTTCCTTCATTTGAACCGTAAACCAGTTGGCAAATCCGTTTAAACCTTCCGCAGCAGCATAAGAGGCCATGGAAAGATATAAATAAGCAGAATAATACTCCCTGTTTATCTGGTAGTTTATGCTCTTAGCCATTTTTTTACTTAACATAATATACACCTCCTTTCTATTTTCTGTCTTTCTGTTTTTAAAAATATTTTTCTGTTACATATCTAAAACATAATTAGCTATTCTAAATATATTTTAAAGTTCGAGAATTCCTTTAATGTCTATACTTCTACAATATCCTTCACTTCAGGAACTTCCTTTTTTAACATCCTGCCAATATCCATCTTTAAAGTCATCTGACTCATCGGACAACCATAGCAGGCACCGGTTAATTTTACTTTTACTATTCCATCCGGAGTAACTTCCACCAACTCTACATTTCCTCCGTCTGCCTGAAGTACCGGCCTTATCTTTTCTAAAGCAGCCTCTACCCTCTCTTTTAGTGTGCTTTCCTCTTTGGTCATTTATATCCTCTCCTGAATTTTTTAAATATTTATATCCTTTATCTTTTACAGAAAATTAATAAATATTCTTTAAATATATTTAATAATTTTCACCCTTTACTTCATAATAAGCCCGGGGGTGCTTACATATCGGACAGACTTCAGGTGCCTCAGCCCCTTCATAGATATTACCGCAATTTCGGCATTTCCAGAATATTTTACCTTCTCTTTTAAACACCTTATCCTTTTCTATATTTTTAAGAAGTTTCTGATAACGAGCTTCATGTCCTTTTTCAATTTCAGCAATCCCCTCAAACATCTTGGCAATTTCTACAAACCCTTCTTCTTTTGCATCCTTAGCCATCCGAGAATACATTTCTGTCCATTCGAAATTTTCCCCGGCGGCTGCTGCTATTAAATTATCAATAGTGCTTCCGATTCCCTCTAACTTTTTAAAATGGAGTTTGGCATGTTCCTTTTCATTTTCTGCTGTCTCTAAAAAAATAGAAGCAATCTGTTCATATCCTTCTTTTTTAGCGACGGATGCAAAGTAAGTGTATTTATTTCTGGCCTGGGATTCACCGGCAAAGGCTTCCATTAGGTTCTTTTCGGTTTTTGTTCCTTTTAAATCTTTCATTTTTTATATCCTCCCAAAATGTTTTTTTAAAAAATAGCTACCCGCGGGCACGATTCATCGTGCCCCTACATTAATATTTTATTTACTTTTTGAACTACAATCACTTATAGATTTTTATGTTTTTCTGCTATTTCTCCGGCTAATTTTATCAAAGAATTATAATCTTCTTCTTTGGGATAGCCCTTTATTATTACCGGAGAAAGAATCTCTACTTTTAAATTGCCTATCATTGAGCTAATATTTTCCAGTATCTTTCCTCCCCATCCATAAGAACCGATAACCGAAGCATATCTTAATTTTGGCCTTAAAGCATTAGCCAGATAAACTGCTGAAACTACCTGGGGATGTGCGCCGGTTAAAACTGTAGGTGAGGCAATTACAATAGTGGCGGCATCCACTAAAGCTATAGCTAATGCACCTATATCGGTCCTGGAAAGATTAAAGGGTTTTACAGTTATCCCCTTTCTCATTAGTTCCTCAGTTAAGATATACACCATCTCCTCGACACTGCCGTGCATGGAAACATAGGGAATGATTACTTCATTCTTCACCTCATCAGAAATCCATTCTCTGTAAGCTGATAAAATAAATTCCGGATGAGAATAAATCTGACCGTGACTGGGGGCAATGGTTTTAATCTCTAATTCTTTTAATCTCTCTAAATGTTTTTTGATATTGTTGCGGAAAGGCATCATAATCTCCGCATAATAACGCTTGGCAGCAAAGTAAACTTTAGACTCATCATCTACCCATAAATTGCTCTCGGCAAGATGTGCCCCGAACAGATCACAGCTGAACAAAATTTTATCCTCTTCTAAATAAGTTAACATAGTTTCCGGCCAGTGCGCCCAGGGAGCAAATATAAATCTTAAAGTTTTCCCTCCTAAAGACAGAGTATCATTATCATTTACAGTTACAATCCTATCTTCTTTAATAAGAAGATGTTCCATCAGCATTTTCTTGCACTTCTCGTTAGTAACTATCTTCGCTTCCGAATATAATTCTAACATTAAAGGAATAGCCCCGGAATGGTCCTGTTCTGCATGATTCACTACTATATAATCCAGATGCTCTATCCCTAAATCATCTAAATTGTCCAATAAATCATCTTCTTTGGTTGGGTCAACAGTATCGATTAAAGCTGTCTTCTCCCGCCCTTTTATCAGATAAGCATTGTAACTTGTGCCTTCGGGAAGAGGAATGAGTTCATCAAATAGCCTTCTATCCCAGTCAATCGCTCCTACCCAGTAGATATCTTTTTTTATCTTTTTTACAGCCATTTCTAACTCACCTCTTCAAATTCATCTTTACCGGCACCACATACCGGGCATACCCAATCATCAGGCAGGTCTTCAAAGGGAGTTCCTGGATTTACTCCTGATTCAGGATCTCCTTTTTCAGGGTCATATATATACCCACAAACTGTACATTCATACTTAATCATTTTTTCTGACTCCTTTCCTTTTTTTTCTTCATTTATTTTTTTTTCTAATTTTTTCTCTTTTGGAATATAAGTAGGTGCGGTCTTGGGAGAAATGCCTTTCTTCACTTGATGATAATAATCATAAGTCAACGGTTTTGCCTTTTTAATATTCTCTGCCTCGACAACTTTCCCTACAAATAGAGTATGGGTGCCCGCATCCATTTCCATAATTACTTCTGCTTCCATATAAGCTAAAGTATTTTCCATAATTATGGGCGAACCAGTTACCCCAATCTTATAATTTACTCCCTTAAATTTGTCTTCATCTCTTCCCGATTTAAAACCAAATCTTCCGATAAATTTCATATCGGTTTCCTGTTCTAATACCGAAACAGCAAATACTTTACTTTCGGTAATAAACTCATGGGTTAAATTTTTTTTATTAATACAAACCGCGATGGTAGCTGGCTCTGAAGTTGTCTGAAAAACTGTATTGGCAATCTGTCCGTTTATGCGGTCTTCTTTTTTAGAACTGATTATATAGACACCGTAACTGATATTGCGAAGTGCTTTTAAATCCATTTGCTCATCTCCTTTCGAAAGATTAAAGGTCAGGGGCGTATAGAGCAATACGCCCCTACAATTTAAAAATCATAAATCTCTATCTGTACTTGCAATTACAGCACTATTTACCTTCTTTATGTTCCCATAATCCATGAATATTACAGTATTCCCTAATTTTTTCTAATCCTTCTACATCTTTAAATAGAGATTCCGGTTTGTCGCCCGGCTTTAAAAATTTTCGAGAAGCCCCTTTTTCATTAACAACTTCGATCCACTCAATATAGTGTTTCTCTTCCATAGGATGCAGGGTTGAGCCGACTACCGCTTTAATCCCGGAAGGAATTTTCTCCATCACCGGTACATGTTTTTCGGTAGTTTGATCAGCAGTCTGTTCTTCCATCAACTTCATTTCCTGCCCGCAGCAGACTAAAGCTCCCTTCCCTTCGTGTAATACTTCAATAATATTTCCGCAAATCTCACATTTATAAATTTCTAACTTCTCAGTCATCTACATTTACCTCCTTTTTTATTATTAACGCTATGGTTATGGTTTTTAATTTTGCAATAACCTCTTTCTCTATTTCATCTATCTTTTTCTTCAAAAGACAATCTTTTATATTAGGACAAATTTTTTTTTTAAATGTGCACTCATTCAGTTTTATCGGTCCCTGAAATATTTTCATTACATCAGTTAGGGTTATTTTTCCCGGAGATACGGCTAAAGCAAAACCGCCATACTTACCCTTAGATGAATTAAGTAATCCTTCTTTATTTAAAGCTTGTAGTATTTTTCTTAAAAAGGGGCGAGGCATCTCTAAAGATTTAACTAATTGGTCAGCTGAGATTACCTCTTGTTTTTGTTCGGCAATACAGCAAAGTGCCCTTACCGCATAATCAGTGTTTCGGGTGATTAATTTCACTTATCAATTTTCCTTTAATCTTTTAATCTTGATAAAAATTTCTTTGTTTTAAAAAGCCTTGCTTTTTATTTTTTATTATGATACTACAATTGTATCATTTTGTCAACTTTATTTTTAAAAATTTTTTCCCAAAAAAAGATAACTCCCTCACTCTTATCAGTAAGGGAGTTATCTCATGTTAATTAAACTAGTTATTTTATTTTGATGGTTAAGAATTTATTCGACTGGTTCTGTTTTAATTCTTTCTGTAATCTCCATTATCTGATGAGGTGAAAATCTATACTCTCCTCTTAAGTCATCTATGGTGCTGCCTATGTTATACATTTGAGTAAATTCAAATTCAGTCTTAATTCCTTCTAACAATTCACCAGCATCTATCCCCCAAAGGGTAGCAATATCCGCAATGGACATAGTCTTCATTTCCATTCCGTTTACATGAGCTTGTAATCCAGAAATATTATCAGAAGAATTTCTTCTCATGCCGTTGCCTTTAGGTTCACTGTCACAGGTGCCGTCACATTCGTCATCACAATCATTATGGACATAATCTGCATCTTGTCCATTAGGGATACCGTCTCCATCATCATCGGGTGCATCTGCTCTTCGACCCATTCCATCCCCCAGACCTTCTACACGGTCTTCACAATCTTGAGTTTGCACCTGATTAAAGGCCCCTTTATTTTGCATGCCGTATCTGGGTGTTTCAAAATCTCCACTGGATCCCTCTCTCATTCCATACATTCCATTACCATCTGCCCAAACAACGAGGGCAAAAACTCCGACTGCCAGTGCTATGACCAGCAGAGTTACTCCGACTTTTAAATTTCTTGAACTTTTCATTCTATTCGTTCCTCCTTAAAGTTTTTGTTTGTTGATGATTTTTTTGTCATTCACTTATTTATACGTAAAGGGGAGGAACTTTCTTTCATTAAAATGAAAATTTTTTACAATCCTTCAACCAACATATCCCGGGGATGTTCAACGGTAAAGGTATAAAATATTTCCTGCTTTTGCTGAGTATCTAATTCCAACTCCCATAACCAGATTCCCTTACGGTCTTCCCAATCCTCTTTATCCGGCTCAAGACTTATCTCATTTATCTTAATTTTAATGCGGTCGTCTTCGGAAACTGGTATGGCTTCAAATAGTTTTACTTTAATCTTTTTAGATTTGTAGTTCTCTACAGTAAGTTTATATTTAAAAGTCGTTTTCTTAGTTCGTGAGGGGATTCCAGCTATCAGAGTTTCATCAACTTTCTTTTCTAAAAGCTCTCTTTTTACCTTAACATTTTCATCGACGCCTAAATACAGATCAAACTCCTCGCTGGGCGCAATATTACCAATGCTGGAAAATCCCACAAAATCTCCTTCCAGAAATATATTTACCCGGCCAGCAAGTAATTGAAGACCTTTACTGTTGGTAACTCGGGAACCGAGATAAGCAAATGGACTAACCCGAGGGTAGCTCGAATACTCAAACTCGGCTGATAAAATTTGCGAAGAAACGGGAAATTTATGTTCCGATTTATCAGATTTCACACTTACCTTAGAAGGGAGTTTATAGATTATAGCAATACCTTTTTCTTCGGCAGTGGCATATCTCATCTCTGATTCTGCCCCTTCTTCTAAAGCTCCCGCCTCTTTTTTAAATGCTTCGGTTTGATAAGCAGTTGCTAATGGTGCCGATACTTCATCTGATAATACTTCGCGTTGATATGGTCTTAAAAACCAGGAAGCTACATAAGGCATACTTCTCCCGATTCTTGGCTTAGCTGTTGATAAAGAACAATCTACCTCTAACCAATCTTCACCGGTAACCTGTCTAATTACTCCGTAAGAAACTAATTCAACCTCGGATTTTTCAAAATTTGCGCGGGCATCATATATCGGATTCCAGGAAGCACCTCTTACCAGATAAGAAACTTTTAAATCTGTGGTCCCCTCTTTTAACACTTCCAATTCCACCATAATTGATCTTTTTAGTTTCCTCTGTACTCCGGATATCTGGGACAATTCTCTTTTTAAAGTTTCAATCTTATTCTTTAAATCTCTAATCTCAAGTTCACAATCTAAAGCCTGGGCGTAGATATCTTTTAACTCTGTATCTAAAAAAATAAGAATATTCTCTAAATCACTTATTTGCGGCATATTGGTAATCAAATCTTGAGGAATTTGTGTATTGGAAAATAGAGTTATCGAGTTTAGAAATTTCTTCTTCTCTATAAGTATGGCTTTGAGGTTTTGCATTCGGGTTATCTCATCTTCTAATTTCTGAATTTCCTCTTTTAATTGCTTAATTCTATCAGAAGGTACTTCTTCTAAATATTCTCTTTTAACCTGTGCTCCAAAAAGCCTAATTACCGCCGTTCCTTCTGCAGAAACCCTTAAAGAATTCTCGTCAACCTCGGGAATGATATCAGAGAAAATTGCTGTATAAGTTCCTCTTTCAAGTTCAAGATGGGTAACCCTATTAATCAAAGCAGAGTCAGTATAGACGCAAATCTCACTAATTTGCGAATTCACCTCAACTTCGGCAGCGTAGATATTGACACCAATGAACAAAATCACTCCCAAAAATACTACAATTTTTATTATTTTATTCATCTTAAACCCCTTATTCTTTATTTTTTTCTCTCTCGTATAGGCCAATTAACTCTGCTGTAGCTAAAATATGCCCCTCCATGGCTTCCTCCAATTCCTTCTTCTTACAACCCTCCTCTATGTGGAGTTTTTCATCCAGGGCATATAATTTAAAGAAATAACGGTGAGTACCCGAGGGAGGACAAGGGCCTCCATATTCTAATTTCCTAAAATCATTAGTTCCTTGAGTGCCCGGAACGCTATTTTCCTCTATAACATCGGTAACATGGATATTAAATACCACCCAATGCACCCAGGTCCCCATCGGTGCATCGGGATCATCCACAATTAGGGCTAATCTTTTAGTTCCTTCCGGTATATCTTCAATAATCAGACCGGGGTTAATATCTTTACCATCACAAGTAAATTTTTGGGGAATAAACCCATTATTTTCGAATTCAAGACTTTCTAATTTCATAATTTTAACCTCCTTTTTTTCATGACAAAGGACCGTCCCCTGTCAGGTTTCGTCCCCTGTCATTTTTTTATCTTACATTTTAAATTTTCTATTTCTTTTTCCAACCATTCGGGATATTCGGGTACTGCACCAGATTGAGAAACCACAAAATTACCTACTATTCCCGCAAACTCCGCCGCCTCATATATGCTGGTCCCGCATAAATAAGAAAACAAAAAACCTGCACTATAGCTATCCCCTCCTCCTACGGTATCAGCTACCGGTCCATTTATACCTGCTACCTTTTCTAACTTGCTATTACGGTAAACAGATGAGCCATTCTTTCCATTAGTAATACAGACAATAGAAAGGTCATATTCACGGCAAATAAGCTCAGCAAGTTTTTCTTGTTTTAATGTTTGTCCGAAGAGGAGCTCAGAAATAATAAGAGCCTCTCTATCATTCAGTTTAACTATTGAGCTCTGGCATAAGGATTTTTCAATCCATTCCTTTTCATAATAATTTTTTCTCAAATTTGCATCGTAAAATACCTGATGAGGATGTACTTGAGAGATGATTTGGCTGAGCACTTCCCGGTTTTCTTTGGTCCGTTGAGCGAGAGTCCCAAAACAAAATACCTCCCATTTATTTTTGGCTGAACTATCCGCTAAATCTTGATCTAAAATAATATTATCCCAGGCAACATTTTCTTTTATTAGATAAGTAGGATGACCTCTTTCATCCAGACTTACCTCCACAATCCCGGTGGGCAAATGGGGGTGGATCCGGATAAAAGTAGAATCAATACTCCTTTTTTCTACTTCCCTTAGAGCTTTTCTGCCCAAAGCATCTTTGCCCACAGAAGAAATAAGTGTTGATTTAAGTCCCATTTTTGTCAGATGAGCAGCAAGGTTAAAGGGGGCGCCACCAATATAAGGTTTGCTATCTATAATATCCCAGAGAATTTCGCCAAACAACAAAACTTTCACTTTTTTGCCCCTCCTTTCTTCAAGTTTAAATTCATTGTGTATTTTCTTTATATATAACTAATTCTACAAAATTTTTAAAAATCCTCTTTTTTTATCAAAAATAAATAAAGATTTTTATTTTTTATGTAATACGCCCCTTCTTCTGACTTCTGGCTTTTTCTCTTTGTTTTCTCTTCTTCACTATATACTATATACTCGATACTCGATACTTTCTTTTCAGGCTTGCTAAAAAAACAGAATAGAAATATAATTAAGAAAGATTTTTTAATTAAGAGGGGGGGTAACCTTGAAAATAAAAGAAGTTATGATACCAAACCTAACTTCAGTATCTGCCGATACTCCGATAAAAGAGGTTGTTAAAATTATGAGCCAACAGCGTATGGTGGGGTTACCGGTTGTTGATAATGAACAGAATGTTATCGGAATAATTACGGAAAGTGATATTACTAAAGCTAGCTTGCCGGGTTATTATAAAGAATTACAAAATCCATCTTTTATTCCCGATTTCGACCAGTTTTCCCAACAAGCTAAAAAGATTGCCCATCTACCGGTAAGAGATTTTATGACCACTATGGTCTTTTCAGTAGAAGAAGATACCAGTAGGACCCAGGCAGCAGATTTGTTATTTAGAAAACATCTGAGAATAGTCCCGGTAGTAAGAGAGGGAAAATTAGTGGGAATATTGACCCCTTCATGCTTATGTAAACATGCTATGGAAGAAGATTAGAACAGAAAACTAACCTACTTTCCCCCAATAGAAGAAAGGAATATAATTAATTAATGAACCAAACACTTATAGCCTTAATAATATTTATCACTACTCTTATATTTGTTAGCCTGGAAAAAATCAACCGCACGGTGATTGCTTTATCTGGGGCCCTTCTTTTTATATTATTAAAAATATTGAATCAACATGAGGCTTTTTTAGCCATAGATTTTAATACTATCGGCCTACTGACCGGAATGATGGTTATGGTCTCTATAATCAAAAGGACCGGGCTATTCCAATATCTAGCGATTAAAATATCTAAGCTTGCTCGTGGGAATATCTTTTACCTCTTATTTTTTCTGAGTATTATTACCGGCATCCTATCCTCCATCCTGGATAATGTTACTACTATAATATTAATTGTCCCCATAACTTTAGCTATCTGTGAAAACTTAGAAATATCTCCTGTCCCTCTGGTACTATCAGAAATATTTGCTTCCAACATAGGCGGAACAGCAACCCTTATCGGTGACCCTCCTAACATAATAATCGGAAGTGCAGCCCATCTGTCTTTTATGGATTTTATTATAAATCTCGCACCCTTCGCCCTGATTCTATTAATTCTTTTGCCTTTCTTTGTCGGACTATTTTATAAAAAAGAAATGTCACAAAATGTAAAGGAAGCCTGGGTGAAAGTGGAAAAATTCGATGAAAAGAAAGCAATCGAAGACCCTATATTATTAAAAAAATCTTTATTGGTCTTTTTATTAACTATATCAGTCTTTATCTTCCATCATAATCTGGGTTTAGAAGCAGCTACTGTGGCTTTAGCAGGAGCAACTCTCTTGCTATTAATCAGCAATATAGACCCGGCGGAAACTTTCTTGGAAGTAGAGTGGTCTACTCTCTTCTTTTTTATCGGACTCTTCATCGTAATAGCAGGAGTGGAGAAAGTGGGAATTATTCAATGGCTGAGCAATAAAATCATCACTCTAACTAAAGGAAATCTTACCCTTACCACTCTGGCAGTTTTGTGGGTTTCGGGAATCACCTGTTCTTTTATTAATAATATTTCCTACACTATCTCTATGGTTCCGATAATTCATAATATCGGGGCAGCAACTGCCTTTAACCTCAACCCGGTCTGGTGGGCCTTATCCTTGGGTGCCTGTCTGGGAGGAAACGGAACCTTTATAGCGGCAGCCGCTAATTTAGTAGGAGTAAATATATTAAAAAGGCAGGGCCGGATAATAACCTTCAAAGATTTTTTTAGGATTGGACTTCCGATAATGTTAATATCTATTATTCTATCTTCTGTTTATCTCTTTTTAAGGTATTTATCGTAAAAAAGGGGACAGGTTATTTTTTTACCTATTCTTACTTTTAATATTTTATAAAAAGTAGCCTGTCCCCTTTTTTTATCTTTAATTTATTTCTTTTAATGTGCTAATAACATCAACCCCCAGCTTCACAAGCCTCTCATAACTATGATGTCCATTGGCAACCAGCAGACAATCGCACCCCATATGTTTTGAAACATCGTAATCATGGATAGTATCCCCTATCAAAAGCACATCTTGCGGGTTTAAATTTAACTTAGCTATCCACTTTTTTCCTCTTTCAACTTTACTTTCGGCATAGTGATTTTCTAAGCCTATTATACTATAAAAATACTTATCGATGCCATAATGTTTAATCTTCTCTATAAGGACATCTTCTTTTGAAGCAGATAAAATTGATTGAGATATTCCCTTATCTCTTATCTTTTTTAACACTTCTTCTACTTCATCAAATAATTTACACTCATTAAAACGTTGGTAATATTCGCTTATAAACTCATCGGTAAGCTCCTCAAATGATTCATCAGAAAAATCAAATCCCAGTTTTGAATAATATTTTGTTACCGGGAAATCAAAAATTTCCCTATACTTTTCCGAATCAATCTTTGGAAAGTTACGTTTCTTTAACATTTTATTCATTATGTCCACTACTAACCATACATCATTTATTAATGTTCCGTTCCAATCCCAAATAACATGCCTATACTTGCTTATTCTTTCTATCATTTATAACCTCACTTAATAAATATTGCAGCAATTAAAACTTCAATGTCCCGTCGGGCATATATTTCAACCTTCTTGACCTGTCCAAACATCCAGCAAACCCATCAAATCCCTCTGCCTTTATTTTCCATGTGAGAAATACATTATCACCATGCATATCCTTAATAACTCTTGCAGTATAGGTTTGTGTCTCCGTACCAAGTAAAACTTCTTTGTTACTTATCGGAGTAAATTTGCCAAGAAGCGTTTTTGATTGATAATACAATGTTCCAGTCTGTGGTGTAAGAGGAATTATCTCCTTTTTGTGTTTCTCAGAATATGCGGTAGAGCTTGTAGTAAATAACAAATACCATCTCCCATTTTTGAAGTGAAGGTCGGGTACCTCCATTTCGTAAAAATTACCAGCATCTGTTGCAGGACTCATTACCTCCCAGCCTAGTAAATCTCTTGATTTTGCTCTTGCAATACATCCTCTTCCATTATAATCCCCATAATTAACTCTTGCACATATAAACGCATAATAGAATTTATCTTCCCTATTATATATTATAAATGGATCCCTCCAATTCTCTAACCCTTCATCTGATATATCAGCTTTTTCATACCAGTTTGGGTCCGCCTCTATTACCGGATTATTCTCGTATTTTTCCCAAACATATAGGTCCTCTGATATTGCAACTCCGATCCTCTGGATTTTTCCTGCCTCTCTTTTAGAACGTGAGGTATAAAACATGTAATATTTGTTATTTTTTTCGATTACTGACCCCGTCCAAATTGAAGTATCATCCCAGCTTCCTTCCGTGCCTGCCTTAAGTACAGTTCCATCTTCCTTCCATATTTCAAGATTCTTCGAAACTGCATGACCTACAGAAGCAACCGAATGTCTGACATCCGGATTTTGTATACTTCTTGGCGCCTGCAAATAATAGATGTGATAAAGGTCCTTTTTTTTCACTAACCAAAAATCCCACATATAACTATTCGCTGGTGAATAATACATTTTAATACTCCGTTCATCTCAAGTCCTAAGCTGATTTATCAACTTCTTATAGATTTAGTTGTATGATATCTATTATACTAACAGATTATCCCATATATTTTAAGACTTAAAATATAAATATAAAGAAAATTTTAGAAATTATTATTAATAGATATTTTGTTCATTATATGTTTCTTCCTATGTGGCCGCAGTAAATACTATGCGCTGTTATCCTTTAATGCCACTGGATGCTACTGAACGCAAAAACCATTTTTGGAATAATAAGAAGATAATCAGTGAAGGAATAGTGACCATAGAAGCAAAAGCAAAAATGTCTCCCCATACTTTTGGATCCTGGCTGAAGAATTGCTGAATTGCTACCGGTAATGGCCGATATTCATAACCACGAGTTACCATAAGAGGCCAGAGAAAATCACCCCAGCGAAAAAGAAATTGTAAAATGGCAACTGTAGCAAAAACCGGTTTTGATAAAGGAACAATAATTTTCCAATAAACCTGAAAAGGATTGGCTCCATCTATTTTTGCTGCTTCGTCCAGACTTTTAGGTAAACCAATAAAAAATTGATAAAAAAGGAAAATAGAAAAAGCATCAACAATGAAAGGTACGATTTGAACCTGATAACTGTCTAACCAGCCAATTCGATTTACCATTAACAATAAAGGTATAACCACTACCTCAGTAGGGATAATTATCAGAGCAATAATAAAAGAAAGGATAAGTCCCCTGCCTTTAAAACGTAGTCGGGCAAGAGCATAAGCAATCATGCTGTTCAACACAAGTCCGGTAAGCACTGTACTGCCTACAATAAAAACTGAATTAAACATAAAACGACCAAAAGGCATTTGCTTAAATACGTCAAAGTAATTTTTGAGTCCTAAGTCTCCATAAGGAATAAAGGCTGATATACTGCTCATATCTCTAATAATCTGGGTTTCATTGTTTTTAATAGAACTCACGAACATGAAAACTATGGGGAATAGAAAGAATAAAGCAACTACAATTAATAATAAATAATTAAGAGTTGTAGAAATGTTCTTAGAGAATTTGAAGGAAAATCTTTGAGAATTTTTAACCGCAACATCAACACTTGTCATCTTATATCACCGCCCTTTCTTCCTTTAAATAGACCCTTTGTATTAATGAAACAGCCAGCACAATTAGAAAAAACAGCACTCCAATGGCTGAAGCATAACCAACGCGAAGCATTTTAAAGCCTTCCTCGTATAAAAGCACAATGATAGTTTTGGTGGCTCCCTGGGGACCTCCTTTGGTCATGACCCAAACTTGGGTAAATAACTTGAACGCCAAAATAGTAGTAGAAATAATTACAAAAATTGTGGTATTACGTAATTGCGGAATGGTAATCTGCCAAAACTGTTGCCAGCTATTAGCTCCATCAACCCGTCCTGCCTCGTATAATTCATCAGGAATGCCTTGCAAACCAGCCAGATAAATGACCATTTGGAAACCCACTCCCTGCCAAACAGATAATATCATAATAGCCGGAAGAGCTGAGGCAGTGTCTTTTAGCCAATTATAGGGTCCTAATTTTCCAAAACTAATGAAACTTATCATCTGGTTAATCAATCCTTCTCCCGGATTGTACAAAAAATACCAGATAACAGACACCACCACCATGGTAGTAACTACCGGACTAAAATAAATAGTGCGAAACAGATTGATAAAGCGAAGTTTTTGATTAACTAAAACAGCTAATAAAAGGGCAAGAAAAGTTTGTAAAGGGACTACAACAACTGCGAAAACAAAAGTATTAAGTAATGCTTGGTGAAAGCTTGGGCTGCTAAATAATCTTAAAAAGTTCCGAAGGGCAATAAATTGGGTAGGTAAATTAGGATTGGATATTAATCTTTGGTCTGTAAAGGATATTACAAATGCTATAATAAAAGGGGTTAACAGAAAAAGAAGTAAAAAAAATAAGGGGAGGGCGCAAAAAGACCAGGCTGCAAATGTTTCTCTTTTTTGTAATGAACTTCCATTCTTTTTAAGTGATTTTGTATTTGAAATGGCAGATTCGCTTATCATTATTTATATAACCCTTTGTTCATTTTTTACTTTTTTCATTTAATTATATTCTATTATCTTAATTTCTCAAAATACTTATAGGTTATATCTTAAGTTATATTTACATTTAATTTTATATCATCACATTAAGGCAACAAAAAGAGTAAATTAATTGACAGATTTGTTTAACTTTCATATAAATAAATTAGTCGGATTTCTAATGTAAATTTAGAATTCTAAAAGTTCTGTGCCTGCACTTTTCAAGCAATTAAAAAGTGCAGGCACATTAAAGTATCTAATTTGTAATCGGATAACCCCGATTGTCTTCAATGTCTTGATCAATTTTTTGGACAGCCTTATCTAATTCGGTTTTAACATCTGCACCGCTAACTATATTTTGTACAGCCTCTGCAAATGCAGTAGTTATAGTTGGATAAGCCGGTGTTTCGGGTCTTGTAACCCCAACTCCACCTTCCAGCTGTTCAACAAAAATTCCAAGTGAGCCATCTACTCCAAATAATTCTGACATGGCAAGGGCAGATTTGCGAGCAGGGACAGCGCCATTAGCATTAGTCATGCGTAAGATCTGTTCTGGTTCAATAAGATATTCGAGAAATTTCCAAGCAGCCTCCGGGTGTTTGGATTGAGAGGTTATCCCCCAATTCCAAGAACCCATACCGGTAGCAGCCTTATCACCTAATTTGGGTATGGGGAGAAGTACTAAATCATCGCCCAATCCTTCATTGTGGGGAGCCCACATCCAATGGCCTACAAAAGATAGAGCAGCAATTTTTCTACCGTAGAAGTCATCATCGCCTGCAGGCTGAAGGTTAGCATATCCTTTGCTGAACAAGCTTTGGAACCAAGTCATTGCTTCCACCGCTTCGGAGCCGTTAAGAACACCATCTGCTGATTGGAAATCACTACGGTCAATTAAGTCAGCACCCCAACTCTGAATAATCGGTGAAAAACCATAAGTATACCATTCACCCTGGCCATAATTCATCTTAAAATCAATAGCATATTCCACCTCATCCAAAGCTGTTAATTTTTTCAGAGCTTCATCGAATTCTTCCAAAGTCCAGGCATCCTTAATGCTGGTAGGAATACGTACTCCTGCCTTCTTTAAATAAGCTTTATTCCCCCAAATGGCTAAACCGGAATCAAAAGTTCCCAGAGAATATAACTTTCCGCCAAAAGTGCCCTGCGCAATAATAGTAGGCAAAAAATCATCTCTTAAATAATCGGATACATAATAATCCAAAGGAATGAGATGGCCAGCCCAAGCATAATTGTAGAGAAAAGGACCGTCAAAGTCCAATAAATCAGGAAGATCGCCGGCTAAGGCTGCTGCACTTACCTGCTCATTGAAAGACCCTTCGGGAAGCCTAACAGCTTTTACTATCACTTCATTCTGCATAGCGTTAAAATCTTCTACCTGGGCATCAAGAACTTCTCGTTCTTCTCCCTTACCAGAATGAAACCAAACCTCAATAGTTACCGGTTCAGCGAAGGCTGTTAGTGTAAAACTAGTTAAAAGTAATACGGTTAATAAAATTAAAGTAAACAATGATAATCTTTTCATTTTTAAATATCCTCCTTTTAATTAATTAATTTATCTTAAAAACTTTCTATCTGCTATACTTATCACCTCCCTTCGGTGTGAATAATGAGCTTTTCGTAAAATTCTTAAAGCCTTTATTCAGCACTTTCTCGACAAGATTTTCTTATGATTAATTCCGCATTTAGGATATGATTTTCTTTTTGAGAATAATTTTTTATTTTATTTTGTATCTCTGCAATAAGTAATTCAGTGGCAAGTTTACCTATCTGATTTGTGGGTTGTCTGATAGCAGTGATTGACAGAGTGGCCAGTTTAAACCATTTAGAATCATCGAAGGATAAAATTCCCATATCTTTTGGTACTTCATATTGTAATTCTTTAACCGCCCTGAGGACTTGATAACATATATTATCATTCCCACATAAAATAGAATCTATTCCTTTATTCTGGTATAGCCAACTCTTAATAATTTCCTTATTATCGCTTCCATTATATTGAATAAATTTTACATTTATCTTTTTTAAGGAATTATGCAATTTGGCAGCCATTTTATAACCTAATAGTCGTTGTTCCATGGTATATACATTTGTCTGATAGGAAACAAAACCTACATTCATAAAACCATGAGCAAATAGATGGTTCATGGCTTTTTTGGTAATTTCCATATTATTGATACCAACAAAATCTGCAGGAAGCCCATATACTTTTCTATCAATTTGAATAGCCTTAATTTTATGGGGAATTACTGAATCATAAACGCGGGTAGAATTATTAACCGGAGCAAATATTAATCCTTCAACTCCATCTTGTATGAGTGTATTAATATGTAATTGTTCTTTTAAGGGATCGTCCTCAGAATCACATAAAATTACACTATACTCTTCACTATGTGCGGTTAGTTCAATTGCTTTAACTACTTCTGCAAAAAAACTTTCTCTTATATCTGATATTATAACTCCGATTACGCGAATCTTTTTCCCTCTTAATCCACGAGCAAATATATTAGGAGCATAGTTAAGTTTTTCAATTGCTTTAAGAACCTTATCGTGTGTTTCTTTATCGACATGACGTGTTTTATTGATAACATGAGAAACAGTGGATATAGAAACCTGGGCACATTCCGCAACCTCTTTCATGGTTGATTTTTTTGAATTTTCGGGTAAAAC
>Ga0315541_1000842_pt1 | contig 31092 bp, 30 predicted proteins | sample SalMarSW160190MG_FD_203095 | JGI IMG/M metagenome (GOLD analysis project Ga0315541, IMG submission 203095) | Salt marsh sediment microbial communities from the Plum Island Ecosystem LTER, Massachusetts, United States - Salt Marsh Sediment SW1601-190 ...
TTTTTCTTTCTAATTCACTACAGCTATGATTTTCGTAGTAGATTCTCCTATTTTGCCCTGAGAACCCCTTAAATCGCCTCTGAGGTGGTTTTAACATCGAACCCATACAACAATATATCTTTAGTTTGAGTTTGAATCCCTTGAAACCGTTAAGAATGGCTGGCCTGTTGTTGTGTTAGTCAGGTTTATATTTGGTATTAGGCATTAATTCTTGGGTCTTAGGTTCTTAAGTATTGGTGTAACATTGACTAACGACTAAAGACTATAGACTAATGACTTACATTATCCTTGAACCCTAGAAGCCTTCTTAAACTAATTCACCAGATTAATCAGCTTATCAGGAATATATATGACTTTTTTGGGAGTATTCCGAACAAACTTCTTTACGTTTTCATCTGATAGGGCAAGCTCGAGTGCTTCTTCTTTCTTTATTCCCTTTTTGGCATCTATTTTCGCTCGAACCTTACCAGCTACCTGAACAATTAGTGTAAATCTCTCTTCCCTTAAGGCCTTTGGATCATATTCGGGCCATTTTCCAAGGAATATTGAATCCTTATCCCCATATTTACTATATATTTCTTCAGAAATATGAGGTGCAAAAGGCGCCAGGAGTTTTGTAAAACGTCTTATTGTAAACTGATATAACTTATCGTCTTTATCGTTGTAATCTGATATAAGATTTAAGACTTCCATTAATGCTGCAATTGCAGTGTTGTAACTAAACCTTTCTATGTCATCAGTGACTTTTTTTGTCGTTCTTTCAATTGCTTTATATAAGTGTTTCTTTTTATCAATTTCGTCAATTTCAATATTACCCTTTTTTGCTTTAACGTAAAAATTTTCATAAACCCTATTAAGGAATCTCGTAGAACCCTTTATATTCTCTTCCTTCCAGTCTATTTCGCTTTCAGCTGGTCCGAAGAATAACATGGCAACTTTTGCAGCATCAACTCCAACATCGTCAATTAATTGATGTGGATCCACTGTATTTCCTTTTGACTTTGACATAACCTCTCCATTCTCATCCCGCACCATTCCCTGATTAAAGAGTTTCACTACCGGCTCCTTAACCTGGCAGTATCCAAGTTTATTTAAGAATCTTGTGATAAATCTCATATATATTAAATGACCTGTTGCATGTTCGGCACCACCTATATAGAGGTCTACAGGCAGCCACTTTTCTGCTTCTCCTGGATCGAATATTTCTTCACCGTTTTGGGGATCAAGATACCTTAAGTGGTACCATGCAGAATCAACAAAAGTATCAGCAGTGTCTGGATCACGATGAGCCGGTCCTCCACATTTAGGACAGATAGTTTTCATAAAATTTTCATGGCCTGCAAGTGGAGAACGAGCTTTTGGAATGAAGTCCACTTCATCCGGAGGCGGAAGTAAAACTGGAAGATCCTTTTCGGGAACAGGCACAATTCCACACTTATTGCAGTGAATCATGGGTATAGGAGCCCCCCAGTATCGCTGTCTTCCTATCAACCAATCCTTCAAGCGATAGTTTATACATTTATATCCTATTCCTTGATTTTCAATAAGTTGAGTTATCTTCTTTGAAAATTCTTCGGATTTCATTCCATTGAACTCGCCAGAATTAATCATAATTCCATGTCCTTTATAGGCTCTATTTTCTTCTGCCTTATTTTCCCCTTTGATTACCTGCTTTATCGGCAACTTAAATTTCTTTGCGAACTCATGGTCTCTCTGGTCATGAGCTGGGACCCCCATAATGATACCAGTTCCGTAGGAGCCAAGGACAAAATCAGCTACAAATACAGGAATCTTCTCCCCTGTAAGCGGATGTATGGTTTTGAGGTTAGTATTGACTCCTGTTTTTTCGCGATCAACACGAATCCTATCAATATTACTCAAAAGTAAAGCATTATTGATATATTCCTTTACATTTTTATTAGTTTTCGATATTTCTTCAGCTATTTCACTTTCAGGAGAGATACAAAAAAATGTTACGCCATAGATTGTATCCGGTCTTGTCGTGAAGACCTCAAATTCTTCACCGTTTTCCATTTTAAATCGGATTGTTGCTCCTTCATTCCTACCTATCCAGTTCCGTTGCATTTCTTTTATACTTAGAGGCCACTCGTTTAGAGTTTTGATACCCTCCAGTAATTCCTCTGCATAATCAGTGGTCCTTACAAACCATTGGTCAAGTTTCCTCTTTTCAACCTTAGAACTACACCTCCAGCACAATCCTCCTATTACCTGCTCATTGGCAAGACCTGTCTTACATTTTGGACACCAATTTACATAGTCTTCTTTTCTATATAAGAGCCCTTCCTTGAATAATTGAATAAGTATCCACTGTGTCCACTTATAGTATTCAGGGTCAGATGTTACAACTTCTCTTTCCCAGTCATAACTTAAGCCTAATCCCTTGATAGTACTTCTGGCAGTTTTTATATTGTTATATGTCCACTCCCTGGGGTTTAGATTCTCTTTTATTGCAGCTTCTTCTGCAGGTAATCCAAATGCATCCCATCCAAAGGGATGGAGCAAATCTTTACCCATCATCTTCTCCCATCTCCAGCGGACATCTCCAAATGAATAGTTTCTTAAATGGCCCATATGAATATCTCCAGATGTATAGGGCCACATTTCCATTACATAATACTTGTTTTTGGGATTCTTGGAAGTTTTGAAGATTTCAATCTCTTTCCATCTTCGTTGCCATTTTTTTTCAATATTTTTGAATGGATACATTTCGGGTTAATGAATTCCCTCTTACTGAATCTTCTCTAATTTTCGACTTGCTTCGTCTATTTGTCTCTGCAGTTCTATTACTTCCTTCCTCTTTGCTTCTACTCTTGACGATAGAGCAATTTCTTCACGCCGTTTTGCGACTATACGTTGCGTTAATTCAAGTTCCTCTCTGCTCCTGTCAGGGGTACTCTCCTCCTTGAATAGGTTGTCGAATAGTAATTTTTCTTCCTCCCCTTCGGTAGCTACAGTTCCTTCTGCCATTTCTTCAGGCATAAACTCTTTGGCCTCTTGAAGAGATCCAATCTCGTTCTCCAGATCTTTTCTAATCTTTTGCTTCTTTGCTATCTCTGAAACAAGTTTTTCTCTTTCGTCCTTTAACTTTTCCATATCCCTTCTAAATCCATCTATTTTAGCCTGAGCAACACTTTTTTTCCTAACAAGAAGGCCTACCCCTGTTCCTCCTCTAGCTGATACTGAGGATCCTTTAGGAATAAATTTGCCTAAAAGGAATAGAAGAACAAAAGACATAATTGGATATATTAGCTTATTGACCTTAAATAATTCAAGAGGGAATATTCCAAAAAGTGCTTTCTCCTTTCCTGTTCTCTTTACCGTGGGTAAAGATATCAAAAGGTGTATCTCTCCCACCTTTCTCTCTTGAAAGTCAATTGGCATATAGAGATATGCCTCTTCTTCAATATTTTTATTGACCTTTGCTTTATCAATCCAACCCTTTACATAATCCTTACCGATTAGTGTTTCATCCTTATCCCAGAGAATAGTTTTATCAAGCGGAAGGACTGTCAATTGTAATAAATCATCTCTCCTTGATGTCTTTTTAATAATTTTAGAGATTTTTGATATATTCTTTGAAGGAATATCTTCCCTTATCGCAAAGGAAAGAACTGAAGCATAATTCTCCCATCCAGCATATGATATATCCTTCAGGGATGATTTATTTTTGAACTTTATATACACAAACCCTACATTTTCATTTCCTGCATTGATAGGAGTACCAACAATCGTTATGGAATCAGTTATGTTATATCCTTTCTCATTTTCAGACAACCTCCACCCTTTATATTTCTCACCGATTGCTTTAGATTCCGTATCCCAGAGGATTTTGTGATTGTCGCTTGTAATAGTTATCCTTGGTTGATTGGAAATATCACCTATAAGTTCTTCCATCAGTATTGATATAAATATTTCATCGTTAAGTGACACTGGTTCTTCTAACTTAAACGAAAGAACCTCTCCAAGAGAGGCCCAACCATTTATCGCATCTTCTAAAATTGGTTCAGCAATCTCCTTTTCTCTGGATGCAGGACCAACATAGAAGAAAATACTTAAAAAAGAAATTAGAAAACCCATAATGCCAAAAATTAATCCTCTTCGCATCTATCCTCCTCAATCGGAAGCAATCTGGTAAATTGACCAGGCAACTCCTGCAACAATAGCTACAAATCTTACAAAGTCATAAATATGTGATGTTAAGGATTGTGAAACAAAAACTAAATCCCCTGAATCTAAAATTGGTGGATCGCGTTTTTCTCCCTTGATATATGCATCTACATCATAGTACATTACGCTTTTCCCTCTTAATGCTTTGACGAGTTTGACCCTGTCAAGATCACTCCGGGAAGTGGGTCCTCCTGCGAAGGAAATAGCCTCAACGAGGTTGGTAGTAGTGGGAACCGGATAGATTCCTGGAGATTTTACTTCACCCCATACTTGAATTAGAATAAACACATCTCCTTGAAGAACCCTTTCTGCACTTGAAATTGATAATAAACAATAAATTATCGTAATCATTTAAATAATAATAAGTTGTTCCCAATTATTGTCAAGTATAGTTTTTCATTCCTCTACCTGGCATATTAACTCAATAGAACTAACCCGGACTAGAAGGAAATTTATGTCTTTCCTGGTTCCATCAGGGAATACTATTACAGCATCGGTCATTGGAAGGAATTGACTTTGCTTTGCCAGAGCATCAAGTGCATCTGTCAACCTGGAACTTGCTACTATATGAACATAACCTTTTATCTTAAAGTTGTTAGTAGTGTATATAATTACTTCCTTTTTATCCTTATTGATTTTCATTGCCATTAATCCCCTCCTAATAAAGTCTTTAATTCAGATAAAAATGCATCTATTAAATTTTCCTTCTTCACAGTGGCAACAATCTTCCCCTTTTTAAATATTACTGCAGATTCCTTTCCGCCTGCAATGCCAATATCAGCCTCTCTGGCCTCACCTGGCCCATTAACACTACATCCCATCACCGCTATAGTCAAGGGTTTTTTGGAATTTATTAGTAGTTTTTCAACTTTAGTCAACACACTTAACATATCATATTCCAATCTCCCACAGGTTGGGCAGGATATAATTCTGGGTCCAATCATTCTAAGGTCGAGAGCATTAAGTATATTATATGCGGTTCTAACCTCCAAAACAGGATCTCCTGTGAGGGATACTCTAATTGTATCTCCAATTCCTTGGTATAGAAGTATTCCAATTCCAACAGCAGAAAACACATCTCCCCCACCTGGTAAGCCTGCTTCTGTTACCCCAAGATGTAGCGGGTAATCCCGGATAGGTGAAAAAAGGCGATTAGCTTCAATCATTGTCCTTACATCTGATGATTTGAGAGAGACAACGATTGAGTCGAAATCCAAAGATTCGATAATCCGTATCTCGTCCAGCGCTGATTCCACAAGAGCTTTGGGGGTTGGACCTCTAAATCTATTTAGATACTTTTCTTTAAGTGAGCCTGTATTTCCTCCTACTCTGATAGGTATATCCCGTTCCTTGCATACCTTAATGATCTCCTTAACTTTCCAACGAGCGTCGATATTACCAGGATTTATTCTTATTTTATCAACGCCTTGTTCGGCAGACTTAATGGCAAGTCGATAATCATAATGAATATCAGCAATCAGTGGTATATTTATTTCCTTTCTTATTTCTCGTAATTTTTCCGCAGCCTGAAGATCAGGGACAGCGACCCGAACCATTTCACACCCTGCTTCTTCCAGTTTCTTTATCTGTTTTACCGTATCTTTAACCTTGTGAGTATCGGTTTTGGTCATAGACTGCACAATGATGGGATTTTTGTGCCCTATGTTTACATTTCCGATTTTTACAACGCGTGAATTCCTAATATTCCTTGAGTTCCCCAAGAACGCCCTCCATTAAAGACTGAGGAGTATTATAGAACCGAACATTTTTTAATCTATTGATAAAAGTGATTTGTCTGGATGAATATTCCTCTGTTTCCTTTGTGATTTTATCAATTACCTTTTGAATATCTCCATCTTTTCTATTTAATATAAATTTTGCAATTTCTCGATAACCAAGAGATGTGAACGAATATAACTTTGGATCATACCCCATATTTAGTAACTTCTGAACCTCGTCTACAAAACCACGTCTGAACATTTCATTTATTCTTTCTTCAATGCTACTATAGAGTAAATCCTTTTCCGGGATTAGGCAATGAATATTAAGTGGTATCTTATTTTCCCTTCCCTTCTTCCAGTGTTCTGTAAGGGAAATCCCACTTGCTCTGTAGATCTCAAGTGCTCTTGCAATGCGTTGTTTATCATTTGGATGTATACGCTCATAAGCCCTTGGATCTACTTTCAATAACTCTTTGTGCATCTTCTCTGGTCCCTGTTCTTCTACTTGATTTCTTACGTCTTCTCTTATCTCTTTAGGAATGTCAGGTTCAGAAAAAAGACCTTCAAGGATTGCTTTGATATAGAGTATTGTTCCTCCACTGATAATGGGAATATTATTTCTTGCACTGATCTCTTTCACTTTTGCGCTACAAGCTTCTCCAAACTGATAGGCAGAGTATTTCTCGTCAGGGTCTATTATGTCGATAAGATGGTGAGTGGCTTTTCTTTGCTCTTCAATAGTTGGTTTCCCAGTTCCTATATCCATGTATCTATATATTTGTCTTGAATCAGCTGAGATTACTTCGATTGGTTTACAATCTGCTAATCTTACACATACTCTAGTTTTGCCTGAAGCAGTAGACCCAATAATGGTAAGGATCGGATTCATCTCTGAAACTTCTTTTCCAGTTCCTTAAGGGGAATTTCGTAGATTATAGGTCGACCATGTGGACACCGAAACGGTTTTTCTGTTGAAAATAGAAGATTAACCAGATGTTCCATTTCCTGGGGGGAGAGAGAATCACCAGCTTTAATTGCCAAATGACAACTCACTGATTTAATTATATTATCTATGGTAGTTTCTCTATCCTCAGAAAGATCCTGGAGAATTCCTGAAATGCTTTCATCGGTTGCTTCCTCCACTATTGCGGGAACTCCTTCCCAGACTACAGTGTTGCCGCTTAATACATGGAACCTGAAGCCTAATTTTATTAATTCATCCTCAATTTCCCTCAATTTTAATATCTCCAGCGGGGTATGTTTTATCTGTATTGGGAAAAGCACGGTCTGCGTCGGGAAGGAAGCGTTGTTCTTGAAGTTGTCGTATAAAATTCTTTCATGTGCTGCATGCTGGTCTATAATAACTAAGCCATTCCTTGTTTGTGAAACTATATATAAATTATGTAATTGCCAGAATTTACTATAGGTATCCCCTTCAAAGATGTAATCCGTTTCAAAGGAAAGTAATTCTTTTCTGTAATTGCTTTCTTCTCCAAGAGTTTTTTCCAAAGCCCTATGAAGGTGTGACAGGATAGTATCCTCTCTGTGAAATCGAACCTCTCTTTTAGCTGGATGGACATTGACATCTACCATCTGGGATGAAAGTGTAATAAACAATATGAAAGAGGGATTTTCATTACTAAAAGGTGTATAGAAATTGCGGAGGATTCTGAATACCTTTCCATACCATACATTTCTTCTGTTTACAAAGAGATAGTATTTATTCTGTGATGGAAGGGTAGGCTTCTGAACCCATCCTTCTATACTTACACCATCCTTTGCTTCATATTTAAGGGAAATGAGACTGTTCAAAAGAAATTCATCCAAAATCGATAGGAGACGATTTTCCATACTTCCTGAACGGACACTAATGACTTCTTTATCGTTATGATTGAGAATGAATGAAACTTCTGGGAATGCAATACATTTCGGTATAACTTCGCTAAGAATCCTTCTGAATTCAGCATTTGCTGAGCGGAGGAATTTTCTTCTTGCAGGATAATTATTGAAAAGATATTTTACTATGACTGAGGTTCCCCGTTGTCGCTGCTTGGCCTTTTCTTCAAGGATTTCCCCGTTTTCAACCCTTATATATCTGCCTATATCGTTGCCAATGTATTTGCTTAAGATTTCTAATTGGGATACAGAAGCTATTGACGACAGTGCTTCTCCTCTAAATCCCAGTGAATTTATTGATTCAAGGTCGCTTTCTCTTTCTAATTTACTCGTTGAGTATCTTCTGATTGCAAGGGTAAGATCATCTGGATGGATACCTATACCATTGTCTGAAACGCCTATTAACCTTTTCCCTCCGTCTTCTATATCAATAGTGATTTGAGATGCTTTTGCATCTAATGAATTTTCTATCAATTCCTTAACACATGAAAATGGACCCTCAATAACCTCTCCTGCAGCAATCTTATTTTTTAACTTTTTTGGAAGTTCGATTACTCTATGGTGATTTTCTTTCATCCCTTTACAACGGCAAGTGGAGCAGTTTTCACCACTTTTTTGCTGATTCCACTTCGAGCCACGGTTTCTACAACTTCGTCGATATCTTTGTAAGCAAGGGGAGCTTCTTCCCTTATAGTTTTGACTGATTTTGCCCTTACATAAATACCCTTCCTTGCCAATTCATTCTGAATGTGCCTCCCACTTGTAACCTTCATTGCCTTTCGTCTTGAAAGCGTACGCCCTGCACCATGACATGTGGAACCAAAGGTTTCTTCCATTGATTTATGAGTTCCAAGCAGTATGTAAGACGCAGTTCCCATATCTCCTGGAATAAGAACAGGCTGTCCAATTGAGGCATATTTTGAAGGAATACTGGGATGATTGGGTGGGAATGCTCTTGTAGCTCCCTTCCTGTGGACACACAATTCCTTTTTTCTGCCATCAACATCATGGGTTTCAATTTTAGCAATATTGTGTGCTACATCATATATAAGATTCATCTCTAAAGATTCAGCTGAATTACCGAATACCTCAGAGAATACTTCCCTTACCCGAGACATTATTATCTGTCGATTTGTCCATGCAAAATTAGCCGCAGATTTCATTGCTCTTAAGTATTCCTGTCCTTCTCTGGATTTTATTGGAGCGCAAATCAGTTCTTTATCAGGAAGATCAAAATCAAAATTTTTCAGGCTCTTACGAAGATTCGTCACCCAGTCACTACACACCTGATGTCCAAGACCACGAGAACCTGTATGAATCATTACAGTGACCTGATTTTTCTCCAAACCCAGAATCGAAGCTGACTTTTCATCATATATCTCAACAACACGCTGTATCTCTATGAAATGGTTTCCGGAGCCCAATGTTCCTAACTGAGGCTTCCCTCGCTCTAAAGCTCTATATGATAGAATCTCGGGGTCTGCTCCTTGCATACATCCTTTCTCTTCCGTATATTCTAAGTCTTCATCCCAGCCAAATCCTTTTCTAACAGCCCATGAGGAACCTTCTCTCAGTATCTGTTTCAAATCTGCCTGTGAAATCCTTACATTACTCGTAGAGCCTACACCACATGGGATCCTTGAGTATATTTTATTCGTTAGTTCTTCAAGTTTTCCTTTAAGTTCTGATGACTTTAAGGCAGTCCTGATTACGCGTACTCCGCAGTTGATATCGTAACCCACACCTCCAGGCGAGATAACCCCTTCCTCCAGATCCATTGCTGCCACTCCCCCTATTGGAAAGCCGTAACCCCAATGGATATCAGGCATTGCAAAGGAATACTTTTGAATCCCAGGTAAATGTGCAACATTACGGACCTGTTCAAGAGAATTGTCATTCTTAACTCCCTCCATAAGTTTCTCGGAAGCATAGATAATTCCAGGGACTCTCATCCCCCCTTCTTTTTCAATTATCCATTTGTATTTATCTATCTGCTTCATATTTATAATATAGCGACTTTACCCAGTAATTCAAGAGGTAACCTACCTGCTTGACAGGTTTGAAATTTGTAGACATTATCTCAGAAAAAAAGGAGGAATCATGGAGATAAATTTGGAAGCTTTAAATCTTATTGGAGATGTGGATATCAGAAAGAAAACAATGGACGTATGGAAAAACGCTAAAGAAGAGGGTGGCTGGGATGATATATCAGATATACCGTTTACCTTGCTTATTGAAACCAAAAAAACACTTCTTGAACATACAAATATAGTTACTGCTATGAGTATTGAAGTAGGCAAGGTGAGAAACGATGTTAATATGGACATTTTAATATCAGGTGCACTGTTACATGATGTGGGAAAACTCTTAGAGTATGAAAGAAAGGACTTAAAGGTTATAAAAAGCGAGTATGGCGATAGAATCCGCCATCCAATATCAGGTGCAATGTTAGCTCGGGAAGCTGGCTTGCCTCTTCCGATTCAGCATATTATACTGGCGCATTCTGTAGAGGGGGAAAAACTCATTAGAATTCCAGAAGCGGTTATAGTTCATTACTGTGATTTTATTGATTTCCAAATTGAAAAGACGAAGGCAGCTTCGCTTCAGTGAAAAATGCAAATTGAAAAATGAAAAATTTAAAACAAATAATTTTGTATTTTTTGTATTTATCTGATTTTATCTATAGTTAATAAATTTATAAGTTGTGTGTGATAATTTTGCACTTCTTGCCCCGTTAGATATGAAATTATCAAACGGGGTGAACATTTTACATTCTTCATTCTGCAATTGTGTCAACTAGAATATACTTATATGAATGTATTTTCCAGGATTTTTCCTTACATTAATAAGCAAACTATCAAGATTAGCTGAGACTTTCACAAGATTATCATATAAACTTTCATCGTATATCATTTTACCTATTGTACCCTCTTTGCTATTTATCTGCTGTATAGCAGTCTCAAGCTCTGTTATCGCCCCAGATAAATCCTCCATCGTGACCTTTGCCTGTTCTAAATCTCCTACTCCCTTATCTATCACTTCTTTGAGGGCGGTTTTATTTTCCTTAAGGATAATGTTAAGGTTATTAAAAGAGGATTGAAGACTCTGCAAAGTTGTTCCTCCTTCACCAAGTGCATTCTTTAATATTTTTATCAAGCCCTCTGCCTGCATTGCAATGGTTCCAATTTCTACAGTAGAAAGACCAAGGTGTGGTTGACCCAAAATGGGTTTAGATAAATCAAAGGGTTCTTCTGATACACCCGGGTTGATAACTATTGTTTTAGTGCCACTTATCATAGCAACATCCTGTATTGAAGCAGCTGCGTCTTTCTTAAGAATAATGTCTTTCTCAATCCAAGTTGTTACAAGAACTCCCTCCTTTTGCATCTCCAAATTAACAACTTTCCCCTTTTTTATACCAAAAACTCTTACTGGATCACCGAGTTTTAAACCGCTTACATCATTAAATAACATCTCGAAAATATATCCTTCCCTGGCCACTTTGAATCTAAGTAGCCATAACTGTCCAAATACGAAAAATACTACAATAATAGTCAGGAAAATTCCGACTCTTACTGCAATGGATTGTCTTTTCATTATAACCTCCTAATCAAACACTAATCTTGACACTACATAGTCAAGGAAGAGAATAAGAATAGTGGATGAGATTACAGCCTTTGTTGTAGCTTCTCCAACACCTTCTGCTCCACCTTTTGCTCGAAGTCCATAGAAACATCCCATAAGTGTCAGAGTCACACCAAATGTCATCGCTTTGATCAATCCTCCATAAAGGGTTATTGGTATGTAATCCAACCTTACACCTCTCCAGAATACAGCATGTGAAATATTTAAACTATACACGGAAAGCATCCAGCCACCTATTATCCCGGTAAACTCTGCGATAATTGTGAGGACTGGAAGAACTATAATACCAGCAAACACACGTGGAACAACTAAATGCTCAATTGGATTTATTGCAAGAGCCTCTAAGGCATCTATCTGTTCAGTTACCTTCATTGTTCCCAGTTCTGCTGCTATTGAGGATGCTACTCTTCCTGCTATTACTAATCCGACAATTAAAGGTCCGAGCTCTATGAATAATGCCTTAGTAACAGCCATTCCAATATAAACATCGGGCATATAATTCTGCCCCTGATAATATGCCTGATATGCGGTAACCATTCCCATGAAAACAGAGGTAAATAGGACAATTGAGATTGACTTCACTCCTTGTGAATGTATCTGTTCGATAAAAAATCCAAATTTTCGGTATAGACCTCGTATATTAAGCAATACCTGCCAGAGCAATACAAAAACCGAGCCCACATATTCCATAACATCAAAAAATTTTTCTTTTAGTTTAAGCATGTCTAATGAGTATAAAAAAAAGTCTTTATGTCAAGTAGGACACTGATTGTCCGTACTCCATCTTCGGTCATTAACCCAACATTTCTACAGTATTTTTTCCTGCGCAAACTTTAATAAAGATGTGTGTATTTCTGGTGTAGCAGCTATTATATTACCGTTAAGAATCTCATTTTTCCCATTTTCATCTGTAATTAATGCACCTGCTTCTTCTACAATTAGCCATCCTGCTGCAACATCCCAGGGGGAAAGACCAAACTCCATATCTCCATCTATTCTACCTACTGCAACATATGCTAAGTTTAGTGCAGCTGAACCAAATATGCGTAATGAATTCACTTCAATGATGAGCTCTTTTAATGCATTCATAAATCTCTCGCGGAGGTGATAGGCAGTAGGAGGAAATCCAAGAGCAATAAGAGCTTTTTCGAAATCTTTTATTTTTGATGGTTTTATAGGATAACCATTTAAAAAAGCCCCATTCCCCCTTTCGGCTTTGAATAACTCATCCTTCATTGGGTCATAGATAACACTTGTTTCTATCCTTGATTCCAATTCATAGGCAATTGAGACACAGAAGTGGGGAATTCCATGCATAAAATTGTGCGTTCCATCTAAAGGGTCGATGAGAAATCTACCTTTTCCTGGAAGTTCACTACCCTCTTCTGCGCGGATACCTACCTCAGGAAATTCCTTCTGCAACTCGAGAACCAGAAAGTTTTCTGCCTCCTTATCCGCTCTGGTCACATAATGACTAAATCCTTTTTTCTCTATTTCGTCAGATTTCAATCTTCTAAAATAGTTACTAATTAAATCTCCAGCTTCCTTTGCAAGGTTGGTTAAAGTGTCTAAAATATCAAACCTCCAATTTTCAATTAAGCTTTTAAGCTCTTGGGTGAGCTCTTTTGTATTCTTCCTTCAATTTTTCTATACTTATATGGGTGTAAATTTGTGTAGTGGAAAGAGATTCATGGCCCAATAATTCCTGGATGGCACGAAGGTTTGCACCTCTGTTTAAAAGATGTGTGGCAAAAGTATGACGTAAAGTATGGGGACTCATCTGATGCAATGTGGTAACGGTAGTGATGTACCGTTTTACTATTCTCTGGAGGTCTCGTTGTGTCAATCGTTTCCCTGATTTACTCGTTAAAAGAGCCCCTTCGTTATATCCTCGAACATCACTGATATATTTCTTAAGCCATTCGTAGGCTTTTCTCCCAAGGGGAAGTATTCTCTCTTTTTTGCCCTTCCCATAGATTCGAAGTAATTTTTGTTCCAGATCTACATCAGAGCGATTCAGATTGGTAAGCTCTGAAGCTCGAATACCTGTGCCATAGAGTAATTCAAGGATTGTTCGATTCCTGAGGTCTAGTTTAGTTTTGTCAGGCATTGAATCGAGAAGTGTTTTCATCTCTTCTTCTGATAAAAATGAAGGTATACGCCTTCCTGTTTTTGGCGTTTTTATACTGATTGAAGGATTCCTCTTTAATATCTTGTTTCCTACGAGAAACTTAAAGAAGGACTTTATTGAGGAGAGTTTTCTTGCGACTGAGGATTTTTTATAACCATAGGACAGAAGCTCGCCCATAAAATGTCTGATATCATACCTTTCGATTTTATCCAATTCTTTTTTGTCTATCTTTTCAAGAAATACACAGAATTCTGCTAAATCAGTCTTATAACTCTTAATTGTATGATCGGAATATTCCCTTCTTACAAGTTCCTCAATAAATAACTCAATCTGTTCAGAAATACTATTCATTTTTTCTATCTCGAAACCTTGAAACCTAGAACCCTCGAAACCTTCTTTTTAATCATGTCTTTAATTTTCTCTTCTCTGCAGCTGGAAGAAGTATGTTGTTCAGTATTAGGCGATACCCTGGGGAATGTTTATGGAATTCAAGATAGGTAGGAGGATCCCCTACGAAATGTTTGTAATCTTCAGGATCATGCCCTCCAAGAAAGGAAAAACTTCCTCTACCGTACTCTCCGTACACGTATTTTACTTCTTCAGTATTCGGTATATCTCCCAATACAACTATATTGTTTTTTAACTTAGAACGGTTAAAACCCGTATCCTGCCCCATAAATTCCTTTATGCTTTTCTCATGGTTTTGGGAAAGAATGCATGGAATGAGATCTCGCTTTGCCATAAAAGTTCGTAGGATAAAGTGGCTTCTTTCTCCCCGTCTTACTGCATAATTAGTGATATCAGCATCCGAATGCTCATAGATATTTATTGAATTAATAAGATTTATGTCTTTGAGAAACAGTGTATTATTAAAATTTCCTTTTCTTTTATATCCCCTTTCAATACCATCTCCATCTATCTCTCTTGGAACAATGTCTACACCCTTGTAGGCAAGAGCGATGTCCAGAGTTATTGGAGCAGAACACATAGCAAAAAGGAATCCACCATCTGACACAAAATCTTTTATTCGCTTAGCCACTTCATGTTTCGTCTCCCATACTTTCTTATACCCGAGTTTCTGTGCCATTTTTTTGTTAATACGTACTGTCTCCTTATACCATTTTGCACTTCTATAATGACGATAAAATTTACCATATTGACCTGTAAAGTCTTCATGATGGAGATGCAACCAATTATAATCGTAGAGCTTGCCATTGAGAACATCTTCATCCCATACCCTTGAATATGGAATGTCTGCATATTCCAGAGCGAGAACTACTGCATCGTCCCATGGGCCTTCGGTTTCTGGTATATAAACAGCAATATCTGGGGCTTTCTCAAGTTTTACTCGTTCCATATTGCTCCTCTCAATCACCGCATATATATCATTTACCATATCTTCATCTATTGAAATGGTCAGAACACCTCGTTTGTTTGCTTCCTCTTTAATACCCTGAAGTTCCGGGAGTAGAAAACTTCCTTCACGATAATTTAGTAACCATTCTGCATCAAATCCCTGGCTTAGGACCCAATAAGTCAGCCCATAAGCCTTCAGGTGATCGGTTTGCGCTACATCCATTGGGATAAGAAGTCTTAAAAAAATTAAAAAAATCATCTAAAAAGAAAGTATTTTAAATTAACAATCTGTCAACAGGATAAAAAAAGAATTCAAGGGGTCAAGGATTATATGTTCTGAGTTCTGAGTTCCAAGTTCTGAGTACTTAGTTTCTTAAGTTTATAGAGTTTTTATATAAAGTCCGAGGTCCGAAGTCCGATGTCATAAATTGGGATTTAGGATATAGGGATTAGGATTTGGTTGTTTTTTAAAATAACAACTAATAGCTATTAACTATAAATCTTTGCGTGCTTTGCGAGAGGTTTATAAAATAACTAATTTTCTTTGCGGTTTTTGCGAGAAAAAAATGCCCGGCAGCAACCTATTCTCTCACCTCTTTGGGCAATACCGTCGGCTCTAATGGGCTTGACTTCCGTGTTCGGAATGGTAACGGGTATTTCCCCAATGATATGGCCACCGAGCAATATAAATTTATTTCAGTTTATCATTTTGTCAAGGGGGGAGTTGTTGCAATCGGATATGCTATTCGAGAAGAGAGCGGTCAATTTACCCAGCTCACCCTGTGGAATAGATATCTCTACCTGCTGTACTCCTATTCCATTGGGCGAGTAAATTGCCGCTCCGGTCTTCGGTCTCCAGTTTCTTAATCATTAATCAACTCAATTGCAAGGGTAGACCACCCAAAGTTCCGCATAGCCTTTCCTGGTTCTCCTCTCAATGGATCGTAATATTCACAAAACCCATATTTTGAAACCAATTCAAGTGTCTTTGCTTTTAATTCTTTATAAATATTATCATAACCATGTTTCTGTAATCCACGCGCAATAAACCAGTTTGTATTTACCCAAGTTGTTCCTCTCCATAAATAACGGGTGTTTGTGAGTGGACCGAATGATGGTTCATCCATTGATACACTGGGTACAGGATAAGGAGACCAGAATTCTTTTTCCTCTTTTAAATGATTTATGAGATGATTTAGATGTTTGTGGGGTATATCGAGAGTAAGAGGGAAAAGAGAAGATATTGTCTTAACTCTCATTTTGTGTTCCTTTCCACTTTGATGGAATATACTGAAATATATTTTTTGCTCTTCATCCCAGAATTTCTCTACGATTTTATTCTTTATGAAAATTGCTCTCTCCCCTATCCGCGTGGACTTTCCCTTATCAAAATGTGAGTATAGCCCTGAAAGTGCTTCTAAACCAAGGCAATATATTGTGTTGTATGCAACATCCTCTACATCAAAGATGGAAGCATTAAATATTTTTTCAAGGTTCCAATCCCATTCCTTGTATCTTATCAATAATTCTGTAATTCTCTTTTTTGTAAGGTCAGGATCATGGTTTAAGTTTTTAAATGGTATATTGTATTGCGGTGATAAATCCATCCCTGACTCCATTGGGGTAACTATCGAAATTAATCCATCACCATCTGGATCTCTCTTTAGAGCAAGATAATTATAAAAATTCTCTACTTTATTGATATTGCTTTTAACGAATTCCAAATCCCTTGTTTTTTCATAAATCAAAAGGAGTGTAAGACCTATCACTGGCGGTTGCACCTCAGACGTGAAGCATCTGCTTATTTTTTCGTTCACTTCCTTTTTCCACCATCTTTGCAATTTATCACGCAATCTCCATTCCCAGAAGATTATGTGTGGAATAAAACCATCTTCCTGTTGGACTGAAAGAAGTGTTTCAATCTCCCTTTTTGCATAATCTGGATTGAAGTTTGCCATTACAATAGAATGGAAACATGAATCCCAGAACCATTGGTGAAAGTGAAACCTATCAGGAGAAATATAAAAATATTTCTTCCTGAGAGCCTTATTGTAACCCTCCTTTATATTTTCCTTTAAGACAGAGAATGCCCTATCTTTTAGCGATGAATACTTATCCATCTTTTCCATAGTATGATATTATAATTATTACCTTGGATAAAATCCAGTCAAGGCCAAAAAGATTTCCTTTCATCATTTGACTTAGAACAGAAAATCTACCTCGGTGCGTGGCAGTGTGAGGGGTTTCCAAATCTCGATATTAGGATTGGGAAGTCCCCCGTATCGCGAAATGAGTTTCTTTACTCCGTTTATCGCGGGCGGTAGCCCGTTCCCACATTTTGCAATTTGCATTTTTCATTGGAGCGGAGCGACTCCTCTGTGTTCTCTATGGCAAAAAGGGTTTGGGGGCTACTGTTGACAAATAACACCCTACATATAATATGGTGAGAAAAGGAGGATTTTATGGAATATACACAGAACCAATTGATAGAGATTGATGATAAATACGGGGCACATAATTACAAGCCTCTTGACGTTGTCTTAAGTAAAGGAGAAGGAGTATGGGTGTGGGATGTTGAGGGAAATAAATATATGGATATGCTTTCATCTTATTCAGCACTTAACCATGGGCATTGTAACCGCAAAATTATAGAAAAGGTGAAAGAACAACTGGACAAACTCACTCTTACCTCCCGAGCATTTAGAAACGACAAATTACCACTTTTCCTGAAAAGAGTTTGTGAAGTGACTGGTATGGAAATGGCTCTTCCAATGAATACAGGAACAGAAGCCGTGGAGACAGCGATAAAGGCATCGAGGAAATGGGGATACAAGGTAAAGGGAATCCCCGACAATAAGGCAGAGATTATAGTTGCTGACAACAACTTTCACGGCAGAACCACAACCATAATATCATTTTCAACTGAGGATCAGTACAAAGACGGATTTGGCCCCCTGACCCCTGGCTTTGAAATAGTTCCCTATGGTGATGTAGACGCCATTAAAGAAAAGATAAATGAAAATACAGCAGCCGTGATGCTTGAACCCATTCAGGGAGAAGGAGGTATCATAATTCCTCCGGAAGGTTATTTAAAAGAGGTAAAAAATATATGTAAAAAGAATAATGTCCTCTTTGTTCTGGATGAAATTCAGTCAGGTCTCGGTAGGACAGGTAAACTCTTTGCCTGGGAGTGGGACGCGGCAAAACCTGATATGATCATACTTGGTAAAGCATTAGGAGGAGGAATATATCCAGTGTCTATGGTTGCTTCTTCCTGTGAGGTTTTAGGTGTCTTTAACCCTGGTGATCATGGATCAACCTTTGGAGGAAACCCTGTGGCTGCAATTTGTGGAATAGCAGCCCTTGATTATATGTTGGAGGAAAATCTCGCAGAGAGGTCCAACAAACTTGGTGAACACTTTATGAATAAATTGAAGACCTTAAAGCATCCGGTTATAAAGGAAATAAGGGGTAAAGGGTTATTCATTGGATTGGAATTGCACAAGGAAGCAAGATCCTATGTCGAGAGACTTAAGGAGAAAGGTATTCTCTGTAAAGAGACACATTACACAATCATACGTTTTGCTCCTCCTCTAATCATCACAAAGGAGGAACTGGATTGGGCATTTGAGAGAATAAAAGATATTTTCACCGAATGAATAATTCTCCGAATGAAAATTCTCCGAATGAATAAGAATTGGATGAGATTACCAAAGTGGATATTAATTGGCACCCTTATCATATTAGGAAGCCTTTTTTTAATCTTCGTACCGATAAAAAAATATACCTATCAGGGTTTTTTCTTTGACACTTGCGTTAGAATAAAAATCTATGAGAGAAATCCGCTTAAGGGAAGAAGAGCTATTGAACGATTGAAGAAGGAATTTGAAAGGATTGACCAAATTCCTGTAGATGGGATAAAAGGGGGAAGATTAGATACCGCTCTTATACACATTATTAAAAGGTCCCTTGAGATAAGTAGGTTCACTAATGGAGCGTTTGATCCCACGGTTGATCCAATCCTCAAAGAGTGGAATTATTTCAAGGAACCTACACTGCCTGATAAAAAAATAATAGATTCCCTTCTTCCTTTAGTAGATTACAGAAAGGTCGTCTTAGTCGCTGCCAATCTCTCTCTCTCCCCCTCGATGAGTTTAACAATTGGAGGTAGTGCCAAGGGTTATGCGCTTAATTGCGCAAAAAATGTACTCAGGGTGACAGATATTTCTTCCGGCCTTGTTGATGCAGGGGGCGATATTGCCCTCATTGGTAAAAAGAAGGGCCGAGAGGATTGGACAATTGGAGTTCGGCACCCAAGAAAGCTTAATGGAATAATAGGAATATGTAAACTCTCTAACTGCTTTATCGCAACCTCAGGTGATTGCGAGAGATATTTCTTTTTGGATAGTATACGATACCATCATATCATTGATCCTAATACAGGATATCCGGCAAAGGAGATTCAATCGGTGACAGTGATTGGAAATGATGGTCTAATCGTAGATGGATTGGCAACAGCTGTATTTGCTATGGGTATTAACAGGGCAATCGAGTTTATAAAGAACAACAAAATAGAAGCAGTAATAGTTGACTCTTCGGGTAAAATTCATAACTTTACCAAGAGTTTCATAATGGAGTAATTATGAAGAATAGAGAAGCTGATTACTATGAGATAATTAAGGATAATATTGTGAAGTGCAATCTATGTCCGCATTATTGCGTTATAGTGCCCGGTGGAGAAGGAATATGCTGGGCAAGGAAAAATGAAGATGGGGTTCTTTTCGCTGTGAACTATGGGAAAACTACTTCATTAGCAGTAGATCCAATAGAAAAGAAACCCTTGTTCCTCTTCCGACCTGGGAGCAGAATTCTATCTGTTTCTCCTAATGGTTGTAACATGCGATGCCCCTACTGTCAGAATTATACCATTTCTGCAAGAAGAGCCCCAACCCAATACATAGAACCAGAAACACTGGTAGAATTGGCTAAGCAGTATAACACCCCTTCAATTGCATTTACTTATAGTGAACCGATGATCTGGTTCGAATATATAATGGATGTGGCAGAGTATGCTAAGGTGGCTGGAATAGATTTGGTTATGGTCACCAATGGGTTAATCTGCGAAGACCCTCTGAAGGAACTTCTTACTGTAGTAAGCGCAATGAATATCGACCTTAAATCAATGAATGAGGAATACTATAAAAAGGTCTTAAAGGGTGATCTTAATACTACCTTGAGAACTATTAAATTAGCTAATGAGAAAATCCATGTAGAGGTTACTAATCTCCTTATCCCAGGAGATAATGATAAAGACATTGAAGAGTTATCTAAATGGCTTTCCAAGGTAAATAAAGCCATCCCTTTACATATTTCCAGATATTTTCCATATTTGGGTTATGAAAGACCTCCAACCCCTATATCTATGTTAAAGAAGGCTTACGAAATAGCAAGTCGTTACCTTTATTATGTTTATGTGGGTAATATCAGGATTGAAGGAGCAGAAAACACATATTGCCCTGAATGTTCGAATCTACTTATAGAAAGGACGGGGTTCAGCAGTAGAATAGTTGGGATAGAAGATGGGAGCTGTTCCAAATGCACTCGAAAAGTAGATATCGTCCTTTAAAGATAGGTGATTTTTTAATTATTTTATTTTTCCTTTCTGCAATATTTTTTCTTCCTCGAGGAGAAGGGAAAAAAATAAGAGTAACTGTTGACAAGGAAAAGGAATATATATATCCTCTAACTGAGGATAGGGTTCTTGGAATCAAAGGCAAAATTGGGATAACAAAGATGCTAATCAAAGACGGAAGAGTTAGAGTGATAGAGGCGCCCTGTCCTTTAAGGTTATGTATGAGAAGGGGTTGGATTAGAAATAAAGGAGAACAGATAATCTGTGTCCCAAACAAAGTTTTAATTCGTATAGAAGGAGAACAATTCGATGCAATTACAGAGTAGAATAGCATATCTATCTGTTTTTACGGCAGCTGCTATCAGTCTATTTGTTATAGAAAGTTTTATCCCAAAACCAGCACCTGGAATTCGATTAGGCCTTGCAAACATTTTTATTCTACTCGTTCTTTTGAGCTGTGGATTTAAAGAAGCACTACTTGTAGGAATATTGAAATCTGTTGTGGGCAGTCTTATTATAGCTCATTTTCTAAGTCCCTCTTTTCTACTGTCAATAAGTGGAACGATAGTGAGTGTGACGATTATGGGAATTGCAGTGAGATATATAAGGGGACTCAGTCTTGTGGGGATTAGTATATTGGGTGCAGAAAGCCACACATTTACTCAAGTTTTAATTGCATCAAACCTGTTTCTTGGAAAAGTATCCTTTACCTATCTACTTCTTCCATTTGTTCTACTGTCCCTGGTATCGGGTTCAATAATTGGAATAATAAGTTATTGGTTATATTCAAAGCTCGAAAGGAAGATTGAGATTGCGTAAACTGCGTAAAAATATTGGGCTCGCAATATTTATTCTCATAGCAGGAATCCTTATTGGAACACTGATAGGGGACCTTTTAGGGCTGCTCTTGCCCGACGGTGCGGTAAAGAGGGTTATGCTTTACTCTCTTAAAATCGGATTCCATCCTGTTACCATTGATCTCTTTTTCCTCACATTGACTCTTGGTCTTATGTTTAAGATAAATTTATTCGGAGTCATTGGAATATTGGTTCTTGGATATATATTGAAATGGCTTTACTAAGGAGTTTATATAATGCTTAGAGAAACTCAAAGAGGTCTAAGAAATTTAATTATTGCAAATGTTGTCGTATTCTTTATCCAGATGATTTTTATTAGAAGTGATATCCCTTTTATCTATTATTTTTCCCTTATACCCAGACAATTTATGAAAGGATGGGTATGGCAAGGGGTTACCTATATGTTTCTTCACGGTGGATTCTTCCACCTTTTTATCAACATGTATATCCTCTGGATGTTTGGAAGAGAACTGGAATTTATGTGGGGAACGAAAGAATTCTACAAATATTACTTTATCTGTGGCATTGGTGCAGCATTCATATATTCTATATTTAATTTGAACTCAATTATACCTGTTATAGGAGCATCCGGTGCTGTTTTTGGAATACTGCTTGCATACGGTATTACTTTTCCCAGGAGAAGACTATTGATATTTCCATTCTTCATACCTATAGAAGCAAGATACGCAGTTTTATTGTTTGGTGGTATAGAATTCGTGATGTTACTTGCTGGTGGAAAGGGTATAGCCCATCTCGCTCATCTGGGGGGACTTGCGGTTGGGTACATCTACCTCCGCTGGAAGAGGCGAAGACTCTACTAAACAAGTGCATAAGTGCACTTTTAGGGATTAGGTATTAGGTTAAAATATTTAAACAATAAAGGTATAAAGAATAAAACGAAAAATTCAATAATAAAGAGACTACTGACTATTGACTAAAGGCTAATGACTTAATTATTCGCTCCCCATTTTTTGATCTATCTCTTTTAAGGTTTTGTTTAATTCCTCTTTCATTGACTTAACATTTGGGGCGTTTATATCCACATCAAGCTCCAAAGCCCTTTTACAATTTTCTCTTGCTACTTTAAGTCTTCTTAGCGCAATCAGAATCTTTATTTTATAATAAGTAGCCTCAAAATAAGAAGATTTATTATCATGCGAGATATCAATAAGGTTGTTAGCAACTTCCAAAGCATCCTCATAGTCTTTCTTGCCTTGGTAAGCCTTAAGGAGAGGCCAAGTTAATGTTCTTGACTCAGGAAAAGAGTCTACTAACGGCCTAATAATTGATATTGCTTCATCAAAGTTTTTCTCTCGGAGAAGAATCTTAGCGCTGGCAAGGGTTGCATAAAGGGAAACGTATTTTCCGCTCTTACATGCCCGCTTAATCATAGCAAGTCCCTTCTCCTTTCTGGAATTAAGGAATGGAAAATGGCCTTTAATATACTCCCATCCCCCAAGACCCAGATAAACATCCGATATATCCGGATCTTTTGCCTGACACTTGGAGAGGCATTTAAGGGCTAACCCGACAAAAGGCAAACCTTTGATAATCTCATTGTTCAGTTCATAATAAAATATACGTATTGTGTAGGCTCCTCCCATAAAGAAGTAACCCCATGCATCATCAGGGTATCTTTTCGTCCACTCGTTAGCCAATGTGACACTTGAATCCGAGTATGATAAAAATTTAGCAGCGAGTGAATCATTGCCAAGATCTACCCACATCAACTCGTATAATGAGGATAAACAGAAGTAAGGAGCAGGGTGATCAGGGGCTTCTTTAAGTACAACCCTTATGAGCGATTCAGAACGGGCAAATTCTTCCTGATAGGAAAGTCTAATTGCTCTTATAAGGAGACTATCTGCCCTAGGGGATAGATTAAGTAACAAGAAAATTATGAACATCAATTAGAATTCCTTATCCGCTCCGCTATAAAGAGCCGGATAATTTATGTTGAATCTCTTTCGATAATAGACCTTTTGCATTAAGAATATAAAGAGTAAGAGAGGAATTATAATAGGGCTTATAATGCATACCTCTATTGCCAGTATCACCACTGGCACTCTAAATGACAAAAGTATGGGTTTGCTATGAGTGTTGACAGCAGCGTAGATGAAGAATGGCAATGATAGACCTGCTAATATAAGACAGATATAATCTCCTAAAAGATAAGAAGTTATGATGGCTAAAATATCAAAGAGCACCCCGAGTATAAGAGTCTTTCTCTTTCCAAGAAAGACACCCGTTGTTATCTTGCCTTCTTCCCTATCCCCTTTTATATCTGGTATAGTTGTATTGACAAAGACAGCTCCGACTGCCAGAAAATAGGGAATACCATGAATCCACATTAGATGGGAATGAGGATTAACTGAAATCCATCCAACAATAAAGGCAAGGAATCCATACCCATAAGAATTCCAGAGTATATCAAGGAATGGTCTTGCTTTCGTTTCAATTGGAGGTAGAGAATAAGTTATCCCCATAAAGAGTGAAAGGAGAAAATAGAATAATATAACTGCACCAAAAAGGATAGAGAGGCCAAGAGATATGAGAAAAAGGATTATCATCTCTAGGTAAGCATGAGATAAGGGGATAATCTCATCGGAAAGAATGAAAAGTTTTTCATTCTTTTTATCCGATTCTCTATCCACTATCTGGTTTTGAATATAAACTCCACCCATAAGAAGAGTGTATAGAATAAAGATAGAAACGGAACGTAGCGTAAGAGTCCCCTCTGCAAAATGGGCACCCAAGAGAAAGAATATCCATAGAGGAATAAAAAGTGTCGGTCGCATTAGTATGAAATAATCCATCATAGACGATAATACCAGTGAATTACCACCTGTCAAGGTTTTTGGAATTGGTAAAGAGATTCCATCTTACTAAGAACCCCTCTTATGCCGTTTGAGCCTTGACAAACTTATATTCTTCTGCCATACTCACCTCAATAAAGGAGAAGCATACTTTGAATACTTGACACCAAGGTTAAGAGCAACGGTTTGAAAAATAATATATAAATTATTACTGATCTCTGTGTACTCTGTGCTTCTGTGGCAGAAAAAAAAAGAGGAATAATGAAAAAGACACCGCTATATGAAAAACATATAATGCATAATGGGAAAATGGTCGATTTTGCCAACTTTAAAATGCCAATTCAATATTCGTCTATAATAAAGGAAGTGAAAGCAGTGAGAGAATCTGTTGGATTATTTGATGTTTCCCACATGGGTGAGATAGAAGTAAGCGGTGCTGATGCTCTCGATTTTGTTAACTGGGTTACCACAAATAATGTTGCAAATCTGGAGGTCTGGCAGGCTCAGTATACTACTATGCTATATCCAGAAGGCGGTATTGTAGATGACCTATTAGTCTACAGATTACCCGAACGCATCCTCCTTGTAGTCAATGCTTCCAACCAGGACAAGGATTTCGAATGGATTATGGAGAACAAAAAGGGGAATATTGAGATAAAGAATAGAGGCGAATATTATTTTCAATTAGCTCTTCAGGGACCACTTTCTAAGAAAGTGATGAAGAAAATTTTAAAAGAGGATCCAGACGAAATTAAATTCTACTGGGCGAAAGAAGAAGAAATATCCGGTATTAAAGTAATCATCTCGAGAACAGGTTATACTGGTGAGGATGGATTTGAGATATATGGAGATGCCAAAGTCGGCAGTAAGGTCTGGGATTTATTGATGAAAGCGGGAGAAACCACAGGGATTCATATTACCCCCTGCGGTTTGGGAGCCCGTGATATCCTGCGTTTAGAAATGGGTTACTGTTTATACGGGAACGACATATCGAGGGACACAATACCTCTTGAAGCAGGTCTTTCATGGATCGTAAAGATGGATAAGTCAGATTTTATTGGAAAAGAATCACTGGCCAAAAAGAAGGAAGAAGGATTGACTCGAAAGCTAATTGGAATGAATTTGGAGGGGAGAGCAATACCGCGACATGGATATCTTATATATAAGGAAGGGAAACAGATTGGTGAGGTAACAAGTGGTTATTACTCTCCTACATTAGGTTATCCAATCGCTATGGGATATGTAGCAAGACCTTTTTATGAAATAGGGACTAAGTTAGAAATAGAAATAAGAAAGAAAATGATAGAAGGTGAAGTTATAACATTACCTTTCTGGAAGAATGGGTCGCTTAAACGATAATATTGGATAGGTAAAGTCAAAGGAGTCTTTAAAATGGAACAAATAGGAGGTTAGATGAAGATATTAGATGAGCTCTTTTATACAGAGGATCATGAGTGGATAAGACAGGAAAATGGAGAAATTATAGAAGGTATAACGGATTACGCACAGTCCGAATTATCAGATATAGTATATATTGAGCTCCCGGAAAAGGGCATCGAAGTCCATAAAGGAGAAGCGATCGGAACAATAGAAGCTGTGAAGACAGTGAGCGATCTTTACGCAGCTCTCTCAGGAACAGTTATAGAAGTTAATGGGGAGTTAGAAGGCCATCCAGAGTTGATAAACAAAGATCCTTATGATACAGGCTGGATTGTTCGTATCAAAATATCCAATCCTAAAGAATTAGAAGGTCTTTTGGACGCTGAAGAATACAAAGAAATAATTGAAGGAGAAGAATGAAATTTATCCCCGTAACCGAATCTGAACGCAATGAAATGCTTAAGGTTATTGGGAAAGGTATAGAGGAATTATTCTCTGCCATTCCTGATAATCTGAGACTTCGTTCTTCCCTCAATCTTCCTCCTTCTTTAAGTGAATTAGAAGCAAGAGAGAAAGCGGTGAAACTTGAAAAAGTTAACAAAGAGCTTGTATGCTTTGCAGGAGGGGGAGTCTACGACCACTATATACCCTCGGTAGTTGAACATATTATAAGAAGACCTGAATTTTACACCGCTTACACTCCCTATCAGGCAGAAGTATCCCAGGGAACTCTTCAGGCCATGTTTGAGTATCAGTCGATGATTTGTGAACTAACTGGAATGGATATTTCCAATGCTTCAATCTATGATGGTGCTACAGCACTTGCAGAAGGTATTTATATGGCTATCGGTGCGACAAAGAGAGAGAAGTTAATACTTTCAGAAGGAATAAACCCCCGTTATCTCGAAGTTATAAAGACCTATCTTGCCAAAAGGTATCAAATTGAAATGATACCTCTTAAGGAAGGAGTCACAAATCCGAAAGGATTTGAGGTGGATGATAAAACCGTGGGTGTTGTAATACAACATCCAAACTATCTTGGGAATCTTGAGGAAGTTTCAACATTTGTAGAGAAAGCTCATGCTAAAGATGCCCTTGCTATTATGAGTTTTGACCCTATCTCGCTGGGGATACTAAAAACCCCAGGGGAATTAGATGTGGATATAGCCACAGCCGAAGGACAATCATTGGGATTACCAATGAGCCTTGGTGGACCTCATCTTGGAATTTTTACTGCAAAGAAGAAATTCGTAAGGAAAATGCCTGGAAGAATATCGGGGAAGACGATAGACCATGAAGGTAGAATCGGCTATGTTATGGCTCTTCAAACCCGTGAACAACATATAAGAAGAGCAAGTGCTACATCCAACATATGTACAAATCAGCAACTCTGTGCCCTGACTGCTGCTCTTTATCTAACGGCTTTGGGAGGAGAAGGGATAAGAGAAGTTGCAAGCCAGACAACGCAGAAAGCTCATTATCTTGCAGAGCGACTGGAGAACGCCGGATTTGAACTCCCCTATAATAAAAAAGGACGAAAGTCCTTCTTCAGGGAATTTGTGGTTGAGGTTCCCTCCGGGGCTAATAGGGCTATTGAACTGGGCTTAAAAGAGGGGTATCTTGTCGGGATAAATCTCACAGATTTTAAGGATGAATGGAAGAATCATCTCCTCATTTCTGTTACTGAGAAAAGACCAAAAGAGGAGATGGATCATCTACTTGAAATTTTATCTATGTAGGCTTGCCCCGTGTAATATTTATTATTACATGGGGCTTGCCCCGCTTGCCATATGTAATCTTATTACATTGTGGTAAAATGTTTACTATTTAATGGGGCACGAATTCATTCGTGAAAAAAAAGGGACGGATGTCCGTCCCCTTTTTTTGTCAGCGTCTATCTATTATTGACCAGGTGTTAGGGTTAGATCAATAACGACTCCATCTTTGGCTGCGCCCATGATCGTGTAACCTGTCTGCGAAAATGTTAAAGCACCAGCATCAACCGCGTGATAACCAGCTGCACCTTCTGTTCCAGAAGGGTCACCAAAGACTACAGCATTACCGGTAATATCTGTGCCATCATAGGGATTCTTAAAGTTACCAGGCATCTCCGCTTTCACCGCATCATCATCAGTACCTGAAGTCGGATACCTTCCCATATGATCAATGGACAACGCTTCAACCGTGGTCTGCAATGTATGCATATTCGATTTTAGTGACGCAACCTTTGCACGATCGATAACCTTAACAAAGTTGGGTATGGCAATCGCTGCAAGTATACCAATGATAACAACCACAACCATTAACTCAATCAGTGTAAAACCACGTTTCTTCATAATACCTCCTTATTTAAACGTTAAACAATTTCCCAATAGCTTAAATAGCTTACACTTATTTGCAAAAATCGTTCCAAAAGCTAATCTTTTAATAGTCAAGGTGTTAGAAATAAAGTATCCTTTCATAATGCAAGATCCTTGCAAAATGCAAATTCATTATCACGGCGTTCCATAAAATAGCGTAAGGCCAAGTGGCTGGTCATTCCTTCCAATACCACTTATAGTGTATGACCTATTAGGAGCAACTGATAAGTATTCAACTGTTCCTGCCACATCTACATCACCCTGATTCTGAAGAGCGGGGTCTGAAGAACTAAATGGATTCTTGAAACGCAAGGGTAAATCTCCAGTAGCTATTATTGTAGCAGCATTAGCAGGATACTTTCCAGGACTTAAGGGATCCAAACTGTATAACTCAACAACAACCTGTACAGTATGCATATTACTCTTGACTGCACCTTCCTTAGATTTATTCACAATCTTTACAAAGTTAGGAATTGCTATAGCAGCAATAATTCCGATAATTACGATCACGACCATTAATTCAACTAAAGTAAAACCACCATCTATTTTATTTTTCACTATACTAATTAATATAAAAAATTTATGCCAAAAGTCATCATTCTGAATATCAGGGGTTTAAAAAAAATATAGATATGCAGATTGCAACCCATTTTGCATTCTGCTAAAAAGCAGACAAAAATTTGAATTAAAGATTAATTTTTTCAATATATATTTATATTTTAGAAGCTGTGAACTAAATATAATGTTATCTGTTCTCATGGAATCGTAATTATGCGATTTCAGTTCATGTGTGATTATTTGTAATCTTTAATATTCCCTTTTAAAATTTCCCTCTGGATTAACTTATTAAGATTTGTTCCTGAGTATGCTGTTCCCTTGAATACACCCTTAAGAAAAAATAAGAAGGCATTATTCGTGAATCCTTTCCCGGCATAGTAAACTCCTGCGTCATTCAAAAGGTCCTTATCATCCTGAGTTAATAAGCCCTTAGAAAGAACCATTTCAGCTTCTTCCGTATTGCCCATCTCAGCCAACGAATAATACAAGCTATGGTATATACCAGGATAATCAGGATACACTCTTTGTATACTTTGAAGAATGTCCACGGATTCTTCATGGTGTTTTATTTCAGAATAAGCAGAGATGACAACTATCCTATGGTGATTTAGCCAGGCAATCTTTTTTGTTTTTTCCAACACGCTTAATGAGAGTCCAATTCTTCCTCTTTTATGTAGATAAACCGCATAGTGACAGAGTGCCTTTATATACAATTCATCTTCAAGTATGTCCTTTCCACCTTGTCTTACATTGAAAATCCAGGGTTTCGTCTCCCCTTTCTTTTTAGAAAAGAGCATTCTATCGTATACTCTGAACTTTCCATCCCAGCAGGTAGAATAGTTCGGTATTTCATCCGTATGTATCTTTAGACCCGGTGTATTAACCCTTACTTTAAGCCTTTCCGTAAGTACCTCAGTATAAAGGAGTGGGAAGGTTAAAGCATCACCCCGTGATTGTATAACAGGTATGGGATAGGAATGATGAATATCCTCTACTTGCCTCAGGACAGTAGTGAGATAGTCATATGCAGTCCAGCTTCTATTGTATAATCGTTCTTTATAACCCAGCAAAATGAAGGAGGTTAAAAGAAATGCTCCTACAATGGGCAGGAATTTCTTTTTTACTCTCTTTAGCCCAGACACTGAGAGGATAATAATCAGGATAAGTTGAGGTAAAAAGAATACTCTATTTGCTTCAAGATTCAAATCGTCTGGGTCAAAATGCAATAGTAGTGCGAGGGGAAATGAATATATTAAGAGGAATAATAAATATTCCCTTTTCTTACATTTAAAGGCAAAAGGAAGTAGTAATAGCAAAAAATTAGCATCTCGGAGGAGAATTTTTATCCAGATTGTCAATTCCTTAAATATAATAGAAAATGTGAATGGAACAGAACCCTCTCTATAGTATTCAAATCTTAAAATGTGTGAAAGAAGCCTGATGAAAGTTTCGGGATTACCCCAGTCTATTAATGGATTAAGATTAGAGCGTATTGGCAAATAAAGAATTATTGAAAAACCGAGGAGTGAATAAATTAAGAGACGGTAATCCTCCTTTAGTATTTTGTAGAGTGTATAGAGTCCAATTATCCAGAGCAAGGGATGAATGAAGAAAGATAAGCCAAGTATATATGAAAGTAATTTATATCTCTTCTTTGTAAGTAAAAATAATTCCAGAAGAAAGAAGAAAGAAGTAATAGTGTATACCTCAGCTATTGTAGCATAATTAAAAAATAATGGATGAATAGAGAGAAGAAGGGAGAGAATAAAAGCAATTTGTGGCAGAACATCCAAGTCAACCAATATCTGGAAAAGAAGCACAACGCTCAGAATGGCAAAGACTGAGGAAAGGATGTTCATTCCTAAAGCGGGATTTGATGGAAATATCGTCGAAAACAATCTACCCAGTATCATATAAAATGGATACCCTGGCGGATGTGGAATGCCAAGGGTATACGCAGACGCTACTAACTCTCCACTATCTCCAGCACCAACAGATGGACATAAGAAAGTGAGATAAAAGAATGTTGAAATGAGGATAATAAGCAATCGGAAATATTTTTCCTTCAAATTAACCCCTCTTTAGTAATACCTATTCTAGATCTGTAGGAGAGGTTTCCTAACCTCGATATCGGGACTGGGAAATCCCTCCTACTCTATTGACTTTTTTCTTTTATAACTGCCTGAGCCGCTGAGAGTCTTGCAATTGGAACGCGATAAGGAGAGCAACTCACATAGTCAAGTCCAATGCGATGGCAGAACTCAACGGATGCAGGATCTCCTCCATGCTCGCCGCATATACCTACTTCTAAATCTGCTCTCGCCTTCTTCCCGCGTTTTAGTCCTATCTCTACAAGTTGACCCACGCCAGTCTGGTCCAAGGTCTGGAAAGGATCATTAGATAGAATTCCCTTCTTAATATAATCCGGTATGTATTTGCCGACATCATCACGTGAAAACCCTAAGGTAGTCTGTGTTAGGTCATTTGTTCCATAAGAGAAGAATTCTGCTTCCTGTGCTATCTCATCCGCCGTTAGAGCTGCCCTCGGTAAC
>Ga0315541_1000843_pt1 | contig 31078 bp, 15 predicted proteins | sample SalMarSW160190MG_FD_203095 | JGI IMG/M metagenome (GOLD analysis project Ga0315541, IMG submission 203095) | Salt marsh sediment microbial communities from the Plum Island Ecosystem LTER, Massachusetts, United States - Salt Marsh Sediment SW1601-190 ...
ACAGGGCAGCAGAAATACTCAAAAAGAGAGGAAAAATTCGTTTCACGGGATTATCGTGTCACGGACCGGAATGGGGACCAGAAGCAAGTGAGAACCTGGAAGATATTCTTATGGCAGCAATAGAGGATGGACGGTTTGATGTACTTCTTCTTCCTTATAATTTCCTCTCTCCTGAAATGGGTGATAGAATACTCAAAGCCTGTAAAGAACATGACATAGGAACAATGGTTATGAAGTCAAACCCGATTCTTGCCTATGAAAACTATAGCTCCCTGATGGAAAGAGGCCGGGAAGTGAACAGGGAGGAACAAAAATACTATGAAGGGTTAAATGAAGCGATGCAGAAGGCTGACAGTTTTTTTAAGAAGTATAATATGAACGATTTGGAACAGATAAAGGATGGTGCCATACAATTCATACTTACAAATCCTTATGTACACACTATTTGTTGTCGCTTTCGTACCTTTTCTGATGTGAATAAATATGTCAGACTTTCAGGAACCACGCTGGATAACCGGGTTGCCATGGCGATGCAAGACTTCATAAGCAAGCTTGGCTTTCTCAACTGCCGCATCGGGTGTAACATCTGCGAAAGTAAGTGCCCTCACAATGTCCCTGTAAACACGATCATGAGGTATAATTACTATTTTCATTCCCACGGGATGGAAAAAACGGCAATGCAGTATTACCAGGATATGGATGGTAAAGCTGCAGGTCTTTGCAAGGATTGTGAGGGATATTGCGAAAAAGCCTGTCCTCATGGTGTCCATACACGGTTCTTGCTTTCCCAAATCCATAATGATCTAAGCTTTGACAAGCGGATCATGAAGTCCTGATAGACTTCCTATTATCATGATAGTTTATGCTCCGGATCTTCATATATTTTTGATATGCATGGTGATACACTCATACAGCATCATACACTTGGTATTTTGTTTCCAGAGGATCGATGTACTGCCTGGTGCCGTAAAACGAATCCGAAAAGGGCGGACAAGCTCTCCTTCGGAGCGACTTCGGTTCGTTTCCAAATACCGAAAAACGTGATGGGCAGGCAAGTCTCCCTACATTGGTTTATCCTGATCCGAACCTTTAGGGCAATCCCCAAAGTATGTAGGTCGACTCTCCTGAGTCGACTAAGAGGTGATTGGGTACTTTACTTAGATGCCCTTTTAATACCCAACCTATAGGCCCAGCCTGTGTGCCCTACTCTTAAACCTTCCGGTTTGTTCCGGTGGGCTGAGGGTAAATCCATATAGATCCCTACCTGAATGGGATGTTCGATTTATTATGCGTACCTTTACAACAGATTCAAAGTGAAGTGCCTGATTAATTTAAGTTCTTCGTTGCTTTCTTTTTTTGAGCCTGCCTTTTTATCTTACTAATCTAAAAAATCAATTATGAAAAAAGCCGGAAAAAACGATTCCGTAAAAGTGCATTATACGTGTACAACTGACGAGGGTCTGGTGTTCTCTTCAAAGGATCAGGACAAACCCCTGAAATTCATTGTTGGCAAAGGGAATCTGCTTCAGCCTATCGAGGAGGGTGTTGTTGGCATGGAGTTAAATGAGACAAAGGTCATTAACATTCCCCATCAGGAGGCTTATGGAGAGGTGTATAAAGAGCTGATCCAGGAAGTTGATAAAGAGCTTTTGCCGGAGAATGTCGAAGTAAAAGTGGGATTACAGCTCACTTCAACACAGGAGGATGGATCAGAAATTCATTTTCGTGTTACCAAGGTTATGGATAATAGTGTCATGGTTGATGGGAACCATCCTCTGGCTGGTAAAGACCTCGAGTTTGCAATTGAACTTGTCGAAATCGTTTAAACAAATGATTATGAATAAAGGTATTTAACAAAACTCCGGAAAATTCGAAATCTGAATGGTTTTTTGTAACTTGCATGCATTTCGATAACAGTTGTCGTTTTGAGCTATTTGATTGGTCGGTGATTTTATTAAAAAGTTGACATCGATGAGATAGGTTAACCGTAACAAATAGTCATCATTTTAGTAAAAATTTCCTCTATTGGATTATCAAAAAAATCAGGTCAAGATTTCTTTCAGGGATGAATTGGGCCGGTTGTTTATTCTGAGCTTTGGTGTTTTTCTTTTTATTCTTTTCTTTCAGCCATTTCCGCTTGAGCAACTTGATTACAATAACCGTTTGTTATTTGTCACCGGGTTAGGTGTAATTTACTTCCTGGTAGCATGTATTATCCTTGTTTTATTACCCTTTTCGAATCCTAAATGGTTTAGAATCAGTGAGTGGGAAAGTGGCCCACCCTTTCTTTTAATGTCATTGTTACTGGTTTTTACCGTTACTGCTTTTGCATTTTATATCCGGTATGTTGGTAAAGCTGAGCTATCGCTATACATTATGTTTAAAATGCTTTTGGTGTGCCTGTTACCGTTAATTATTTTATTAATTCTTTATAAAAACAAGTCGCAGGCGCATGTTATCGATATTTTGCAGGAGCAAAACAAATATTATATATCAAAAATAAGGGACTTTGATCAAATCGGTATAGAGGAAGAAATTGATATCATTTCCAATAACAAATCCGATAAGCTGACCCTTAAGTATAAGAATATTATTTACATAAAATCAGCCGATAACTATATTGAAATACATTACCTGGAAAATGATATGGTTGAGAAAAGATTAATACGGAATACCTTAAAAAATATCGAATCTCAACTGGCAAATCAGCATTTTTTCATTCGTTGTCATCGTGCAAGCATTGTCAATGTTATGTACATCGATAAGCTGGTACATAATTACGGTGGTTACAGTCTGCAGTTGAACCATCTCGAAGAAAAAATTCCTGTATCGAGGGCATATCTGATACAGGTGAAAGATGTAGTTTCCGGTGTTGAATAAGCATGTCATTCACCCCTGAATGAGTATCATCCACCACAAATCCATCTCTTTTATCCCTAAAATCCTGTTATTCAGCCCTACAATTTTATAGATCTGTTTTTTCGGATTAATTTGTAATCAAACACAAAGCAGACGATCATGGCAAACTTAGTGGATAACTATTGTGAAGTTCCTGCCCTGTTCCGCAGGCCTATGTGGAAGATATGGCATAACCTGCTAATCCGATTCGATAGAGACAGCACTGTAAACTTTATGAATTATGGATATGCCGGACTGAATGGCGATAAAACGATTGACCTGAAGAAAGAAGATGAATGGAACCGATTTCCAATTCAACTATACGATCATGTAGTCAGCCAGGTAAAGCTCATGAATAAAAGGGTGTTAGAAATAGGTTCAGGCAGAGGCGGCGGGGCTCATTATATTTCCCGCTACTATAAACCAAAAAAATATACCGGCGTTGACATATCGGCTGGTGTAATAAAATTCTGTAACCAGTTTTATGATGTCTCCGGTTTATCGTTTGTGGAAGGCAGGGCTGAAAAGATCCCTTTCGATGCCGGAACCTACGATGCTGTAGTCAATGTTGAGTCGGCCCGGGGGTATAGTGATATGTTATTATTCTTCAGGGAAGTATACCGGATTCTTATCCCCGATGGTCATTTTTTATTTGCCGATGTAATTGGGAAAGGTGAAGTTGAAGAAATCCGGAAAAAATTTCAACACTGTGGCTTTAAAATCAAAAGTGAGAAAGAAATAACAGAAAATGTTGCCAGGGGACTCGAGTTGGATACGAAACGCAGAGAGTTTATGATTGAAAATAAAGTTCCGGGATTCCTTCAAAGACCGTTTCAGAAATGGGCAGGAACAAAGGGTACAGAACGATTCAAGTCGTTTGTTAATGGCAAATTTGAATACTGGAGCTTTGTATTAACGAAGAACTAATCATCCTGTTCTTATCCCAATAAAATGTCGCTCTGCATTGGTTTATTCCAATGCTAACCTTCAGGGCAATCCTAAAAGTATGTAGGTCGACTCTACTGAGTCGACTGGAATGGGGCTGTGTCATAACCAAAAGAAAGGGTTCACGCAAAGACCGCAAAGTGAATGCTTCCATAGGAATGCCTTCGGCAAAAAATTCGCAAAGAGCTGTTTTATAATGATTTATACTTTGTGTGCTTAGCTTTTTCCTTTGCGTGAAAATCAGTTATGATATAGCCCCATCTGTCTGTTGACAGCCAGGAGTTCAACTTAACCCGCATTATTCATGCATTCAGCATGAATAATGACGATACATAATTGGAATCTATTGATTATCAATTATATATGTCAGGGTTAAGTTTTCTGTTTTGCAAGCTTGCAGGAAACAAGTTTCACTTATTCTCCCCGCTTTCAGCGGGATGAATTCGGCAATCCTTTTTCACTTCAGCTTCGCTTCGTGAAACATGTGTCTCATTCATATCGTAAGGATTCGGCCGGGTTGGCTGAAGCGGCCCGGTATGCCCTGAATCCCACGGTTACGATAGCAATGACCAGGGCCATTAGGGAAGCGACAACAAAGGATAGAACTCCCAGATCTACGCGGAATGCAAAATTTTGCAGCCAGCTTTTCATGAAAAAATAGCCCACAGGCCAGGCAATCACTGTGGAAATGCCGATCAGGATAAATACCTCTTTTATCAGCATCCCGATGATGCCGGAAACATTAGCGCCCATGACTTTCCTGACCCCGATCTCTTTGGTTCGCTGTTCCGCTGTATAGGATGCTAAACCGATCAGTCCCAGTAAGGAAATGAATATGGCCAGGACGGAAAATATCGTAAAAATGGTACCTGTTCGAAAATCATTGTTATAGCTGGTGGCCAGGTCATCTTCCAGAAAGGAATATTCAAACGGTTGTTCGGCAACAAACTCATCCCATTTTTGCTTTATCAACCCCACCGTTTTCTGGTACTCCTGCGGCTGGACCCTGACCAACAAATATGCTGCACTCCTGGAAGATAGAAATCCAATCACCAATGGATGAATGGTTTTATGCAGCGATTCATAATGAAAATCTTCAACAATACCGATGATTTTCATGGGAAGATCGCCATCACCAAATCCTCCGATCAACAATACATTTTTCCCGATAGGCTCTTCTATCCCGAATGCTTTTACGGCCGCTTCGTTCAAAACGACAGCTATTGAATCGCTGAGAACATCCCTTGAAAACCACCGGCCAGAGGCTAATTCCATCTTCATGGTTTTCTGAAGATCATAGCCCACAAACCAATAGTTCATGGCATGTGTGCTTTCAGCCGTGGTTCCCTCCGGACGAAAGGCAGTATTCCCAAATAAAACAGTTGGCAGACTATTCGTAAAACTGGATCCGATGACTTCCGGAATTTCAGAAAGCTCTTCCTGGAAGGCATCTTTCTGGTCCTGTAATGCTGAAATCCGGTTTACAACAACCAGGTTTTCTTTATCGTATCCGAGGTCTTTTTTCTGGATGAAATTCATTTGTCTTGACACGATAATTGTACTGATAAAAAGTACAATAGCCACACTAAACTGGAAAATAACAAGAATCCCGCGCAGATACCGGCTTTTAAGCCCCGATTCTATCTTTCCCTTGAGTACTTTTACCGGTTGGAATGATGCAAGATAAAATGCCGGATAGCTACCGGATAATAATCCGACAATCAATCCCAGGATCAGCAACGAGGGGATCAATAATTTATTTTGAAGTAAATTCAGGCTTAACTCTTTTCCCGATAAGGTATTAAAATGGGGGAGTACGATCCAGACCAGGCCAATTCCGATCAAAAGAGCGATAAAGCTCAATACGACCGATTCAGTGAGGAACTGATTGATCAGTTTTGACCGCATCGATCCGACCACTTTACGGATTCCTACCTCCCTTGCCCGGGTAGATGACTGGGCGGTTGCCAGGTTCATGAAGTTGATGGAGGCAATAATGATCAGGAACAGGGCGATAACAGAAAAAATGTATATGGAAGCAAGATTTCCTCCCGGTTCCATTTCGTACTCCACATCCGAACGCAAATGGATCTCTTTTATGGACTGAAGGAAATAGCCATACTTGTTCCCCGCTTCAAAAAAATCTTCCATGGAAGCCTGGACAAACTGTTCCATCTGTGGCCCTACATATTTCATGACCATATCGGGAAATTTCTCCTCCAGCTGCTCGGGAGGAAAATCCTCCTGTAACCGAAGATAGGTATACAACAAGTTGTTTATCCAGAAGGTACTGTTATGAAAGGACATGGTTTTCATCGAAGCGAGGAAATCGAATTTTATGTGGGAATTGCCGGGGAATTTTTTAACCACACCGGTAACTTCAAACCTGGTCCTGTCAACCCCCACTTCAAGTATTTTCCCCAAAGGGTTATCATCTCCGAAATATTTACTCGCCATCTCATCGGTGATAACGACGGTATTGGCACGTGCAAGTGCGGTTGATGGATCACCCCGGAGCAATCCAGTTGAGAAGAGATCGAAAAAATTTGAGTCAGCATAGAAGAAACGGTCTTCAAGAAAACTGTTCTCCTGAAACCGGACAATGGGTTCACCGGCAAGCGAAAACAAACGAGTGGTACTCATTACTTCCGGATAATCCGCTACCAGTGTTTGAGCCAATGGTGCACAGGTCAATGCAACAATCATTTCATTCCCCTGGATCGTCCCATGCAGTCCGACCCGGTATATCTGGTCAAAGTTTTCGTGAAACCGGTCGTAGCTCAATTCATCCTGCACATAGAGCAGGATCAGGATGGCACTGGCAAGTCCGATGGCAAGCCCTGAAATGTTGATCAATGAATAGGCTTTGCGGGAAACAAGGTTTCTGAAGGTGATGGTGATGAAATTACGAAACATGTGTGTTGAGTTAGGTTATATTTTAAAGGACAAGGTTTTCAACCGGAGGTTGCGCGTGATTCAGTGCAAACTTACATTAAAAAGTGATACGATGACTCGCTAAGTTGCGGTCCATGAAAGGATTTCCCTTTGTGCTACATTGTGGTTGGCCCGCTTAATTTGATGTTACCAAGCCCAGGGCTAAAGATATGACACTCCTACGGAGCTGAAAGAGCATGAAAACTACGAACAACGAATACCGAGCTGAAGTCGCCCAGACAGGGTCGCAATACGACCATTTATTTAACCCGAAAAATTCAAAGAATTTTTCGCCATTTATGGCTGACTTTTATCAGGGTTAACCCTGACATACATAATTGATAATCAATAGATTACAATTATGTATCGTCCTTATTCATGCTGAATGCATGAATAATTCGGGTTAACTCGTAGTACGATTAGCATTCGTGCTACGAGTATATCGTCAGGATTAGTCGTACCACCAGCTCCAGTGGTAGTACGACTAACGCTCACCGATCAATTACTGTTTCAGCACCTTATCATACCAGGCATCTTTCAGGATCAGTGCCTTACGGGACAAGTTCACTCCGCCTGCTTCCATCACCACGGTATATTCCCCGGGGCCAACGGAAGAGGTTATATATTCCATATCCATCCGTCCCATGTATTGTTCGATCTGCTCGTCGGTTAATCCATACTCTTTAAACCGGTCAATCTGTCGCTGAACCTGTTGTTTTTCCCTGTCGGTGCGCTCACGATCGCGTTTATTCATTGTCCAGATCACCCGGTTCAATCCGGCTGTGTTTTTACCTTTCAGTACGTTGAGTAAACGGTCACCCTGGTAGATGCTAATCGTAACTTCCTCCTGAAGGTCGTTTTTCAGGTAATAGTTGATGATCACTCCAGCCGGTTTGCTTTCACCATCATAATTACTATAGCTTGCGTGGTTATCCTCAAGAGCGACCCACTGGACCATTGTTGTAATGCCAAACAGATGGGCTTTGCTTTCCAGAACTTTTGAAGAGAGTTCCTGCAAGGGTGAAATGTTTGTAATAAAGATTCCGCGGCCATGAGTGGCGACGATTAACTCCTTCTCTCTGGGATGGATCTTCATATCGTATACCGCATTAGTTGGCATATCACCCTTCATCTTTGTCCAGGATTTGCCACCATCGATGGAGACATAAACGGCCATTTCAGTTCCAGCAAAAAGCAGGTTTTTATTCACCGGATCTTCACGAACCACATTGATTGGTTCATCGGGCAGGTTGGATGCAATGGAAGTCCAGGTTTCACCGTAATCGGTTGTTTTAAAGATAAAAGCGTGGAAATCGTCACGACGGTAGCCGGTATAGGTTACATAGGCCGTTGCCGGATCGAAATGGGATGCTTCCACCCGGCTGACCCAGTACCCCGGATTCCCTTTGATATTTTTATTTAACAGGGTCCAGTTTTTTCCGCCATCTTTTGTCAACTGTACATTGCCGTCATCGGTTCCAACCCAGATTACACCCTCAACCACCGGTGATTCAGAAATGGTAGTGATAGTACAATACTGGATATTCCCGGTACCCACAATTTTTGCCGAATCGGCGGTGGTAAGATCGGGGCTTACCACCTCCCACTTTTCACCCCGGAATGTTGATTTCAGCAATTTGTTTGCTCCATGGTAAATGACATCACTGTTGTGTGGTGAGATCACAATGGGGGCATTCCAGTTGAACCGCAATCCCCTCTCCCGGTAAGCAACACTTTTGCGCTCACCGGTCTTCTGATCGATCCGTGTCAGGGGACCAAATTGTGATTCATTATAGAGCCAGCGGTTGTCATTGGCATCGACCTCATTGTACATGCCATCACCGCCCCCTGTACTTCGCCAGTCTTCGAAGAGTATATTCCCCCCGTTTCTTTTGGTGCTGGGACCCTTTACAGACCCGTTATCCTGTAATCCACCATAGACGTTATATGGATATTCCATGTCGATACCTACGGCATAAAACTGAGCCAGGGGAAGGTTGTCGGGATGGTACCACTGCTCACCGGCATCGTAAGTAATCCCCATGCCGTGATCATAACCGAGCAGCATGTGTTTGGGATTTGTGGGATCGATCCACATGGCATGGTTATCTCCTCCGAACCGGAATGGTCTTCCCCATGTTTCTCCTCCGTCTTTTGTTTCCCACATCCGGACACCGAGAATATAGACATGCTCTTCATTCGTCGGATCGATGCGAACCTGCTGGTAATAGTATGCCGGTCCGCCACCGATCTCTTCATCTTCGGGGCTTACTTTCCTCCAGGTTTCCCCTTTGTCATCGGATCGGTACATTTCGTCACCCACTATTTTACCGCTTTCCGGACGGCCCTCCAGCAACTCTTTGTATCTCACTTCGTCGCTTACCCCGGGAACATTGCAATTCTCAATATTGGCATAGACGACATTCGGGTTGCTGACTGAAATTTCGAGTCCGATTTTACCCAGCATACCGGTGGGGAGCCCCTCTTCCAGTTTTTTCCAGGTCTTTCCCCCATCGGTTGTTTTGTACAATCCACTGCCCGGGCCACCGGGATTAAATGTCCAGGGTCTGCGCACTTTATCATAGGCTGCTGCAATTAATATTTCCGGATTGGATGGATCCATGGCAACATCAACCACCCCGATGTTTTTCCTGTGGTCTTTAACCTCCAGTACCAGCTCCCAGGTTTCGCCACCGTTGACGGATTTGTACAGTCCCCGTTCGGGATTCTCTGAATAGAGGTGACCCAGGGCGGCAACATATACGATGTCCTGATTTTGTGGGTGTATGAGTATCCTTCCGATATGATGGGATTCTTTCAATCCCATGTTTGTCCAGGTTTTCCCGGCATCGGTGGATTTGTATACACCATCGCCCCAGTAAGTGCTGCGGGAGTTGTTGGCTTCTCCTGTCCCCACCCACACAATGTCCGGATTAGATGGGGCGACAGCAACATCGCCGATGGATATTACCTTTTCAAAATCAAAGATGGGTTCAAAGGAGATCCCGTTGTTCACGGTTTTCCATAATCCACCTGATCCGGTTGCCGCATAAAATATGGTGTAATCCTGCTCAACCACAGCGAAATCAACAAACCGGCCGCTCTGACGTGTCGGACCAATTTCGCGATAGGTGATCTTATCAATTATGTTTTGATGAACCGCCTGACCAGAAACAGAACAGATTGCGATCAGGCTGAGTACAACAATGCACAGGCTTGTTTTTGTGGCATTGTCAGAGATTGGTTTAATGGAATTTTTCATGATGAGGTATCTTAAGTTAATGTATGAATCAACAGGAATGGCAAATTAGCTTTTTTTGATGAAAATGAAGAATTGTTTGGGGGATTGTACAACATATGGCATAGAGCATAGAGAGGGTAATGATGATTGATGCCGTGCCTGCCGGCAGGCAGGAGTAGTGAGTTATGAATGATGAGTGTACTCGGTACTTGGTACTCGTTGCTCGGTAAAAGAGAAGAAGGGGACTTTGTGACTGTGAACCATGCCAGGGGGCAGGCAATGATGAACGCGAGTGCAACCCATTTGAGGATAGCCCAAATCCATGTGTAAATGAAGAATTAAATCTTCTTAGACCAGAAACATCATCAACAGATATTCTGTTCTCATTTGGCGAATAATTATTTAAAATAAATCAGATGAGAATATCCAATGAATTTCATGAACAATTTGTATTTTTGCATCTTGCCTTTTCTGGATTTAATTATACCAGTCAGACATAACAGTTTTTACATTTTCAATAACCAACGGTTCAATAATATTAATTCAATGGCATTGGATACTAAAAAATTATTCAGGATTTCTACCACTATAATTTTGATCTTAGTACTACTTGGGATCATTTTTTACCCCAAAATTAAACCGGTGTTCACATCCGATTATGGAGCAGGAACAGCCCAACCAGCGCGTAGTCAGGGTAGTGGAAGGGGCGGTCAACCGTTGTTAGCCAGTGGCTATATCATTGTCCCGACCCAGATGAACGAGCTTATTTATAGCACCGGTTCATTGATTCCCGACGAGGAGGTTGAACTCTCGTTCGAAACCTCGGGCAAAGTAGTGGGCATCTTTTTCAAAGAAGGAACAAGGGTTAAAAAGGGCGAATTACTGGCTAAAATCAACGACAGGCCTTTACAGGCGCAATTATTGAAACTCCAGGCACAGCATAAGCTCACTGAAGAGCGTGAGTTTCGGCAGCGCCAGTTACTCGAACGTGATGCAATAAGCCGTGAAAGCTATGACCAGGTTTCCACCGAGCTACAATCTCTTGAAGCCGATATCATGTTGATTGAAGCCCGTATTTCCGAAACAGAATTAAGGGCACCTTTTGATGGGATAGTCGGATTGCGCATGATCAGCGAAGGGGCCTTTGCCACCACTCAAACCAAAATAGTCAGACTGGTCAAGATCATTCCGCTAAAAATTGAGTTCTCCATTCCAGAACGTTATGCCGGTGAAGTTACTCCCGGATTCACTATTTCATTTGTCATCGATGGTATTCCCAAAACTTTCACAGCCAATGTTTACGCTGTCGAGCCCAAAGTAGACATGGACACACGTACCATAGTTGCCAGGGCTATTTATCCCAATAGCAACGAGGAACTAAAACCGGGCCGCTTTGCCAGTGTCAGGGCACTCTTGTCGCAGATAGAAAACACCATATCGGTTCCAACGGAAGCGATCATTCCCGAAATGGATGGAGATAAGGTATTCATATTAAGAAATGGCAAGGCTGCTGAGGTCCGGGTGACTACCGGCCTGCGAACCGCATCGCACATTCAGATCAGAAGCGGACTGAATTTCGGGGATACCTTGCTTACCACAGCCATTTTGCAATTGCGGCATAATATCCCAGTTCAGCTTGATACACTAGTTACCAACGAATCCGTAGCAATTTCTGAACTATGAGCCTGTCATCTGTAAGCATAAACCGTCCTGTTCTGGCCACCGTATTTTCGCTGGTAATTCTCCTGTTTGGGGCTATCGGACTGTTCTACCTGGGAGTAAGGGAGTTTCCCAGCGTCGACCCGCCCATTATATCGGTTAGCACATCGTATCCGGGTGCAAACTCCGATGTGATTGAAACACAAATTACGGAACCGCTGGAGCAATCGATCAATGGTATTCCGGGAATTCGCACGTTGACCAGCCGAAGTAGCCAGGGGCGCAGCAGCATTAGTGTTGAGTTTCAGTTGACAGTGGATATGGAGACTGCTGCCAACGATGTTCGCGACAAGGTATCTCAGGCTCAACGCCGTCTGCCTCGGGACTGTGATCCACCAACGGTTTCAAAAGCCGATGCAGACGCAAGCCCGATTATGATGGTAGCTGTCACAAGCCCTCAACGGTCACTCCTTGAACTTTCCGAAATTGCGGAGTTGACATTTAAGGAGCAGTTGCAAACCATTTCAGGGGTTAGTGCTGTTATGATCTGGGGTGAAAAACGGTATGCCATGCGCATCTGGCTCGACCCGGCAAAACTGGCAGGCTACCAGATGACGCCTCTTGACGTAAGAAATGCCATCTTACGTGAAAACGTTGAACTTCCGGCAGGAAGTATCGAAGGTACTTCTACCGAACTCACCATTAGAGCCTTGGGGCTAATGACTACTCCACAGGAATTCAACAGCCTGATTTTGCGCCAATCCGGTGACCAGATTGTACGGGTCAGTGATATTGGCCGTGCCGAACTGGGCCCTCAAGATTTGCGCGGAATTATGAAAGTAAATGGCATACCCATGGTTGCAGCGGTTATTGTTCCTCAACCAGGCGCTAACCATATTGAGATCGTGGATGAACTTTACAACAGGCTCGAGTTCATTAAGAAAGATCTACCCGATGATGTGGAATATGATGTTGGTTTCGATAATACAAAATACATACGCTCCTCAATTAGTGAAGTTCAACGCACCATATTCCTTGCCTTCTTTCTTGTAGTGGTTATCATTTTTGTCTTCCTTCGCGACTGGCGAACCACCATCATTCCAATACTTGTTATCCCTGTTTCTTTGATCGGTTCATTTTTCATCATGTACATTGCCGGTTTTACCATCAACGTACTCACATTGCTGGCCATCGTCCTTTCTATTGGTTTGGTGGTTGACGATGCCATTGTTATGATGGAGAATATTTATGTGAAAATAGAGAAGGGTATGACACCTTTTGAAGCCGGGATTGCAGGATCGAACGAAATATTTTTTGCCATTATTTCGACAACCATTACACTTGTTTCGGTATTTATTCCCATTGTATTTCTGGAAGGCATGACGGGAAGGCTTTTCAGGGAATTTAGCATTGTAATTGCCGGTGCTGTTGCTATATCCTCTTTTGTGGCACTTTCTCTAACCCCCATGCTTTCAACGAAATTACTGAAAACAAGACACAAGAGAAGCAAAGCTTATAATTATACGGAAAAATTTTTTGTGGCTTTGAACAGAGCCTATCAGAATTCACTCGATTCGTTCCTTCGTAAAAAATACATCTCATTGATCATTCTTGCATTGGCAGTTTTCCTGATTTTTATTTTATGGGAGAATATTCCGGCCGAAATGGCTCCCCTTGAAGACAGGTCGCAGATGAATGTGAGCATTACCTCGCAGGAAGGTGCCACGTACGAGTTCAATCTCAGTTATGTGGAAGAAGTCGGAGAACTGGCAGAACAGATTATTCCCGAGTATGATAAGATAACGATCATGGTCAGGGGAGGAGGTGGTTTTGTCCGTATCCTGCTTGTTGAGCCCTCTGAAAGGAAAAGATCTCAACAAGAAATAGCCAATCAGTTAACAGCAGAACTCCGGAAAAAAACCCGCGCCCGTGCCAACGTGATCCAGCAATCGACCTTTGGTGGCCGGCGTGCAGGACTACCCATCCAGTATGTGCTTCAGGCGCCTAACATCGAAAAACTTCGGGAAATAATACCAGCATTTATGGCCGAAGTAAACAACAATCCAACGTTCGTTATGGCCGATGTTAATCTGAAGTTTACCAAACCGGAACTACAGATTGTGATAAACCGGGATAAAGCAAACCTCCTGGGGGTTTCAACCCAGAATATCGGGCAAACGTTACAGTTGGCGCTCAGTGGGCAGCGATTTGGTTATTTTATTATGAACGGTAAGCAATACCAGATTTTGGGAGAATTGGCCAGGGAAGACCGGAATAAACCACTTGATCTCAAATCATTGTATGTGAGAAACAGTAGTGGCCATATGGTTCAACTTGACAATTTTGTCACATTGGAGGAGTCCACAGCACCACCGCAGTTATACCGTTACAACCGTTTTGTGGCGGCCACTGTATATTCCGGGCTGGCAGAGGGAAAAACCATCAGCCAGGGCTTAGAAGAGATGGATAAAATCGCAGCCAGAGTGCTCGATGATACATTCAGGACCGCACTCGCAGGTGACTCCAAGGACTTCGTTGAAAGCTCCTCCAGCCTGATGTTCGCCTTTCTTTTGGCTCTCGTGCTGATTTTTCTTGTTCTATCGGCTCAATTCGAGAGTTTTAAAGACCCGATAATTGTAATGATGACTGTTCCGCTGGCTCTTACCGGAGCACTCCTGTTTATGTGGTATTTCGATATTACCATGAACATCTTCAGCCAGATTGGTATAATCATGTTATTAGGCCTCGTATCTAAAAACGGTATCCTTATTGTTGAGTTTGCCAATCAGCGTAAAGTGGCCGGAATGAGCAAATTTGATGCAATCCGTTATTCAGCCGCTGCCAGGTTCAGACCTATTTTGATGACCAGCCTGTCAACCATACTCGGGGTAATGCCTCTTGCTCTGGGTTGGGGTGAAGGCGCTCAAAGCCGTGTGGCAATGGGGATTGCCGTTATTGGGGGGCTGTCTCTCGCTACATTCCTTTCGTTGTATGTAGTACCAGCTGTGTATCTCTTTATTTCAAGTGAATCGAAAAGCATGAACCATGAACCAAATAATCCTGCCAAAGTTGAAATCACCGAAAAAAATTAACCATTTTGTTTTCCTGGTATTTTCTCTTTTTGTCCTGACTGATGTGGTTGCCCAGGATTCATATGGTCTTAGTCAATGCATCCAGAAAGGACTGGAACAAAATTTTGCGTTGCAGGTAATCCGTAACCGCGAGGAGATTGCGGAAAACAATTTCACGGTTGGAAATGCTGGTATGTTGCCAACCATTACTGCAACCAACCGCTTTGGAGGCACTGTAAATTCAACCACTCAGAATTTGCGTGATGGCGGTGAAAACAGGTCAAGCGGGATCCACAATACCTCAGGATCGGCAGCAGTTAACCTTGGAATGACTATTTTCAGAGGGTTTCAGGTGCAAAATACCTACAAGAAGTTAGGAAAACAGGCTGAACTGGAAGGACTCAATACGCAGATGTCGATCGAGAACCTGGTTGCCCAAATCGTGTCAGAGTACTACTACTATTTAGAACAGCTAATACTATTTGATAACCTGGCTTATGCAGTTTCGCTGTCTCGTGAACGTGTCCGTATCGATGAAGAACGTTACCTGCTTGGGTCGGCTTCCAAAATGCAACTGTTGCAATCGATTGTATATCTCAATGCCGACAGTTCAAGGTATGCACGCCAGAATGAAGTTCTCCGATCTTCACAGATCAGGCTGAACGAATTAATGGCTTCCGATAACCTGGGAGAAGATATTTGCCTGCAGGATACCCTGATCCAAATTAACGAAACCCTGTTGTATGAAGACCTTCTGAAACTTACCCTTCGCTACAATACCAGTTTGCAAATTGCATCAAAAAACCAGGTCATTTCAGAACTGGACTATAAAATTATTAAATCGCAATCCTATCCCTATCTGAACCTGTCATCGGGTTATACCTATTCTTACTACGGCTACGAAACGGGAACTTTGCGCAATCAGCATGTCCGGGGTATGAACTATGGTCTTACCCTTGGAATGGATCTTTTCGATGGCTTTAACCGGACACGTGAGAATAGTAATGCCCGCATTGCAATCGAGAACAGGAATATTCAGTTTAAGGAGGTGGAACAGGAGGTTATGGCTGACTTGCTGACCATTTATTATGCTTACGAGAACAACTTGCGCCTCCTCAGACTTGAAGAGCAAAACCTGGAAGTGGCTCGCGAAAATCTCGAAATAGCGCTCGAACAGTATAAACTGGGAAGTTTGGCGGGACTTGAGCTTCGCGAAGTTCAAAAGAGCCTCCTCGATGCTGAGGAACGACTTATTTCAGTTAAATACCTGACAAAACTTGCCGAAATCTCATTGCTTCAGATTTCGGGCAGTATTATGGATTACATGTAACCTTCACCTGCGGGATATTCACCCTTAACACACAAGGTGTTATATTTCAAGTTAAAAAACCCTCACAACACATACTGCACACCTTAAGCCGTAAAGCGTCTTACGTCAGTCGTATTTCGGTAACGGCTATAATAATAAAAACAGTGATACGATGACTAGCCGATCAAGGGATGGTCCATCGCGACAGTCATCGGATCACTATATAAAAGGTCAACATTAACTCGTTGTACGACTAAAGTTCGCCTGTCTGACGCCTTGCCTGCCGGCAGGGCAATCAGGTGCTACGAGTTTAAAAATTTGCATTGTTTAGGTAGTCGACTCGGAGAGTCGACCTCCATTATTTCTTAGGTAATTGGAAATTTTCGATTCAATTTGAGCCAGATTAGATTGTCTTCACTTTTTACTTTAATCTTTTATTTTTATCTTGTTTTACTCATACCTTAGGCACTCCACCGGGTTGATCCGTGCGGCTCTGAAGGATTGCCAGGTGATGGTTAGTAATGAAATAAAGACTGCTCCGAGTCCGGCAATAATAAAGATCCACCACGATATGGATGTGTGGTAAGCGAAATTTTGGAGCCATTTGTTCATGATGAACCACCCCAGGGGACAGGCAATGATAAACGCCAGTGCAACCCATTTCAGGATATCACGGTAGAGCAGGAGCAGGATATTCGACAGGACTGCTCCGTTTACTTTTCGGATACCCACCTCTTTCACCCTTCTTGAGACAAGGAGTGAGCTTATTCCCAGGAGCCCAAGGCAGGAGAGAAAGATAGCAACAAAAGATGCCCAGGTGGTAATTTTACTCCATCGCTCTTCCGTATTGTATTGCTCGTCGAGGATATCGCTAAGGAACTGGTAATCAAATGTGTATTCAGGAACGATCTCATTCCAGTTCTCCTTTAGTGAAGAAATTCTTTCCGGAATATTTTGCGGAGCAATTCTGACAAAAACATACCAGATGCTGTTATACGGAAAGAGATGTAGCATCACCGGCATGACATCACTTTTCATGGAATCAAAATGAAAATCCTTAACCACGCCAACAATATTCACTGTATCCTGTTCATTGACTACAAAATCCCCCAGGGGTTCGCTCATATCAAATGCTTTGACAAAAGTTTCATTCACGATAACTCCGTTTTGCCAATCTGCCTGGTTATCCTCCCTGAAATTTCTGCCGTTTATGATCTCGAGTTCCAGGGTATTTATGTAGTTCTCATCAATCCTGAGAAAACGGGTATTGATCAGATCACCATTCCTGTTTCTGATTTGATTGGAACTGCTTCCACTGGTAAAGTTCCTGTCACTGGATGAAACATTCAGTACATTCGGATTTTGCCTGAACTTATCTTTTACCAGTTGAACCTTACTGTATTCAAAATCAACCAGGATTGCAAGGACATTTTGATCATTAAAACCGACCGGTTGATTTTTAAAGTAGTACAATTGCTTGATGATCATGATCCCGGAGATCATCAGAACAATGGTTATCAGGTATTGTGCTGTTACAAAGATCCTCGCAAAACGGTAGCGATTTACCAGCTTTTTTTCTCCCCGGACAAAGGATAAGGGATGATTAACACGGTATAGCGAAAGCATAACATACGTGCTGGTTAACAGAACAATGAATAGTACAATTCCCGCCATATAAAAATAGTTCTGCCAGTGTTCATAAAGGGAGAAGGGGAGCTGACGTTCTGCAAACCGGTTGAAAACGGGAAGAACCTGCTCGGCAAATACAATTCCCAGGAAAAGAGCAATGAGTGTAACGATGAAGGACTCAGTCACGAAATGCCGGGTGATCTGACCTTTATGAGCACCTACGATATTCATTAAACCAAGGCTTTTCATTCGGTTCATGGACTGGCCAATGGTAAGCATGATATAATTTATACAGGCAATGCATAAAATAAGTATAGCAATGCTGGAAAGGATGTAGATGCTTTTCAGGTTCCCTTTCTTTTCATAACCACCAATGGATATTTCATCGGAATGGAAATAAACCTTTTCGTAGGGTTGGAGGAAGAAGAGAAAGTTATCTTCACTGTCCTGTAAAGACCCAAATTTCACTGCCTGCTCAATCCCTTCACCCCAATATTTGTCAAGGAGATCATTGGCAATATTCTCAACCTGCTCATACTGTTTCTCATCATCGAGCAGCATAAAAACAACGTTTGCGCCAAATGCATTGTTACTTCTGGGGTAAGTATGGCAATTGATCCAGGGGACAAGTACCTCATAATCCATGGTCGAATTATTCGGCAGATCTTCCATGACACCTGTCACCACATAAAGATTTGGTACACGTTGAGGAAATTCAAGGCTCTTTCCAATAACTTCATCGTATCCTTTCCCGTCAGTACCAAATATTTTATCTGCTGTGGACCGGCTAATTATGACACTCTGGGGTTTTTCCATAGCTTCTTCCGGATGACCAGCTAAAAATGGGACTGTGAATATGTCAAGGAATTCAGGATTGGCAAAACCCAGCTTAAGCTGGTATTTCTGATTTTCATAACCGATCATGGCACGTGTACGCCTCCATGGAGTGATAAATTTTATTTGAGGTATATCATTCCGGAAGTTTTCAACCAGCTCATCCGGGACAAAACCGGCATATCGAATATCTCCTGTGCCTTCAATGTACCTGTAGGCAAGACGGAATATCTGGTCTGACTTTTCATGATAGGTATTGAATGATAATTCGTGCTGGATGAAGATAAAAATCAGGATGCAACAGGCAAGCCCAAATCCCAGTCCAATGATATTGGTAAGGGTATGGAACTTGTTTTTCCAGAGATTCCTGTATGCTTGTTTGAGATAATTGTAAAACATGGGATGTCGATTTAGTATTACGTTAGTTTTTAACAGTTGGTTTATTCTCCTTCAAGGATTAGCAACTTTATGAAAGAAGAATTTTCATCTGAACAGTAGATCCGGTGAAAGGCTTTTTGAAAATCTTCCTCCTTTGCTTTATATATGTTGATGAATTGTTGAGGATTTCTGTCAATCACGGGGAACCAGGAACTCTGAACCTGAACCATGATCCTGTGACCTTTTTTAAACGTGTGGAATTTGTCCAGCATATTGAATTCTATATGCGTTACTTTATTTGGAACCATCGGTTCAGGTTTTTCATAATTATTCCTGTATTTGCTTCTGAAAACCTCTCCTGCAAGCAGCATCTGGTAATCAGATAAAGGTTCTTCGGCATCACTGGGGTATACATCAATCAGTTTTACAACCCAATCAGCATCTGTTCCGGAAGTGGATACGGATAAGCTTACGATTACCGGACCGGCAATGGTGATATCTTCTTCAAGTATATCTGATTGATAAACAAGAACATCGGGCCTTCCAGACGCAAAACGCTGATCCGCTATCATCCAAACATGCCCCTGTTGAGTCTGTTCTAATGTAGACCAGGGTACCGGTTTGTCCGGATCACTTATAAATTCGTTATAACTGATCTCCGAACCATTCCATTCTGAGGAGAATGATAATGTACCGCTTCTATGAAGGTAAAGCTTTTTTTCTTCTACATTTTGAGGCGGCCAGGTATCCAGGCTTCTCCATCTATTCTCCCCCGTCTGAAACATGAATGCTTCAGGTGCATTATATTCACCAGCACCTTTCAAATAATGCATGAAAAACGGAAATTCAATTTCCTCCATGAATTGATAACCTGTTTTTGATCCGAAAGGGATATCCCCAAGGTTTTCACCTTCTCCATGCCACCCACCATGCCTCCAGGGACCAATCACAAGGGTATTCCGGTTACCGGGATTCATCCGTTCGACTGTTCTGTAAATTTCAAGTGGTCCCCGGTAATCTTCTGCATCGAACCACCCTGCAATGTTTAAAACCGGAACCTGAACGTTGGTAAGATGTTGGAGAATGTTCCGCTCTTTCCAGTATTCATCGTAGTCACCATGTTCCATGTATTCGTTCCAGGTCGGATTTTCTTCATGGAAGTATTTTTTATTTACATTGGAGAGGGGGCCCAGCTCTAAAAAGAATCTATAGCCATCCTGTGTTGTATATGGGGGGAAGGATGCTGGTTTTTTAGTGGGCCCTCCTGGACGCGGCCATCCATCATATCCGACCCATGAATAGGTATACATCAGCCTGAAAGCACCATAGTGATGACAGTCGTCACCCATCCACCAATCGGCCGGAGCAGCCCCCTGGGATATTGCCTTCACTGCAGGATGAGGATCAATGGCAGCCATCATAGCTGCCCAACCGGAGTAGGATCCCCCACAAATCCCCACACAGCTATTGTGATTTTTGAGGTTTTTCAGTAACCAGTCAACCGTATCGTATGCATCACTGCTTTCATCAATATCCATTGAACTGTTTTTATCAGCTATGTATGGACGCAATACTTTAAATTCTCCTTCCGACATAAACCTGCCACGCATATCCTGGTGTACAAAAATAAATCCCTCTTTCACCAACAGGTCATTCGGATGAAGCTTCCTTTTATATCCTGATCCATAATTGCCCACTCCATACCATTCCCTTTGGAACAAGATTGGATAATTCCGGTTTTGATTCTTCGGAATGTAGACCTGAGTATAAAGTTTGATCCCATCCCTCATGTGAATCATATACTCGTGCTTGCTGTAATTTTTCAATACCAGCAATCGCAGGGAAGCATTCTCATTCTCCGGATTCAGTTCCAGCGATTTTTCAAAATTCCGGATCGCAAGTTCAATATCACCGCTCTCATTACGAAGTAACAATGCTTCCGCATAACTATCCCACGGATCATAATGTTCAGGATACGCTTTGATGTTTAACTGGAATACCTTGATGGCCTCATCCAGCCTTCCTTCAAGATCAAGCTCCCATCCCAGGTTGTTTAAAGCATTCCTGCTGAAAATGACGGAATCAGGGAAGGTTTGCTTAACCGCATTATATGTCTCGATAGCCTGATTTATTTTCCCTTCTTTGATCAGACGGATAAAATCTTCTTCAGAGTGAATTTGTATTTGAGAAAAGCACGAAACAATAAAGACTCCGGTAAGGATCAAAATGAGAAAAAAACGTTTTGAAGCCCGATCTGTTAATGTTTTCATGGAACTATTAGATCAACAACAAAGAATTTTTACCAAGAAGCAGGCCAAATCTCATAAGTGGCAAATAATAAATGAGTTAAATTGGATATCGCATTGTTTAACGAAGGGCGACTGTTCATATTCTGAACAATTCATGTACGCATTCTGAACAAAAATTTATACATTTAATCTTAATAACAGGAGTTATATGAAAAAAGGGAACATACTGATTGCTGATGACAAGGAGCAAATTCTCACTTCACTATCCATTTTACTGAAGGATGAATTTAGCACGGTTGATACCCTGCGCAATCCAAACAGGATACCGGAGCTGTTTAACCGGAATACCTATGATGTTGTATTGCTGGACATGAATTTCAAACCGGGTGATTCATCCGGCAACGAAGGGATATTCTGGTTAAAAGAGATCCTGAAGATGGATCCGCATGCGGTGGTCATTATGATCACAGCTTATGGAGATATTGAACTGGCAGTTAAGGCAATAAAACATGGGGCGACCGATTTTATCCCGAAACCCTGGGATCCGGAAAAGCTGTTGATCACTCTGAAAAATGCCTATAATATGCGAAGATCGAAAATTGAACTGAGTCATATGCGGGAGAAGCAGAACCTGTTGTCGCGGGATATTGACTCCGGTTTCAGGATGATCACAGGAACTTCTGAAACGATGATCGGAATTATCAATACGGTGAATAAAGTAGCCCAGACGGATGCCAATGTATTGATCCTTGGTGAGAATGGAACGGGTAAGGAGCTGATAGCCCGGGAGATTCACCGGAAGTCAAAGCGTGCCCGGAACGTCTTCATCACCGTTGATGTGGCTTCCCTGAGTGAAACCCTGTTTGAAAGTGAGATGTTCGGACACCTGAAAGGAGCCTTTACCGATGCGAAGGAAGAGCGGGTTGGACGGTTTGAAATTGCAAATGGCGGCACCCTGTTCCTGGATGAGATTGGGAACCTTTCCCTTTCCCTGCAGGCAAAGTTATTGCATGTCATTCAGAACCGCCAGGTTACACGGGTGGGATCATCCAGACCCATATCGGTAGATATCCGGCTCATAACGGCAACCAACAAACCAATCCTGGAAATGGTATCGGATAATACATTCAGGGAGGATCTCTACTACCGGCTGAATACCATAAAAATTGAACTGCCTCCACTCAGGGAAAGAAAAGAGGATATTCCCTATTTAGCGGAAGCGTTTCTTAAGGAATATGGCCGGAAATATGATAAATCCTTTTTGAAATTTACTTCAAATGCCATGGATAAACTTTGTTCTTACGCCTAACCGGGCAATATCCGGGAGTTGAAACATACGGTCGAAAAAGCAGTCATTCTGTGTGAAAACCATTTCCTGAAACCGGAGGATCTCTATCTTTTCTCAATTGGGAAGGTCAGAACCGGTGAGGAACAATCTTCTAAACTGGCAGATGTTGAACGAAATGCCATTGCACGGGTCTTGGGTGAATGCAGGGGCAACTACTCAAGGGCTGCCGGAATACTCGATATTTCCCGGACTACACTCTACGCAAAAATTAAAAAATATGGGCTATAACCGATTTTACATCAATCTGTTTCTGCATGTTATCCTGATCACATTACTCTCCATGGGTTTTGTTTACTTCCTTTTTGAAACGGGGCAGGTAACAACAGCCCTCTTTTTCCTTCTATTGATCGCTGTGGTTACCGGAAGACTGATTTTTTACCTGAACCGGACAAACCGGTTACTGGGAATTTATTTTACCTACCTCAATGAGAATGATCCAACACTTTCCTGGTCTTCTGACTATGTAGAACGAAACTTCAGGGGTCTCAGGATTTCACTTCAGGGCATTATGGAGGAGTTAAAGAAAGTTCGGATTGAAAAGGAGATACAGGCAAGGTATTTACAAACCATTGTTGACAATGTTGATGCAGGGATCATTACCATAAACAGCTCGGGAAAGATACAACTGATGAATAAAGCAGCAGTCAGGTTCCTGAATGCTTCATCTATTCTGAATATAGCTGATCTGGACCGGATCCACGGGCAACTCGGAAGCAAATTGAAAGAACTATTGCCTGGCAGGAGCCTGGTGGAGAAATTTATGGTGAAAGGACAGTTGTACATGTTGTCAATGAAAGCAACAAAAATGGTAAGCCAGGGAGAGGAATACACCATCTTTACCTTGCACGATATCAGAAACCAGATGGAAGAACAGGAAATCAACTCATGGAAGAAGTTAATCCGGGTCATTACCCATGAGATCATGAATTCCATTACACCAATCACCACCCTGACCCTTGCTATCAGAAAAAAACTGACCGGGACAAAAAAGGGGAAGAGTAAAACGGAGATCCGTAACGATGATATCGATGTAGCGCTTTCGAGCACAGAAATCATTGAGGAACGAAGCAAAGGACTGATCCATTTTATTGACAAGTACAGGAAAATCACCAAACTTCCTCCGCTTCAACTTACCAGTTGTGATATCCAGGAATTGTTCGAACGGATCAGGCTGCTATTTATAGAACAATTGAATGAGAACAACATTGAATTGTTGACAGAGATTCACCAGACCAAAACGTTTAAAAGCGATCCACAACTGGTTGAACAGGTATTGATCAACCTGGTGAAAAACTCCATTGAAGCATTTGAGGGACAACCCCATCCTCAGATTATCCTGAAGAGTCTTTATGATAAGGACCAGCGTATTGTGATTTCGGTCATGGATAACGGAGCCGGTATACCGGAAGAAAACCGGGAAGAGATCTTTGTTCCTTTTTTTACCACCAAAGACGATGGCTCAGGCATTGGTCTGAATGTTTGTCGCCAGATCATGCGACTGCATAAGGGTGAGATCTTTGTAACCTCCGAGGAGGATAGGGGAACAACGGTAAACCTGGTTTTTTGATCCTTCTCTATGTGTGGCTTATGGTTACCATCATTGTGGCGCCATGCAGGATCAATGAATTTATGAAATTATCCACTATGTAGAGTTTGTCACCAATGAATAAATCAGTATTTTAATAACCTGAACTCACTAAATTATTCTAATATGAAACAAAAAATGAGATTACCAAAGAAAAGAAAACTATCCCTTATGGGATTAACTATCTGTTTATTTATGATTTTCCAAATGACCATTACAGCCCAGGACCAGGCATCCCGGTTTGTTGGCAAATGGGAAAGGATTATCAATGGATCGACAATGACCCTCTCCTTTGATGCGGAAAAGAATTACAAAGTTGATTTCAATAGCGATGGGAATATTGAGGTTTTTGGATCATTCGTGATCGAGAATGATACCATTACCTTTAACGATAAGCCCGGAGGTTATGCAGTAAGAGAACCTGGGGTTTATACCTTCCTGGTCGAAAAGGGCAACGTCACCTTTACCATTGTGGATGATCCCTCGGATGGGAGATCGGGATTATTAGCAGGTACCTGGACAAAAGCGCAGGATTGAATTATTTTTAAATCGTTAACCATTCACAATTATGAAAAGAACATTCCTTTTAATCTGCCTCATTGCGGTAACTGTTTTTGTTTCCGGGCAAAAAATTCCCTTTACCATTCAGGATGCAATCAATGTAAAATCATTGAGCATTAGCGACCTTACTGAAGATGGGAAATACATCGCAGGTAACATCCAATCCCGTACAGACCGCATGAACATTGACCATAAACGATTTGGGGACCCCAATTATGTCAGTCCCTATACCAGTCAACCGGTTATCATTAACTCAGAAACCGGTGAAACCTATCCCATACTCAACCATTCCGTAATTGTAAGGGGACTTTCATTTTCCCCTGATGACAAAGTCCTGGCTTTGTTACTGTATGATAATGAACAGTTCAATCTCCAGCTGTTTGAATTAGCCAGCAGAAAACTGAAGAAAATAAAGATACGAAGTGAGTTGAAGATTGCTTCCAATTCTGGACTGGAATGGTTACCGGATGGGAAAAGGGTTATTTTGTCATTTCGGGAAAAGGATTGGGCTTCAACAGCTGACTCAATGTTCACTGAAGCAACAACCGGCCCGATAACGGTTTATGATTCTGAACGACCCTTCCTGAAATGGGACGAGATCAGCAATTTCTCATCGCTTGCAACGATTGCGATCGTTGATGTCAAGTCAGGTGTGGTAACGAACCTTCTTCCGGAAGGCAGCTATTCCGGATTATCTGTCTCAGCCGCAGGTGATTTGCTATCTTTAATCGGGTATACTCCGAAAAAGACAGTGTATGATAGAAAAGGTGGAACTGATTATGAATTGTTCATGGTGGATCTGAAGGATCCTGAAAACAAAACCACCCTCATAGAAAAAACAGAAGAACGGATTAGCGTCCGATGGAATAAAGATAATACAGCCTATGCATTCATTGATTCAAACCAGGTATTTGTTCGTTCCCTATATGAAGATTCAGCCCGGCAGATCTCTTCGGATACGACAGAGGTTATTAAGAAAGATACCACGGAAGTCAAATTTTCTGTTAACCGTTGGAGCCCGGATGGACAATATGTTCTGGCCTCCTCCAAAACAGGCTATTGGCTAATTGATGCGGATACAAAAGAGATGAAGCTTATATTTGAATTCCCGGAAGATAAGGAAAAAGCACCTGATAAAAACATCATTGACTGGAGTCCGGATGGTAACTGCTTGTATATGAGCTATTCAGCGAAGGACAAGTGGGAAAGGGGTATCCTTAGGTATGATATTTCTTCTGGTGTTGAACAGGAGCTGCTTATCAATGACAATCTTTATTCCAGGTGGAGCATGTCAGAAGATGGCAACCGCTTCTTCTACCAGTTTTCGGATGGGGATCAACCGTTTGACCTCTACGTCGCCGATCCTGGTTTTAAAGAACAAAAAAGATTAACCAACCTGAATCCCTGGATTGAAGATAGGACATTAACCCGGAGCGAATTGATCAAATACAGGGATGCCGATGGTAAGGAATTGAATGGGATACTCTATTATCCCGTGAATTACGAACCGGGCAAGAAGTACCCGTTGGTTTGTGAGATCTATGAGAATTTTTTCAACAACGGGTACAGTATGTCGATGAATATTATTGCCAATGCCGGTTATTTTGGTTTCAAACCTTCTGTTAACCTGATCCAGGGATATCCCGGTGAGGCATGGATAAAGGGAGTAACTGCCGGGATCAATAAACTGATCGATATGGATCTGGTGGATCCGGAAAAATTGGGAGTACACGGAACGAGCTATGGTGGATATGCTACCTCTTTGCTTATATCGCAAACAGACCGGTTTGCAGCAGCCATCAATATATCCGGTAAGACCAACATCATTAGCTTTCTTGGCGATAGCCCACGCATCGGGACAAGAAACTATGCTGCAGCAGAAGTTGGACAGGACAGGATCGGAGAGTCCCTCTGGGATGCTCCAATGAAGTATTTTGCCACTTCAGCCGTCCTTTTTGCTGACAGGATCAATACACCCCATCTTCTGCTGACCGGTGAAGCAGACTGGAATGTTCCGGCACTGAATACCCGGGAGATCTATTACGCTATGCGGCGTCTCGGGAAAAAGGCTGTATGGGTAAATTATTACAACGGTGGACACGGTGCAGGTGCTTCCAGTAACGAAAGCGATTTTTATGATCACTGGAATAGAATCCTCGACTGGTATGAAACGCATTTTGAAAAGGAGGAAACCGATAAGAAAACAGATCATTGAAACATAACACTTGAATATCATGAAGAAATGGATCATTTTAAGCGGAATCATTGCATTCGTAACGATGAGTTGTACTGAAAATACTGCAATAACTACCACTGATTTACCGGACACAATGCAGACCAATGATTATTATGTCGGGAACCGGGAGCCCCTGGTAAACACTCCCTTTATCAAATTGCCCATCGGGTCAGTCAAACCAAAGGGCTGGATTCTGAAGCAGCTTGAACTGCAGGCTGACGGTTATTTCGGACACCTGGGGGAGATCAGCCGGTTCCTGGTGAAGGAGAATAATGCCTGGCTGGATTTCTCCGGCGAAGGGGATCATGGATGGGAAGAACCGGTTTACTGGCTGAAAGGATATAGCAATACCGCTTATTTACTGGGAAGGGAGGATATGATTGAAGAGACAAAAGTATGGATCGAGGCGGCGCTGAACAGTCAAAAACCGGATGGCTGGTTTGGACCGGATCGTGAACGTACAGGTGCTGCCACCCGCCTGACTGGCAGGGATGACCTGTGGCCCAACATGATCATGTTGTTTTGTCTCCAGGATTATTATGACTACACCGGAGATGAACGGGTTGTTGAACTGATGACAAACTATTTCAACTATCTGGATACCATACCGGACGAGAGATTCCTCCTGGGGTACTGGCCCGCTAACCGCGGAGGAGATCTTCTCTACAGCGTTTACTGGCTCTATAACCGGACGGGCCAGGAATCACTACTCGGCCTGGCAGAAAAGGTGCACCGAAATTCGGTGAACTGGACGGACGGAATTGCAAACTGGCACAATGTCAACATGTCTCAGTCCTTTGGAGAACCCACTACCTATTACATGCAGTCGAAGGATGAAAAACATCGGATTGCTTCAGACCGGAATTACCGGGAAATCAGGAAGCTGTATGGTCAGGTTCCCGGGGGAATGTTCGGCAGTGATGAGAATTGCAGGGAGGGTTATACTGATCCACGGCAGGCAATAGAAACCTGTGGCATGGTTGAGATGATGCTTTCAGCGGAACTGCTTCTCCGCATTACCGGTGATCCGGTTTGGGCCGATCGTTGCGAGGATGTAGCATTTAACTCCTATCCTGCAGCCCTCACTGCAGATTTGAAAGCCCTGCGGTACCTTACTTCTCCCAACCTGGTTCAATCGGATAGCAAATCCAAAAGCCCGGGAGTAGAAAATGGAGGGCCGATGTTCCATATGAATCCGCACATACACCGCTGCTGTCAGCATAACCAGGGGCACGGATGGCCCTATTATGCACAAAACCTCTGGCTGGCTACTTCAGATAATGGATTGGCTGCAGTGCTCTATTCCGAATGTGAGGTTAAAGCCAGGGTTGGAGACGGGACACTGGTCACCATTACCGAGAGAACACATTATCCTTTTGATGAAGAGATCAGCCTGGAGATCACAGCAGAATCAGCGGTTGAGTTCCCACTTTATCTGAGGGTTCCCGGATGGTGCGATCATCCACGGGTGTTGGTGAACGGGAAACAGAAAACCTTTGCTTCCGACCGGAAAAATTACATCAGGATTAACCGTACCTGGAGTTCAAGCGACCGGGTCACCATCTCCCTTCCAATGGATATCCGAATCAGAACCTGGGTTGACAACCACAACAGTGCTTCGATTGACAGGGGACCCTTAACCTATTCACTGAAAATCGGGGAGGAGTATGTAAGAGAGGGAGGGACCGATGAATGGCCCGCCTGGGAGATCTATCCGACCACTCCATGGAACTATGGCCTGGTACTGGATGATTCCAATGTTGCCGGATCGTTTGAATTCGTTCAAAAGGATTGGCCGGCTGATAATGTACCATTCACCCATGAGCATGTTCCCCTCGAACTGAAAGCACAGGGGAAACGAATTCCGCAATGGCAGATGGATTCCCTCAACCTGGTCGGTTTGCTGCAAGACAGCCCGGTAAAATCGGATCAGCCCGAAGAACAGATCACCCTGATCCCGATGGGAGCCGCACGATTACGGATTTCATCCTTTCCGGTCATTAGGGAAGGAGAGGAGGCGAAGGAGTGGAAGTGATCATAAATCGTTAATCCCTGCCTGAGGCAGGCGGCATTATTTTACAGGGCTGGCGGATCGGGATACGACTTTGGGAGTACTAATACTCGTCGCCCGAGTTTACCATGGGTATCGCTTTGCGAGAAATCGGGCGACGAGAAAGTTACTCCACCTCGCAACCCGATTTCAACTCGGGTTGCGAGTAGATGAATCTCAAGCCGCTTCCGGCAACAGATCTTTCGTTTTGATTTTTGCCGGTTTGAAAATGCCGATCACTCCCTGCAGACCGACACTCAATACAATGTTTCATTTCCCTCCGATCGATACTATCTATCTATTCTATAAATCCACGGTTTCTAAGCAGTGCTTCAATGCTTGGGTCTTTGCCCCTGAAATTTCTATAGAGAACAGCGGGGTCATCTGATCGTCCTTTAGACAGCACGTGTTCGCGGAACCTGGCGGCGATCTCTTTATTGAAAATATCACCACTCTCTTTGAATGCTTCGAATGCATCGGAATCAAGCTGTTCCGACCAGCTATAGGAATAGTATCCGGCTGAATAACCGCCGATCACATGGCTGAAATAGGTGGTACGGTACCGCGGAATGATCTCATCAATCAGTCCGTATTTATCCATGGCTTCTTTTTCAAATGCCAGCACATCTTCCACGGAAGGTTCGGTCAGGCTGTGGTATTCCATATCAAGCAGTGATGCGGCAATGTATTCTACGGTAATGAAACCCTGGTTGAAGTTGTCAGCGGCTTTTAGTTTCTCAACAATTTCAGGTGGAATAATCTCTCCGGTCTGATACTGTTTTGCATAGGTATCCAGTACTTCAGGTTCAAGAACCCAGTGTTCCATGATCTGGCTGGGCAATTCAACGAAATCACGGGGTACTCCCCTCAATCCTTCGTAGGGAACATCGGTGAACAGTCCATGCAGTGCATGTCCGAATTCATGGAACATAGTACTGACTTCTTCGAAGTTAAGCAGAGCCGGGCCATCCCCAGTTGGTCTGGAAAAGTTACCCACGATACAAGCGACAGGTGTAATTTTCTTACCATCTTCATACCGACCACTTCGGAAACTGGTAGACCAGGCACCTACCCGCTTTCCTGGTCTTGGGTACCAATCAGTATAGAGAACTCCGAGATGAGAGCCATCGTTATCGAATACTTCGAAACACTGAATCTCCGGATGATATTTAGGTATATCGGTCAATTCCTTAAAGGTAATTCCATAGAGTTTGTTTCCCAATTCAAACATTCCCTGCTGGACGTTTGGCAGGGCTAAATAGGGTCGTACCACTTCATCGTCGAGATCATATTTCTCCTTCCTGATCTTTTCGGTATAATACCACCAATCCCAGCTGGCCAGTTTAAAATTATCACCCTCTTCGTCAATGATCGCTTGCTGGGCAGCGGCTTCCTGTTTGGCTACCGGTAGGGCAGCATCCCAGACCTGTTCCAGGAAATTGAATACGGTCTCCGGATTTTTCGCCATGTTTTGTTCCAGAACAAAATGGGCATGGCTTTTATAACCCAGCATTTGAACTCTTTTCACACGAAGATTAATGATTTCTTTAAATATCTCTTTGTTGTCGTATTCGTTGTTGTTGTTACCACGCATGAAGTATGCCCGGTAGATTTTTTCCCTGAGGTCCCTCTTATCGGAGTATTGAAGGAAGGGTATCCAGCTTGGTTTCTGCAGGGTAAATACCCAGCCGGTAGTATCAAAGTTTGCAGCAGCTTCTGCCGCAGCATGAATTACCCCGTCGGGCAAGCCGGCAAGATCTGCTCCATCCGACAGGTAAAGCTTGAAGTCGTTGGTTTCAGCAAGCAGGTTATCGCCGAATTGTACACTGAGTGAAGAGAGGCGTTGATTAATCTCCTTGAGTTCCTCTTTCTTATCTTCCGGAAGGTCGGCACCATTCCGAATAAAGTTCTTGTAGGTCCTTTCCAGAAGGGTCATCTGCGGTTTGGTCAGGTTCATTGATTCCCTGTTTTCCCATACTGCCTTAACGCGATCAAATACCCTGGGATCAAGTGTTATTTTGTCCTGATGTTCCGTCAACAGGGGAGCTACTTCACGGTTTACTGCCTGCAGTTCAGGTGTTGTGTTTGCGCTGTTAACCGGGTAAAATGCTCCGGCTACCTTATCAAGAAGCCTCCCACTCCTGTCAGCAG
>Ga0315541_1000845_pt1 | contig 31049 bp, 46 predicted proteins | sample SalMarSW160190MG_FD_203095 | JGI IMG/M metagenome (GOLD analysis project Ga0315541, IMG submission 203095) | Salt marsh sediment microbial communities from the Plum Island Ecosystem LTER, Massachusetts, United States - Salt Marsh Sediment SW1601-190 ...
CCACCTTCAGACGGCCTTCAGACCACCCTCTAACCTGTCTATTAGCTGTCTTTCAGGAGCGCCGAATCTGTCCAAACAGCCCGCCACACATCCACCGACGAAAAGTCCCCCAGGGGCTTGACAAATCCTTCCCTATGTGTATATCATATCTGCAGAAGCCATGTTCTATCAAACACCGCGTCCCCACTTTGATAACGACCCGCCCTACCATCAGGAATGGGTCGATAAGGCCACAGCCACCGCTATGAAAGCTGCGGCTTCCGCCCACGGCGTCGAGGTACAAGAAAACCCTACCCCCCAATCCCCCCAAATCGCCCAGGGCGGCAGCGGCGGGGAAGTGCTCGTCGGCGTCAAAGGCGGCCGCCCAACCCTCGATGCCTTCTACGCCGACATCGACCGCACATTGAAGGAGTCCGCCTGATGTCCGCCGGCACTGTCATCGCCGAACGTCACTGTCTTCGCTGCGGCAAGAACTGGTTCCCCCGAAGGCCGGGCCGTCCCACGACCTGCCCCAGATGCCGCTCTCCCTACTGGGACGAGCCCTACCAGCGCCCACCCAAGCGACCCGCCGTCAGCACCCCCGGCGGCGACCACAGTTAATACAACACGACTGGAATACGTTACCCCCGAAAGGGGGAATTTAATGCAGGAACCGTTAAGAACCGACCCGGCCCTACCCGAAGCCTCCGTCCTCGACGGCTTGACCCCCACCAACCGCCGTCTCGTCCTTGAACTCGCCAACCGCCTCCTGGCCCTCCAGGACCTCCAGGGCCTACGGCCCGCCGCCCAGCCGCCGCCAGATCTTCGCCCTTTCCTCGAGGACTACGAGCTCCTCCTCACCCTCCAAGGCAAGGCGCCGGCCACCCGCCGCCACCACACCTTCTACGCCAACCAGCTCCTCACCCACTGCCCCAGCCCTACCGTCGCCCACATCGACGCCTTCCTCTCTGCCAAGCTGAGCGCTGGCGTCGGACCCCTCACCGTCCGCAACATCATCTTCGCCCTCAAAAGCTTCTTCACCTACCTCTCCCACAAAGGAATCATCCCGACCAACCCCACCGACCACCTCCAACTCCCTCGCATACCCCACAGGGAGCGGATCGTTCCCCCGCCCTCCAACGTCGCGCGCCTTTTCCACTCCCCCATCACCACCATCCGCGACCGTGTCATCCTCCACCTACTCGTCGACTGCGGCCTCCGTATAGGCGAGATCCACCCCCTCCGCCCCACCGACATCGACCTCGACGCTTCCCAAGTGACCGTCATCGGCAAGGGCAGCAAACAGCGCACCGTCCCGTTCAGCCCCGATACCCATTTGGTTTTGCGGGAGTACATCGCCCGTCTGCCGGCGGGCGGGCGATGGCTCCTGCCCGGCAGACCCCCATCAAAGCCCCTAGACTACCGCTACCTCGAAGCGCGTCTGGCGACACTCTGTAAGGCTGCCGGCATCCCCCACATCTCACCTCACCAGCTCCGCCACTTCTTCGCCACCGCCATGCTGAACGATGGCGCCAACGTCAAGGTAGTCAGCCAACTCCTCGGCCACTCCCACGCCTCGACCACCACCGACATCTACTGGCACGTCCGAGACGCCGACCACAAACGCCAGGAACACCAACAGCACAACCCGCTACAGGCAGTCCTACGGGAGCTCTGACCCATGACGTACACACCCACCGCAAGGAACGCCGCCATCATCGACCGCGCTTCCTACTGGACCCGCTCAGTCCCCTACACTGTCACCGCCCGCTGGCTCTTCTACCGCCTCCTCCAAGAAAGCGTCTACAGCCAGAAGGCAGGCTACAAGCACCTCCTGGCCTTGCTCTCTAGAGCCAGAAAGGAATTCTACGACGGCTGGCGACCCGACACCCTTGCCGACGAGACCCGCGCCGCCCTTGTTCGCGGCGACGGCTTCGACTCTCCCCAAGACTGGCTCGACGCTATCAGGCGAGACGTCTCCTGCTTCCTCGACCACTGGGCCAACCAACCCACCTACGTCGAGTGCTGGTTTGAGGCGGCCGCGATGCAGGCCCAGTTTGAGCACTACGCCGACCCCAACATCACCCTTCTAGCCTTCCACGGCGACGTCTCCATCCCCGAGAAGTGGAAGGCCGCCAAGCGCCTCGCCGAGCGGTACATCCAGCTCCGGAAGCCCATCACCATCTACTACTTCGGCGACTACGACCCCAAGGGCCTCACCATCCCACTCTCAGCATGGAGCGACATCAGCGCCTGGGCCGTGGCTCTAGCCCTTCGACACGACCGCACCTTAGCCCCACGAGCCAGGCAGGACATCCGGCTCCACAGAGTCGGCCTCAACGCAGGCGACGAGCTTGCCTTCAACATGCCTGAGAACCCAGAGCGCCCGGGCACCTACCAATGGGAAGCCCTTGCTGACGAGCAAGCCCGCGAGCTAATCCAACGCGCCAACGACGGCATCGATTTCGCAGTCCTCCAAGACACCCTTTCAGACGAGCGTCAGGCCACCCTCAAATTCAGCCAACACCTAGAGGGATTGGAGCTGTAAGGAGACGCCATGGCCACCCGTCGCCCTCTCAGATGGCTCAAGCTCTACGGCCACGAGACCATTCACGGCACCACCACCAAGGAGCTTGAGCCAGGCGAAAGATGGTGTTGGATTGGCTACCTATCCCTCGCCTCACTGTCTCCGGCCCCCGGCACCATCTGCGTCGCTGAGGGCCTGCCTTACACCACCGACCAGCTCTCCCGACTCCTCGCCGTCACTCCTACGCTTCTCAAACGAGCAACCGATAAAATGGTTGCCGCCGACAAGATTTCAGTGGATGGCGCAGGCATCCACATCCTCAACTGGTCCCACTACCAGGGCGACTACGTCAGGAAGCAAAACGAGCGCGCCCGCGTGTCAAATGTCACACCGCCCCCTGGCGTGACAAATGTCACAGACAGAGGAAGAGGAAGAGGAAGAGGGGAGAGGGGAGAGGAAGATCGTTCTTCTTCTACTAGTAGAGGCGACGCCTTCGCTGCCTTCGTCACCATCTACGAGGACAACATCGGCGTCGTTGTCCCTTCCACCGTCGAACTGCTGGACGACCTTTACCAGCACTACTCCGTCGAGTGGTTCAGAGCCGCAGTCAAAGAGGCCATCGCTAACAACGCCCGCAGCCTGACATACGTCAAGGCCATTCTCGAACGGTGGAACCGCGACGGATTCAAGACGCCCTTGCGCCACCGGCCGGCTGGCGGCGCAGGGGCGCGACGACAGCAGGGGCTCCCAGACGCCCAGCAGTTGAAACAAGGATGGGAACGTGACCCATGAGAATCGTCAACAGGAGAAACAGGTGGTTGCATATGAGAACCATCACCGTGGGCCGCCTTATTATCTACTGGCGTGGATGGCAGCGACCCTTGCCTTCGCGGGGGCGTGACGCAGGCCCTAACTTCGTCTGGCACCGATACCTTGGCCCACTGTCCTTGTGGTTGAAGAAAAGAGGAAGGGCGGGAGCCCGATGAGAGGTCTTAGGGAACTCCTGGCCGCCTACAGAGACCCCGAGAAGGCCGCCACCCTCCTCGCCGAGCCACCGCCAGACGAGGACGACGGCCTCTGTCCGACCTGCCACGGCGCTCGCTTCGTTCGCTACGACGTCCCACCAGACGATGAGCGCTTCGGGAAGCTAGTCCCCTGCCCCCACTGCCGCGACACCGACAGCCAGACCATCGACCGCCTGGGAGCGCTGGCCGGTCTTCCGCCGGCCACCCGCGAGACTCACCGCTTCCCCCGCTGGCAAAAGAGCCCTGGCCTCGCCGAGTGCTACAACTCCGCCCTGGCCTACGCCAACGGCCAGCGCTCCCACCCCTTCCTCACCTTCGCCGGCGAGCCCGGAACGGGCAAGACCCACCTCGCCATCGCTATCTCCTGGCACTGGCTCGAATCCGCCGTCGGCACCGTGGCCTACTGGCAGGTCGAGACCCTGCTAGACACTCTCCGCCAAGGCTACGCCCAGGACAAGGCCGCACCCCTCAGTGACACCTACACGACCCTGAACTTCGCCAAGAAGTGCTCACTCCTGGTCCTGGACGACCTGGGCGCAGAGAAGGCGACGGACTGGTCGGCGGCCAAGCTCGACGAGGTCATTGACCACCGCTACATCAACCGACTAGCCACCGTCGTAACGCTGAACGTCACCCCCAACGCCCTGCCGCCGCGACTGGCCGACCGCCTGTCCGAAGGGAAGGTCTTTGTCCTGAACGCCCGCAGCTACAGGCGACGAAAGCAAGAGCAGGCCGTCCAATGACCCCATGCCAACTCAAACCCAGCATGACAGACCAGGAGGTCACCGACTGGATCATCCGGCTCCGCTCCAACACCTTCCACGGCGGCTTCCCCACAACCCACTGCCCAGAGTGCGGCCGCCCTCACCCTATAGGCACGCGTGGCAACAAAATCTACTGCTCCGAACCCCACCGACGACGGGCCGAAAAGCGTCGCCACCACTACCGCCGTCTCCTAACCCAACGCACCACCTCCCTGCCCCTCCCAGGCCACCCCAACTATCGCTATTCCTGCGAACAAATCCGCCAACGGCTCGCCCGCCGCCTCTCAACGCGCCGGCAGCGAAAGGACGACCCATGATGGCCGACACCTACACCCTCACCCTCCAATGCGCCCGCTGCGGCAACATCTGGGACGAGACCTTCCCCACCTACGTCTCAGCCCGCCTTACACACAAGGCCTGCCCGCGCTGCGGTCTCGAAGGACTCCCTGGCGGCCCACTCAGCCCCATCCGCAACCTGGGCCATCCACGCCGACCAAAGTGGGCGCGCTCGAAAGGAGCAGCGATCTGAGATGGATAGCAGCCCTGGCCGCCACCATCCTCCTCGCGGCCACAATCTGGGCGGCCACGGCGGTAAACACAGGAGACAATGACCATGCACGACGCCAACTGGTTCGTATTACTTGCGTTCGGCCCGATAGCCGCCTTGACCTTCCTCTCCTGGCTGGCCTACACCGCCTACCCAGCCCTACGCCGGCGCCTACAGCAGCACCAGGACGACCAGCGGATATTGAGACCGGTGAGGCAGCGGCGACGACGCCTGCCCAGCCACCTCCACCACCTCCCACCGGCACCGAGGAGCTAGTCCGTGTCTGGCACTACTTCTGCAAGAACCCATACGGCGAAGGCGGCTACTGTGGACGCACGGCTTCGGGAGTTCCTGTCATGGCTGGCCTTGCAGCCTGCGACCCCAGCCGAATGGATCGCCTGTTTGAGCTCGGCCATTACCTTTTTCAGTGCGCGGATACGGGAAACTTCTCGGGTGCCGCCGTCGACATCTTCTGCTACTCCCCGTTCGCCTGGGGTCCACCCGACACCTACCCAAGAGAGCACGCCGACGAGTGGTGGTACGGCCTCCCCTGCCCAGACTTCAATGACTACGAGACCATCAGGTGGAATTAGATGAACAAGAGCAACATCGAGTGGACAGACCGCACCCTTAATGTCATCTCCGGCTGCGATGGGCCACGCAACGACGGCCGTCACTGCCCCTACTGCTACGCCAAGCGCCTCGCTCATGGCCGGCTACGTCGCCTCTACCTCGCCAACCGAACCTACGTCGCGGGAGACCCTTCGGACCCCTTCGCCCCCCGCTTCTGGCCCAAGCGCCTAGAGCAGCCCGCCCACGTCAAGAAGCCCTGCCGGATCTTCGTCTGCTCGATGGGCGAACTATTCAACCCCAACCTGCCCGAATCGTGGACGCGAGCGGTCTTCGCCATGATCGCGGCCAACCCCCGTCACACCTTCCAACTGCTGACCCATCAGCCCGAGCAGCTCTCCCACTTCTCGCCTTTCCCCGCCAACTGCTGGGTCGGCGCGACCGCGACGAACGCCCGGGAGCTCTGTAACGCCGCTATCAACCTCTTCAACATCGACGCCCCCGTCCGCTTCGTCTCCATCGAGCCCCTGCTCTCCCCCGTCGACCCCTTCGACCTGGCCCCGCTCGACTGGATCATCGTCGGTGCTCAGACCGGCCCCGGCGCTAGGCCTCCGAAGCCAGAGTGGGTCGAGGACATCATCACTACCAGCGCCCGCCTCGACGTCCCCGTCTTCCTCAAGAACAACCTTCACTGGCCTGAGCCCCGCCAGGAGTGGCCGGAGTGACCCGATGATTCTCACCGACGGCACCCACCTTGTCTCCGACACCAGCCTCCTCGAACTTGACCAATTCGCCTGTCTCATCGGCCTCAAACCCCGATGGTTCCAGCTACACCGTATCCCGCACTACGACCTCCTCGGTTACATGGTCGCCCGCGCCATCAAAAACGGCGCTCAATTCGTCACCACCCGCCAGCTCGTCCGCCGAGCCATCAGACAGGAGTCTACGCAACCATGACCATCAGTGACGAACGCCGCCAGGACCTCTACGACCGAGAGAACCGACGTCGTGACCTCGAAAAGATGCTCAAGACCCATGAGTGCGCCGTCTGTCACGGCCCACTCGTCCTCCTCCACAGCCCCGACACCCGCGACTGGTATCTCGCCTGCGGCCAGGACCGCACCCACGTTGGCTACACAAAGACCCCGTCCCTCACACAGCGCGCCCTTCAGGGAGAAGAACTCCCCATCTACATCATCGACCGTATTCTAGCCAAAAGGAGGCAGACTATGGAACAAGAACTCTCGCCAGAGCAGCAGCGAGCCCTCGCCCCCTACCAGGGCGTCCGCACCCTCAGCCAGAAGCAGGCCAGCGCAGTGTTGCAGACCATCTGGCCCAAGGCCCCCGACACCGAAATACTCAAAGCCGCCGTCCTCTGCAGAGACTACGGCCTCCACCCCCTGATGAAGCACGTCTTTCTGCTCCCCTTCAAGAACAGGAGGACCAACGTCGTCACCTGGACCACCGTGCTCGGCATCGCAGCCACCCGTCTCATAGCCGCCCGCCGCGGCTCCTACAGCTACGCTGACGGCCCCCGCCTGATGACCGAGAAGGAACAGCGCACCATCTTCGGCGAAATCGACGACGACACCCTCTGGGCCATCACCGTCGTTCAGGACAACGCCGGCAACCGTGCCCCCGGCTATGGCAACTGGCCCAAGGACACCGAACCTCACGGCACGGAGAAGGGCAACACGAAGGCTAACATGGCCTTCATCCGCAGCGAGCGCAACGCCCTCCACCGCCTCCGGCCAGGCGAGATCCCCACCGGCGTCGACGTCATCGACCCCTCCTACATCCAGCCATCCGACCCCGACCAACCCGAACTCGACGCCGACCCCGAGACCGGCGAAGTCCGCGAGCTACCCGCTGCCGAGCCCGAACCCACCCGCCAGGTCACCCCTAGCGAAGAGGCCGGCCAAGACGACGCCCCCCAACTCCCACCCGACGACCTACCCATGAAAACTCTGGGCGACCTCTTCAACGCCTGCAACGAGCACTTCGGCCTCAAAAAGCCCGACGTCTACCGCCTCCTGAACGTCCACGATGCCACCGAGATAGCCGACGTTCGCGACGCCTGGGCGATCATCAAGGCCCACAAGCTGCCGCCGGAGGACGTGGAATGAGGCTCGTCGTCCATCCGTCGTCCATCACCTGCCACCAGGCCATCGGGTTCGGCTATCAAAGCATCTCCAAGTGCGGCCACTCTTGCGCATCATGGCCTGCCCCTGCCGACCTCACCCCGCTCCGCTTCTGCCGTAACTGCTTCTCGCCCCAAGAAAGAGACGACTTGGCGAAGGCGTTCCAGCAACTGCATCACGGAGACGCTCAATGAGGCTCTGTGCCTGCGGCTGTGGACGGCCCGTCCGAGGCCGGCGCAACAAGTGGTACGCCCTACCACAGTGCAGGAAGCGCATCAGCCGCCAGCGCCACGCCACAGAATCGACGAGAAGGCCCCTCCGTGTGTCACGGAATCAGATACAAAACGGGCAAAGGGGTGTAAGGAGACCAGGAGACGGCAACTCAGATACAAAATCGGTCACGCTTTCAGATACAAATGTTGAAATATCCTCGGTTCGCTGCTGGGGCTGCGCAAGACTTCTCCCCCGCATCATCGGCCCGCTGCCCTGCGCCGCCTATTGCCGAGAGTGTGTCGAGGCAGGCCTTACCCCGTCCGACCTGCGTCCCGCCTGGCACGCTACAGCCTACCGCGGAAGGAGACACTGAACGTATGGCAGTCCGAAGGGCAGTCGATAGCCAACGAACCCTCGCCGACCTACGCGACACCTTCCACCGCTGGGAGGTCGAGCTCTGGGAAGCCATCCCCGACCCCAAGACCTCAAACGGCATCGCCGTCCGCTACTTCCGGGCCGACCAATGGCAGCAGGTCAGTTGCCTTACCTTCCCTCGCAGAGCCGACAACCTCCGACAGTGCTTCCTTCTACTCGACAGGCTCCGCATCGCTGAACAGCACGGCGTCGGCTACACCGGCCTCACATCGACCACCGAGCTCGCCCGCGCCACCCCAGAGGCCCACCGTCAGGAAGCCTTACTCGAATCCTACGGCATCCTGGGCGCCGCCCCGGACGACCCGATAGAACTGGTGAAGAGCATCTACACCAAGAAGGCTACGTTCTTCCACCCCGACAAAGGCGGCGACACCAGGAAGATGCAACGCCTACAGAAAGCCTACGAGACCATCTGTGAGTCGAGAGGAGTGAAACCATGACCACAGAACAACCCTCTATCAGATGCCCCAAGTGCTTCGGCGAGAACGTCGAGCCGCGCGGCGACCTCTGGTACTGCTCCGACTGTAAGGAGTCCTTCGAGGCCGCCGGCGTCCAGTTGCCTCCGCCTGTCCGCCAAGCACCCCCACGCCCCAAGAGGCCGCCGAAATGACCCTCGAAGAGTTCATCAACCTGCTAGAGCGCATCCACAAAGGCGAGCAGCCCTCTGTCCCATCCACGCTTCAAGACGGCATCCGCATGCTCAGCCAAACAACTCCCCAGGACGACTCCCGCTCCGACGCCCGCTTTGGTCTCTGGCCCTGGGCGCATTTCTTCCGCCAGGTCGCACACGCCCCCTACCCCAAGGAGGCACAATCATGACCGCCACCCGCGTTCTAATCACTGGCGTCACCGGCTTCGTCGGCTCGCACCTGGCCGACTTCCTGGCCGAGCAACCCGACATTGAGGTCTACGGCACCAGGCGCCGCCGCTCGGACCTCTCCAACGTCCAGGCCCCCGTCACCCTCCTCGACTGCGAGCTCACCGACCCCGCTCACGTCTTCCGGGCCGTCCAAAGTGCCGAGCCCGACTACATCTTCCACCTGGCCGCCCAGAGCTTCGTCCCTGAGTCCCACAGCGCCCCCCAGCACACCCTCGCCGTGAACGTCCTGGGCACCCTTAACCTCCTCATCACCGTCCTGAACCACCGCCCCAAGGCCCGCGTCCTCGTCGCCGGCAGCAGCGAGGAGTACGGCCTGGTCTACCCGGCCGACTGCCCCATCAAGGAGTATCAGCCCTTCCGCCCGATGAGCCCCTACGGAGTTAGCAAGGTGGCGATGGAGCTCCTGGCCCAGCAGTTCGTCCTTTCCTACGGCCTGCACATCGTCACCACCAGAGCCTTCAACCACACCGGGCCCCGCCGCGGCGAGCAGTTCGTCACGTCTGCCTTCGCCAAACAGGTCGCCGAAATCGAGGCCGGCGCCCGCGAGCCCATCGTCCACGTCGGCAACCTTGACGCGAAGAGGGACTGGACGGACGTCCGGGATATGGTGCGCGCCTACTGGCTCGCCATCCAGCACTGCAAGCCCGGAGAGCCGTACAACATCTCCTCCGGCAAGACGCACCGCATCAGAGACGTCCTGTACATTCTGGGAAAGGAGGCTTCTATCGAGTTCAAAACCGAGCAGGACGAGGCACGGCTGCGTCCTTCCGACGTCCCGCTCCTCCAAGGTTCAGCGTCGAAGTTCAGGAAGGCGACCGGCTGGCAGCCCACCATCCCCTTCGACCAGACGATGAAAGACCTGCTGGACTACTGGCGAGGGAAGGTTAACGGGAGCTCAGCTTAACCGATGGCTAGGGAACGCATCACGCCGCTGCAACTGTTCATCCTCCAGTACGTCGCCCGCCGCACCAACTCTCCCCACAGCGGCACAATCCGAGAGGCTGCCCAGCGCGACCTCTACAACCGCAACCGTGCCTGGGCATCTCCCTCCATCTGCAGCTCAGTCAACCGCTGTCTCAAGACCCTCGTCTCCAAAGGCTACCTGAAAACCCAGACCCTCCAGCCCTACTACGGCGTGTCCTTTCACACCATCTACTTCATCACAGACAAGGGCAGAGCCCTTCTCAGAGAAAGAGCACTCACAACGGTTAATGGGGATCCCCGTCAACCCTTATGAAAGGAGACATACACATGCTAAACGAAATCCAGGTCGGCCAACTCCACCGCATCAGCAGCACAAGGGTCTTCAACGCTGACAAGGAAGGGGTTACCCAGACCCTCTCCTTCGTCGTCAACTCCCCCACAGAGACCGCCGACGCCGTCCTTGCTCTTGCCGAGCAGGGTGCCCCTGTCTACCTCCACGTCGGCACCCTGCAGGAGTTGATGCCCCTCAAGGCCGAGCCAGAGCAACCGGCCCTCCCAGCCACCGACCCAGAGGCCACGCCACCTCCTCGCCACAAGGGTGCATCCACCCCCAAGCACGCAGGCGCCGGCCAGGATGCACGCCCCCAGGAGGGCGACCCTGACTAGCGCTTCCGTCTACAGGCTGACTCGGCCCCGCGCCGACGCCCTACCCGAGACGGCCGTCTACAGGGACACCGGATGCTCTCTCTTTCCCTCCTGCCTCCGGTGTCCCTTCCCCACCTGCCGCTACGACGCGCAGTTCGGCGCCCGCACTTACGGCATCGACAACCGCTTGGCCTCCGTCCGTCGCCTTGCCAACGACCCCCACTACACCCGCGACACACTCGCGGCCGAGCTCGGCGTCTCCCGGCGTCAGGTGTTTCGCTATCTGAGGAGAATCAGAGATGAAAGAAATCACTCTCACCCTCTACGGCGACCCCATCCCCAAGGCCCGCGCCCGGACCTGGCGCGACGCCAAGGGCGGCCACCACAGCAAGACGCCAGACTCGACTAGCCACGCTGAAAACAACTGGCGCGACATCTTCCTTCGTAGCGGCGAGCAGCCCTTCCCCCCAGAGACCCCTCTCGAGGTTACCGTCACCGCCTACTTAGCCCGCCCTAAGTCCACGCCTAAAAAGAGAGTCAGGCCCATCACCAGGCCCGACTCCGATAACCTCTACAAGCTCGTGACAGATGCCCTAGAGAAGCTGGCCTACGACCTCGACTCTCGCATCGTGGACGTTCACATCCACAAGCAGTACGCCGTCTACCCCGACCCCCCCAGGACGGTCGTCGTCATCAGGGAAGCCACCTAGCCGCCCTGCTTGCCCTTGTCGTTCACCGCCGCCCGCGTCACCTTCGACCCGAAGTAGAACCCTACCACCGTCCCCGCTATCCCCACCAGCGAGGGGTCCACCTCACCACACTGGAACAGCCGCCCCACAAACGCTCCCAGCACGAGCAGGGCGATGATTCCCTGGATGATGGTCGAGTCTTTCAGCAGTTGCCAGAACGTCGCCATCTACAGCTCCTCTCGGTAAATCCGCGCCAACTCGGCCTTCACCACCCGCGCCGCGGCGTTTGCCGACCGGAGCTCCCGCACCATCTCCGACCCGACCAGGGCCGCTTCCTTCCACACCTGATAGTTCTCGTAGACCTCTCGCATCGCCGCCCGAATCTGCCCCACATCCGTCGCCCACCAGTTGCCCCCCTCGTAGTATTCGTGGACAGCCTTCGTTGGCTCCTTCTCGGCAGCGAGGAAACTCACGCCTGGAAACGGCTCGCCCTTGTCGTCGCGCAGAACCTCTCCTGGCCCCTGGCAGTCGGTCACAATCACCGGCAGTCCAGCCGCCAGTGCTTGCACCGGCGGACACCCCCAGCCCTCGCCAGCCGTCGGCAGGACGAAAGCCTGACACGCCCGCATGATGCCCAGGTACTCCCACCAGGGGAATCCACCTTCGATGACCGCCACCTGGTCGTCAATCCGGTGCCCGACCCACTGGTGTATCTGTCCCGTCACTTCGTCCGGGTCCTGCTGCGACACCGTCTTGCAGATGAGCCCCACGTCCTTCTGCCCCGCGAACTCTTCCGCGAAGGCTATCATCAGCAGGTCCCACCGCTTCCGGTTCTGCCAGAACCCCGACGCGAAAAAGCGGAACTTGAAGTCATCCCACGTCACCCACGGAAGGAAGGTCGGCTTGAACTGCTTGGTGTCAATGCCCAGCGGCACAACCTTCACCGGCACCTGGACGCCCGAAGCCACGAACGCCTCTTTGTTCATGAAGGTGGGCACCCACACCTCGTCCATCTTGTTGCAGGCCCGCACCCAGCGGTCGCAGATCCTGTCGACCTCTATCATCGACCAGCCGACCTTGTATTGACCCGCGTTCATGTGAAAGAAGGGCACGGTAGAGTAGACCACCCTGACGGGCTCGTCCTCCGGCTCCACCAGCCGCAGCTTGTTCACCAGCAGGTCGTAGGACGGCGCTTCGTAGATGACGTCATCGTGGCAGCAGAGGTAATGCACCTCCACCCCCTCTTCGATGAGAGCCCGGAAGATGGCCGTCGCCGTCTCCGCATACCCCGTCGGGCTCCCGGTATGCGTAACCAGTGTGAAAGGCAATCGCTCAGGTACAGGTTCCATCACTCCTCCTCTAACAGTCCCAGCAGGTAGTTCTTGACGTACAGGTGGTATCCCGACGTCGCCACTCCCCACGCCCTCACTGTCCACCGGGCCTTTGACCCATCAGGCAGTGCCTTCCAAGACGAGATAGCAGCCGCGAAACTGGCCCTCTGGGCCTGCTGGCCCACCGTGTCCGGGTTGGCCGGCACACGTCGGCGCATGACAGTAGGCATCCCTGGCCGCCGCTGATAGACAAGCGTCCCGGCAAACGTCCCCCAGGCCGCGATGGAGAAAAGAGCCCCCTTGACCTTCGCCACCTACCCACCGAGCCTCTTCCTCGCCGCCCTGAGTGCCTCCTCAGCATCGACCACCACAATCCTCGTTCCACAGTGCGGGCAGCTCACCACCTTCACATCATCCGCGGCATCGAACTTGCCACGACACGCCAGGCATATCACCATTTCGCTCACCCCCCCCTCATGATGCTGACGCACAGCCTGGTCTCTTGGTTGTACGAGAACGCCCTCAGCGCCAGGTAGCGCCCAAGAATTTCCTCCCACTCGGCCACGCTCAGCCACCGCTCGTTCCCGAAGGCAATGTCCTTGCACCCTTCGAGCGGCACCCCTACCACCACGATCGGCGCCACCCGCAGTTGCTCCCCCAGCAGCCGGTGAATGTCCTCGTCGGTCTCGTGCTCCACCAGCCCCTCGCTGTACGCCAGGTTGAAGCTGTTGTCCTCAAAGGGGAGCTCGAACCCGTCCCCGAAGACGTACTTGATGTCCGCCCCCAGCACTCTAGCGTTGATTTCGCACATCCTCAGCACTTCTTCGTCGTTGTCCAGGCACGTCACCTTGACTCCCGCCTGGGCCAGCGGCCATCCCAGAACGCCAGTACCGGCGCCCACCTCCAACACCTTGTCGCCCGCCTTCGCCAGCCTCGCCAGCTCCTCCACAAACGGCCGATTCGCCATGATGCTGCCTTCCAGCAGCCGCCGGGACCCGCAGACGTTCGCATAGAACCTGGCCCACGTCTTCGTCATGTCGCCCCCTTACGCTCAGAACCCTCTAAACGCCGCCAGCTCCTCAAAGCTCAGCGCGTCGGTTTTGACCATCAGCCGGTTGTAGTCGTACTGCCCGTAGTCCAGAGGTAACTTGTGCCCTTTGGCCGTCACCTCTCTATCGAACTCCGTCTCCGGGAACGGAGTCGCATACCCCCAGTTTGGCCTTTCCGCCCTGAGCTCCCTGATTAGCTCCCCTGTCTCCCTCAAGGTTTCCCTCGTCTCCCCTGGCAGTCCCACGATGAAGCTGCACTGCACTTCGATGCCCGCCTCGTGCGTCATTCTCACCGCTCTCTTGACTTCCTCGACCGTGATTCCCTTCTTCATCCTGTCGAGCATCGCCTGGCTGCCACTCTCCACCCCGTAAAAGATGTTCCACACGCCAGCCCTGCGAGCCAGGTCAAGGAAGTCCCGCGTCACCAGCTTTTCGTCGGCGCGGCTCGTTATTTTGAAAGACACTCTCTCATTCAGCCCTTTTCGGATAAGTCCCTCGAATATCTCCCCCGCCCAAGCGTGGTTGAGGTTGAAGGTGTCGTCCTGGAAGAACACCTCCATCACGCCACGCCCCCGGTGCAGCTCCTCGATTTCGCTCACCACGGCCTCCGGGCTCCTATACCTGACCCTCTTCCCCCAGAACACGGGAGTATTGCAGAACGTACAGTTGAACGGACACCCTCTCGAAGCCATTATCGCCACCGCCGGCCGCTTCCTCGTCGGGAAGACCCCACAGAACTTGCTCAGGTCGACCAGGCTGTAATCCGGCTCAGGCACATCGTCAATGTCCCCGATAGACGGCTGCTCCCCCAGAATCTCTAGCCACCTGTTCTCGCCTTCCCCGACCACCACATCGTCAGCCTCACCGTCCCAGGCCACCGCATGAGGACCACCCACCACGACCCTAACACCGTTCCCCACTCGCCTCGCGGCCTTGGCTACCGCCCGCGCAGACCTCACCTGTAGAGTGTTGACGGTGATTCCTACAACGTCCGGCGCGAACTGGTCAATCTTCTCCCCTATCGCCCCTCTGTCTACGTCGAGGTGGAGCACCCGTACCACATGCCCTCTCTGCCGGGCCAGTGTCCCCAGAATCAGGAGCGCAGCCGACGGCGTCTCGGCGTACCCCCTGGGCAAGTTGTACTCAGGTTGTACCAAGAGAATCCGCACTCTAGCTCCCCTGCCTCTTCTCTTTCACCAGACCACCTTTGCCCTCCACTCTCACCACCGAGGCTCTGAACGCCTCAATAATGCGAATCAGGGCCAGCCCGACTCTCCGGTTAGGCACCGGCACGTCGCACCTGACCCTGTGTCCATTTCCTGTCTGGCTAAAGACTACCTTTCCCTCGCCACCCACGTCTTTAGCTCCCTTCGCCGCGCCCCCTAGTTGGGCGACACGTTCGTCCACGGCGCCTCCTGCTGGGTGTTGGTCTCGATGAACTGCTTGATGTAGCGGTTGAAGCCGCTCATCCCAGTCCCCGAGGCGTAGAAGTCCCAGCTCGACCGGCTGGTCGCCGGCACCGAGGCGTCGTCCCGGTAGGCACTCACCCCAGCCGTCAGGGTGTTCCGAATGGACACCTGCGGGTCGGTCTGGGGGTTCGCGGGAATCACCCGAGACCGCACGTAGGCCAGGCCCTTCCAGTTGGAGTAAGTGATGACGTCTCCGATGGTTCCGCTCGCGGTCAGCGAAAACATCGGGCCTGTCACACGAGTCAAACTCTCTCACCTCCTCTCCGACTCAAACTGAAACTCACAATAATGCCCCGTGCCCCCGACCTTGTCAACGTCATGTCACTGTCCAGGCGGAATCTTCGGGTTGCCCCCAGATAGCAGGAACATCTTGACGAAAAGGTTGTAACCGGACATCACCGGCCTCGACCGTCGCCTCTTCTGATAGTACCGCCAGGACTCCCGCTCCTCCTCCGACATCCCCCGCCATGACCCTATCGCCGCCCCGTACATCGCCCGGTGCGACTGCTGCAACTCCGTCTGGGGATTTGTCGGTGTGTAGTACCTTTCAAGAAGCGTCATCTTCCCCTGCCGCCGCAGGATTCCGCTTCCCTCCACCCCGAACACCCGCGAGGCCGTCTCGCTCGCTATGCTGCCCCACGCCCTCAGACTGTAGAACGCCGATGTGACCTTCACCTTTGCAGCTCCTCCGAACGTCAGTGCTATACTCTACCACAGCCATGAGAGGACTCCCTAGCGCTCTGACAGCAGCTCAGAAACGGGCACCCTTAGAGTGGCCCAAGGTCCGCATCCGCATCCGTAAGAACATCGGCGGAGTCCGCCGCCTGGACTACGAGCGCCTGTACACGGGCGACGAGCCCGACGGCCCCCACTGCGCCGTCATGCCCTCAGACGGCAGCCTTAACCGCTTCCGGGTCGACCCCGGCACCCACAAGCTCTACCGACAGCGCATCGCAGACCCCGAGGACCCCGGTGCCGACCCCGCCTTCGGCCACAACGGCATCGGAGAAACCTACGACGGCCCCTTCGCCGACTGGAAACACGCCTGCAAGTACACCCTCTCACAAGCCACTACTATCAAATCCATCAAGTGGTACACTGCCTCCTACAGTGGCACCGGCAAAGCGAAGGCCGTCGTCTACGCCGACGATGCAGGCACTCCTGGGGCTCTCCTCGCAACCTCGCAAGAGGTGACGGGTATCGATACCACCCCGGCATGGCATACCGCCACTTTCGACCCACTCGTCGACCTCCCCCCTGGCGACTACTGGCTCGGCGTCATCGCCGGCGACCAGCGCCAAGCACGCTACTACGACCCGGGCGGCGCCAGCCAGGCCGCCGTCGCCCCTGACACCTACGCCGACGGGCCGGCTAACCCCTTCGGCGACGTCGGTATCTGGAACGACTACAAGGTCTCCATCTACGCCGTCGCCGCCGACTGGCCCGACTGGACCGACACCGGCGAGACCGCACGCGCCGTCGCTTGCGCCACGGGCTACGACGGCACCGGCTTCGGCGGCACTTCCGGCAGCTCCGGCCCACTCAACATCCAGGCCGACCACAAAGCCGCCTCGAAGTTCACCCTCGACCGCGATAAGGCTGTCACGTCCATCGGTGTTCGCGGATCCGCCGACACCGCCACCTGCAGGTTGAAGGCTGTCATTTATGAGGACGATGCCGGTGCCCCAGGCGACCTTCTTGGCACCTCACAGGAAATCACCGTCACCCCTGGCTACGACGCCTACCACTACCTCCCCTTCGTCACCCCCGTCGACCTCACCGCCGGCGATTACTGGCTTGGCATCATCGTCGGCGACAACACCTTCCTCTGCCGCTACGCCTCCGGCGACACCGACCAGTGCGCCACCAACGCTGACACATACAGCGACGGCCCCGCCGACCCGTTCGGCCCTGACCCAACCTACTACGACTACGCCCTTCGCATCTGGGCCCTCCTCAAATCCGACGTCCTTCTGGCCTTCGTCGACAACAGCTCCCCCTATCACGTCTGGGTCATCCAGTCCGACGACAACGGCGAGACCTGGGGCAGCCCCGTCCACACCAGCGCCATCTCTGACGTCAACGGCCGCGTCGCCATCGACCTGAAGGGAGGCGGCCCCGTCTGCATCCTCTACACCAGGGGAGCCAACCTGTACGCCCGCAAGCGCACGGACGGAGTCTGGGGCAGCGAGATCTCCGCCGGGTACGGCCTCACCAGCATCTCCGGCGTGGCGATGCAGTACGAGGCCGACTGGAACTTCCTGCTGACCGGCGTCGACGGCTACTCCCAGGACGGCCTTTGGTCCGGCATCTTCGGCGACGGCTACTCCCAGGCTGTCGACACCTTCTCCCCCCTCAGACCCATCTCGCTCAGGGAGTCCACCGAGCCCTACCAGTACACCGCCCCCGCCCTCGCCTACCCCGACGTTCACCGCGCCTTCTTCGTCGAGAAGTTCACCGACCCGACCGCCCAGAACCGCGTCTACTTCTCCTACTGCCCCGCCACCGCCGACTACGTCAACAACCTCTGGCACGAGCCCATCCCGTTCGACCTTGAGACCATCTACGGCATGGCGGTAGCCTACGACAATCAAAACGTCTGGCTCTCCACCCCTTACGGCGTCTGGAAAGCCTTTATGGGCACCGAGGAGTGGGACATCACCGACGACGTCGTCGCCATCGAGGAGACTGACGCCCCCCACCGCTACCGCTCTAAGCTGAAGGTCGTCCTCGACAACACCAACGCCAAGTACAACGACTTCGACAAGCTGGGGTACGACATCGTCTTCGGCAAGGGCTACCTGACCGCCCAGGGCCCGCTCTACTCTGAGGGCTCCTCCTTCACCATCGTCAACTGGCGCTTCGTCTCCCCGCCCTGGTTCCCTCTTCGCATGATCTACCCCCAGGGTGTCATCGGCACCTTGGAGATTCACTGTGAGGGCATGTGGGACCTCCTGAAACGCTACAAGTTCCGCAAGACCTACACCTGGGAGGCAGGCGAAAGGAACCTCTTTCAGCTTCTCTCCTGGGTGCTGGCCCGCTTCGGCTTCGAGTTCTCTAGCGCCGGCTCCTCCATGACCATCGCCAACTACTACCCGCCCCTCACAATCAGAGAGGGCACCAAGGCGTCCACCATCATCAAGAAGCTCCTCTCCTGGTGTCCCGACGTCCTGTTTCAGCGCGGACACTTCCTCTACGTCAAAGACCTGAAATCCGACGAGTCCGTCGACTACGACTACAACAGCACCTACGGCATCTCTCACGTTGTCTACCGGGGCAACTACGGCACTGGCGCCTGGGACCCCAACCGCGTCCAGGTTTGGGGAGACACCTTCATGGCCGAGGAGTTCAACTTCAACCAGATAGAGCAGCTTTACGACCGCCTCGTCTTCCGCACCAAGCCCGAGTACCCGGACGTCGACAAGGCGCGTGACCGCGCTGAGGCTGAGCTACGCAAGGGAGAAGTCTACACCGCTAACCCCGGATGGCTGCAGGTGCCTACGAATTGCGGCCAGGAGCCGTTCGACGTCATCACCATCACCGACACCACCGCCGGGGTCGTCAACGCCAAGCGCCGCGTCCTGGGAATCCGCACCAAATGGGTCAAGCCGTTTACCTACTGGCAGGTCTTTGAGCTGGGGGCACCATGATAATCGACGTCCGCCACCTCCTACCCTCTGGCTCCGGCTTCACTGGACGCTACGACCTTGCTCTCGCCGAGGTTATCCGGCGCGTCTGGCACCACACCGTCAGTCACATCTCCTGGAACACCGCCGCCAACGCCACCCAAGACGAAGAGATCGCCCACCTCATAGCCATTGACCTGATGCACGCCGCCTGGTCACTGAACGGCATCGGCTACCACAACGCTGCCTTCGCCAGCGGTCGGGCCTACCAGGTCGGCTCCTACGACAAAGCCCGCGCCCACGTCGCCAGCGGCCAGAACAGCTACTCGATAGGCACCGTGCTGATAGGCAACCTCACCGACTCCCTGCCGAGCGAAGGCCACATGGCGGCCGCGAAGGAGTGCAAAAGGAGTATCGAGGACTTCTACAGAAGGAACCTAGAAGGGCTACCGCACCTACTCGTCCCCGGCCAGAGCACCGCCTGCCCAGGTGCCCGGTGGAGCGAGTGGGTGCCGCTCTTGGAGAAGGGAGAGGAAGAGATGGCTTTTACCGAACAGGACAGAGCAACACTCTCGTCCATCTTCGAGCGCTCGCGGAGTGCCCTCGTCAAGCCCAAGGGCAGGCCAGAGGTCTACGAGTTCAACGAGGACGAAGGCCGCCTCATCCACCTCGTCGGTCTCGCCGTTTTCAACGTCACGAGGCACACCTTTGACGACGTGCAGGAGCTTCCAACCGATCATCCCATCTGGAAGTTGCCAGTGACCTATCCGGGCGGCATACCAAACGAGCTAAGGTAGCGGATGGCCTACCACGACGCCGGGCGCGTCAGCTCAGCCTAATCTGCCCTGGCCGGCCACTGCCGCCCGCTGACATTGCATTTTGGCAGATGCCGCCCTGGACACTTCTGAGATCTACCTTCCGGCATCTGGCAGACATTCGGCACTCCAAGACCGACGGCTTTCCCCCTCGCCCTGTCTATAAGGGAACGTCAACCCATCACTGAGAAGGGAGAGCTCCGATGAGGTCCAAATCTACCGACGTCGCCCAGCTTCTAGCTCTCGCGTTCGACAACGCTGACGAGCTGCCGTCATTCTTCGAGGAAGTGGCCGATGCCGTCTACCACCTAGAGAGCCAGGCCCGCCTTACCCCGCCGCCCCCACCTTCGGCATCGGCACCCGGGTCCACAAACTCTCGAAATACGCTGCCACCTTCCCCACCTCCTCCGGGTCCACCAGGAGCACCCCCAGCTCGGCGTTAGTCGTCACCGCCCGGCCGCTGATGTTGTGGGTACAGATGATGGCCTTCTTGCCATCGAACACCCAGAGCTTCGCGTGGATTATCTTTGCCGTCCCACCCAGGCGGACGTCCACCCCGTTTCGCCGCAGCCGGCCGGCCGACTTCCGGTTGATTTTCCCCAGAGTCCGGCCCGATGGTTCGTTGTTCAGGAGCGCCCGTACCACCACCCCGCGCTTGGCGGCCTGGCAGACGTTCCGGTTGACGTCCTGAATAGTGCCGGTCCGCTGGCCGTCGTACCACGCCCACTCGTAGACACAGACCAGAATCTCCGACGTCGCCTCGCGGATGCACTTGACGGCGAGGGGCAGGTACTCACGCTCGAAAAAGACCCTCACCCCTACTCCATACCGCCCTCTTCCGACACCTCTCCCCCCTCCGCCACCTCCTCACCGCTAGTCTCCGCCGCCGCCTCAACCCCTGCTACCGGCTCCTCCTCGGGCACCTCCCCAAAACACACCGAGCACAGACTGAAGCCCTCCGCCACCAGCACGTCCAGATTTGGCGCGTACCCGACCGTCGCCCCTGCCGGCGGCTCGCACTCCTCCCCCTCCGCTCTCGGCTTATGTACCACCCTCCCCGTCACATCCACGACATACAACTGCCGCCCCGTTCTTTTCGCCATCGCCTCTTCCCTCCTTCACAAAGGGCTACCATCCCTACTGCGTGTTTACCTCTGTGATGGGCTTGGCCGCTTCGTCTGTCGTGATGGCCTGGCTGCCCATCGCGTCCACGTCATTCGTCTTGTAGACCGTCAGCGTCGAGCCCGCTATCCGGACGCGGTTGACCAGCTTAGCGATGGCCCCCGCCAGCGACCGGAAGCTGGCCGACCCTTCGACGTTGCTGATGGCCCGACCCAGGACGGCGTCGGCGATGCCCGTCTGCCCAGCGGCCGTCAGCGTCCTTGCCGCCGTCGCCCACACCTTGTCAGCCGCAGCCTGGGCCAACACCGCGGCACTCACCACGTTGTTCGCCATCGCCCCCACCAGAACCTGAACCCGCTGCGAGGACAACCCCAACGGAGCCGTCGCCAGCCACAGTTTCAGGTCAGCCGCCACGTTGCCCGACGCATCCACCGCCAGGGAGCGCCCCGACGTTGCAGGGTAGGCCAGGTCGTTACTGTCTCGCGTCGCCGGGTACAGGACGATGGGCGTTGTCTTGGCCCCCGACGTCGACGTCTTAACGATGATGGCCACCACGTCCGCCGTCATCTCCGCCACCGTCAGCACCAGGTAGTACATCCCAGAAGCCGTCGCAATCTCCGTCGCCTCATTGGTGCAGTCCGCGAACGTCCCCAGGTCCTTAGAGATCTCCGAGTCCAGGCCCGCCGCCCCCGTCACCAGGTCGCCATTCGCGTCCAAGATGGGGAACACGACGGTGAACGTCACACCCCTTTTCGGTTGAGGTTGCTGTGCCATTTACCACGTCCCCCTTCCTGTGTACACCATCCCAGGGATGCCACCCCAGCGTCGCATCGTCGGATGGCCGACAGCCCCAGGGATGAACTGCGTCGAGAGCTCCCCATTACTGACCAGAGCCCCGCTCAGGCTCGGCATTGCCTTTATCTTCACCGCGTCCAGGCTCCCAGCGCTCGCCAGCACACCCACCAGAGTCTTATATGTCTCCTTCGTCAGCACCCCGCTCTCCACGAGCTGCCCCACCACCATCTTGTGCGCTTCCCTGCTCAGCACCCCCGCGCTCACCAGCACCCCACTCAAACCTTTCGCCTGAACAATGAGTGCCGTAAGCTCGCCGCTCGACGTCATCACCCCCGCCAGCTCTTTCTCTGCCGGCACCCACCAGTACACCACCCAGCCCCAGCAGATGTCGTCTCTGGCGGGCGAGAAGCCCTCAGCCCACCACACATACTCGAACCGTTGGCTCGACGGCTCGTTAGGCCCCCACCGGAGCTGTGGCCTCTCAAATTGTGTATCGCCCGGCAGGTAAGGCGTCCCCTCAATCTCTACCAGCTCGCTCCACTGGCCGTCCTCGTACTTCCCCGCCCAGCCCTGCGTGTTTGGCACGGAGCCGGTGTGCCCCAAGACATAGTAGACATCGCCCCAGATGGCGAGGTTAGCACTCGCCCACTGCTCGCTCGTGTAGGGTGTCTGGACATCCCAGGTATCCACGCCACTCCGCCGAGCAAACCGGAAGTCATTGCTTCCCGCCACAACTGAGAAACACGGCTCATCCGCCGAGTTCACACACAACGAAGGAGTACACACCAGCGCCGAGCACACCGACTCCACCGACCCCCAACTGCCACTCGTTCGCTTCCGCCACTTCACCGTCCGGGCGCCGCTGATGGGCGTTATGAACACCACATGGAAGTTGCCCGCCCCGTCAATCGCCATCTGGGGGAACTGGGCCTCGTCCGTCTGGCTAGCTCCGTACACCTCTTCCGGCGAGCTCCACGACTCGCCTATCTTGTTCCGGTAGTAAATGCCCTGGTAGCTCCCAGGCTTGTCGACGTACACGACATGCGGCTTGTCGTCCCCGTCAACCGTTATGCTGCAACCGACGCCAGTGTTCGCGGGAATCCCCGTCGCCACCTCCTCACGCGCCCCCCAGGTGTTATCGCCCGTGTCGAAGGTGACGTAGTAGACCTTCTGGTCGTCGTAGTTGGCCCAGATAATGTGAATGACGCCCTGGGAGTCAAGAACGGTCTGGGCGCCCGCGATGTGGTCTACACTGCCGCAGGAAACCCCATCCGCCCCGGCCTGACTCCAATCCTGGCCCCCATTCGTCGACTTGTAGACCTTCAGTTTCTCAGTGACAGAAGTGTTGCCGACCACGTACCTGTTGCCCGCACCGTCCAGGTGGAGCGGACGGGTGCATCTGCCGGTGAAAATGCCCTCAATGTATGTCCCGTAGGTGGTCACGAAGCGGTGCGACGAGATGTGGAGCTTGCCGGTGCTCGCCAGCGCCCCCGCCAGGGCCTTCTCCCAGACCCTAATCGGCGTTAGCGCCCCCGCTGGCGCCATCGCGCCCTCAAAGGGAGCCTTTATAACCTTCACCGACAGCTCGCCGGACGACACCAGCGTCCCCTCGACGACCTTGGGCGTTACCCCGGAGAGCCACTCCAAATGCAGCTTGGCCCCCAGGCTATGGTCGTCGTAGTCCCAGGCCCAGAAGTAGAGCTTCACGCCGAAACCGACAGTCGCACCCTTCAGGATGAAGGCGATGGCCGTCACCGTGTAGGCATCGACCAGCTCCTGGACGACATCGACAAGGGACGGCGACTGCTTCCAACCAGTGCCTATCCCAGAGGCAATCCAGACCGCCTTCGCATCCGTCAGCGGTCGATTCTTGATGTCCGGTGTCGTGCCGAAGGCGTCTGGTGAGGCGACATCGTGGGCGTGGATGTGGCAGGACGGGTCATCGTAGTCTGCGCTATAGACGTATGTCTCGATGTAGGCAGCAGTAACGCTGTCGCCGTTCGCAGGGAACGCCCCATTGTGGAAGCGCAGCCCTCCCCACACCTGGAAGGAGACTATGGTGCTATCTTCCACTCGGATGTACTCTAGGTTCGTGATGTCGCCGCTGTAGTGGTCGGCGTCGTCCGCTGTGGCGTCTATCTGGTCGTCGCTGTCGGGGTCAGCGCCGCCGGCGATTGGCGGCAGCGGGTCGACGGGGATGTCCGCCGCCCACCGCTCCCTGCCATCGGGCGCAAACCCAAGGAAACGGGCCTCGCCGTTCATTTCACCTCTTCCCCCACTAAGGGGGCATCGACTGCTGCTATCGTGGCAATCGGGCCAGCAGCTCGTCGGCCTCTTGCCGCAGGCAGTACGGACAGGGCATGAAACCCTGCTCTAGCACCAGGGCCTCTAGCCGCCCTTCGTCCGCATACCCGACGTTATCGTGAGGCCCCGGCTGGCAGAAGGGCAGCTCGCTGGCCGTGCTGTGGACCTGACGTGTCGAATTGTTCACCAGATACGGACGCGACTCGGCTACCATTGGTTCGACCTCCTCTGTCCTAGCTGCTCAGCCCTAATCCTCATCGGCGCATGTGTGTTGGTAGGTGAACTCGATCTTGTCGCCGTTTCCGACGCTGATGGCGCTGAACACGCTTCTGTCCATCAGGGTGCCGACGGTCGAAGCGTCGAACAGGCCGTGCTCGGTGACGGCGTAGCTGCCATCGTAGGTGATTGTCGCGACCGTCTTGTAGACGTTGCCGCTGGCGCCCTCGGTCTGGCTGCCCACCTCCCGCGCCACGCCGGTCGGCGTCTGTAGCGCCGTATCCGTCTTGTTCTCAGCGTTGGTGCCAGTGCCGCTATCGTGGTACTTGAAGTTGGCGACCTCTGCCGGATTCGTCCCTTGCAGCATATCGACCAGCTTGTTGACGTAAGCGGTCGTCACCTTCTTTCGGGAGATGACCCCCAGATCCTCCACCCTGCCGTCGCGACGGAAGACCCGCGCCGACAGCGACGAGTGAAACACCAGCCGCCCCTCACTCTTGCTTCTCCGGATGACCCTCGCCACCACATCGCCGGCCGCCTTCATCGCCCCGCCGATTCCTCGACTCTCCATGCCGACCCTCCTTTTGCGCTCCGTTACCCTTGCAGCCACACGCCCGTCAGCTCCACCAACCCCCCACCGAAACCACCCTCCGGCGGCGCGTACAGCAGCCGCCCCAATAAGACCTGCTTGACTACGTACTGATACCCCGTCATCTGCATCGGGTCCGCCAAGGCGTTGTACGCCGCCTTCTCCTCCACGCTCAGCCCATGCCAGTACGCTATCGCCTCTTGGAACTTCTCCCGCTGGACCCCCTGGGCCGCTGTGTTCGCGTCCCGATGCCCAGGCTTCCGTGTAACTCGGTGCTTTCCAAACCCCCGCTGGTACGTCAGGACGTCCCCCAACGTCCCCGCCGCATCCACCGAGAACGCCGGCCCTCTAACCTTCACCATTAGTCCAACTCCTGCCGCCTCCGCTCTATGAAACCAAGGACTAGAGACTAGCCCTGAGGGCTTCCTCTCCCTCCTCTACGGCCTCCTTCACGTCAACTTCCGCCTTGGCCTGGGCGAGCGCGACTACGGTTGCGACGTCTGGCCCGATGGCGCTGGCGACAAGGCTTTCCACCACCCAGGCCGCAGGGTCGAGACTGGGACGCTGGGCCTTGAGGCGGGCCGTGTTCTGCTGGGCGTGAAGGGCCATGAGGCGCCCGTAAAGATTGGGAGCCTGCTCGGAGATGAGTTGAAGCAACTCGTTCGCTTTCTTCTCGATGTCCGGAGTTATGGGCATGGCATTGTCCTTTCTGCTAACTAGGCGAGAATGGCGACGCGCTCTCCGCCGACAAAGTTGGCGCCCCCGACGCCGGGGTCCATGACCTGGACGTGGCGGAGGTTCAAACCCTCTTTCAGATAGAGATTCGTCTCGTTGGAGGCAGGGTTGCCACCGCCGAGGAGACGGAGATAGGGCACGGTTGGGCCTGCCTGGATGAGCCGAGTGGTGTCAGGCGTAGTGAAGTCACCGATGTTGAGAGCTTCGTAGAGGGGGATGCTGCCACCCCAGGAGTAGACGCTAGGCTCGGCGATGAGGAGTCCTTGAAGTAGGTTGATGGTGGGGGAGCCGCTGAGGATGTGGGAGAGGTAAGCGGCCCGCTGTGCGGTAATGATGCCGCCGGAGCCGGGGGCGGCCTGGGCGTAGGCGTAGAGCCCGGTGACACCAGCGACGTTGTAGGCACCCCACTTCTGAGCCCCGAAGTAGAGGCCGTATGCACTGGCGCTACCGTGCGCGCTGGGGTAGAGGACCACCTGGCCGCCCAGAGCTTTAGGAGCCCCGCTGATGGAAGTGACTACACCGCTGACGCTCAACAGCCCGGCCAGAGCGAGCGTGTCCCCACTGCCCTTCAGAGTAGGACCTGTGTCGCTGCCGAAGCGTAGACCAACGGCCCCATCAGAGAAACGCCACTGCCCGGAGACTACCTCGTTCTGGTCCTTCCGCGCTATTTTCGAGTTGGTGTAGTCGAGGGCGATGCCCGCCTTTTTGCCCCCCTCGTCCGTCACCGCAAAGTCCGACACCCCAAAGTTCAGCGCCGTCGCCGCCGCTACCTTCGGTGTACCACCCTCTTCGACATCAACACCCACGGCTATCCTCCCCATCAGGTAGTCCTGGACGCACAGGTTGAATCCCGTCATCGGCAGTCCTGCCGCTAGACCCCGGTACGCCGCCTGCTCCTCGTCGCTCAGACTGTTCCAGTACCCCACCGCTCCCAGAAACAGCCCCCGCCGGCTCAGTTGGCTCGCAGACTTCAGGTCCCGTTTCTTCGGCTTCTTCTCTACCTGCGCGCCAAACGGCTGCTTGCGGTACGAGATGGCCCGCCCCAACGAACCCTTCGCGCCCAAGGAGAACAGCGGCCCTTTGACCTTGACCATGCGTGCCCCGGCCCCTCCTCAAAACCCGACAGTATACCACCACCCCCGCCATCTCCGACCCCAGGCGTCACCGCGAAAGCGAGCCCAGGAGTTAAGGGGTTGTCCACCTTAACCACACCCGCCGATTGCCCCCAGAATCTTGCCCGTCGCTTGACAGAAACCCCCAGATGCACCCCTTCGCTTGACACGCCTCACCGCTCAAGCATTGCCCATATCTGCGGTTCCGATTCTTCGATCTCTTGAGAGGTTGCAAATCAGGAACTCTACTTCGCCCACCGCCGTCTGAAACCGCCATTTGTACGCTACGTGTGTAAGTGGGCTTCTAGACTTTCCACCCGCACCAGGAACAACTCTCGAGACGAAACCTGCCCAAACCTGCCGCCAACCTGCCCCGACACAAAAACAAACCTAGTTCATTAGGACGCCTGACCAGGCACAGCGCCAGTAGCCATGGCCCTGGCCATTGTCACTGACGACCCCGAGACTATACCGAGCGGGACACGCCCCCGACCATGACTAGCCTGACAACCGCTTGCCGTCTGCCAACAACTAGAGAGTGGCCTGGCCGACCACGACGAGTGGCCGTGGTGACAAGAGCGTGGGGCCGTGACGACAAGGGGCTGACAGTATGTGGAAGAGTGGCTGTCCCCATCTTGACCAGTAGCTGTACACACCTTGGCAGGAAGGTGTGCCCTGCGTAGGAAGGGATGGTGAAGAGTGGACGTGACGATTGGCTCCCTCTAGACAAGAGCGCGTGGCCTGCTTGGTGACAGGGTGTGTCCGGCTGAGGAAGGCTTGGGCGACTGCCTGACGAGGTGGTGTGCTCTCTGAATACAAAGGGTGACACCACCTTGGGCCTAAGGTGAGGTGGCCTGACCCTAGACCCGACGAGGCCGTGACGCCCACCTGACGCCCGCTGAGGGGGAACCTGGTGCTGGCCTGACGAGAGGGTGTCGTTGCCTTGGCCGCGGCGTCTGCCGAGGACGACGAGGGTTTGTGGACGTGCAGGCTAACACCTGTCGGCTCTTGGGCGAAGGGGAGATGGCGTTTGCGCGCTCACCTGTCGCCACCTGAACAGCGGCGGGAGGCTGTTTGAGCGGGAACGTCTGGCCTGGGTGAGCAGGAGGTGGGCTCGGTTGACAAGGAGAGTGTGCCCGTCTGAAAAAGAGCCTGTCGCCACCTGAACAACGGCGCGGGTCCGTCTCGACAGGAGGGTGTGGTCATCTCGGCGGACAATTATTCCGAGAATCATTCCGCCGCCTCAATGTCGTAGCCGTCAGGTGGTGCCTGCCTAACCTCTTTTTCTCTGTCTCGAAAGTAGGCCGTGGGATCTGTTAGGCCTTCCTTTGTAGGGTAGCTGGGTCACCAGTGTTCCCTAGCGAGCTTCGAAGGGTATCCCCACCAGGCCCCGCCACAGTGCCCCCCGCCGGCGTCATGCTCGCCACCTACGCAGGGTTCCACCGCATCCCACCACCCCTCCACACGCTGCTAGGATGCCAGCGCATCACGCCCCCACCCCGTCACCGTGGCTTACCACCCCCCAGGTGGCCACGGTGTGGCAGCTAGACGTGGGCCGTGTGACCGCGGACCGTTGCCAGGCCGACCGCCGCCGCTCGCGCCGACGGCGCCACCCCGCCGGATGAGACAGGATGATAAGGCCCCGCACCCGCCGCGTCGCTCGCTTCAACGCACAGGTATCGCCGGAGGTCGGCGCCGTTCGCTCGACAAGGGCCGCGAAACAGCCCGGCCCTATCTGCAAAACAGCCCGGCACAGTTCCAGCCTCGAACGGACGACGTTTGACGCGCTGCCGCGTGAGGAGCGGGGGGTTGGTGGGCTGCACGACGACCCACCTCCCCCGGCCCGTCGCCTTCGCTCCGCTCACCCCGACCACCCCTGGCTGCCGCCACCACCCCACCGCTCTCTTCGGCGTCACGGCGTCCCGCCGTCTCGGAGTGGGGCGCGCGCGTTCGTCGCGCGCGTCAAGTTCCCTAGCCCGCCTGGGGCCTTTAAGCGCGTCGGCTCCCCTCACACACCCCGCAGCCCACCCCGCCGTCGCGTACCGCCGTTTCCCCAGCGCTTCGGGGGTCGCTTCGCTCCCCCCCGTGGCTCGCGCGGCAAAAGCCGGCTCGCTTCGCTCACATCACCCCTAAAGGGGCCCCCTTTTGCCGCGCTCGCTGCACGGCCCGCCCAGGTTTCGGGCGGGCTTCGCGCGGGGCCCCCGGCGGTCTGGTCCTAATCGGCCCCGGCGGGCTGCGGGTTCGCCGCTGGGGCTGGCCGTGCTTCCGCGTGGCCGTTCGGTTCGTTGGCGGTCGGTCGGGCGTCGCCCCCCTGCGTCCGGCCGGCCGCCTGTTCTCTCCGTGGGAGGTGCGTTGTGTCCTGCGTCGTTGGTTTTGGTGGTGGCCGGGTGCTGCCGTCCGCTCGCTTGGCGGCGCTCGGTCGGTTGGCCGCCCGTGTCGCCCGCGCTGGTGCGCTTGTGCGCGTCGGCTGCGCTTCCGGGGCGGATTGGGCGGTCGTTCGCGCTGTTGGCGCTGTCGCCCCCGCGCGGCTCGTGGTCTTCTGCGCCTGGCCGCGTGGGTCTTCGGCTCCTGGCGCTCGTCGGGCTCGCTGGGCCGCTGCTCGTGGCGCTCGCGTTGTGTGGTCTGCGGGCGGCCCTGCTCCCTCGGTTCCCGCGGCGTTGGCGCGGCGCTCGCTCGCGCTCTCGCGTTCGGGCCTGTCGGCCTTCGTCGCTGCCCCCGCTGCCGCGTCGCGCGGCACTTGGCTCGCTGTCCGCGCTGCTCGCGCCGCCGGCGTCCCCGTCTCCGGCGCCTTCCGCGTTCGTCGTTCGGCGGGTGTTTCTGGCCCTCTTCCACGTGGGTCTTCACGAAAGGAGCTCTGCAATGAACTCTCTCATTCCTGAGCTTGACCGCGTGTGTCAAGAGTGCGGTTGCACGGAGCTTACCTGCGTCTCCACTACAGCCACCACATGGCTCGGCCACTGCCCACACTGCGGCTGGCAGGGTTGGCAAGACCTCCCACCAGCGCCGGAGCTGGCCGCAAAACAGTCGCGGCCTGTCGCCCGTCACGCCCCGGACCCGCTGCGATTCGACCCGAAACGAGTCCCGATTCTACACCGAACCGTCCGGACGCGGGCAAATAAGAATTTGCCATCAGGGGAGACTTTGCCTGGCCGGCCAGCACCCAATCCTGGCGTCCTGTTCGGGGGCCGCGCCCTCGCGGGGTACGGGCCACACGGCATAGGCCCAGAGCGCCCACGCCCCTGGCCGCGGTGGTGCAGCGTGTTCGCGCCCATCGCACTCACAGCGTCTCTCCTGGGCGTCGTCCTGTACGCAGTGCTCACAGGGGCAGGCATCACCCACACCGCGCCCAGCTCTTACAACGCCGCACAGCAGGTCACGCAGACCTACACGCGCGTATGCGGGCACAACACGCTGGGCTTCTGGGACTGCGTCGACCAAGCCACCTACCAAGACGGCCGCTACTGCGGCACGAACCGCACCGGCCACGAGGAATGTGTCATCGCCTGGCAGGGCGACTAGCAACGAAAGGACGTGCTTCGATGAAGACACTACTTCTTCTCTTCCTTATCGCGCTCGTGCTCACCGGGCTCGCAGCCTGGCTCGTGCGCGAGCCCGAGCACGACAGCCTGACGTGCCTGCTCGTGCAGCAGCACGTCAACAGCATCTACGAGCGCTCGTACAGGGGCGAGACCGAGCTCACGCCCGACGCCGTACGCGAGCTGCAGTGGCTAGAGCGCAGCCTGTGTGGACACCCGAGCGCCTTGTACGCACAGCCCGCGTCCACACCCAGCGCATCCACCCTCCCCAGCCCACCCGGAGGCATCCAGTACCAAGCCGACGACCACCGCCAGCTCTGGCGCTTCACCCAGGCCGGCGTCACCGTCGGCCTCGACAACCGCACCGGATGGTGGATGGCAACCGACCGCCCCCACCACGTAGACGCCTACATCGAGGGCAACTGCGAGTGGGTAGACGGCCAGCTCCGCGAGCCAAGGAGGTGACACGCGCGCTTTAGGGTTCGCAGCCCACAACGTATATGCATAGCGTAGCTAGAGAAAGGAGAACACCATGGAGACCGTGAACATCACCGGCAACATCGTCCACGAGACCGCCGACCCCATCAGCATCGAGCTCGCACGGGGTCAGCGCGGCGGCTACGGCTGGACAATCAAGGTCCGCGGCAAGCACCCCCAGCGCATCGTCGACCAGATCCACAACCTCGACGCTGTCCTCCGCTCCCGCTACGTCCAGCCCGAGGAAGGAGAATGACATGAACACCCCAGTCACCTATCTCGCTCTCCTCGCCACCGAGAAGGCACAGGAGCTCGTCGACCAGTACGACCCCCACGAAACCCTATGGCCCCAAGGCCCCGCCTTCACCGCCCTCGAACAAGACCTCGAACAGCTCATCGACGCCGCCATCTGCGACTGGTGGCTAGAAAAGAAGAAGGAGGCTACCAATGCTCGAAGCGCGTGAGTCCCTGAACGTCCGCTTCGCCCTAGACGGCTTCGACTGCCAGTACACCGCTCGCACCGACCAAGCACAC
>Ga0315541_1000847_pt1 | contig 31008 bp, 24 predicted proteins | sample SalMarSW160190MG_FD_203095 | JGI IMG/M metagenome (GOLD analysis project Ga0315541, IMG submission 203095) | Salt marsh sediment microbial communities from the Plum Island Ecosystem LTER, Massachusetts, United States - Salt Marsh Sediment SW1601-190 ...
CGGAGGGAAGAGATTCGACGCCCCGAAGTTCCACCTCTCTCAGCCACTTGCGCTGCCAGCTGTCGGGATTGATATGATAGATGCCACGCTTTCGCGTTCGGTCGATGCGGTAGATCGTGCTCCCGTCGTCTCGCTTCTTCTCGATGATCCGCTTTGTCATTCGGTCACCTCCGAAAGCATGTCGGCGATTTCGCCTTCGATCTGCTTCAGGTCAGCCTCGATCTCCTCAAGCCGCCTCGGCGGCGTGTACCGGTAGAAGTAGCGGTTGAAGTTGATCTCATAGCCGACCCGGGTCTTCGACCCGTCCAGCCAGGCGTCTGGCACATGCGGCAGGACCTCCCGCCGCATGTACTCGTCGATGTCCTCCTTGAGCGGCACGTTCTCGTAGTCCCGCAGTTCGGGATCGGGCTCGGGGTTGCCCTTGGCGTCAGTGCACACCTCGGCGGTCTCGTCGCGCTCGGCCAGGGCTATGAGGATCGTCTTTTGCAGCGCGGCGGGCACCTTCAGGTCGGCCTTCTTGAACGCGGCCTTCATTTGCTTCGTGAATGCTTCGCGTTCCTTGACTACGCCCTGCCCGGCGAGCATGCGGAGGGCGGCGAGAATGACCGCCTGCTGCTTACGGCCGGATTCAATCTCGGCCTGGGCGGCCTTGGTGTCCTTGCGCTTGCGGCTGGTCGCGAGCTTGGCGAACGGCGTGGCCTCGCGGAGGCGGGCCAATCGCGTGTCATCCACAGCGAAGTTAAGCCGCAACGGGCGTTCCACGGTGATGCGCTGATAGCCGAAATCGGTGTTATCTAAGACGCGGACATGGTCGCCATCGATAAGGCTGCCGTACAAGCGCGTGATCTCGTCGCGCTGGTCTTCGCAGACCTCGTTGCGCTTGTTGCCAAGGCTCTTGCGCATCTTCTTGAAGAAGCTGGTGGCGTCGACCAGTTGAATCTTGCCCTTTCGGCTGGGTTCCTTGCGGTTGGTGACGATCCACAGGTAGGTGAAGATGCCGGTGTTGTAGAAGAGCTGGTCAGGCAAGGCGACGATGGCCTCCAACCAGTCGTTCTCGATGATCCAGCGGCGGATTTCGCTCTCGCCCGAGCCGGCAGCGCCCGTGAACAGCGGGGAGCCGTTGAAGACGATGGCCAGGCGGGTGCCGCCGTCGGCGGGGTCCTTCATCTTGCTGATCATGTGCTGGAGGAACAGCAGCGACCCGTCGTTGATGCGCGGCAGCCCGGCGCCGAACCGCCCGCCGAAGCCCTGCTCCTCGTGCTCTCGCTTGATGAAGTCGGCCTCGGGCTTCCACTCCACGCCGAAAGGCGGGTTGGCGAGCATGTAGTCGAACCTATGATGCGGGAAGCGGTCGGCCGTGAAGCTGTCGCCGAAAGCGATGTGGTCGATGTTCTGGCCCTTGATCATCATGTCCGAGCCGCAGATGGCGTTGGCCTGGGCGTTGTAGTCCTGGCCGAAGACCTCGAGCTGGGCGTCGGGATTCAGTTCACGGACATAATCCTCGGCAACGGAAAGCATGCCGCCAGTGCCGCAGGCTGGGTCGTAGAGGGTCTTCACGATACCCCGCGTGGTCAGCACGTCGCTGTCGGGCATGAACAGCAAGTTGACCATCAGGCGGATGACCTCGCGCGGCGTGAAGTGGTCACCGGCCTCCTCGTTCGATGCTTCATTGAACCGCCGGATGAGCTCCTCAAAGATGTAGCCCATCTCGATGTTGGGCACGACGTCCGGGTGGAGGTCGATCTGGCAGAAGCGGGAGACGACCAGGTACAGGCGGTCGGCCTTGTCCAGTCTGGCGATGTGCTCTTCGAAGCCGAACCGCTCGATGATCTCACGGGCGCGCGCGGAGAAGCCCTTGATGTAGTGGGTCAGGTTGGCCGCGATGTTGTTCGGGTCGCCCTTAAGCTTCTCGAAGGTGAAGCGGCTGGTGTTGTAGAAGGGCACGCCCGTGACGCGGCAGAGGATGGGCTCAACGTTCTTGACCTTGCCGCCCTGAAGCTTCTTCTGCCGTTCGAGGACCTTCTCTTTCGTGGGCTCCAGCACGCAGTCGAGGCGGCGCAAGATGGTCAGCGGCAGCATGACGTCCTTGTATTGGTTCGGCCGGTACGGCCCGCGCAGCAGATCGGCGACGGACCAGATGAAGCTGACCTTCTCGCCGAAATTGTTCATCGCCGTGCCCTCTTCTCCGGGTGCTGCTTCAGCCACTCGTCGATGGCCTCCTTGTGGAAGCGCCACCGTTTACCCACCTTCTGGCCGGGCAGCCTGCCGTCGTGGACCAGCTTGTACAGCGTCGAACGCGAAATCTTCAGATACTCCGCCAGGGCCTCGATGGTCATGATGTCGTCGGATGGTCCTGCCATGGACAACTCCTCGGCCACCCCGGATCGCCTTATAGAACGTCTGCGCGGTATTGTCCGTATTTGGCGAATTTTCGCAAGAGGAATCCACTCTGGCGCTTCCTGGCGGCAGCATGGTCAGCGCGCTGTACTACCCGCGCGGCCGAGCTTTCTGCCCGGCGGGGAGAGCATCCCCGTTCGAACGGGCCGCCCAAGGAAAGCCAGGACCCCCTGTCGCTAGACCCCCGGGAATGTGCTCAACAGCGGTGCTCGTGGCCCCTGCGAGGGGCAGACACGAGTCATCGTGCCCGGCCTAATGTCCGCTTCCAGGCCTCTCGCTGCTTACGCCAATCGACGATGGCCGTGACCGGCCGGAGATGGCGCTCCGTGACTGCGTCATGGCCCGATTCAACCGGCGGGAGGTGGAGCAGTTCCTCCTGGATGTCGGGGGCGAGGTGCAGCAGGTTCATGATCTGCGTCATGCGCGGCTGGGTGACGTGCGTCAGGCGGGCGAGTTCGGAAAGGTCGGAGACCTTGCCCTCCCGCAGCAGGCGGTCGAAGCGGATGGCCAGGGCCATGAGCTTGCTGACGCGGGGGACACGGCCTGCGGGCCCTGACGTATCGGGCGGCGGGCCGGGCTTGGCGATCTTCCGGCCGGACTTCATGGCGAAATGTATCTGTTTCGTCACGGTTGGCATACGGCGGCCTCCTCGGTGTACTTCATCAGGGCTCGGATGTTCGTTGGGTGGAAGGTGACGGACACAGTACCGGCCTCCCCGTCGTACTCAACGGCCGACAGGAGCAGATTCAACATGCGGGCCTGTTCGCGGGGAGCCAGGCTCTCCCACAGGCCGTCGAAGTCGGCGAAGGCCTCCTCAGCCTCAGCCTTCGAGATGGTCTGGCCCTCCAACTCAGCAATCCGCGCCTCCATCTCCGGCACACGCCGGTCGGCGTCCGACATGCGTTCGTGTAGGTCGGCCATCCGAGCGGTCGCATCGGAGCTCGTCTCGCCGGCGAGGGCCAGTTGCTGAAGCTCGTGGTGGTGGCGCTTCCTTTCTCGCTGGGTGTCCTTGAGATCGCGGCGGACGGCCGCCAGTTCGGCCTCGATGGCGGCGTCGGCCTCGCCGACGACCCGGGCCAGCAGGTCTGCGTCGCTGGCCAGGGCGCGTACCTCGTCGACCACCACACGCTCGATCTCGGCAGCGGGCAGCGTGCCCGCGGGGCAGGTGTCGTGGCCCTTCTTGATGGCGCTGGTGCAGCGGTAGTAGCGATAGAACCTGCCGCGGCCGTTACCGCTGAATGTGTGGGTCATCGCGGAACCGCAGCACTTGCACCTCAGCAGGCCGCGCAGCAGCGCCCCGTACTTGTTGCGAGCCCCCGCGCCTCCGGCGCGCCCATTGAGCTTGAGCCGCTTCCGAACCTGGTCGAACAGGTCCTGGTCGATGATCGCTTCGTGCTCGCCCTCATACAGCTCGCCCTTGTGACGCGTCTTCCCGGTGTAGACCGGGTTGGTCAGCAGGACGTACAGCGATGACTTGTCGAACGGCCGGCCACCGAGCTTCTTGCCCTTCCTGGTGATGCGGCGCTTGTTCACCCAGCCCCGTCGGGCGAGCTCTTTCACCACTGGCAGCAGCGACTCGCTCACGAGATACAGGCGGAACATCTCGCGGACGCGGGCCGCTTCCTTGGCGTTGACTACCAGCCGCGGGCTCGGGCCGGTTCGGTCGACGTCGTAGCCCAGCACGGGCATGCCGCCGATCCACTTGCCCTTGCGGGCCTGGGCGGCAAGCTTGTCCCGGATGCGTTCGCCGATGATCTCACGCTCGAACTGGGCGAAGGACAGCAGGATGTTCAGCGTCAGGCGGCCCATCGAGTGGGTTGTGTTGAACTGCTGGGTGACGGACACGAACGACACGCCGTGCCGCTCGAACGTCTCCATGATCTTGGCGAAGTCCAGCAGCGACCGGCTAAGGCGGTCCACCTTGTAGACGACGACGCAGTCGACCTCGCCCCGCGCGATGGCCCGCAGCAGCCGTTCCACGGCCGGGCGGTCCATGTTGCCCCCGGAGAAGCCGCCATCGTCGTAGCGGTCTGGGAGGGCCTCCCAGCCTTCGGCCTTCTGGCTGACGATGAAGGCCTCGGCGGCTTCCCGCTGGGCGTCGAGGGAGTTGAAGTCCTGGTCCAGGCCTTCCTCGGTGCTCTTGCGGGTGTAGATCGCACAGCGGACGGCTGCCTTGCCCGGCTTGGCGTTCTTCGTGCCCCGTGTCATCGCTGCGTCCCAAGCCTGAAGAAGCGGTAGCCGTTGATGTGGCTGCCTGTGATGGTTTTGGCCACGGCCGTCAGCGTCCGGTAACGGTCGCCCTCGTACTCGAAGTCGTCATCGAGCACGACCACGCGGTGCTTGCGGCCTTTGTACTCGCGGACGATGGCCGAGCCGGGCGTGGGAAGGCGGGGGTCTCTGGGCTTGGCCTCGCCGGCAGCGATGGGCCTCGTGACCGTCACCTCGTTACCCGTCTGCGGCGGGCAGACCATCGTGGGCGGGGCCATGACCCGGACCTCGGCGTCGTTGGCCAGATCGGCGGCCCGCCTACGGGCTCGTTCGGACAGGTCGCCCTCGGCGTTCGCCTGGATGCGCCAGGCGATCTTGCGGACGAGGTAGGCCCGGTGGCGCGTGCGGCACGGCTGGCCGTGGAGCTGCTCGTACCGCTCGGCCAGCTCGCACGTGGCCATGCCGTCCAGGGCGGCGATTTGCGTCGCGACGTTGTTCATTCGTGTGGCTCCTTTCGTCAAGGTTCACCGAGACGCGGCCCGTTAACGCGCGGGTCGCGGAGCCACACTGAGCCTCGACGCCGTGGGACGCTCAAGCTCGTTCCGGCAAGCTTCTGAAACTGTTTTGGCGGCCTCCGGAGGGCCTGTTTGGCCTGCCCGCAAGCGTCGGAGCAGCCCCTGGGCGAGGATGCTCGCGATCTCGTCGCGGCGCTCTTCGGTGGTCATGCTCTCGGGGTCGGCGATGGCAACCATGCGTGTGCTCCTGATGGCGATTCCGTTAGTCCTCTATGGGTTACCTATGCCGTTGGCGGGTGGGCGGTCCGCCTTCGTTCACCAGCCGAAGAGCGTTGGGCGATGCTTGCGAGCGCAATCCCCCCTTTGTTCATGGCCGGAGCGCAGAACGCGGCTATAACCGGAGCCTACGTCTCTGACGGGTGAAGAGAGACTTTCGGCCAAAAGGGGCCGAGAAGCTCGCCGGGATGGCGTCAGCGGTTATCGCTGGCGGTGGAAGAGAGACGAAGGCCGAGCGGGGCGTGGGCGGCAGAACCCTTGCAGACGGGGCCAAAAAGGCGAGAACGCCGTCGAGGTCTCTCGGCGGCGTTCTCCGTTAACAGCAGGGCCGCTGCGTTTTGCAGCGGCCCTCGAAGTAGCGGGGGTGGGATTCGAACCCACGACCTCCGGGTTATGAGCCCGACGAGCTACCAGACTGCTCTACCCCGCGGTCGTTACGCGCCATAGTAGATCAGCCGGCAATGCCTGTCAAGGATTTTCTGAGAGGGGAAAAGCGCCGCAGCCTCGCCGCCACAATCCAGGTGGAATTCGGTTCCCGGCCGGAGATTATCGCAGCCCGGCCGGTCGTCCGCTCGGCGGCAAGGTGATTCGCACCGCACGGCCGGACCCAGGCTTCGGCCGAACGGTGTTGCCCGTGCCGCCCAAATCGGTATGATGGTGAAATTCTGCGGCCAAAGCAGTTGCCGACGGCCGGCCGCAAGAGCGGGCCGGAAGGAAGCTGACATGAGTGGAATCACAGGCAAGGCAGTGGTGGCTCAATCGGGCGGGCCGACGGCGGTCATCAACGCCAGCGCCGGCGGCGTGATCGAAACCGCCCTGGCGAACAGCTCGACCTTCACCGCCGTGTACGGCGCCCACAACGGCATCCTGGGCGTGCTGCGCGAGGAGCTGTTCGACCTGGGCAAGGAAGACCCTCGCCAGATCAAGCTGCTGAGCCGCTCGCCCAGCGCGGCGTTGGGCTCCTGCCGATACAAGCTCAAGAGCCTGGAGGCCAGCCGTGCCGATTACGAGCGGATTCTGGAGGTCTTCAGGGCCCACGACGTGCGCTTCTTCTTCTACATCGGCGGGAACGATTCGATGGACACGGCGGACAAGCTCGTCACCCTGGCGGGCGAGACGGGCTACGAAATGGTCGTCGTGGGGGTGCCCAAGACAATCGACAACGATCTGGCCTACACCGATCACTGCCCCGGGTATGGCTCGGTGGCCAAGTACACGGCGACGACGGCCATGGAGGCCGGCCGCGACACCGAGTCGCTGTACACGCACGACACGACCACGGTCATGGAAGTGATGGGGCGCAACGCCGGCTGGATCGCGGCCTCCGCGGGGCTGGCCAGGCGAAGCCCGGAAGACGCCCCGCACCTGATCTATCTGCCGGAGGTGCCGTTCTCGAAGGAGCAGTTCGTCGCGGACGTCAAGGGCTGCATGGCGGAGTTCGGCCGCTGCTTCATCGTGGCCGGCGAGGGCATTCGCGACGCCGACGGAAACAACATTGCCGAGGTCGGCGGCTCGTTCGCCAAGGACGCGTTCGGGCATACGCAGTTGGGCGGCGCCGGGCAGGCGCTTCGGATGGTGGTGGAGAGCGAGGTGGGCGTGAAGTGCCGCTATAACAACGCCGGCACGAGCCAGCGGAACGCGCGGCACTTTGCCTCCGGCGCGGACGTGGCCGAGGCGCACATGGCCGGCGCGGCGGCGGTGGAGGCGGCGCTGGCCGGCACCACCAGCAAAATGGTCTCGCTGGTTCGCCAGGACGACGGCGGGCGCTACCGCTGCACCACGGGACTGGTGGACCTGGCGGACGTGGCCAACGCGGAAAAGCCGGTGCCGCGCGAATACGTCAACGAAGCCGGCAACGGCGTGACCGAGGCCTTCCTGGAATACGCCCGGCCGCTGATCGCCGGCACCGCCGAGCTGGAGATGGGCGCCGACGGCCTGCCCATCTATGCCCGTCTTGCCAGGCACTGGGTGGAGAAGAAGACCGGCCGGGACTACCGCACCTGACGTGTCGAGGTCCGGCCCCGGAGACGCCAAGGCCAGGCCGAAGGTTGGGCGTGGGCCGGTGGGCGCGGCCGTTAGACTGGAATGGAAGCCGGCATGGGCCGGCGGAACGAGCGAGAAGGACCTGACGGAAAAGGTACATGCTTCGCTTCGACGCGTATCATAATGGAGCCCCGGCCGAGCGGATTGACCTGTCCGGCGCATACGTCTTCGCCCAGGACAACATCCCCGTGCAGGCGGACCTGGCCGCCGGGAAAGGGCAGATTTCGTGCATGAAGCGAACGGCCGGAGCGTGCGGGCTTGCGCTGCTGTGGGACGCGGGCGAGCCGGGCAGACTGCTGCTGCCGACGACGCGGCTGCCGGACCGGAAGACCTCCTATAACCTCAACGTGGAGCTGGCCCGCTCGCGGGTGATGCACCTGCTGCAAAAGCGGGAGGACTGGGGGCTGTTCGACTACGAGGAAGCCAGGCCGCTGAACGACGAGTTCGAGCAGGTTCGCCACCTGTTCGTGGAGTCGCTCAAGTGTGACGTTCCGGGCGAGGCCGCGAAGCTGGCGGACACGGCCCTGGCCGCGGCTATCACCCTGGGCGAGAAGACGGCATTGTTTCACGCCGACGCATTTCTGCGGCGCCGGCGGCAGATGACCGCGGCCAACCGCGTGGGCTTCGGCTGCGTGGTTGACCTGCTCAACGGGCAGGACCGCTACCGCGGGCGGCTCTCGGAGGTGTGTGACTTCATCGCCGTTCCCACCGGCTGGAAGAGGCTGGCCCCCAGGGAGCGGGCGTACCAGTGGGAGCACGTCGACGACTGGGTCAACTGGGCCGTGACCCATCGCCGCGGCATCCACGCCGGGCCGCTGGTGAGTTTCGACCCGGACGAGGTGCCCGAGTGGCTGTACATCTGGGAGCACGACTACGACGCCCTGCGCGACCTGATCTACGAGCACCTGCGGCGGGTGGTGCGGCGGTACGAGCGGAAGGTCCGGCTGTGGAAGGTGGTCTCGGGCCTGAACGCCTACAACAGCTTCAACCTGAGTTTTGAGCAGATCATGGAGCTGACGCGGATGAGCTGTTCGGTGGTCAAGCGGCTGGCCCCGCGCTCGACGGTGCTGATCGACCTGGTGTTGCCCTGGGGGGAGTACTACGCCCGCAACCAGCGGACCATTCCGCCGCTGCTGTTCGCGGACATGGCCGTGCAAAGCGGGATCAAGTTCGACGGCTTCGGCGTGCAGATTTGCCTGGGGGCGCCGCGCGACGGCATGTTCGTTCGCGACCTGCTGCAAATCTCGGCGCTGCTGGACGAGTTCGTGGGCTTTGGCATGCCTCTGCACATCACCGGTGTGCAGGTGCCCTCCTCCTCCGCCGCCCCCGCCGGCCGGGCCGGGCACTGGCACGCAAACTGGAATCAGCGCCTCCAGGCCGAGTGGCTCCAGGCCTTCGCCCGGGTGGCCATTTCCAAACCGTTCCTGGAAAGCCTCTGCTGGCGCGACCTGATCGACGACCGGGGCCACGCCCTGCCCAACGGGGGCCTGTGCAAGGAGAACCTGCAAGGCAAGCTGGCCTTTCGGGAGCTTCGGAATTTCCGGGCGCAACTGCTGGCGGGCGAGGACGGCGCGATCGGCCAGCCGCCGGGGAGCGGGCCCGAGGAATGACCTCTCCGGCGCGCCAACGCGTCTCGCTGCGGTGGCGGCGCGACGACTGCGTCGCCCTGGTGGTGCTCGTCGGCGCCTGGGGGGCCTACCTGGTCTGGGCGGGCGCCGCGGGCGGCGGGCTCCTGGGCGGGGCGGTCGCCACCGACCCGCACAAGATCGACCTCGTCCGCGAGCGGATCGACCCCAACACGGCGACGGCGGCGTCGCTGCGGCGGCTGTCCATGATCGGCCCGGAGAAGGCAAAGGCGATCGTCGATTACCGCCGGGCGGAGGCCCCGGCCGGCGGGCGGGCGTTTCATTTTGTCGAGGACCTCCAGGACGTTCCTGGTATCGGCCCCGGCATCGTCGCCCGGGTCCGCGATTTCGTGACCTTGCCCCGGCTCGACCCGGCCGCGCTTCCGGCCGGCGGGCGACCGGCAGGCACGGGCCGGTGAGGTGCGAGCCTTCAAGATGCCCGCGGTAAGAGCCAACTCCAGGAAGTCAGCGACGGGTTATCTGGAACGGACCCACCGCCCGCTCAACTGCCTCATCTTCATCCTGCCGCTGCTGACGGCGTATGAGGTCGGGTCGCTGTTCTACCGCGATCGCCTGCTCGCCCCCAGCCACCTGGCGTCCCTGCTGGAGCTGTTCGGGGCGACAGCGCACATTCTGCCGGCGCTGCTGGTGGTGACGGTGCTGCTGATCTGGCAGGGGCTCCGCCGTGAGGAGTGGCGCGCGGACGGCGACGCCCTGGCCGGCATGGTTGTCGAGAGCATGCTGGGAGTGCTGCCCCTGATCGGACTGGGCGCGGTGATGTACCGGCTGTTCGGCCCGGTGGCGCTGTCGGCCGGAACCGCCGCCGAGGCCGCGCTGGCGGCCAGGATCCTTTCCGGCATCGGGGCGGGCATCTACGAGGAGTTCCTCTTCCGCCTGGCGGCGATCGGGCTGATTCTGTTTATCGGCGTGGAGGTCCTGCACGGGCCCAAACGCCCCATGGTGGTGCTGGCCGTGGCCGCGGCGTCGGTGCTCTTTAGCTTGTATCACTTTCTCGGCCCGGATACGTTCAACTGGCAGCGGTTCGCGTTCCGCGCCATTGCCGGGGCGTATCTGGCCTTGCTGTACGTCGGCCGGGGCTTCGGCATCGCCGTCGGCGCCCACGCGTGCTACAACGTGATCGCCGAGTTGATGTAGCAGTGGCCTGCGAGGGCCCCGTCTGGACGGGCTGGCAAAGTAGGTGCACGCCGTGATGGCAAGAGGCAAACTCTCCGGCAACGACGTCGAAGCCAAAGTGGCCGTCATGGCCGCGCTGCGCAAGGCCAAGGGCAGACGGCCCATCCGGCAGTTCATCGCGGCCCTGCGCGACCCGGAGCTGCCGGTGGCCAAGACGGCCGCCATGGGCCTGTGCGATCGCAAGGCCATCGTCGCCCCGCTGCGGGAGCTGCTGGGCGATCCGGACCCGGCCATGCGCTGGCGGGCGTGCTCGCTGGCGTGGTTCTTCATGGTCAAGGACTTCGTGCCGGAGTTGATCGAGGTCCTGGCCGGGGACGGCGACGTGATGGTGCGGGCCGAGGCGGCGTGGGCGATGCGCTGCGCCGACAGCGACGCGGGCGCCCGCGCCCTGCTGAAGGCCACGAAGGACGCCGACCGCATGGTCGCTCATTACGCCGCCTGGACGCTCGGGCGGATCCTGAAGGTCAAGCACCCTCGCCTGCGGAGCTTGCGGGGCGCGAGGATTCCCCAACGGCCGCTGCTGCCGGAGCGCCGCGGCCGGAAAGTGCGCCCGGCGCCGCCCGCAATCGACGACGCCCGCGCGTTCGAGCAGCTTGCCTGCTGGGTGAGGCAGCCGGTCTATCGCGCCCCGCTTGCGGCGGCCGCGGCCAAGGTCGACGGCGATCGGGATCGCCGCTACGCCCGGGCCGCCGCCGCCTCTCTGGTGCACATCGACGGCTACCCGGAGCCGCCCCTGCGAAAGACCGACTTCCGCGTCGTCAGCTCGCCTCGCGGCCTGCACTTCCACGTCCGCTGTCAGTACCGCGGCAAGGCTGAGCTGGCGGCCAGGCACACTGCCTACGGCAGCCCCGTTCACGCCGACAACAGCATCGAGATCTTCCTCGACCCGAGCGGCACCGGCTCGGGGCGATATTTCCAGATCTGTCTGAACACGCGCAACGCCCGCTGCGACGTTCTGAGGGGCTTCCCGCCCGGGCATACCTGGCGCCCGGCCGGAGAGGGCGGCGAGGACCGCTGGCGCCCAAAGGGAATCCGCACGGCCGTGCGGGTTGGAAAGGGCTGCTGGAACGCCGAGCTGGCCGTGCCGTTTGCGGAGCTGGGGCTGTCCGCCGGCCGGATCAACAAGCTGTGGCGGATGAACGTCATCCGCAACGCCCACCTGCCGCAGCGAGGCGAGACCACCTCCTGGTGCGACCTGGGCGATTACGACGCCCACCGGCCGGAGAGGTTCGGCTACCTCTGGGTAGACGCCGGCAGCGTCGTCAACGCCGACGCAAGCATATTCCAGACGCTTCCGCTGCCGCTGAGGCCCGGCCTGAAAGGCTGGACCGTCCTTGGCGGCGACTGCCGCGTCCGCGACGGCGAGGCCGCCGCCCCTTCCGGCCGGGGGGTGCTCCGCTGGGACCGGCCGATCCCGTTCGAGGAGTTCGAGGTGGCCGCCCAGGCGCAGGTCCGCCACCAGATACGCTTCCTGTTCTCCCCGGACCGCCCCAACGCGGGCGTGGCCTTCATGGCCGCGTACATCAACCCGATCAACGAGATCAACATCGCCGGCATGCGGCGCTGGGAGCACTGGGCCCCGCCGTATCCGGGGCACCTGTCGATCTTCAAGGAAGTCTACCCCCGCCTGACGCACAGCCGCTGGTACGACGTGGCCGTGCGCGTGCGAAAGGACCGCCTCCAGTGCCTGCTGGACGGGGCCGTCCACATGGAACTGCCCAACCCCCGCCCGGAGGTCCGCTACTTCGGGCTGGCCCTTCTCGGCGGGGGCAAGGTCCGCAAGCTCCGCTTCCGCCCGCTGGGCCCGGGCGGCAAGGGGAGAACCTGAAATGAAACGGGCGCAGCAAGCATCACTCCCCGGGTAGCCTCCAGGCGGCCTGTCGGCGCCGGCCTCGACCGTTGCCGGGCGAAGCGGTGGGGGGGGTTTTCCTTTGACGCGGGTCAGCGTGCCAGCCTATAGTAACCAACGTGGACTACTGAGCCCCGATGCAAGCTGACAAAGGAGAGAATGATGGCCAGAAACCGCAATTGTCTCGGGATCGCGATCGCCGCTTCCTTGCTGCTGGCCGGTACGTTCGCCCCGGCCCAGGCGCCCGCGCCCGCCAAGCCCACCTCAACGGCGGCGGACGTTCTCAATCGCGTCCCCTCCGGCTGCATGGGCTTCTTGGTGGTCCGGAACGTCCAGGACCTGACCGGTAAGATCGACGGCTTCATCAAGCAGATCAGCCCCGAAGGCCGGCCGATGCTTCCCGGGAGCGTGCTCGACATGATCAAGAACGCGGCCGGGCTGGCGGAGGGATTCGACGCCAACGGCAGCTTCGCCGTGGTCATGCTCGACCCGCAGCAGTACGGGCTGGACCTGGTCTCGGCGATCTCGGGGGCGACCACCAAGCCGGTCAAAGGCGAGAACGTGCCGGTGGTGTTCGTGATTCCGGGCACGGACCCGGCAAAGATGTTCCAGGCGCACCAGCCCGTCAAGGACGGGCAGGATTACAAGCTGGTCGGGCTGGGCGATCAGCCCGGCTGGGCGCGCCAAGTGGGCAAGCACGTGCTGCTCAGCCCCTGTCGCAAGGCCCTGGCCGCGGTGGCGACGACGCAGAAGTCCGTGGCGCCGGATCTCTCGGCCGCCGAGAAGGCCTCGATGGGGCGGAACCAGGTAATGGCGTGGGTGAATTTCAAGGTCGTCGCCCCGGTCCTGGACGCCGCCATCGCCCGGATGGAAAAAGAGACCGCCGAGATTCGCAAGGCCACGGAAGGGCAAGAGCCCGGCCCCGTCGTCCGCTCGGAGCCGTTCATGATGCTCAACATGACGAACGCCCTGTCGCAGTATCGCATGCTGGTCAAGCAGATTAACAGCGCCTCGCTGGGGCTGCGATTCGTCGAGACCGGGATCTTCATCGAGGCCCGCGGCTCCATGCGGCCGGACAGCCCGATGGGCCAAGCCCTGGCCGCGTACAAGCACGTCGCCTCGCCGCTGCTGAACAGGCTGCCCAACATGCCCTATATATTGGCGGTCGGGGCAAGGAACGCCGGCAAGCTGCCGCCGGCGGAGCAGGCCAAGCAGATCGACAAGATGCTGACGGGCGAGCCGTTCCGAAGCCTGTCGGATGAGTCCAAGGCGAAGCTGCGCAAGATGGCCCTCGCCGGCGACGAGCAGGTCGAGTGCATGCAGTTGTTCGCCGGCGCCAACACCGCCGGCGGCGGGCGGCTGGGCGTCGCCTGCGTGCTGGAGTGCAAATCGGCGGACAAGGTCAGGGAAATGCTCGCCGACGTCGCCGACGTGGTGGCCGATGTGATGAAGGTACACCCGATCACGGAGTTGAGGCAGCTCTCCGTCAAGTATCAGAGGGGCCTGGACTCCATGGGCGCGATGCAGCTCGACGTCATCAGCATCGAGCATCCGGAACTGGAGGCGTTGCCGGAGGATGAGGCCGCCGCCCTGAAGGTCGTGCTGGGCGAGCCGAAGATCCGTCTGTACGTCGCCCAGCCCAATCCCAAGACGCTGGTGATCACGCTTGGCGGGCAGAAGCAATTCCTCGCCAGCGCGATTCAGGCCTCCGCCGGCACGGGCAAGCTGGAGCAGGATCCGGCCGTCGCCAAGGTGCTGGCGATGATGCCCAAAGAGCGGGTCGGTGTGGCGGTTTTCAGCCTGCGGAACATGATGAGCCTGGTGATGGACATCGTCAAGGACGTTGGCGCCGCTACCGGGAATGAGCCGCCGCCGATCGACATGAAGATCGAGTCGGCCACGCCCTTTGCCGGCGTGATGAGCATCGAGAAGACGGACTTGTCCCTGACCGGATACGTGCCGACGGCGCCGATACGGGAGCTGGTCCGGGCCATCATGAGCGCCATGATGCCGGCTATGCCACCGCCGGACGATTTCTAGCGGCCCGGGCGTCGTGCCGGGCGCGTGAGCGGAGGCGGCAGCGGGCCGCACAGTTAGCATGGACACATTGGAATCCAAGCATTCGAGGGCCCGGCCGTAAAAGTCGGGCCCTCGGTCGCGGTTCCGGCGGCGTAGTGGAGTGCGGCGAGGCCGGCGGCGGGAAGCGGCTTCGGCCGGCCGGAGCGAGAACATGTCGGGCACGTTGACGGAAAAGATCCTCGCGGCGCATCTGGCCGCCGGCGAGTTCACGGCCGGTGAGGAAATCGGAATCCGCATCGACCAGACCCTCACGCAGGACGCCACCGGAACGACGGCGTTTCTGCTGTTGGAGGCGATGGGCCTGGAGCGGGTGCGGACCGAGCTTTCCGTCAGCTATGCCGATCACAACATGGTTCAGTTGGGGCCGGAGAACTTCAACGATCACGTGTACCTGCGATCCATCGCCGCCAGGGTCGGGGCGCATTTCAGTCGCCCCGGCAACGGCATCTGCCACCAGGTTCACCTGGAGCGGTTCGCCGCCCCCGGTAAGACGCTGCTGGGCAGCGACTCGCACACTCCCACGGCCGGCGGGGTCGCGTCCCTGGCGGTGGGGGCCGGCGGGCTTGACGTGGCCGTGGCGATGGGCGGCGGGCTCTTCTACATGAGCTGCCCGGCCGTGCTCGCCGTCGAGCTGAAAGGCCGCCTGCCGCAGTGGGTCGCGCCGAAGGACGTCATCCTGAAGCTGCTGAGCATCCTCACCACCCGCGGCAACGTCGGCGCGGTGGTGGAGTACTTGGGCGAGGGTGTCGGCACCATTCCGGTTCCCGGGCGGGCCACCATCACCAACATGGGCGCCGAGCTGGGAGTGACCACCAGCATCTTCCCCGCCGATGAGATGACCCGGGCGTTCCTCGCCGCCCAGGGGCGGCCCGAGCAGTTCACGCCCCTGGCGGCGGACGCCGACGCCGCCTACGCCCGCATCAGGAAGCGCGTCCACCCCCAGCGGGAGGCGGCGGTGCTGGAGAACATCCGGCGGCACTGCCCGGACGCCGAACTCGGCCGGGCCGACGCCGAGGGGCTGGTGGCGGTGAGTTTCTCCCGCGTCGTGATCGACCTCTCCGAGCTGGAGCCCCTGGCGGCCGCGCCGGGCTCGCCCGAAAACATCGTGCCCCTGAAGGACCTGTCCGGCAGGAAGGTCGACCAGGTGGTGATCGGCTCCTGCACGAACTCCAGCTACCGCGACCTGATGCTGTGCGCGGCCGTGCTGAAAGGCCGGAAGCTTCCCGCCGGGGTGGAGCTGGGCATCGCCCCCGGCAGCCGCCAGGTGCTGGCGATGCTGGCGGGCAACGGGGCCCTGGCCGATCTGGTGGCGGCCGGGGCGCGGATCCTGGAGTGCGCCTGCGGGCCGTGCATCGGGCAGGGCTTCTCACCCGGCCACGGGCGGGTGTCGGTGCGGACGTTCAACCGCAATTTCAGCGGGCGCTCGGGCACGGCCGGCGACCAGGTGTACCTGGTTTCCCCGGAGACGGCCGTCGCGGCGGCGATCGCCGGCGAGTTCGTCGACCCGCGGCGGCTCGGCGTCGACTATCCCCAGATCCCCGAGGCCGACCGGTTCCCCGCTGATGACAGCATGATCGTCACCCCGCCGCCCGAGGGGGCCGGCGTCGAGGTGATCCGTCCGCCGACGATCGTCAAGCCGCCGGCGGGGACACCGCCGCCGGAGGCCATCGGCTGTGAGGTCCTGATCAAGGTGGGCGACAAGGTCACCACGGATGAGATCATGCCCGCCGGCGCGCTGCTCAAGCTGCGGTCCAACGTGCCGGAGTACGCCAAGCACGTCTTCGGCCCGCTGAACAAGCCGGGCGAGCCGACCTTCGCCGAGCGGGCGCTGGCGGCCGGGGACGCCGGCCGGGCCGGCGCCATCGTCGCCGGCGATTCCTACGGGCAGGGCTCTTCCCGCGAGCACGCCGCCTTGTGCCCGATGGCCCTGGGCGTGCGCGTGGTCATCGCCAAGGCCATCGAGCGGATCCACCAGGTCAACCTGGTCAACTTCGCCATCCTGCCGCTGACGTTCCTCGACCCGGCCGACTACGGGCGGATCCAGCCGGGCGACGAGCTTCGCCTCGCCGGCGTCTCGGCGGCGGTGGCGTCGGCCGAGGAAATCAAAATCAGCAACGTCACCAAGGGCGTTGACCTGTCGTGCCGCATACAGTTGAGCGCGCGACAACGAAAAATCCTCGCCGCCGGGGGGCTGCTGAATTACACCCGCCGCGGCGGCCAATAGGGGAACCAGGCGATGAAGGCCAGGCATGCAGGATCGGCCGGGACGTTGGCGGCCGGGCGAATTGTGGCGGTGCTGTTGCCGGCGTGCTGTGTGCTGCTGCTCGCCGCGGCCGGCTGCGCGTTCCAGAAGCCGACGGTCAAGCTGCACGACATCGAAGTCGCCGGGCTGGACTTCCAGAAGCTCGACCTCGCCTTCGATTTCGCGATCACCAACCCCAACCCGTATCAGATCAGCATCTGGGGCTTCGACTACAGCCTGTCCGGCGCGGGCGAGAAGTTCGCCGAGGGGGCCCTGACGCAGCCCATCGCCTCCCTCGCCGCCAAGCAGACCACCCACCTCCGCGTGCCGGTGTCGCTGTTGTATCGCCGCCTGCTGCCGCTGGTGAAGAAGATCGGCAGCCGGGAGGCGGTTCCGTATGAAATGGCGGGCAAGGTCACGTTCAATTACCTCGGGTTGAAGATCCCCGTGCCGGCGCGGCACGCCGGCGAAATTCCGCCGCTGCGGGCCCCCTCCTGGCACTTCCGCGACGTCCGGCTTGCCCAGGGGACGCCAACGGTGCTCGAGGTGGTCTTCGAGGTGGATAATCCCAACCGCTTCGAGCTGCCGCTGCGCCGGCTGACCGGGGCGCTGAAGTCCGGCGATCAGGCGCTGGTCTCGGTGGACAGGCTGAGCCTTACGGCGATCGCGGCCGGGAAAAGCGCCAGCCTCACAATTCCGGTGAGCATCGACGGCCTGGCCGCGGCCAAGGCGGTCGCCAAGGCGCTGACCCGGCGTGAGTCGTTGTATTTCGAGGGCGAGATCAGCCTGGGCGCGCCGGTCGGCCTGCGCCGGATGCTGCTGGGAAAAGACGCCGCCGATGAGTGACCGGCGCGTCATTTCTGTCTTCGGCTCCGGCGATGCCCGCCCGGAAAGTCCGGAATACGCCGCCGCCGAGCGCGCCGGGCAGGTCCTGGGCTCTCTGGGCTACGCCGTTGCCAACGGCGGCTACGGCGGGGTGATGGAGGCGGCCTCGCGCGGGGCCCGGTTGGCGGGGGCGACCGTCATCGGCGTCACCTGCCGCATCTGGCCCGGCCGGGCGAACGCCTTCGTCGATCGGGTCATCGAAACCGCCGACCTGTACGAGCGGCTGCGAACGCTCATCGACCTGGGAACCGCCGGCTACGTGGCGCTGCCGGGGGCGACCGGCACGCTGCTGGAGCTTGCCGCCGTGTGGGAGCTGGCCGGCAAGGGTATCACGGCGGCCCGGCCCGTCGTGTGCGTGGGCGAATACTGGCGCCCGCTGGTGGCGCTGATCGGGCAACGCAAGCCCCCCGCGGCGTCGCGAATCTCATTCGTCGACTCGCCGGAAGAGCTGAGGCGGCACTTCCAGCCGGTTCGACTTGAAGGTTGACGTGGCCGCGGCGTACAATCCATATACTTGGCGAGCCCTGCGATGAAAACTTCGGACCGAACATTCTGCCTGCTCGCGGCGTGCGCCCTGTCCTTTTCGGGATTGGCCGCGGCCGCCTGGGCGGCGGACCCTCCCGCGGCCGCGACTGAGGCATCACCGGAGCGGCCGGAGCAGGAAAGCCGTCTGCTGGACGATGCCGCCCTGGACGAACCGTCCGTGCCCGTCACTCCGCCTGTTGTCTTGAAAGTGAGAGCCGGCAGGAAGCCCCTGCCCGCCCTGGCCGAAGGCGCGCCCATCCTGGACCGGGTCACGGGCGTGGAGAAGGACCCCACCGGGCGATGGTGGACCATCCGGGATTCCCACGTCGGCCGGCTGCACCTTCTTCCCGGCGAGTGGCTGGAGGCCGTCGAGACCGAGCACGCCCGCACGCCGGGAGCGGTCTTTCGCCTCTCCGGGGAGGCCTATCGCTATCGCGGCAGCTACTACCTGATGCTGCGCAAGGCGCTGCTGGTGACCCCGCCGGCGACGGAGGGCGCCTTTCCCGAGGCGGGCGCCACCCGCCCCGCCGCCGAAGACCGCCCGCCGCCGACCCCGCCCGCGGCCACCCGGCCCGCCGACACGCCGGCGACGGCCGACGACGTCGCCCGCGAGCTGATGCGCGAGCGGCCCAGCAAGCCCATCGTCCCGGCCGGCGGTTCGGGCACCGGCGCGGTCGCCGCGGCCTCCCTGCCGCCCGCGGGCGAGTCGATCCGGCCCGGGCCGGGGCGGATGGTCGTCAGCCGCCTGGTGCGGCTGGTCCGCCCCGACCGATCGCACTGGTTCAAACTCGCCTTCGAGGCCGACAACACCCTCCGGGAGCCGCCCCTGCGAGCGCTGCCGAATCAGCAACTGGAAAAATTCGAAAACCTCTCCGGCGGTGCGACGGTTCCCGGGCTGCGCTGCTACGTTTCCGGCGAGGTCCACAGCTACCGCGGGCGGAACTATATCTTGTTGCGAACGGTCCGCCGCAAACGTGAAATGGGGCAGTTCTGAATTGTCGAGTGACGATTCTCCCTCGCCGAGGTAGGCCGCGCCGCCGGTTGTGATCGCCCGAGGCAAAGGACATGAAGCCTCTCTGGCCATGGGCTCTGATCTCGCTGGTTCCCGTGGCGATCGCCGCGTTTTGGGCGCTGCGTCGGCCGTTGCATCAACTGGTGCCGGTGTCGTCTCTTCGCCTGTGGCGGCAGGCGCTGGCGGCGCTGGGTCCGGCCGCGGCGAAGAGGTCCGGCCGCGTTTCCCCGGCCTGGCTGCTGCTGGTGGCGGGGGCGGCCTGCGCGGGCGTTGGGCTGTCCCGCCCGGTCTATTGGTCCGAGGCGCCGGCGCGCGAGATCGCCGTGGCGATTTACCCCTCGGCCGAATTGGCGGGCTTACCCGGCGGGGTGGCCGAGCCGGTCGAGGCGCTGCTGGACAGGCTGGACCGGCGTGACCGCGTGCGGCTGATCCTGCCGAGCGTCCTCGGCGGCACCGGCGAGGCGGTGCGACCGGACGAGGCGGCTAGACGCGTCGGGCAGATCCTTCTCCTGCCCGTGCCGGCCGCGGAGCTTTCGCTGCCGGTCGGCGGCGACGACGTGCAGCACCTCTACCGCTTCGCCCCGGCCACGCTTGAGCTGAAGGACGGTCCGAGAAGCACCACCATCGCCCTGCCCGCCCACCCCGGAGATGTTACCATCGACGCCTTCGCCGTCGCCTCCGCGGGCGGGGGCGGTTCGGTCGAGGCGCTCGTGGCCCTGCGGAATCACACCGCCGCCCGGCGCCAGGGCGAGCTGCTGCTGGCCCGCCAGGCCGATCCGCCGCTGAAGCGCACCTACGACCTTCAGCCCGGGCGGCGCGAGGTGCTCCTGCCGCTGCCGAAGCTTCCCGGCGGCGGGGAGTATTACCGGGTGACCGTCCTCGGGCCGCCCGGCTCGGGCGCCAGCGCGTACGTCATCCCCCGCAGCTCGGCCGTCCGGCGGATTGCCATGGTCGGGCGGGACGATCCACTGATTCGTCGGTTCGTGCGCGCTCACCGCGGCCTGCGCCTGGCGGGCAGCGTCGCCGAGGCCGATGCCGCGATCGCCGTGGGGGTCGCCGCCCCGCCCGGCAAGCCCGCCTTGATCGTGGATCCGCCCGCCCCGCCGCCGCCCTGGCGAGCGGCCGGGCCCGTGGGCCCGCTGGCGCTCCGCGACGCCGACGTGCTCGAGGGGCACCCCTTGTTGGCCAATGTCGACCTGGCCGCGGTGGCCATCCGCCGGGCCGCCGGCTGGCAGGCCGACGCCGCGCCCGCCCAGGAGCGGCTCGTCAGCGCCGGCGCCAACGCCCTGATGCTGGCGGAGGCCGGCCCTCCGCGGGTGTATCTGGCCTTCGACCTGACCGCCGAGAACACCAACTTCGCCGTGGGCGAGTCCGTCTCGTTCGTGATTTTCATGGCCAACGTGATGAAGTATCTGCTGCCGGAGGCCCGGCCGGAGCTGAGCTACGAATCGGTCACGCCGCTGGAGGCCGGGTCGCGTCCGGACTGGAGGCGGCTGCCCGGGGACGGGGGCGCCGGCGCCGGCCCACTGCCGCGGCCGGGAATCTACCGCGATGAGTCCGGCCGGCACCACGCCGTCAGCCTGGTCGGCCTGCGGTCGGCCGAGCCGAAAACGCCCCCCGCCGAACGCATCGCTTCGCTCGCCCTGCCCGCGCCCGTTGCCTCGGCCGAGGCCGTGCAATTGTGGCCCGTGCTGCTGCTGGCCGCCGCCTTGCTCTGGCTGGCCGGCTGGACGGCTCGAACCCGCTAGCCGGAGCGCAGCAATCTTTGCACGGGGAACCCGCCCATGCCTGCCCGACGTCCCTGCCCGCCTGCTCGTCAGCCGGTAGGCGGGTTTCACGCTGGAATTCTAACGAATTGCACGGATCAGGCGGAAATCGCTCAACAAGTAGGATGCCATTCGTGAAATTCGTCATAATTCGTGCAATTCGTGGACTCCCTCCGGCCGCGCGGGCGCATCCTGGCATCGTGGCAATGTGAAACCATTCCCTTGACCGGCTTGGCGCTCACCAGCGGCGTCGCCCGCTGGACAACCCCCGCCGCCGCGGGTAGTGTTTTCGGTCATGGAAATGATCGCCATCATCGGCGACGGGGCCATGGGGACCGTCTGTAGCAAGCTGCTCGCGGAGAAGGGGTTCTCTGTCCGCATGTGGACGCCGTTCGCGGACAACGCCGCCGCCCTGGCGTCGGCGCGCGAGAACCGGCGCTTCCTGCCGGGCGTCAAGCTGCCGGCGGAGTTGCGGATCGTCACCGACCCGGCCGAGGCGTTCGTGGACGCGAAGCTGGCGCTGTCGGCCGTGCCCTGCCAGTTCATCCGCGCCTGGTGGCGGCATCTCAAGCCGCACTATCCGGGCGGCATCCCGATCTGCTCGGCGACGAAAGGCATCGAGAACAACACGCTGCTTCGGGCCACGCAGATCCTGGCCGAGGTCCTGACCGGCTCGGCCGACGGCGACGTGCCGCTGACCGTGCTGTCCGGGCCGTGCATCGCCCGCGAGGTGGCGGCCGGGCTTCCCGCCACCGTCGTCGCCGCCTCCAGCCGGCGCGACCTCGCCGCTTCCGTACAGCGGACCTTCACCACCGGCCGCTTCCGCGTTTACACGAACCCGGACCTGATCGGCGTCGAGCTGGCCGGCGCGACCAAGAACATCATCGCCATCGCCGCCGGCATCCTCGACGGGCTACGGGCGGGCGACAACGCCAAGGCCGCTCTGCTCACCCGCGGGCTGGCGGAGATCACCCGGCTGGGCGCCGCCCTCGGCGGGCGCCGCGAGACCTTCGCCGGGCTGGCCGGCCTGGGCGACCTGGTCACGACCTGCGTCAGCCCCCATGGGCGAAACCGCAGCTTCGGGGAATTCATCGGCGTCGGCAAGACCCGGCAGGAGGCCCTTGATTCCATCGCCGGTGAAGTCGAAGGCGTCGCCACGACGAAGAGCGTGCTCGACCTCGCCCGGCGGCACGGCGTTGAAATGCCGATCACGCAAGCGGTTCACGCCGTGGTTTTCGACGGTCAGAAGCCGGACCAGGCGATCACCGAACTCATGTCCCGCTCGCTCAAGGGCGAAATTGACTGACCCCAGCGGCCGCCCTGGCCAACAGACCATCTGAACGCGCAAGGCCGAGCACGCGGTGGACCTTCAGACGGGTGCTGCCGGCTGTTGCGGGAGGGCTCAATCATCCATGGGCGGCTCGGGCAGTCCCGCCACCGGCAGGCCGGCGGCGGCGGCGTAGGAGCGGATCACCTCGCCCAAGGCGTCGCGCCAGGCGGGCAGGGCGATGCTCTCTTCCGGGGCGATCATGTAGGAAAGATCCGCCCGGCGGTCGGCGAAGTGGTCCTTCACGTCGTCCATCACGTGGAAGAACTCCCTGCCGCCTGCGGGGGCGTTCTTGGGGAATTGCGACTTCTCCCAGACGGTTTTGAGCCGCTCGAACGTGGCGTACAGGTCGTCGATCGTCGCGCCGATAAGTTCGTGTGCCCGGACCATCAATCCGACGGCCTGGGCGGCCCGGCCGGCCTTGGCGGCGGCGGAGGCCTGCCCCAGCAGCCTCTCGGCGGCGGCCACGGCCGAGAGCATCTCCAGAAAGTGCCGCACGAAATACGCCAGCGACAGCAGCACCTCCAGGTTGTAGCGGTTTCGCCGCGCCCGCGGCAGGTTGGCCTGAAGCCGCCCGATCAGCCGGTCGCTCTGGCCCAGCCGCCCGGGCAGCTCGGCCAGCATCCGCTCGTACCGCGAGGTAAAGGCCGGCGTGAAGCCCAGGTCCGGCGGAGCCCCCGAGTCGCGGTCCACCGGCCCCAGCCGCGGCAGCCCCGGCGGAAGCAGCGTCCAGTCGGTCCGGTTCACCGGTTGCTTGGCCGCCGAGTAGCCGTAGCCCGGCCCGCGGACCTTCGACGCCCGATGGTCCCAGCAGAACTCCCAGAAGCGCGCCTGCTGCTGGAGGTCGCGGTAGACCTCGACCATGTCGGCGAGCTCGCGCCCGTAGTAGACGTCCATGAAGTCGGCGACGTTCTGCTCGATGCTCGCCGCCCCGGGCGTCCAGCCGCCCTGGGCCATGGCCGCGAAGCCCAGCCAGAAGGTCTCGTTGTGCAGCCCGGCGTCGTCCCAGGCGGTCACCAGGGCGCCGATGGGATTGCCGCGTGCGGCCTTGCCGGTGGTGGTGGCCTCCAGCGCCGCCGCCAGCCGGCCGGAAGTCCGCCGCCCGTCGCGGTCCGGGTAGGCGAAGTAGTTGGGAAAGAGCTTCTCCTCGCCCTGGATGGGGCAGTAGGCGAACTGGCGGATGCCGAGGGCGTTTTCGTCCTCGACGAAGCCGGGGTCGCCGCCGTCGCCGATGATGCCGTCGAGGATGTCCGGCGGCAGCAGCTTGACGTGCTCCGGCAGCAGCGGGTACTCGGCCCAGATGATGACGCGCCGGCCCTTCTTGGACAGATGGGCGTGGGCGGCCTGGACGAAGTCCACCCAGGTCAGCGAGCGGTTGGTCGGGTTGTACGGCTTGCGGTACTTCCGGCAGATGCCGGCGTAGTAGACCTCGTCGGTGGAGGCGTGGAAGTATTCCACGCCCTCGGTGGCCTCGCAGACGTCGTCGTACATGTCGAAGATGAGCTTGCGGACCTCGGGGGCGTCCATGCAGGACTGATAGTTGCTGCCGTCGCAGCGGAGGTGCGCGAATTCAGGGTGCTTGAGCACGTAGCACATGTGGGCGGGGGCCTGCACGTTGGGGACGATCTGCACGTAGCGGGCCAGGCCGTAGGCGACCAGCTCCCGCATCTGAGCGGTGGTGAACGCACCGGGTGCGCCGATGACCGGGTGGGAGGGATATTGAAACTTATCCTCCAGCTCGAAGCAGATGGCGTTGCACTTGAACGCGGCCGTCCAGTCCAGGTATCGCTTGAGCGTTTCCACGCGGTCCCGGTGGTGCTTGGTGTCCCAGTGGATCATGCGGAGCTGGTATCGCGGCCAGTCGCGTATGACCCCTTCCGGCAGCACGCCCCGCCGGCGGCCGTCGCCGGCCAGCAGTTGCAGCAGCGTCTGGACGCCGTAGAAAAGCCCGGCCGGGGAGTTGCCGGCCACCTCGACGCGGTCCGGGGCGACCGTCAGCACGTACCCCTGGCGGTCGATCTCCGCTTCGGCGCCGGTCTGCACCGCGGCCGGCCGGACGGTGAGGTGAATCGTCCCGCCGCCGGCGCCGGCGAGGGTCAGCTCGTATTCAGCGCGGAGCCGGCCGGTCAGTGTCCGGACGGCGATGTCCTCGGCGTCGACGTCGTGCGTCACCCGCCAGCCGGCGTCGATTCGCACGGCCTCCTCGCCCAGCTCCACCTGCCGGGGGGCGGGCAGCACCGCGTATCCGCGGGCGCGCAGCTCGGTGACAAACTGGCCGCGATCGTCTGCACTCATGCGAACTCTCCTGTAGAAGTCGGCCAATCCCTACTGCGCAGCGCCGCCCGCCGCAACATTTTTGTGGAGGTGGGGCCCGGCGGCTCGCTCGCGCCGCCCGGCCGAGGGGCGAGTCGAGCGGCTCAGGCGAGCTGGGCGTCGGCGAGCTGCTGCCGGCGAAGCACCTCTCGCGACAGCAGCCGATCCACCGGGCCAAGCTCCAGCATGCCCACCAGCCGCCCGCCGTCCTCCTCCGAGACCACGGGCAGGTAGTCCAACCCCTGCTCGCGCATCTTCATGACCGCCTCGGCCAGGGGCGTGCCTTCGGTGACCGTCTCCGGCGGCGGCACCATCAGGTCGGAGGCCACCAGCCAGTCGGCGATCGCCTGTGCCCCCAGCCCGTCCTTCAGCTCCCGGACGGTGATGACCCCCGCCAGCCCGCGCCGCCCGTCCAGGACGGGGTAATGCATGGCGTCGGTCTCGGCGATGGTCCCGGCGATCTCGGCGAAGGTCGCCCCCTCGGCAAAGGAGGGGCAGTCGCGGTTGACGACCTGGGCAACGGAGTAGGTGCGCATGAGATCCTCTTTGGTGACGTTGAGCCCGACCTCCCCGGCCCGCTTGACGGCGAACCGGACGAAGGGCGGCCCGATCATCTCCAGCACGAGCGTGGTGACGGCGATCACGGTGACGATGGCGTTGCCGATCTGGCCGCCGAAACGCTCGCTGGCAACCAGCGACAGGCCCACCACCACGCCGGCCTGGCAAAACAGCGACAGCCCCAGGTACTTCCGCACCGCCCTGACGGCTCCGCCCAGACGCGCCCCCAGGTTGGCCCCGAGGACCTTGCCCGAGACAAAGCCGAGAAGGTACGGCACCACCAGCGCCAGCATCCACAACGGCATCCCCCGGACGTGGATGTGGGCCCCCACCATGACGAAGAACAGCACGTACACCGGCGGGGCGAAACGCCGCACCACCTCGAAGGCCGATTTGCTGCGGCGGGGGGCGAGGTTCGCCAGCGTCGCCCCCAGCGCCATCGGCGCCAGGATGGTGTCCACCTTCGCCACCACCCCCACCCCGATCGTCAACAGCAGCGTGGAGATGATAAAGGGGAAGACCTTTTCCGGGTCGCGGGCCCGGCGGAGGATGAAGTTCAGGGTAAATCCCGCCGCCACGCCCAAAACCACCGCCCCGCCCAGCTCCCACGCCGACCGGCCCAGGGCGAGCAAGGTTCCCCCGCCGCCGCCGGTCAGCCCGCTGACGACGCTGATGCCCACGCTGAACAGGGCGATTGCCAGGGCGTCGTCCAGGGCGACGATGGCGTAGATGGCCCGCGTCAGCGGGCCGCGCGTCTTGTACTCCCACAGCACGTTCACCGTCGCGGCCGGCGCCGTCGCCGAGGACAGCGTTCCGAATATGATCCCCAGCGCCACCGCCGTGATCGGATCCGTCACCAGCATGGCCGTCGCCCCCACCAGCACCGTGACGAACAAGAACGCGCCCATGCCCTCGGCGAACAGGATCTTCAGCAACTGCCCGCCGTGCTTTTTGAAGACCTCTCGCCGCAGCTCCCCGCCGATCATGAAGCCGATCACGCCCAGGGCAAAGGAGTTGAACGGCAGCAGATGCTGGATTGCCGTGTCCCCGACCAGCCCCAGACCCGAGCGGCCGATCAGCAGGCCGATGGCAATATAGGCAACAACCTGCGGGATTCGCAGCCGCTGGAACAGCCCCGCCCCGCTGGTGCCGGCGAAGATCGCAAAGCCGATCACCAACAGCATCGGCAGATGCAGAGAATCAAGAAATGCAATCGCTGACCAAGCCATGGGTCGGTCTCGCCGGCCGCCCCTGCGCTCGCAGCCAATGCGTGTATCGGCACACGAGCGGCCGTATGTGACTGGAACGTCGGACATTGTACTGCGCTGGCGGGCAAAGGCCCACCGCCGCGGACCGCCGGCGGCGACTTTTCCTGCGGATGCGCCGCCGCCGGGAAAGACCCCCACCGGCTCAGGCGAGCTGGGCGTCGGCCAGTTGCTGCCGGCGAAGCACCTCGCTGGAGAGCATGCGATCGACCGCGCGCAGCTCCAGCATGCCCACCAGCTTGGCGTCGCCGTCGCCGGCCACGACGGGCAGGTAGTCCAGCCCCTGCTCGCGCATCTTTATGACCGCCTCGGCCAGCGGCGAACCCTGGCTGACCGTGTCCGGCACCGGCCCCATCAGGTCGGACGCCACCAACCAGTCGGCCAGCCCCCGCGCCGCCAGCCCGTTTTTGAGTTCCTGAAGCGCAATCACGCCGGTGAGACCCCCGGCGGCGTCGACGACGGGATAGTGCATGGCGTCGGTCTCGGCGATGGTGCGCGTGATCTCGGGCAGGGTGACGGCCTCGAGGAACGACGGCGAGTCGCGGTCCATCGCCTCGCCGACGGTGTAGGAAGCCATCAGCTCCTCCTTGGTGACGTTCAGCCCGACCTCCCCGGCCCGCTGGACGGCGAGCTTTACGAACGGCGGTCCGATGAGCTCCACGATCAAGGTGGTGACGGCGATGATCATGATAATGGCGCTGCCGATCTCGCCGGAGAACCGCTGGCTGGCCACCAGCGACAGGCCCACGGCCACGCCGGCCTGGCAGAACAGGCTCATCCCCAGATACTTCTGCACCGTTTTCGCCGCCCGGGCCCGGCGGGCGCCGAAGTTGGCCCCGAGCATTTTTCCGGCGGAGCGCCCGACCACGTACGGCAGCGTCAGGGCCCACATCCAGGCCGGCATCGTCTGGAGGTGAAGGTGCGCCCCCACCAGGACGAAGAACAGCACGTACACCGGCGGGGCGAAACGCCGCACCGCCTCGAAGGCCGATTTGCTGCGGCGCGGGGCCAGGTTCGCCAGCGTAACCCCCAGCGCCATGGCCGCCAGGATCCCGTCCAGCTTTAGCAGGGCGGCGATGCCGATGGTCAGCAGCACCATGGACAGGATGAAGGGGAAGGCCTTCTCCGCGTCGCGGGCGCGGCGGAGGGCGAAGTTGAGGGCTCCCCCCGTGGCCGCCCCCAGCGCCACCGCCCCGGCCAGCTCCCACGCCACCTGTGCCGCTGCCGTCAGCGCGCCGCCGGGCGCCTGCCCCATCAGCCGCGTGACCAGGCTGACGCACACGACGAACAGGATCAGCGCCAGGGCGTCGTCCAGGGCGACGATGGCGTAGATGGCCCGGGTCAGCGGGCCGCGGGTCTTGTACTCCCACAGCACGTTCACCGTCGCCGCCGGCGCCGTCGCCGAGGACAGCGCACCGAACATGAGGCCCAGGGCCACGGCGGTCATCGCGTCCGTCAGCAGCAGCGCCGTCGCCCCCACCAGCAGACCCACGACCAGGAACGCGCCCATGCCCTCGGCCAGGAGGATTTTGAAAAACTGCCTGCCGTGCTTTCTGAGGACGTCGCGCCGCAGCTCCCCGCCGATCATGAAGCCGATCACGCCCAGGGCAAAGGAGTTGAACGGTTCGAGGCTCTTGATGGCTTCTGCGTCGATGAATCCGAACCCCGAGCGGCCGATCAGCAGGCCGATGACGATGTACCCGACCACCTGGGGAATGCGCAGCCGCTGAAAGAGTCTCGCCCCCACGGTGCCGGCGAAGATGGCAAAGCCTACCACCAGCAGGATGGGAATGTGCGAGAAGCTCAGGAACGTGGCCAAAGCCGCGCTCATGCCCCGACCTCGGTGGAAGTCATTCTAGTCGCGGGCGATTCGTCCACTCTGCGGCCGGAGCCGCACACCGTCTTATCCGTCACCACTGCAACCATTGTCATAAGCCACCGGGGTCGCCCGGCCTGCGGCAGCCGGCCGAGTCAACTCCGGCTCGGACATCCGCTGCCGCTCCATCGCGGGCACGACAAACCAACCATTATAGGGCATCGGCGGCCGGCGGGGCAATGCCCGGCCGACCGCCGCGCTATCCCTGGTCCGCTTCCGGGCGGGCCTCGCGCAGGCGCTTGACCCGGCCGCGGCGCTTCTTGCTTTGCAGACGGCGCTGCCGGCTGGCGGGCGTGGGCCTGGTGGGGATGCGCTTCTTCGGGCGCCTGGCGGCCGAGCGGATCAGCCCCGCCAGCCGGGTCATGGCGTCGAGCCGGTTGGCCTTCTGGCTGCGGTGGCGGCGGGCGTCGATCACCAGCACGCCGTCGCTGCTGATCCGCTTTCCGGCCAGCCGCCTCAGCCGGCGCTTGACCTCATCCGGCAGCGAGGGCGAGCCGGCCACGTCGAACCGCAACTGCACGGCCGTGGAAACCTTGTTGACCTTCTGCCCGCCCGGGCCCGAAGCCCGCACGAACACCAGCTCGACCTCGTCGGCCTCGATCGAAATGCCGCCGCCGATGTCCATCACATAACCATTCTTCGGCATGCCGGCGGGGGAGTCCACGAATTACACCAATTACACGAAACGCCAACGGCCTCATCGCCTTGAGCGAGTCCGCCTAGCTGTCGGGCTGATCCAGCCCGCCGTAGCGGCGGTGGCGCTCGGCATAGGCGTGGATCGCCTTGTGGAACTCCGCCTCGTCGAAGTCCGGCCAGAGCCTGTCGGTCACGTAGATCTCGGCGTAGGAAATCTGCCAGAGCAGGAAGTTGCTCAGTCGCATTTCCCCGGCCGTGCGGATCAGCAGGTCCGGGTCGGTGATGCCGGCCGTGCCGAGGGAATCGCTGATGAGCTGCTCGTCCACGGCCTCGGGGGCGATCTCGCCGGCGACGGCGCGGCGGACGATGTCGGCGACGGCGCCGGCCATCTCCACCCGCCCGCCGTAGTTCAGCGCCAGGCACAACCACATGCCGGTGTTGCCGCTGGAGGCCGCTACCGAGACGTCGAGTTCTCTCAGCACCGTCTCCGGCAGCCCCTGGCGCCGGCCCAGGTGGCGCAGGCGAATGTTGTTGTCCATGACCGTGGGCCGCTCGCGGATAAGGTACTCGGCGTACAGGTGCATGAGGGCGTTGACCTCTTCGCGCGGGCGGCTCCAGTTCTCGATGGAGAAGCTGTACAGCGTCAGCGCCTCCAGGCCCAGCCGGGCGGCCTCGCTGACGATCCTGCGGACCATTCTTGCCCCTTCGGCATGACCGGCCGGGCGGGGCAGGCCACGACCTCGGGCCCACCGGCCGTTGCCGTCCATGATGATCGCCACGTGACGGGGGAAACGCCCCTCGGGCACGCCCAGCTCCTTGCGGGCGGCGGCGACCTGCTCTGACGTGATCTGTGTCATCGAAAGGGCCTGCTCTGCGGGTGTCTGCGGCTGTCCCGGCGTCCGTCGCACGGGGGCGGGCGTGTGCCGCCGGATCGGGGCCGCTAGGCCAGTCCTTCCAGTTGCGTGTTGTGAAAGATGGTCTGCTCCCGTTCGGGGCCGACGCTGATGATGCCGACCGGCCGGCCGGTAAGAAACTCCACGCGGTCCACGTACGCCCGAGCGGTCGCGGGCAGCTCGCCGTAATCGGTTGCGCTGACGATCTCCTCGCTCCAGCCGGGCAGCTCCTCGTAGACGCTCTCGACGCGGCGGAGGGCGGCCGCGGTGGGATCGAACTCATCCACGCTCTTTCCGTCGGTCTTGTAGTCGGTGCAGATGCGGACGGTCTGGAAGCCGCTGAGCACGTCCAGCAGCACCAGGGCGATCTCGTCCACCCCGGACAGGTCGGCGGCGTAGCGGAGCGCGACCGCGTCCAGCCAGCCGCAGCGCCGCGGCCGGCCGGTGGTGGTGCCGTATTCCTTGCCGCGATCGCGGATGTGGTCGCCGATCGCGTTGTCCTGCTCGGTGGGGAAGGGCCCGGCGCCGACGCGGGAGGTGTAGGCCTTGACCACGCCGACCACGCGCCCGACCGCCGACGGCGGCACGCCCGCCCCGTGCGGCACCCCGCAGGCGGTCACCGCCGAGCTGGTCACGTATGGGAAGGTGCCGTGGTCGATGTCGAGCATGCTGCCCTGCCCACCCTCGAAGCAGATTTTCTCGCCGGCCGCCAGCGCCCGCCGCAGCAGCGCGGGGGTGTTGGCGACCATCGGCGCGAACCGCCGCCCGTATTCGGCGTACTCGCGCCAGACGACCTCGGCGTCCACCGGCTCGGCCTCATACAGGGCGGAAAGGACGGCGTTCTTGCGGGCGGCGATGGCGGCGACCTTCTCCCGCAGGCCGTCTCCGTCCAGCAGGTCGCCGACGCGGACGGCCGTGCTGCGGGCGGCCTTGTCGGCGTAGCAGGGGCCGATGCCGCGGGCGGTGGTGCCGATCTTGCCTTTGCCCAAGGCGACCTCGCTGAGGCGGTCGGCGAGCTTGTGCCACGGCATGACCACGTTGGCGGCCGAGGAAACGTGCAGGTTCTCCGGCCCGACTTTCACCCCCCGGCCGCGGAGGGCTTCGACCTCCTCCCAGGCCACGGTCGGGTCGAACACCACGCCGTTGCCGACGACGTTGTGCACGCCCGGGTAGAGAATCCCGCAGGGGATCAGATGCATGGCGTACCGCTGGCTGCCGACGTTGACCGTGTGCCCGGCGTTGGCCCCGCCGCAGTAGCGCACCACGTAGCGGCAGGTCCGGGCGACGGCGTCGACAATCTTGCCCTTGCCCTCGTCGCCCCACTGCAAGCCGATCACGGTGACGTTTTGAGCCTTCATGGTTGCCTACCTGCCCTAGACGGCGCACCAAAAAAATGAGCATAGACTATCCCGGCCCGCTGTCAAGAACTGCCTCCGCTGACCTATCCCCAGGGGTGCATCCCTTGTTTGTAGGTAGATTCAGGCGGCAAGGGGTTTGGACTCCCACAGTTCTTGCCATTGCCCG